>Ga0209342_10002137_pt1 | contig 21523 bp, 24 predicted proteins | sample RifCSP16_2_FD_184023 | JGI IMG/M metagenome (GOLD analysis project Ga0209342, IMG submission 184023) | Soil microbial communities from Rifle, Colorado - Rifle CSP2_sed 16_2 (SPAdes) (version 2) | ecosystem: Environmental > Terrestrial > Deep subsurface > Rock core/Sediment | place: Rifle... | reverse complement strand
CCGATCTCATGCTTGGCTGACTGCGCTGGATTTGGGGCGTCTCGGGCAACCGAAACTACATCAGCCATCCAGCGATCTTTAGGCGCATAAGTGTCCAGGTAGGCATTTGCGTTTAGGGGTAACTTCTTACCGAAAATAGCTTCGTATACATCCCGCTGCGCCGCCTTGTTACGTGGAATCAATGTAACTGGATATTTTTCCGGATCTTCAACGTATGGAACGGTTACCCCTAATCTTCCTAACCAGTTATTTGTCCAGTTTCGGGTTAGCTTTTGAAGGGGTTCAGGTATACTGCGCTCTGCCTGAACGGTAGCCGGTTGAAGACTCTCTAATACAGGGATAGACTCCCAAGCTTTTTGACCCCAGCCGCCAACCTGGCGAGCTATGGCTTTAGGAACATTACTCAGCGGAGTGCCCATCGAATAAAGGCGCTCACCCAATTCTGGTATTTTTTTAGCCAGCGCCCGCTGATTTAAAAGGTTACGCCCAACATCACTGACGCCACGTATTGCCCCGCCAGCACCTAGGGTTGCCAAGTTAGCCATATCCTGGGCTACTTCAGCATCAGTAACCTGGCCACCGCTGCGCTGCTTGTTATACGAAACGCCACCGGGAATAAGGGAACGTAGAACTTCCATGATTGGCTCGCCATACGATTCCCAGTTGGTTGGGTTACGTAATACCTCACCGCGATCCTCCCAGGCCATTATTCACCCCACGGCATTCGCCGCTTACCCTTATTCTTCTGTTCGGCAGCCAACTCTATATTACGATCAGACCATTGTCCTATCGGAAAAAAAACCGGCCAACCCTCCTCAGTTAAAAGGGGTGCATGTTGGTTTGGGTTTGGCGCATTAAGAAAATTAGGCATTATCTGTGGACGTGGTTCGCCACGAACAATTCGTCTTGCATCGTCACTCCATGACTTATTCTTTTTTTGTAGACGATCCCAGTAATTAAACCTTTCTAGCTCATTCGACACTTCTGGCGGAACCTGGGGTGTTCCTTGAAAATTCGATAATCCTAGCAGATTGCCAAGAAGTTCCATTAACGAAACATTTGCAGGAAATTGTTCCATTTATCGTTCGCTAACGCGCTCAGGGACCAGTGCGGATTGCCAGCGAGGTCTGCCCGGAGCGATTGGTAGGTGTTTGGGTATGCCAAAATCTGAACCGATCGGTCCCTGCCAACTAGGTTGTCCTGGGGCAATTTGCAGTGAACGAGGGATACGGCGTAAAAGATTTAATACCTCTTCATCTGTCACTGGCCCTCTGGATGGATCTCTCGTTATCGAGGACAATAATTCTCTTAGCGCTTGAAGTGGATCTTCCGCAGATCTGGCAATATTGCGTGATGGTTGTGTCGGATTTCCTGGCTGTATTCCTCCAAACTCGGATTCCGGTGGATTAAATGCCGCCTGCTCCCTAGTTCCAGGCGCAACCGTAGTCTCTTCCATCCAAGGCGCTGATCCCGGCCCCCATAGTCTATCCCTAATAGCCTGAACCTGTGGAGAATAACCCGCAAAATTGGGATTTCCCCAATCGCTTTCCCTTATTGGGGTTTGATATGTATTTGATTGTGCCGGTATTTTTGCTGCCGCCATAGCGTCTTGTTGTATTTGTTTTTCCAGCGCTGCCTGTTGCTGGCGATAGGCCATATCGTCACTTAGTTGTTGTTGGCTCTCAAATCCAGCCAGGTCTCGTTCCCTCCAACCCTCAAGTCCGCGCCGCCTTACTGCCTGTGACGCATCTAGTAAATTTCGTGGCAGCGGACCTATCGAACTCACAGACTTATTAATAGCCGCATCCCAGTTAGCGCCCCGCCTGTCAAGGGCTTGCGAGTTATTAAGCCGTTGCGCCTCGGCGTCCATTATCCAGTCAGGATAGGAAAATCCTTGACCTGGACTGGGCAGGGGTATGTAAGAAGGTTGGCGTTGGGTGGCAGGTGTGGCCATGTTTGCCTTCCTCTCTTGCCATGCCCATTCTGGACTCCCAAAAAAATTCGGAATGTCGGCCTCGTAAAAACCCATTAATACCAACCGCCACCGGTGGGCAATCCAAAACCACCGTTACTGGGCATCATGTCTCCGCGCCCCAACATAGTTGCCAGTGCCGTAATAAGACCTTCCGGCATATAGTTAAGTGGGACCGTGCCGCTAGTTGGATATTTAACTCCAAAGTCAGACAACCCAACAGGACCGCCAGACAACCCAGTCGCTCCACCGATTAGGCCCCCTTTACGGTTGGTTGCGCTACCGCCGCCACCAGAGCCTCCGCCCATACCGAATTGAGGACTGCGGGCAAACGGCTGACCAGAGGGAATAGAGGCATAATTTTCCAAGGGCAACCTAAAGCCAGTGGGTGATATTGTCTGTGCTTTTCGGGGCTGGGCGGTCACAGTGGCTCCACCTTGCCCTTGCTGTTGACGAACTGCCCATCCTCCGCTTCGGGGTGCCACCAGTGTTCCTGGTGACCCATTGCGATAAGTTATTGCCATTAACGTTTTCTCCTACTTCTCCGGCGGAACCGATATTTCAAAGTCAACTGCATGAATGTCAGTTGGGCCGGTCGCATCTAATCTCAGTTTTGCGAAATATGCCTTAATGTTGGACTTCTCACAATCAACCGCAAATAAAACGCCTGGAGGCAGGTTATCTGAACAATCGAGCGTTTCGTATTCGCTTTCGTTGCCATCAATGTATAGCTTCAGTGTCAGTGAGGTTGTGCCGGTGTAACCGTAAATCGTGACCGAATTAATGCGCTTCGGAATTCCGGGCATTTCAAAATTAATCCAGCCAGTTTCAAGCCAGGGATTAATGGCAATACCATGATCGTCAGTTTCCCCGAAAAGCTCTAAAATTTTTCCGCCATACGTTCCAACATAAAGTCGCTCTCTTCCAGCCTTGCCGGGCGCTGCCGATATTGTATCTCTGGCAACGCACAACGATGCCGCAGGTATTAATACTGGCGGATACCAAATCCTGTAGGCTAGGTCGTAAATTAAGAGGCAGTTGTTGGTAGTTTGAGCGCTTACTCCAAATTTCATGGGCACAGCCCAAACAACCCAGCGATGTGCCGGAAGATAAGCACCGCACGCATTATGTAGATTTTCATGGTCCAAACATGGCGCTGTGGTGGATAAAAACCACGGCACTTGTTCGGAAATGTCGTAAAGCTGAAGTCCAGTGAAGTGATATGCCCCCTCATGGCTCAAAAAATAAAAACCCATTTTAGCCTTGTCATCGGCCTCTAATAATGGGGCTTTCAGAAGAACCCTTGAATTGATAGGACACCTTCCAGCTATCTCGGCCCTCTCAAGGGAAAACGTGTCTGGGTTATAGCCATTAAGCATATAAAGATCTCGCGACCTAAATAACCAACCCTGGTTAAATGCCTCAATCGCAGCAATAACCGCATCAGAACCGGCCATAACATCTTCCCATGAATCTGAGCCGCACCAGCCATACTCTTCCTGAACACGACTAATATCCACTTCTGCCGGTTGATCTGGTCGCCCAACCATAACAAGGCGATCACGAAAACGAAATATGTGATTATGTTTTTTGAGTGTTTTTTCCACTGGCATTAAGTGGAGTTCACTAAGCTCTACCGTTGAACTTAACTGGGCAGAAACCCGAAAACGCACCCAATATGCCATTGGCCAAGCGCCAGAAAGTGGTATACACTCTTCCCAATCAGACGGGACCGTCCAATCAATTGGACCAGACCTGGATAGCGTTTTACCTATAACTTCCGTGTTATCGGTAATACTTAGCGCCTTCCAACTGCCCCTGGAATAATATTCTGCCATTAACGAAGAGACAACCTGATTATTACAGTTAGGATATAGCTCTGGAGTAATTTGATTGAATTTTTCCGGGTATCCTATATAAATGTAATCTGTAGGCTTCATGCCTTGCGGGCTGTCGAGATTACCGTCATTTAGTGGTTGGGTTGTTAGTTCGTAATCGGAAAGTGACACAGTAAAGTCGTTAATTATACGTTGGGCTGCTATATAATATAGAATTGCAGCCGCTATGTCTGGCTGTCCATCTCCTAAGTTGCTAAGTTTCTGGCATGGCATTTTCACTAGAATCCGACTAATTGCGGTAGACGCAAATAACCCATCGGGAAATGTTAAACGATACCAATGTCCGGGCACCTGCGCTTCGGTATACAACTCAGATGTCTTAACCGTCCCAGCAATAGTCCCAGATTGGGCAAGGGTTTTTCCGGTTATGGCCGTATTGTCAGTCCAGTCGTTAATGGCAACCCAAGCCCCACCAGAACGCCGCTGAATTGCTATACTAGCAGTCTGCGTGTTAACGGTTTCGAGTTGAAAATAAATGCCCTCTACAGACTCCGCATCACAACAAATGTCTATTACACTGTCACCATCAATGGTTAAATTCAAAGACAGGCGATAGGTTCCGAGTTCGGCCCAGCCACTAATATTAACGCCAGATAGGTCGCCAGTCTTGTATGATACCCCAATTCCCCCGCTGGTCGCCACGTTGAGGTCTCCAACATTATAGGCCGAAACATAAATTCCGACATAATAAACTCCGCTATCATTTGGAACTAAATATGGCGTGCTTAGAGTATATGTCTGTAGCCCGGCAGACGTGCGTGTGAAGGTTTGTAAATCCGTTACGTCATAGTTACTGCCATTCACCTTACAGATCTTGATCTTTACTGAACCACTTGATGTTATTGCTGTGTAGTAACCAACTTGAGTTAAATATGTATTATTGGTAAGCGGTATTTTGGCGATATAAGTGTAACCAGTTGTCACAGCGCCGGTTCCCGGCGTGGTATCACCTATAGCTACACTATTAAGCGTGCCCACAGTAAACTTAGTATCACTATCGGCGTCACATAAAACCTGAGAGATATCTGTAAAATTGATACCCTCTGGCGAAAACATGACCTGCTTTGGAACCGCCCAATCCGCCCCCGTAGCAGATAGACAACCCGAGAACACTAATGGAACGGTTGTGGGTTCAACTATTATGGCACGGTCCCCGAGAGTATCAATTTCGGGAAGCTTGTCCGTATCGGCAAACACATACGCATCACTAAAAGTAAGCGCATCACTCGGCAGGGAGGTAACGGAAACCTTAAACTTAGTGGCCCCGGTGTCTTCTGCGACCACCAATAAATACGGTTGGCCGGGCGTCGGAAAGAATACTTGCCGCATTAAGGTAACCGGCAAACCGGTGCCAAAATCGCAGACCTCTTTATATCCCTTGCGAGTCTGTAACCCTTTATTTTTAATGATAAAGTCCCGACCGTCCCAAATAGCATTCTTGGGCCATGCCAGTGGATTGGCATTTGCGCTTTGGACTCCACCAGAAAAATCATTCAGGACATACGTTGAAGGTGCGGGCATTAGCGATAATATCCCAGGTGCCTTCGCTTCGGCTCCAACGTTGCCAGTAATCGCTTACGAACACTCTGCCAAAGCTTAAAAAATTCACTACTCTTCGCTATTCCCGGCCTTCCGGTGTCGAGTTCATAGGTCTGGGTAATTGCGAATAAACACCAATAAACGAACAGCTTATCATACGTCGCCGGTAATGGCGGGGTATAGTTGTCCATAGAGTCAAGGTCTGTTGGCCTGTAGCTGTAGCGTATGTCAAGCGTGTCAACAGGGTCACCGCTGTAAATCGGAGCCAGGCTGAGTGAGAAATTTTCTATCCAATGTCTAATTGGCTCTCCAGACGGTATTACCTGGAGGATCATATCGTAAGATTCTCGGTTTTTGGCTCCGATAATGGGAATTCTAGTTGTTGTCCACTTAACCCCATGAAGTTTTACGAAGTCAGCAAAAGGAACACTAAGGTCATAGGTTTCCGTTCCACTGACTAACGTTAACGCGCCAGTTTTTTTCCACAGACCGGCATCAGCTAGATCATCCATGACCGTGTTACACTGACGAATAATGGCATAGGCCCCGATACCGCGAAGCTTCACGTCATTTAGCCGCTCATAAACTTCAGCCACGATATTGCCCAGACGACCCGGAAGTTGCGCAGCAGACCCCTCAAGGCCAGCAAAAACCAGGACAAGCTGAAAGATTTTAATTCGATTGGCATCTTCGTTGGTAGAGGCTGCTTTGCGTCGAATCGTAACTATTAATTCGTCGCCCGCCCTGGCGTATTTACCATCAATTGTGCCGTTCTGATGAATAGCCACCGTTCGGTCTGTATGGGTATTGGCCGTTGCGCTGGATACATATTCCTGCGAGAAAACTTGCTCATACTCACTTCCCGCAGGGACTACTGGCAACAATTTCGCCGTAAATTCCCATTTATGGTTATCCGATACGCCTGGGGTAGCTTCTTCAATGTCAATTTTTATGGAACCGCCAGGAGTATATCCGTTAGGCACAAGGCGACTGAAGTATAGAGCGTCGTCAATCGCCCACGCCCAATATGAATCTCCGTTTTCCTCTCCAGTTGTAGGGACGTTTTCGCCGGTCACTGGATAAAGTGTATCAATTTCGTATTCCATATTATGCCATTACCATAAAACTATATCCATAAATTGCTGTAGAATTACCGGCATCTGCTAATATTTTTAGGCGGTGCGATTTATCTGCACTTCCCGAAACAGCAATCACGTCAGTTACATAAGCGTCAACCCCCGAAAGGGGGCTACATACCTTAGTAAGTCCAGTTAGCTGTGTCCAAGATGGGGTTGAGGCCGAGGAAAAGTAAACCAACGCCGACACATCATAATTCTCAATCAAAAGCACGGCTATTGCCTTAACTGCCGTAACGAGTCCGGTAGTTGCTGTTGTGACGAGAACCATGTTGACCGAAGGATCTTCATAATAAACGGTCAAGTAGGCCTGTGTGCATCTGCATTCGTTATAATTTCCGGTCATTCCCAAGCCAAACTGTTGTAGTGGGTTTGCCCCTGTGCCATTTATATCGTTCACGGTCCACGCCGCAGATGTTTTAGGATTTACGGTCCAATCCTCAGTGAATGTTCCCCACGCATCATGTGAACTCTGAGTGGTCCCAGTATAAAATGATCCACCTACCTTTAGTCTTGGGCCGATAGACGACCATTGAAGCGATCCCTCGTTATATCCATTGTATATCCGAAATGTCATCCTAAGTTTAGTGATAGTAGCCCCAGCAGGAACACTAAAAGTGCTAAAAGTATAATATTCGTTTGCTCCTCCACCACCACTCTCGTAGGCTACGTATGTAGCAGTATCCGGTGAGCCAACCGGGTCATCTATGTTGGTGTAAAGATATGGACTAAAATAACTTCCATAATCAGTCCCGCCACCAGTCGGCAACCGATCCTGAGTCGCGCCGGGGTCGCCTTCGTGGGGCGTTACCTTATCGTTAGTGGCATCGTATGTATACCCGCTCGACAAGCCAGCGTCTATCCCAGCACTTGAATAGAAACCATCCGCAACACCGCCAATAATTTCACGTTTAGCTTGAGACTCAAAACGATTGCGAACAACTTCTTCAACCAGAATTGCACTCAATATATCAGGATCTCCAGCGCCCAGAACACTGTCACTTAAATGTAACTCCTCGGTTGCGCCGTCGTAAACACAAAGCGGTCGTTTAGATGCCATTTACACAGTCCACTTCAACGTAAAGCCGTGAATTGCCGTAGAATTACCAGCGTCGAAGGTAATTTTAAGACGATGACTTTTATCTGCACTACCAGTTACGGATGTTAAATCGCTAACATAGGCATCCACGCTCGACAGCGGAGTTGCGACCTTAACAAGGGTTGTCAATTCTGTCCAAGAGGGGGATGTAGCACTTGAGAAATAAACCTTCAGGCTGGAGTGATAGCTTTCCACCAAGATGACAGCCATAGCCTTTAAGGCTGTTGCAAGGGCTGTGGTTGCGGTAGAAACAACTATAGCATTCATTATATATCCAAAGGCTACCTCATCTCGATAACCGCTTTGAGCGATAGTGGTTGTCTCGCCAGTAATATCTCCAGACACCAAAGCCCTTGAACCGGCAGCATAAGCATGATTGTCCTGCGTGGTATCAAGATACAATGCAAGATAATAAGTCCCAGAACTGGGCACTACATAAGGAGTGGACAGAGTAAAACTTTGATAACCGCTGGCGGATTTTGTAAAAGTCTGTAAAGCTGTTAGGGTATATGAATCCCCGCCATTATAGAGAGCTATTTTAAATTTTAATGATCCAGTGGTTGTTGTGCTATACATCCCAACGGTAGTTATGGTTACGCCATTTGGAACCGCACTTGCCGTTTCAATCCTAGTCCACCCACTGGCAGCCTGAAGATTTCCGGCACTACTATACCCCCCACTCCCGGAACCCTGGAGACAGCGATCACCGGAGGCGTCATAGGTATAAGTCGAAAGTCCGGCATCTATACCGGTGCTATCGTAGAGTCCATCAGTGAATCCATTGACAATTTCTCTTCTGGCTTTTGCGTTCCAGCGACTCGAAAGGATTACGTCCAGTAACAGGTTTTGTAATAAACCAGGATCAGAGGTAACAGTATTGACAGTATCGCCGGAATGCAATTCTTCCGGTGAACCGCCATAGTCGCATAAGGGGCGCTTTTCCCCCATCTAGGCCGCCCCCATCCTTACCGCATGAAGTTCTCGGTGGCAATTGGCACAAAGAACCTTCAGATTGTTTTTTTGTATTTTCTCCAAGAAGCTTTCTGTTTTTAAATAAAGCCATCGTGACATTGCGTCATTGTGATGCTCCTTTTGCTTGGGGTTGGTATGGTGAAAATCGAGAGCATCAAAACACTTATCATATCCACAGACAGAACACCGTGCCAGGCCAGCGTTTTGGAGTATTTTTATGTTTTCTGTTTTTACTTTCCAGTAACGTTCTTTGTCTTTGGCCGTGTTGCGCGGCCACGCATTACAGCATGTTTTACACATAGAGCGCAAACCATCTCTATAAAGCTTGCTGCGATAAAAATATTCAGAAGTGGCTGGTTTTTCCGCTCCACACTTAGTGCAGGTTTTGGTCCCCACTGTATCTTTATGCTTTCACACAGATTAACTGTGGTATGAATGAAATGGATGTTGCAGATGTTGACTTACCGACCACCCATACCGCATTACCCGAAGCCGATGGTGCGGTAGTCGAAGCCAACCCTGCGGTAGTTGTTAAAAAATATTGAGTGCCAACAGTAAGGCTGGAGAGTTGGTTGTTACTTCCACTGCGATAAACTGTCGCATTATTTCCGCTCGTCACTACTGCCAGGACGAACCCATCGGGTGGCTTGCCGCTTGTGGTTGCGTCTGCCTTTCGGACCTTAATGACGCCCGTGTCGTTCCAAATGTTTACAAAGTCTCCGGCGGCCAGGTTTTCTGAGGCCGCGATAACGACCGTATCGGCCCCAACACCACTTGGCATCACGGAAATATCAAGCAAGCCTCCTCCATCCAAACCTACTGCATCCCCGGCGTTGCCCGCCCCTCCAGACACCACAGTTACCTCTCGCTCGGTAGTAGTGCCTGCGTTATCGAAGAGATATTTGTCAGCCAAGTTATTGTTATCCTTTCACTATCGGTGTTTTTATTTGTATAAACATTTTTGTGGCCGTTTGGGCCGTTCCTAAAATAAGCACAAAGCCGCTCGTCGGCGCTGTTTGCGTAAGTAGTCCATTTGTGCTCAGAAAAATCGGTAAGCCGGGACTCCATGTCCAAGATGGTTCGGTTAGCTCGCCATAACTTTGAATTGTTGCCGTATCTCCAGAGTTTACGGCCCCGATAGTTACGCCGAGCACGGCATGTTTGTGTGAATCCGACGTATTGGAGGCGTAATATGCAGCACCATCAGTGCCCTGTCTAACGACACGATGCCCACCCAATGCCTCACCGGCAGTGCGAGTGACACGAGTATAGGCACCGACACCACTTATATCTGCGGCCTCAGTGAGAACAAACTCGTCTTGTGTGTCGCTATAAACAGGAATAACGGTATCTATGACGTTACCGGTAATCCTTTTATCTCTGATAAGTTTCGCATTATTGGATATTTGTGGCACTGGTTCGCCCCTTGTCGTGCAATTCCCTCAATTTCCAGTATTAAGCCTCTGGCTCAACCTCTTCGGGTTTTTTAACTTCCTCCAAAACCGTCAACACTTCCGCAACCGACTCCTGAAGTTTAGAGGTTCCCATTCTGGAGAAAACGATTGCAGCGGCAATGAGTATTTCTGCGGCATACTGAGCCCACCCAGGATCAATTACCCCGAAGTAACCCAATGCGCCTGAGCAGATCGCAGCCAAACCCGCAAGATAAGTCTTTCGATTCTTTAGTAAAATCGCGTCTAGCGGTATCTTTATTTCTGTCAATTTTATCTCCTATCGTAATACGTTTGATTTTTGTTAGTTTTGATTTGAATTTATTGTCGAATGGAACCAGAACGGTTTTACCATAGCCACTGGATGCGTGAAGTAATCGTAACTTGCCATTCACACTAATAAATATAAAGGTTCCAGTATGGCCATCGGGCCTGGTTGCCTTAAAAGTAAAAAAGGCCAGGTCCAAGTCCTCGGCATCTTCTAGTTCAGTCAGTTTTCCTACCCAACCTCCCCGCCCCGTAGCTATGTCTCTTGACGTGACCCGCTGAATACCTAATACACCAGCCCGCTTATAGGCCAGGTAGTGTAACCTGGAGCAGTCAACGCCCCTCTCAAGTGGATCATCCGGCCTAATATTAATATCCATTACATAAACAGGGGCGAACCTCAGTATCCTTAAATACTCCCGCTTAACGTTTACCTTTTGACCGTCAGTCAGGGCATAGACATTAATAACAGAACCAAAGAGCAGTAGCGCACATAAGCTGACAGCCAGCATAAATAGCCGAGGCAATCGGGGATTGAACAATTTTACCAAGTAAGTTTCCGTTAGTTTGAATTTCCAATAGCTGCATAAGTCCATTCAGAATTGCCATTCCCGCAATCACTACGGTTGCCTTACCGGCCAAGAATCGCACCTGAACATCGGGATCGCTGGGGGAAAGTTCGGGAATCAGGGTCATTAAAAAATACCCAAAAAACCCAAAAACCACACAAACAAACAGATAAAGACCGGAACTACGCAAAACATGAGGATTGAAACCCTCTCCCATTCTTGTAGGTCCGGGTTCATTACTTTTTTCCATCATTTCAATCCAATCACACCGATTAGGGCATCCCGAAAAGCCCATATACCCACAGCAACAGCCACCGCCCAAGCGCCCCAAATGAAGTATATTTTATGGGCCAAGTGATCTACTCGGTCCCCCATTGTTCGCATACTGGTGTCACAATGAGTCCTGCACGCTGGTTGCGCCTCTAATACCAGGTTCATCTTTTCGTCGAGGCTAACGAGATGCCCATCTATGTTACCTAAATGATATGCAATACTATTTTTTGGGGCGGCCACGCTTCCCCTTTTTCATGGGGGCCGGTGGAGCCGGAATGGGTGCGCTCTCCCCAATAGGGGCTACCGTGTAACTTTTAGCGCCTTCCGGGCTCGCACCGCCCTGAATATAGTTTGCAATTATTTGCTCAACCGCCACCCAGTCCACTTCTTTATCGTAAACCGGACAACGATTAAATATTTCCACAGGTGGAAGTCCTGCTTTTGACAAGACTTCCACAATCGTGAAACTTTTGAGCGGAATTAGTGCCCATTGTTCTTTAGACCACACTTTTATTGGCCTGCCTTTCTAACCGACAGCGAACCACCCCCCGATACAAACATCCACAGCCTGTGCGTCGGTAGCGGTTGTAAATATAGTTAACGAAACAGTTCTGCTTGCATGAACCGATTGTGTGTTATCTATTCTCGGGGCGCACTCAGAATATGTTGCGTTCTGCAACTGATATCCCATAAGTATGGGCTTAACATTCGACCCCTTATAGGCTGGCATTGGCATTGTGCCAATATAAGAAGTGGCTCCGTTCCCATCTGTGGAGTGACCCCAAACACTCAAAAAACATAATCCACCAAATGTGGTAAATTTACCCACAGGCACATAACTAGCCGGTGTGCCAGTTCCCCATGTGATAGTGTGAGTAAAGGAAGTCCAAGGCTCACATTCGACCGTAAACGCAAACCACAATCCCCATGCCTGGGCATCGGTTCCGGCCGTGAAGGCCCTAAAATTAAAGGCCCTATTCCCTGCCGTGCCGTCAGTTTGATCCAAATAACCGACAGGAAAGGAATAGGTTGCGCCGCCACCACCAGCCTTTTCTAAGGCCGTAACGGCACAGTAACTATTATTATCCGGCACGGGAAAGGGGCAGCCTATCTTTGCCGAGCTGACGGCATTAGAGTCGGTAGAGGTTCCAGTGTAATAACCCACACCCACTTTTCCAAGCTTCTTCCAGCGACATACACGGGCAAGCGTGGCCGGGGTTGCCGTGCCCCACGTTTCGGGTGGGACAAAAGGCATAAAACCGGCAACCTCAAAAAATCCAGAACACTCAACCTTGCCAACAGTGTCGTCCGTTAACGTTGCACTCGCCAGGCACGTCACAACTCTGCTTGCCGCAGCATCAGTTGTGGCGTCTACGTATGCCTTGCATTTCGTTGGCGTCCCGTCAACCGTAATAGTCATTTCCACGGGAATCCACGAGTCGGTGTCAGCCGGAACAAATGGCAACCCGTTAAAGCTCGACAGTCCAGTAGAACCGCCACCATCGGTAACGTTTAAGGTAACATTAAAAAAACAAACACCATCAATAAAATAATATTCACCATAATGCGTTCCCTCAGTGGGGGCACTTCCGGCCCAGGTTGCAACCGGCGTAAAGGTGCCCTTTACGGCTTCTTCATAGTCACCGGTAACCTTCCACTTATAAGTGGCTGCCGATGTTTCGACCAGCCTACAGTCAATAGCACCATAGGCTGGTATAGCCATTGCGGTCGTTCCCCGGATAAATAACCCGGCAGGCTTAACCGCCAATGCGATAGGGCCAGCGGAGTTATTCACCAAGCGAAACTGTTTGTTCACTTGGCTTCTAACACCGGCTGGCAACGAGAGACAAATTCCAGCCGTCTGCGCGATCAAAACATCACTATTATGAATATGTGCGTTTGTGATATCGCCAGACGCGGTATAGATTCTAGGGGATATATGACCTAACAACTTACATTACTCCTTCATTAATAAGATTACGCATAGGTTGTGGGAAGTTTATACATACCGCAAACACTCTGGCGAGGCTTGCGAAGCTTTACTCCCCAGGTTTGACAGGTAATCATTTTCTTGTCCTGTCGATCATTTCCCTGTGCTATATCCACCACACGAACATGATCACCAGCATAGTAACCATACTCAACATCACTGGCATCAACTACCAGGAGAACGTCTTTACGCAGTCTTTGGTCTGACACTATCGGAAACTTTTTTCCTATTGCTGACCGGAATGTCTCAGCGGCAGGCTTACCAACCGTGCCATCCGAAAACTCAAACCATCGTTGATCCTGATAGAAATCGGAGATAAACTGATGCTGCACGGGCGAACAGGCTATAACCCAGTCGCCCTTATTATAATCAGCCTTTTCCTGGATCTCGAAATCATAGATCAGCTTATTTAAAACATCGGGAGTAACTGCACCGGGAGTGGTCATGTCTTTCCAAATGTCCGTATTAGCAACCTCGCCCTGGGTAACATAAATCCACCCCATCAAACCACACATCGTCGGGTCTTCTACGTTCAGGCCGTAAACCCAATTACCCCCGGAATAGTTGGGGCGCATACGAAGACAGGCAACAGAGATCTTCTTTTGAAGGTTCTCAATCAACTCTGTCATCTGGTATTGCATTTCATCCGTAACCGCTTCCATTGCAGTATTTTTCTTGGTCCACGGCATTTTGAGATTCTCTTTCCAGATCTCTGTGCCGCAAGACCGCCATGCTCTATCCACAGATCGTGCCACAAAGTCTTCGTTTGCGTCGGAAATCGAATCACCGATAATATCGTAAGACTGTGCAGTTAAGTCGTCAGATAGCGAGCCGCTATTGCCATGAGCAGCCACGGTGGCAGTTAGAGCCGTATAGTTAACCGCAGAAACCTTCACCTGAAGACCATCCGGTCGCTCTAAGATGAGGCCAGGTTTAACATGTTGCTGCATAGAACCAGCCGTAATAGCTGCCCCCAAGAGACTACCGGAAAACGTAATGGTAGCCGTTGCCAGAGTGCCGGTAATTGAGAGTTCGTAGTTCCTTTGCTCCATCCATCGCTTGACAGGAATACGGAGATCTGGACCCTTCTTGAAACGCTTAAACAGGCTCGATTCTTTCTCCGTAATCTTATCAATTCCCTTTTCGATGATCTTCGCCAACTTTCGCTCTGCGTCTGCGGTATTCTGAGTCCACAGCTTAAGAAGGTCAATCATCCCGCCAAGTTCTGCCAATTTCGTTACTCCTTATGTAACTATATTTATTTTGGCCTGTTATTTTTGACAGATAACTGTAATACAGTTAGTGCTGCCTAATTTGAATAGTAAACAAAATTAAATACCAAGCGTAGCTAAAATAGAGTCAACTAGCTTGTCTTCCGTTTCTTTACCGGTTTCAATTTTTGATTTCCCGCTTGTGGATTCATCCATATAACTTGTGTCACGGGTCTTACGTTTAGCGTCGGCTACTTTTTGTTTATCCAACTGCTTGGTGGATGTCGCACCACTACCCTTAATGCTACGCACAAAGGCAACAGCCTGCTGCTCCGACCAACCCTGCTGAATTAGACCGGCTATTTGTTCCACATTTTCATGGACATCAGCTACACTGGAATCTTTAAGGAAAGCCTGTTTACCCTCGTGGAATTTTGCTATACCGGAAAGCTTATCGTTAATCATTGCATCAGCAATCATGGCCGACTGGCGCAATGTATGTTCCTGCATAAACTGGAAAGCTTCGTCGCCCTTACCGGCCTCCACCAACCTTCGCCAATGCTCAGTGGCCTCGCGGTTAATCCGATCAACTTCTGTCTCGGACGCCTTACGTTGCTCCTGCTCCCTGGCCTGCCGCTCTAGCTCATCAGCCTTTTGGGCCTTCTCTGAAAGGTGACGAATGGTCGCCAACGCTTCAACTTCGTCCTCGAAGAGACCGAGATATTTACTTTCGACAGGCTGTTCTTTCGATTCCTCTTCCGCAACCTCCGAAACCTCTTCTGGTTTTTTCGCTTCAGAAGCCTCCGCTGGCTTGTTAAGTAAATCCTCTATACTGTCTTCTTCTTTAAAGAACTCCTCATTCAGTTCCGACATACTGCTTGTTTCCCTTTTCTATTAATTTTCTGAGTCGCCCCATAACGTAATCCAGGGCAGAACAATATGATTTTGCCTGGGTATAATTTTCCTCACTGGCAATAGCGTCTTCTATTTTTTTGAGTTTTTCATAACGCAGGAACTCCAACAGTTTATCCAACACAACATAACTGGCCGGATAATCCTTTAGATATTCCTCCAAGTCCTCCCATAATGCTTTCTTGTCTGTGGACTTAAACCACTCCCAGTCCATTAATCTCTTCCGCCCCGTTCAATTAAGCGATCCATTTGGATATTTTGTGCATTAATATTGGCGTCAGTAGGGATGTCACCCATAGGGCCACCGTTTTCTGCCAATGGATACAATGAACTAGGGACACCTGGACCGGCCAGGTTGTCGGGAGGCATCCCGGCGTCAGGGGGAATATCGGGTGGAAGCGGCATAGGCGGAGGGGTGGGGTAGACAATCTTATCTATCTTTTCAACATCGGCATAATGTAAGAACTGTCGGAATAATTCAGTTAACGAAATATCTTGCCCCTCAACCTGCATCACAATCGGCTTAAGGCGTTCCGCAATAGGCAATACCTCTTTAATCATATTACCTTTTGCTATTCTTTGCTGGTCCTGTTTTGCCAGCGCAGCATAAACACGATACCTTCCGGTGGTTAACTCTTCAGTGGTGATAGTCATAGGCATGTCCATGCCACGATCATTTTTTATTGTAATTATCTGATCTTCCAGTAAAAACTGCTGAAGCATCGCCAAGGCAATCTGACCAACTGGGCCAAGGAATTGTCTAGCGAAAAGATCAACCCTGGTCTGTGTCGGGGTCATACTTTGATCGTAAAGTAGTTTCGATTCGGTAGCACTTTTCTCCCTGGAAGACACACCCTGAAATGTTTCCGAAACCATGCGACGTTCTAGTAGACCCAAGTAATATTGAATAAGATCTTTAACGTCTGCGGCTGGAAATTGACTTAACTCAGCGGCCTTAATTGGATCATCAGTGGCCCCGGCTTGTTTCCTAAAAATCATGCCCGGAATAAGTTTATCGCCAGTCTCTTTTAGCTTCTCGTCAGCGTCAGAACCTTCTTCTACTATTAAAATCGAATGCGCTGTAGCCCTTACGTTATCCTGAAATTGTCCGATCAGCGTGGACAATTCAAAAATAAGATCAACATTTCTTTCGATCTGGCCCTTGCCAAATGGACCACATTCTGGCGAAAATTGGGCAGAAACAAACGGACGCAAACCACAATCCAGGATAGGCCCTAGCGTAATTCTTATCTCTAAACCATCGGTCGGATCATCAATGCCACACTCTGTAATAATAGTTACAACATTTTCCTTAAGCCCCTCGCCGGTTGGTGCAGCACTATGTAACTCCCATACTCGCACCCAAGACCCCTCAGTTTCGCCCAGGTTATATTTATCTGAATCATCAGTTGGACCTTCGCCGGTGCGATTAATTTTTCGGCCCACATCGGAAAATCGTCGCTTAAATTCAGACTCGTTTAATTTGAATGCGCCCCGGCGAAATCCTTCGAGCACGACATCGTATGGCTTCTCAACCCAGTGCCCAATACCCCGAAACCTAGAAACGTCGTTATGCTCTACTTCTGGATCGACCAGAACCTTTTCTGGCCCAATAATCTGAACAACCGGAGCCTCTGAAACGAGATTAACGTCCTCGACTCGCTCGATCTGCTCAAGATCCCATTTCCAGCGAGGAACCTCCTTGGAAAACCAAATCACCTTTGCATAACAAGTCCCGTGAATAACCAGCGCCTTTAGCGCATCGTATCCCCTGGCGTGTATTCGGCCTTCGTCAAGTTTAGACAAAAGGAGTTGCTGAAGCTTTTTGGCGGTTGGATATTGATCGTCTTCGATATTTGGACCTTGCGGATTATCGGGAATGACGAGGAGAAATTCACTATTATTAAACAACAATGGATAGGCATTATCTATCCACGTATCCACCATGTGTGTCGGCGCATAAACAAATTCGGACCAATCTTCGGTAGCCTCGTCGGCTAAAAACGAAAAAAGTTCCGAACGTGTCATTGTTTCTACAGTATTTGCGCTATACCAATTCCGCCACTGTGTTCGGGAAATCCGCCCATTATAGAGGCGGTAGAAAAGTTCAAAGTCTCGCTCTTTGCGTTTAGTGAACTCCCTGGACGCCTTCATGAAGCTTTTAGCCCACGTTACAATCTCTTTCCTGATTTTACCTTTAGCGTCGGGGGGGTCCGAGGGCACCTGAGTTGGTGGATCTTCGATTGGCGGGATTGCCTCCATTGGGTTTGGGGACAACTCTCCGGGCAGTCCCGGAGGCATAAAGGGACGTGTCATATCCATCATGGAAGGTTCATCGAATGGATACGGAAGGGAATCTTCTGGCAACAATTAAGGTGGAAATTCTTTCTTTTTCAGTAATGAGGATATTCATATATCACAATATAATAAAAAAGTCAAGCAGTGGCATAAAAGTCCTTTATTTATGCGCGGATATGACAATATTGTTTTTTATTGTTGATTTAGGGAACCTTTTTAAACTGGTAGTGTCTAACGCTCTAAACCCACAGACTTACTCCAAGGGTCAGGCTAAGGCGTCCATCTTTCGTTCTTTTTCCCCGCCAAACATGTTCGACGGGCCAAACAAACTTAAAAAGGGGAGACAGTCATGTCCGAACCAGAAGGGCAACCCCACGCCCAAAATCCAGAGGAATGGCTAAAAAAACAACCAGACCTTATCCAATGTAAACTTGGATGCCTCATGAAAGAAAAAAGCTGTCATGAGCGGCAACTAAAACACTACCGCTACATGCAATATTACGATGGGTGGAAAACAATAACGGCCATTAGCCCAATGTTTGCATCCTGCAAGAAATGTGTCCACTTCCTGCCAGATAACGACGTTCCCCGTTTAGCCCCACCCAACCTTGATGACATAATGATAATATTCGGAGAGGCAGCATGAAATACGATTCCGACCGTTTCATTAAGTGTAAATGGTGCGGCTCTTTCGATGGCCGGAAGGGCACCCAAGAATGTGATGGCTGCTGGGAATTGCACTGGCGAATAAAAGCAAACCCGTATTTGGCAGAAAAAATGCTTTCAAATATTAAACAGGAGAGGGAATGCAAGAACCAATTATAGTTACCTATTCGTCGCTCGCAAAATTCAAAAATTGTCAAAGGGCTTATCGTTATCGTGTTGTGGATCAAATTGTCCCGGTAAGGTTTGTGGCTGAACCGTTAACCTTTGGACGCCTGGTTCATGGTGGACTGGAAACCTGGTTTAGTGGTATGGACTTCAAGAAAACCCTCACCACACTTCGAGATCAACTACAAAAATCAGACTTCGGCCTTGACACACCGCAGTCAAGGCAGGTTCTTACTATGCTTGGCGGTTATATGGCAAATTATCCAGATGACCGCCTATGGACAGTGGAGGGAATAGAGGTAGAGTTTGGGGTTCCCATTGAAGATCAATGGCTCTTTAAGGGAAAAATAGATGGAGTAGTAAGGGCTAATGCGCTGCGCTATATCTTGGAACATAAGACGGCACAGCGAGTTGACTATGGTTACCTATCCGGCCTCCAGGGCGATTTCCAAAGTTTAACTTATTCATATTTTTATCCGATTTTTTCGGGTCATAAAGTGGATGGGGTCTGTTATGACATATTACAAAAACCCAGCATTAGGTTGAAAAAAAGCGAAACACTGGAAGAATATGCGGGGCGATTGGAAGACCTCTATGCGGACAGCAGTATGTTTCATCGGGAGTATCTACATTTTGGAATTGACGATTTCGCTGACTACCGAGAAGAACTTTTCGCTACACTCGAACTGCTCAAACAGTCCTATGATCGGCACTGTGACGGCGATCCTCATGCCTTCATCAAAAATTCCCAATTTTGTTTTAACTGGGGTCGTCCGTGCGCCTACTTCCCGCTCTGTCGCTCACTAGACAATCCAACTATTCGTGAGAATAGTTACAAACACGAACCACCACACTCAGAGCTTTCCGGCTCTAAGGAAATTCCATTTTAGGGAGAATGAATGCTACCAACCACCAAAACACCACGCAAAACAAATCTCACCGATTTGACCTGTTTTTTGTATGGGGGATTCAAGGTCGGCAAGACCACGTTTTGTAGCCAAATTGAGAAAGCACTTTTTTTGCCGACCGAACCGGGCCTAAAATTTGTAGAGGTTATCCAGGAGCCCATTGTTGACTGGCAACACTTCAAAAAAGTTCGCAAAGAACTTCAGGATGGTGCCGTATCGAACTATAGCGCCATAATCATCGACACCATTGACCAACTTTATAAGATGGCAATGGACGCTTTTTGTGAGGGCTATAATATCAAATACCCCACAGACATGGATCAGGGCAAGGGTTGGGGTAAGGGCTGGGGAATCCTTAATAACGGCTTTGTTAGTGAGGTCATGAAGTTCTCACGACTCGGCATTGGGCTATGGATAGTCGGGCATCAAAGCGATACCGAAATCCACTTACCTACACAGGTGGTTAAGCGACGTGTCCCGAAGCTTTCCCAGTCGATCAGGGAAACGCTTCTAGGGCAATGCGACCTAATTCTGTTTGCAGACGTGAAAATAACACAAAAAGAAAAAGGAACCCCACCAGGAAGGGAGCATATTTTACGCACAGAACCTTCGCCATACTGGGAGGCTGGCGGAAGAATTAAAGGACTACCCCCAGAAATTCCGCTGGACTATGAAACATTCATAGCGGCATACAACAAAATACAGGAGCAAAAATAATGAGTGTCCCCTTGGAAGACTATGACGAAAGCTATCGTAACGCACAGGCGGTTGATTCGGGAGAAGTTCCAGATGGAACCTATCTTTGCGCCATAAATTCATGCTATCCGGCAGAGAGCACAACGGGCAAGGACATGTTTAAGTGGATGTTCACCGTTCTGGGACCAACAAGTGTGGGACGGAAGATTTTTCGCAATGACGTGCTAACGCCCGAGAAGCTGCCCTGGCTAAAGGCAGACTTCAGTAAGCTTGGCCTTAAGGACATGGAGCGATTGTCTGACTTCTATGATCGTGGCGGTGAAATAATCGGCAAGGTGGTCGAGGTAAGAGTGCAGACAAAGGTAGACGGAGAAAATGTCTACCGTAATGTGTTTATCAATAAGTTGGTTGGCGAACAGTCCGTTACCGACGATGATATTCCGTTTTAATGACGAAACCTCGGTCACGCATTGAAAAAGGTCGGGCCGAGCAGCGGTATGTGTTGGAGCAATTTAAGGATTGCTTCAACCTAACCGCTGATGACGCTCGCACCGCCATAGGGGCGGAAAATGGGTGCGACATTAAATTCACATCCAAGGCACAAGCGTTAGTCGGCCTCTCTGTTGAGGTCAAAAATGTTAGAAATCTTAATCTCTGGAGTGCCTTTAATCAGGCTGAAAATAACTGCATTCAAGGAACATCCCCGGCACTTATAGTTCACCGTTCTATTCCCGGAAACAGACAAAGATTAATTGTAGTGCCACTCGAACACTACTTAAACTTGCGGAGACAATTACTTGTCAAAAACTGATTTAGTGCCCGTTGAGCCACTCAAAAAACAAGTTGATAATATTAAAGATACAAGGGTTAGAGAAAAGTGTCAGGCATTCCTGAATGAATTTGACCTGCGAAATATCCAGAGTTTCAGGCAACTACAAAGCGGTTATCAGGGGTTATTGTATTTGGCGGGAGCGCTGGGTAATCAGTCTGAGGCCGTCCGGTCCAACTTAAACCTTATGACACGCATCCTCGATAGCTACTCCAGAGTCCTAAAAACTTACATAGAATGTGAGTTCCCAAGGGACATCAAGAAAGCCCTTGAAGAAATATTTTCTTCACTCGACAATAAATTGCCCCCCGAGGATATGGACCGCATCAGGACTATTATAGATGGCATTTAAATTAAGAGATCGTCTCTACGTCCTTGAAGAGGCAGTGGCATCCATTGGTATCCAAGGAACTAAGATTCGTGGTTACGATAAGTTAGACTGGATGCGGGAATATCTCGTTATCGTTGACAAAGACACTGGCGAAATCATCAGTGCCACAAATTATCACGACGAACAGATTGATCTCCTGAAAACCATTATAGAGATGGAACTTGCCGGGATTCCGCCACGAATTATTGTGCTTAAGGCTCGACAAATCGGCATGTCCACAGTTACCGACCATTACATTTTCGCCAGTGCTTGCCTGGAAATCGGTCAAAACAATATTATAG
>Ga0209342_10002136_pt1 | contig 21532 bp, 21 predicted proteins | sample RifCSP16_2_FD_184023 | JGI IMG/M metagenome (GOLD analysis project Ga0209342, IMG submission 184023) | Soil microbial communities from Rifle, Colorado - Rifle CSP2_sed 16_2 (SPAdes) (version 2) | ecosystem: Environmental > Terrestrial > Deep subsurface > Rock core/Sediment | place: Rifle... | reverse complement strand
CCCCATACCCCTTCAGCGCACTATATTTCGTGATCGCCGCCGTCAACGTCGTCTTCCCATGATCGATGTGCCCCATCGTCCCTACGTTCATGTGCGGCTTCGTCCGCTCAAATTTCTGCTTGGCCATAATATCTCCTAAATCATTGTAGTCAGTATTGATTGAACTGTGGAATGATTATCCGCCAATGATTTCCCGCGCCACATTTTCTGCAACGCGAGCATAATGATCGAATTCCATTGTGAACACGCCTCGACCCTGGGTCGCAGAGCGCAAATCGGTGGCATATCCGAACATCTCGGCCAGGGGGACCATCGCCTTAACGGCTTGCGAAAAACCAGGCCTGGCCTCCATACCTTGAATTTCGCCTCGCCGGGCGTTCAATTGTCCGATGATTTCACCCAGGAACTCCTCAGGCGCCACCACTTCGACTTTCATGATCGGCTCCTGCAAAACAGGCGCGCCTCTCTGAACGCCTTCTTTGAAGGCTAGCGAAGCAGCCATCTTAAACGCTATATCGCTGGAATCGACTTCGTGATAAGAGCCATCGTAGAGCATTACCTGAATATCGGTAACTGGGTAGCCGGCGATCACGCCGCCTTCGGCGGTCTCTCGAATTCCTTTTTCCACCGCGGAGATGTACTCGCGGGGGATAATGCCGCCGACGATCTTGTTCTCAAACTGGATGCCACTCCCAGGCACACCTGGCTGCAGATCCAGCACCACGTGACCGTACTGGCCGCGACCGCCGGTTTGTTTTACATAGCGATGTTCGGCTCGTTCTACCGAGCGGGTAATCGACTCGCGATACGCAACCTGAGGGCGGCCAACTCGAGCCTGAACCCGGAACTCGCGCAGCATACGATCCACCAAAACTTCCAGGTGCAATTCGCCCATGCCAGAGATAATCGTTTGTCCCGTCTCCTCATCCAAACGGACACGAAAGGTTGGGTCTTCCTCGGACAGCTTGCGCAGCGCCTCACTCATCTTGTCCTGGTCAGCGGTCGTCTTCGGCTCGATCGCCACGGATATGACTGGCTCCGGAAATGCGATGTTTTCCAACAAGATTGTGTTGGCTGCGTCGCACAGCGTATCCCCGGTGAAAGAATTTTTCAAACCGAGCACAGCGCCAATATCACCCGCCCTCACTTCGCTGATATCCTCGCGCCGATCGGCGTACATGCGCAGCAGACGACCGATGCGCTCCCGCTGCTCTTTGGTCGAGTTGTAAACCATCGAGCCCTGGCTGAGCGTACCCGAGTACACCCGAATGTAAGCCAGGCGACCTACGTACGGATCGGTTACAATTTTGAAGACCAGGGCGCTGAGAGGCGCATCATCCTTTGCCGGGCGCTCGATTTCCATACCGGTATGTGGATGTTGTCCGACCACCGGTGGAATGTCTTCCGGGGAAGGTAGATAATCGACAACCGCATCCAACAAAAGCTGAACGCCTTTATTCCGCAGGGAGCTTCCGCAGTAGACAGGCGTTGCAATTCCGCTCAAAACGGCTTTGCGCAGCGCGGCTTTCAGCTCTTCAACGCTGATCTCATCTCCTTCCAGGAATTTCAGAGTCAGCTCGTCATCGGTTTCGGCTATCTGCTCGATCATCCGCTCGCGCATCTCCGCCGCTTCGTGGCGCATATCTACAGGGATTTCAACCTCGCGAGGCTCGCGACCCAGGTCATCTTCCCAGAGGATTGCCCGTTGGTGGACCAGGTCCACAACGCCTCTAAAGTTAGCTTCGACGCCGATCGGCATCTGCACAGCCACCGGGTTACCGCTTAACCGCTGCTGAATGGTTTCAATGGTTCGCTCGTACGAAGCGCCAACGCGGTCCATTTTATTCACAAAGCATATTCGCGGAACAAGGTACCGGTCCGCCTGGCGCCAGACTGTCTCGCTTTGCGGCTCCACGCCTTGAACGGCATCGAAAATGACGATGCCTCCGTCCAGGACCCGCAGGGAGCGCTGGACCTCCGCCGTGAAATCGATATGTCCCGGCGTGTCGATAATATTGATCTGGTAGCCCTTCCACTCCGCCGAAACTGCCGCTGACACGATGGTAATACCCCGCTCGCGCTCCTGCTCCATCCAGTCAGTAACCGTGGTGCCATCATCCACCGAACCGATACGATGCGTTTTTCCGGTGTAGAAAAGGATACGCTCGGTGGTGGTGGTCTTGCCCGCATCGATATGGGCGATGATCCCTATATTTCGATATTTTTCGAGCGGATACTGACGAGCCATGCTAGAGCCTGATTGCCTGATGATTAAAAAAATAGTTAAATACGTCTAGAGGCGATAATGGGAGAAGGCGCGGTTGGCTTCAGCCATCTTATGCGATTCTTCACGTTTGCGAATGGCCGCTCCAGTGTTATTCGCCGCATCGATCAGCTCAGCCGCCAGTTTTTCTGAGAAGGATTTTCCGGCCCGGCTTTTGGAAGCCGCCAAAATCCAGCGGGTTGCCAGGGCAAACCGCCGGTATTGGGGCACCTCCATCGGTACCTGGTACGTAGCGCCGCCAACCCGGCGAGGTTTAACTTCCATAACAGGCGATACGTTTTTTAGCGCCTGCTCGAAAACCTCCATGGGATGGCGCTTGGTGCGTTCCTGAATCATGTCCAGGGCATCATATACCAGCCGGGCTGCCACACTTTTCTTCCCATTGCGCATCACGCGATTAATAAAGGATTGCACCTCGATACTGTTGTAGCGCACATCGGGTGGGATCTCAAATTTTTCTGGTCTGTTGCGTCGCGGCATCCAACTACTCCTATCTATCGCTAAGAATCGCCGGTTTAGTCATAACTTTCAAGACCATGCCGGCGATTCGTCTCCTTGTCGTCCTCTTTTTAAGCTTTTGGCCTCTTAGAACCATATTTAGAGCGGCCCTGACGGCGGTCGGAGACGCCGCCGGTATCCAGTGTGCCGCGGACAATATGGTAGCGAACGCCCGGAAGATCCTTGACACGCCCACCGCGTACCAGCACAACCGAGTGCTCCTGGAGAGTATGGCCTTCGCCAGGAATATACGCGGTCACCTCAATGCCGTTCGTCAGGCGCACGCGTGCAATCTTGCGTAAGGCGGAATTCGGCTTCTTAGGCGTCATGGTGCGCACAACCGTGCAGACACCCCGTTTCTGAGGCGCGCCTTGAGCCTGCCGGACACGGCGCTGCTTCATCGAGTTCAATGTGTACAGCAATGCCGGGGCCTTGCTTTTTATGCGTTTAGATTTTCGGCCCTTGCGGACCAGTTGATTAATCGTTGGCACACAAGCCTCCAGAATAATACAACGGATGTAAAAGCCATATTCATTAAGGGAGGCCATCGACGTGCATGATGGCCTCTCCATTTGTCATCAGTGTCAATCAAGTTTCGGCGGGGGTACTTGCCGCCAAATATATTTAAGGGTCAACGAACCGCGATTGTAACATGCGTAACAGGTATCGTCAAGACTGGTTTCAGGCGAATTTTTAAAATTCTTCGCCCAAACCCAGTAAACCGGTGGCCAACCTGGGCGGTCTGGCACGCTCTTCTTCCTTGCCAAACTTGATCAGCTCTCCCGAATCGGTAACAGCTTCCACTGCCAGACCCAGGCTTTGCAGCTCCTTTACCAAAACCCGGAAAGAGGCCGGGATGCTGGGCTCTTCAATTGGCTCGCCTTTAACGATCGATTCGTACGCTTTCACCCGCCCTTGAACATCATCCGATTTTACGGTCAGCATCTCTTGTAGCGTATAGGCAGCGCCGTAGGCTTCCAGCGCCCAGACTTCCATCTCGCCAAAACGCTGACCGCCAAATTGGGCTTTACCGCCTAACGGCTGTTGCGAAACCAGGCTATATGGACCCGTAGAACGCGCATGCACCTTATCCTCAACCAGGTGATGCAGCTTGAGCATCGTCATCACGCCCACGGTCACAGGTTGATCGTAGGCTTCACCGGTTTTGCCATCTCGTAAAATCTGCTTGCCAAGAATAGGTGTGGGTTTACCCCGGCTCATGGCGACTTCTTCAGCCTTCCCTTGAAGTTCTTCATCTGTTAAAGCTGTCACATCTTCACCCAGATGCTGCATCCATAAACGCAGGCAGGCGTTGATGGCTTCTTTATCTTGTGTTTGGCGATCAAATCTGCCATCGACGGCGTCATGAGTGCCGAAATACAGGATCCGCTCCGGGTCATAGCCGTGGTCGCGCAGCCATTCGCGCAGCACCGAACGGCGAGCATAATGCGGATCAGAAGAGAACTGGAGGACATCGTAGCTGCGCTCGCCAAGCCAGAATTCCAGGTAAAGTCGGCGGATTTCATCGTCATCCTCAAAGGCTTCCGGATCATACTCCTGCTCCGCTAACCATTCCCAGGCTTTCTCGCCAGTTTCCTGCCAGGCTTTCTCAATCATCCAGGCTCTTGCCAGTTCCGCTTCGATTTCTTCTTCCCCGGCGCCGTCAAAGACAGGAGAAATGGCGCGAAAACCCAGGCGGCTGGATGCCCAACCAAGGTGAGTTTCCAAAACCTGACCGATGTTCATGCGCCCGGGCACGCCCAGAGGGTTCAAGATAATATCCACGAGCGTGCCGTCATCCAGAAACGGCATATCTTCGACAGGCACCACCTTGGAAACCACGCCCTTGTTACCATGGCGCCCTGCCATTTTATCTCCAGCGGTGATCTTGCGTCTCTGGGCGACCGAGACTCTCACCATTGTGTCCACACCCGCCGACAAGTCAGCATTTTCTTCACGCGTGAAAACCTTCACTTCCACAACCTTACCACGCTCACCGTGCGGCATGCGCAGAGAGGTGTCTTTTACGTCACGAGATTTCTCGCCAAAGATTGCACGCAGCAAGCGCTCTTCGGGGGTGAGCTCTTTCTCGCCTTTGGGCGAAATTTTGCCTACCAGAATATCGTTAGGTCCTACTTCTGCGCCGATGCGGATAATGCCGTGCTCATCCAGATCCTTGATAGCGTCTTCACCGACATTGGGGATATCGCGGGTGATCTCCTCGGGTCCTAAACGCGTGTCCCGGGATTCGACTTCGTATTTCTCGATATGTACAGAAGTAAAAACATCGTCCTGAACCAGGCGCTCAGAGATCAGGATGGCGTCTTCAAAGTTCCCGCCCTCCCAGGAGATAAACGCCACAATCACGTTTTGCCCCAAAGCCAGCTCACCGCTCTCCGTCGAGGAAGAGTCAGCGATCACGTCATTGCGCTTAATAATCTGGCCCTTGACCACCGCTGGGCGTTGATCGATACAGGTGCTCTGGTTGGAGCGATGGTATTTCCGTAAATTGTAGGTGTGCAGCTTTCCTTCGCTGGAGCGAATTACGATCGACCGCCCGGTCACCGAAATGACTTCGCCATCCTCCTCGGCAATGACTACCTGCCCGGAGTCGCGCGCGGCATCGTATTCCATCCCTGTTGAAACCTGAGGGACGTCTGGCCTGAGCAACGGCACCGCCTGAGCTTGCATGTTCGAGCCCATCAATGCCCGGTTGGCGTCATCGTGCTCCAGGAAGGGGATCAAAGCCGCGCTGATGCCAACAATCTGGTGCGGCGCCACGTCCATGTAATCGATGCTTTCCGGGGTCGAAAATATAAAGGTCGAGTGATACCGGGAGGATACCCGCGAGCGGACGAATTCGACCTGCTCGGTGAGCGGTGTATTTGCCTGGGCGATTACAAACCGGTCTTCTACATCCGCTGAGAGATACTCCACATCATTGGAGACATATGGCACGATCAGCACTTCCGGAAGATCCAATTTGCTGATCTTTGCAGCGAGTTTCTCTGTGATGCGCTCTCCCTTTTTAGCAATGATTTTCCCGGTCTTGGGATTGAACAGGTCTTCTCGAAAAGCTCTGCCAACCAGCTTGGGATCTGTGGGGCTCATACTTTTGCGCACCCGGCGGTACGGGGTTTCAATAAAACCGTATTCGTTTACTTTCGCAAAGGAAGCCAGACGACCGATCAAGCCAATGTTTGGGCCCTCCGGTGTTTCGATGGGGCAAATACGACCATAGTGCGAGTGGTGCACATCCCGTACGTCAAAGCCGGCCCGCTCTCGCCGCAAGCCACCGGGGCCCAGAGCTGAGAGGGTGCGTTTATGTCGCAGCTCAGCCAGGGGATTGGTCTGATCCATGAATTGCGACAACTGGCTGGAGCCAAAGAACTCGCGCAACGCCGCAACCACCGGGCGGATGTTGATCAATGTGATTGGGGATATTTGATCCTGGTCGCGGATGGACATCCTTTCCTTGATGACCCGCTCCATTCTGCGCAAACCGATGCGCAGCTTGTTTTGGATCAGCTCGCCAACGGTTTTCGCCCGGCGGTTACCCAGGTGGTCGATATCGTCTGCCGATTGGACGCCGTTGTTGATCAAAATCATCCGCCTGACCAGGCGCAGGATATCCCATTTGGTCACCGTGCGGTGGGTGATAGGGACCAACTCATGTAGCTCCAATTTTTGGTTGAGTTTATAACGTCCAACTCTTTCCAAATCGTAATGGCGTTGGTCGAACAGTTGCTCTTCCAAAAAATCTTTGGCGTTCTCGAGTGTTGCGGGATCACCGGGGCGCATGCGCTTGAAGAACTCCAGCAAGGCTGCCTGGGCGATGGTTAGATCATCGCTCAATTCCCATTCTGGCTCTTGGGAGAAGGTGGAGGCGATGAACATGCGATCCGGGTTGTTATCCACATCTCCGAATATTCTCAACAGGTCTTCGTCTGTGCCGTCACCAAGCGGGTTATCCGAAAGGCCGTCTTTCACTGCGGCCAGGGCGCGCAGGAAAATCGTGATAGGCACGGTGCGTTTGCGGTTGAAACGCAATGTCAGGTAGTCCGATTTGCGGGTCTCAAACTCCATCCATGCACCCCGGTCGGGGATCAGCTTGGCCATGGCGAGAGGCCGCCCGGTGGATCGATCGATTGGCGCTTCGAAGTATACGCCAGGAGATCGGATGAGCTGCGAGACCACTACCCGCTCGGTGCCGTTGATAATAAAGGTGCCTTTCTCGGTCATTTCGGGAAAATCGCCCAGAAAGATATCCTGTTTGATCGGCTCGGGGACATCCGGACCTTCCAGCAAGACCGAAACGTACAACGGTGAAGCGTAAGTCAGGTCCCTCTCTACGCACTCCTCAATCGTATGCTTGGGTTCTCCAAACCAGTAGGTTAATCCAAACTCTTTCGATTCAACCGTATTTCCTGGGAAATGCAGTTTCATTCCCTTGTTGTATGATTCGATGGGCGACAGCTCATTAAATAGATCTACCAGGCCCTCTTTCTTCAGCCGTTTAAAGGACTCAATCTGCACCTCGATCAGGTCTGGCAGATCGAGCTGAACATTGATGCGGGCATAACTTTTGCTGGGCAAATCGTTTGCCATTTATTCTCTCCTGGTTTACCACCTTGGGCTAAACGTGACAAAAGCGTAAAACGAGGAGCGTGAGGGCTTTGCATCCCTTACGTTGCACATACGTTTTACGCCATTCGGTTACTTTACAACTCAGAAACCACCTGCTACCCAATAGACAAAAGTAAATTATAACCTAAAATTTAGCTCAAAGTCAATATATTTGACCTAAAATTTTATTAACATTTGATAAGTTCCATCCCTACCGAAAAAGCACCACCGGTATGACTTTCTCCGATTCTTCTCGCCCCTTTGTCTGTTAGAATTTGATCATGGAAAACAATCTCCCCAAAAAGACTTACAAATCAGGCTTCGTCGCCGTTTTGGGAAAGCCGAATGTAGGCAAATCTACGCTAATTAATAGCCTCCTGGGTCAGAAGATCGCCGCCGTCTCTTCCCGGCCTCAGACCACTCGCAAGCGGCAAATAGGGATACTGACCAGAGATGACGCCCAGGTCATATTTGTGGACACCCCCGGTCTGCACCAGCCCAGGAACAAACTTGGCGAAAACATGAACAAAGAGGCCAGTACGGTGATGGAGGACTGCGACTTGATTGTTTGGATCGTGGACGCCAGCCAACCGCCAGATGAAGAAGATCTGCTGCTGGCGGGGCTGATCAAAAATCTGAAGCGAAAGATTCCGACGCTTCTTGCTCTGAACAAGATAGACCTGGTTGACGCCGAAGAATACGAGGGCAGCACAGAAAAATACTCCAAAGTGCTCCCGGTAGGCGAAACGATCCGCATCTCGGCTAAATATGGGGCAAACCTGGACACACTCATGGATATGATCGTCGCCAGGTTGCCTGAAGGTGAGCTGTACTTTCCAAGCGAGCAGATCACTGACCTTCGTGAACGCGAGATCGCAGCCGACCTGATTCGCGAAGCAGCCTTAACTCTGCTGCGGGATGAAGTTCCCCATGGGATTGCCACCCGTATCGATCAATATCAAGAACGCGGTGAGCAGGGCGCTTATATCGAAGCGACGGTGTTCGTAGAGCGAGAATCACACAAAGGAATTGTGATTGGTCAGGGCGGGAGCATGCTGAAACAAATCGGGGGCATGGCTCGCAAGGAGATCGAGGCGATGAGCGGGCGCAGGGTGTATTTGCGCTTGCGCGTAAAAGTCAGAAAAAACTGGCGGAACGACGAAAAAGTGCTGCGCTGGCTGGGATTTTGAACCTGGCGTAACTTTTTCATCCACACCGCCGAGGTGAAACTCTCTTGTCTCAATATCTGTTGTGGCTATTCATTGTATTCGCTTTGGGCAACTGGCTTTCGGTCAGCAAAAGTTTGAAACGCCTGGAGTATCTTACCAAGCCGGCCGCGATTCTCACCCTCCTCGCCTGGTTGTGGAGCGTAAGCAGTTTTGAGGGTCGCCTCGCCTGGTTTGCAGCCGGTCTGGTGTTCTCTCTGGCTGGAGATATTTTCCTGTTATTGCCGAAGGAGCGTTTCATTGCCGCCTGGCTGGCTTTCCTGTCAGCCCACATTTGTTATGTGATTGGTTTCAATCCAACCATTCCTCCAATAAATCTCGCAAGCCTCTTGCTGACGGTCGCCGTCGGCCTGGTCGCTCTGCGGCTGATCCGGGTAATATTCGCCGGGCTTCAATCGTCTGGCGACTCCAGCCTGCAAATACCCGTCTCCATCTATAGCTTTGTCATTTCCGTAATGCTGCTCTCTGCGCTTATTACGCTGGTGCGAGCCGACTGGCTCGAAGGACCCGCTCTGATGGTCAGCGCCGGGGCGCTTTTGTTTTTCCTTTCGGACGCCGTTCTGGCTTTGAACCGCTTCACTGCCCCAATCCGACGCAGCAGACTCATCATCATGAGCACATATCATATCGGGCAGGCGCTGATCATCGCCGGTTCCTACCTGCATTACACATATCAGGCGATTCCATTACTCTAAAGGGTAGCTTTGGGTTCCAAAGCGAGTCAAGAGAACAGCGCCAAGCCCTACCAGGCCTACCAGGGCGGAGATCACCCAGCCAACACAAGGAATGAATGCATCCAGGCTGTTCAGAACCAGGATGAGAGTAAATGTGCCCACCCCAGAATAAACTGCACTGACCCATTCCTGGTTGGCAAGTTTCGCCAGTCGTTTCCCAACCTCCATTCCCAGGGAAACCAACCCAAGCATCCAGGCAAGCGCGACCACCATAGCCAGCACCGGCACTGCTGGAATCAAGACGATGGTAACCAGGAAAATCAGCGTGACCAGGGGCAGGACGGCCAGGCTGAGCAATCCCAGGCCGCCAGCCACCAGGGGTTGTTCCACCGCGGCAGCAGAGACTCGCTCTGTGTGAGCAGGCAAGAAAAGAACCGTCAGGACCGCCAGGGCAGCCCAGAGGAAAATTTTAAACGTAAACCAGATAAAACTTAAGAGCGGCGAGGTACCGAAATCGATGCGCGGGAAGCGCACGCCTCCCGGGAACCTGAAAACAAATGGACCACGGCTCGTATCCGTGATCTCGCCTTTCACCTGCGCGCCGGCAGCCTGCTCGACGTGGGCGCCGATTGTCGTCAGATCGCCTTCGACAACCGCGGTGTCATCCAATGTGATCAAGCCTCCCAAACCAATCACGTTTCCCTCGACCAGTCCGGCTGCCTGGATAGTCCCCCCAAACAAGATGACATCGCCCGTCACGATTGATCCGTCCTCCAGCGTCGCAATTCCCCCCACCACGATCAGGCTCCCATCCAGGGTTTCACCGCTCTCGAGTCTGAAAGTACCCCCAAACACCACCTCGTCATCCAGTGTGCCCGCCGCCATGGCTGCCTGGGGCCAGGTCAGGGGGATCAAGAGCATCAACCATAACAGGGCTCTATACTTCATTCTCATTGTGCAACCCTCCGTGGTGCAGTGAGCCGTTGGAAAGCCACGAGCCAGAGCGCGCTCAAAGAACACATCGCCACCAGGATGGCAATCCAGAGCGTTATCGGTATGGCGCCGAGTAGCGTACCAGTAATGGTCAAGGCTGCCTTGCCCAGACTGCCAAAGTAAGAAAATACACCGAAAATCTGATACCCCCAGGCGAGCAGTACAGGCATAGGCAATCGCAGGGACGGTAGGACCATCAACACAGTCAATAAAAGGAGGAACGTCGCTCCTCCAATACAGACCTGCATAACCCAGTATGTTTGCAGACGTTGGCGCCGGATTCGATCCGCCGCAAGTCGGCTTTCCCAACGAGCGGTGAAGCCCGGGGTGGGGGATAGCTCCGGGGCAGCACGCAATCGGCTTTCTACGCCTTGCAAGGCTTGAGCGAGCTGCTGGCAAGATTCACACTCCTTCAAGTGTTCTTGCAGAGCTTGCTGATCCCCGGCAGTAAGATCTCCAGGCATAAAAATCCAGGATTCAAAAGGCTGGTGATTGTTCGCCATGATATTCCCTCTCTTTTGGGACAATCTGGGATTGACTTTTGATCCATTCATCTGCCATGCTCCGCCGGGCACGGTGCAGGCGACTTTTTACTGCGCTCAAGGTTAATGAGAGCGCCTTGCCAATTTCCTCGTAAGAAAAGTCATACCAGTAATACATCACAACAGCTGCTCGGTCGGTTGGGTGCAATTCTGCGAGAAGCTCGCGCACGCGTTCCTGCTCGAAGGATTTCCACATCGCTGTCGCCGGTCCGGGTTGTTCGTCTGGAATTTCCAAAAAATCGTGCTCATCGATAGAAATTGTGTTCACCCGCCGCTTGCGAAGCTGGTCGATACAATAATGGGCTGCGATGGACAACAGCCAGGTTGGGAAAGGGCGACTGTTATCGTAGCGCTTGATCGACCGGTAAGCCCGGAAAAAAGTCTCCTGGGCTGCATCTTCCGCCTCATGCGGATCACCTAACATCCTGTAACACAAGTTAAAGACTGGTCGTTGGTAAGCCTCGACCAGGAACGCGAACGCTTCCACGTCGCCCTTTTGGACGCGTTCGAGCCAGACCGACTCGTTCTCCTGCACTGCATTGCTCCTCGATGCATACCGGCGGGTAAAGCCGGTACTTCCTGCATAGGTATACGCAGGGATGGGGAAATAGTTGCAATAACTACGCTCGCGGTTCGGCGGTTCGACCGGCTTCAGGCTTCGCGATATTCTGCAAGTTTCGCACCCGCCAGAAGTTCGATCACCGCGATAATCGCCGAGTTATCCAGTTCCGCCATGCCCATCTCCAACATGGCGTTAAAGAGTTGCGCATTGATCCCGGTAGCCGGCAAGGGTATGCCGTACTGGCGAGCGGTATCCAGTACGATACCTAAATCTTTCGCCTGCATGTAAGCTTTGAAACCCGGGGTGCGGTTCCCGACGAACAAGCGCGCTGGCTTTACATCCAACGTCCAGCATTGGGCAGCGCCTCCCTGGATCGCCTCGACCACCTTGCGAGGGTCTGCGCCCGATTTTTGGGCGAAAATGAGCAGCTCCGCCATTGCCACCATCTGCGCTGCAACCATAATCTGGTTGGCAGCTTTGGCAATTTGACCCGCACCCGCTTCGCCCACATGGGTGATCGTCTTGCCAATCGCTTGAAATACCGGCCTCACCCGCTCAAATGCCTGGGCTGGCCCACCAACCATGATCGCCAGTGTTCCCTGGCGAGCGCCAATATCCCCGCCGCTCACCGGCGCATCCAGGCAGGAAACGCCCCTCTCGGCCATTTCGGCGGCGATTTTTCGAGCCGTTGCTGGCTTAATCGTGGAATTATCCACGAAAATCAACCCGGCATGGGCGCCGGTAATGATCCCTCCTGCTCCCAGCGCGACCTGCTCCACATCCGGAGAATCAGGTAGATTGGTGAAAACGACATCCACCTGTGCTGCCACTTCCGCCGGCCTGCTGGCAGGTTTTGCGCCTTCCAAAACCAATTCCTCCACCGATCCTCGGCTGCGGTTATGAACGACCAATGGGTAGCCAGCCTTTAATATGTTGCGAGCGATGGATTTTCCCATCAATCCAAGACCAATGTAGCCAACTTTTAATTCTTCTCCCATATGAAAACCTCTATCACCTATGCTCCGCTCTAAGGATCAAATCTTTCCACCACAGATCCTGCCTGGGTATCTTTCACTCGCCAGCCTAACTTCTCTAATTTAGCGCGCAGGCGGTCTGCCGCAAGCCAATCTTGTTCATCTCGAGCTTTCTCCCTTTGCTGGACCATGTGGAGCACTTCAGGGGGTGGTCTCACCTCTACTTCTGCGCGATCCCGCTCAGCGTGATGCACCTTCAGGGCGTGCCGCCAGAGTTCCTCAGGCAAGCCAGAACTAGCCTGCGGAACTCTGAACGATCCCAGTCGGACGAGGGAGAATGATTCCCCGGAGCTAAAATGATGGATGTGACCCTGCCTGTTCAAGGCAACCTCATCCAGCCCAATCTCCTGCAGCTCGGTTGCTGAAAATGCGCCTTCGTGCGGCTGACCGGTATGAATCAGCGTCACGCCGCCTGACCCGACAACCTCGCATACACCGGTTCCCGGATCGATCAACAGCCCGGTCTTTTCATCGATCCCGATGATGGTCAAGTTGGGTGGCAATAACTCGATCAGGCGGCTGAACCGCTCCCGCCCCATGTAACAGCGGCTGGTATCCAGGGTTTCCCCGCCATCATTATTATTCCAATGGGGGATAAAGACCATTTGCAGGCCGTAATGGCTCAACAGGTTCAAGCCCTGTTTCCAGTGCAACTCCTCGCCCACTTTGTAAATCTCATACACGGGAAGCGCAAAAGCGCTGATTGCCACCACGGCAGCGCTCGCCAGCACGAGGGCAGCCCCCAGGCGATGGCTCGCCATGATGGCACCCCATGCCAGGCTGTCCTTTAACTGCCTGACCGCGTACGTGGGACTGCCTGGTCCCATAAAGATCATGTCTGCACGGTAGATCGGTTCAATAATCACCGGATTCTCAGGGCTGAAATCTGTACCCCGCTTCCGGGCAGGGATGATGGTAATCTGGGGTTTGTAGTTTTGCAGTCTCTGAGCGATCAAATCTCCAATGCGCCCGATGACCTGCGCGGAATTTAGCTCAAAACCGGCCGGCGTTTCTAACAAGGTCACCAATGGTTGTTCTGGCAGACGCCGGAAAACCGATTCGAAAATCTTTCTGCCGCTCGGAGAAGTTTCTCCCGACCCAAACAGAACGATCGGACCGGGAGAGTATTCACCCGCTATCCCAAATTCCATTTTTCAGGCTTGATATTGCTGGCGTATATTCGGGACAAGATATTCAGCAAAAGACCGCTCCAGACCGTAGTCAGGCGACCAGCCCCAGTCACGCCGCGCGGCGCTGTCGTCCAGGTCCGCTGGCCAGCTATCCACAATGCCCTGGCGCTTGTGATCCGGCTCGAAGGTGATGCAGGCGTCGGGGAAGTATTTCAGCACCTGCTGATGAAAATCAGACGCGCTGAGGCTGAAACTTGTTACATTGTAAACCCGCCGGCTGATAGCCTCCCGGGGCGCATCTGTCAGGCACGAGAGCGCGGTGACCGCGTCGGGCATGACCATAAAGGGTATGCGCACATCCTGGCGCACGAAACAGGCGTAAGGCTCCCCTTTGGCTGCGGCATGCAGCATCTCAGGGCCGTAATCGCTGGTGCCGCCGCTCGGCACAGTAGCAGCGCTGATTAGCCCAGGGAAGCGAAGGGAGCGAAAATCGAGCATCACCGGTCGGTCAACCGCAAGCTGTCGGTAGTAATCGCTGAAGTAGATGCCTAACTGCTCACAATACAGCTTATTGCATCCGTACATCGTGCGGGGATAATTCCATTCCCACTCGCGTACCCGGGCGTATTTAATCTTGGTCTCCAGGTCGGGCATACCGTACGCTGCAATAGAGCTCGGGAATATGAATTTGACTGGCCTGCCCCGCCATTCGGATTGCTCGGCTGCGAGCTGCAGCAGCACCAGCGTGCCCTCCACGTTGACCCGGTGCGCCGCCTCAGGGGTAAACTCGCTGCGAGTGGAGAGCAGCGCAGCTAAATGGTAAATCGTTTCGATCTCGTACTCGCTGACCAGGCGAGAGAGCAAAGCTTTATCCAGAATGTCCCCTTGGTGGTGAGTTGTCTTGCCAGCCAGGTTGGCGGGCAATGGTTGCAGGTCAAGGGTAACCAGGGGGTGGCTGCCCCTCTCCACCAGGCTCTCAATTAGCGCCTGCCCTATTTCCCCGGCTGCTCCGGTGATCAAGACGATTTTTTTGCGCATTGGCGTCTCCTTCGATGTTTGATTTGCGATTTTATCGCCCTCTATGCTAGAATGAATACACAGCACAATTTTACATCACCTTTGAATAATGCTCGCTATGCTGCAGGATCGAAGGAGTTCCGCATGCCCTTAGATATTATCGTCGGCAGCCAATGGGGCGACGAAGGCAAAGGCAGGGTTGTAGATCTGCTATCTGCCCGGGCAGATTACGTCGCTCGTTACAACGGCGGTGACAACGCCGGTCATACGGTTACTGTGGGCAGCTCAACCTTCAGGCTCCACCTGATACCCTCCGGCATCATCCACCCCCACACCACGGGCTTGATCGGCAACGGGTTGGTGGTGAATCCCGATACGTTATTGGTTGAAATGCACTCGCTCGAGTCATCCGGGATCAGGGTAACGCCGGAAAGATTGCGTATCTCCTATGCAGCGCATGTTCTGACGCCCGCCCATCGGGCGCTGGATGCAGCCCAAGAGGCCGCCCGCGGCACGGCTGCGATCGGCACAACCTTGAGAGGCATTGGTCCGGCGTATACCGACAAAGTATCCCGTTCCGGCATCAGAATGGGTGAAATGCTGGACGTTGAGAGCTTCGCGGACGCTGTAGAAGAACACGTCAAAACCATCAACACCCAGATCGCGAAAATCTATGACGCTGAACCATTGGATGCCAGGGCAGTCGTCATGCAGCTCAGCGAGCAGGCCCGTTTACTGCGCCCTTACATCGCCGATGTATCCGGGCTGTTGGCGGGAGCGCTGGCGCGCGGCGAGCGGGTTCTTGCAGAAGGCGCTCAGGGAACCTTGCTCGATCTGGATCACGGATCCTATCCCTTTGTGACCAGCTCCAATCCGACAGCCGCTGGCGCCTTGATCGGCCTGGGTGTGGGGGTGGGATGCGTCGAACGGATTATTGGGGTTACAAAAGCGTTTCAAACCCGCGTCGGCGCCGGCCCATTCCCCAGCGAGGTATCCGGTGAGGTTGCCGACCACCTGCGTGGCACGGGTGAGCATCCCTGGGATGAGTTTGGGACGACCACGGGGCGGCCGCGTCGGGTGGGCTGGTTGGATCTGGTGCTGCTGCGCTACGCGACCCGAATCAACGGTTTCACCGAGCTGACCATCACCAAGCTGGACATCCTCACTGGCTTGCACCCGCTGAAGATCGTCCTCGCTTACCGGCATAACGGCCAGACGATCAATGAACTTCCATTCGGACCGGGCGAGCTCTCGAAATTCGAGCCGGTCTACGAAGAGATGGCTGGCTGGCAGCAGGATCTTGGCTCGGTGAGGCGCTGGGAGCAGCTCCCTCCCCAGGCGCGGGCATATATTCTGCGCATCGAAGAGCTGTGCGGGGTGCCCGTACGATTGATCTCGGTGGGTCCCGAACGCGACCAGGTGATCGAAATTGAATGACAGGTCGCTCACTGCTTTGATCAGGCCGACCGTTAGATGGCCGGCTGGTACTATTCAAGGAAGCTGGTTGATTGGTCGCATCCTGGTTTGGTGTATTTTGATCCTGACCCTGGCAGCCTGTAATCCTGCAGCGCCTCAGCCAATTTCCGAGGTCCCTGCTCAATCGTCAGCGCCTATTATCGAACCGGCTCCGACGACGACAGCGCAGCCTACGGCGACAACCATCTGGTTCCCGCCAACTGCGACTTCTACCCTCGTACCCACCCTCGGGATCAGGATGACCCCGACTCAAAGAACTGAGACAGGAGCGATCCTTTTCACCGACGATTTCAGCGAAGCCTCGTTGTGGTCGCTGATCCGGACGGAAACCACCAGCATAGCCCTGGGAAAGAACGCCCTCACCCTGGCGCTGAATCAGCCAGGAGGCTATCTGTTCAGCCTGCGCAAGGAACCTGTGCTTGAGGATTTCTACCTGGAGATCACCGCCAGCCCCAGCCTGTGCCGCGGCCAGGATGAATATGGCCTCCTGCTGCGCGTCTCCCCGAAGTATTTATCCAGCCGGTTTTCGCTCTCCTGCGATGGGCAGACCCGGCTGGATAAATACTTCAAGGGAAAAGCTTCCTCTCCCCAATCCTGGACGCTGAGCGGCGCGGTACCGCCAGGGGCGCCTTCCAGCTCTCGCCTTGCGGTACAGGCGCAAGGCAAAGAGATGCGTTTCTACATCAATGACGAGCTGCAGTTCACCGTGCAGGACCCTTCCCTGGCTACCGGGATGATCGGCGTTTTCGTCCGCTCGGCCGGAGAAAACGCAGTGACCATCTCGTTTTCCAATCTGGTTGTGCGCGAGGTCGGCCGTTGATCAATAACCAACACCCAAAGAGACCGTTTGTCAATCGCCTCAACGACCTGCTCCCCAAAGAATGGCTCAAGTTTCAGAAATCCTGGTTCATCCACAACCCGCCGCCCCGGCGCAAAGATGTCATGCGCCACCCTGCCAAGTTTCCGGAGACTCTGGCCCAGGAATTCATCGAGTTTTTCACCAAGCGCGGTCAGGTGGTTTTCGACCCGATGGTTGGCACCGGCAGCACGCTGGTTGCCGCCCTGCGCAGTGGCAGGCACGGTTATGGCATCGAGCTGAACCCGGATTATGCCAGGATCGCTGCCCAGGTCGTGGCGGATGAGCTCGCTGCCCTCGGCGAGAATTCAGCTAATCTCTCTGCCAGGGTGGTCCACGCCGACGCTGCCCATATCGCTGAGATATTCGCTGTGCATCGCATTCCCCAGATCGATTACGTGCTCACTTCGCCCCCCTATTGGGATATGCTCCACGCCCGCGGCGCAGGGACGCAGCGGGCGCGCCGTTCCTCAACCGAGCTGGACGTGGTGTATTCAGACGACCCGCAAGATCTGGGCAATATCCGCGATTATGACGAGTTCTTGCATAGGCTTTCCAGAATTTACGCAGCCCTGCAGCCATATCTAAAGCCCAAAGCTTATCTGACCATCATCGTCAAAAACGTAAAAAAGGGCGGTGTGATCTACCCGCTCGCCTGGGATCTGGCGAGGCAGTTGGGGCAGATATACACGCTGAAAGATGAAAAAATATGGGTGCAGGATAATCAACCCCTCTCCCCATACGGCCTGGGCAGCGCCTGGGTGAGCAACACATTTCACCACTACTGCTTGCAGTTCCGCAATGGCTGAGCGTCCTTTCGTCTCGAATACCCTACAAATTTTTGCTGATTTAGTGTACAATTGTTCTGATTATCCGGCGAGTGAAACCAGGTTCTGCCCCGGGCGGCGGTCGCCCGGAACAAAAAGACAGACCGCTCGTCGAAAAAAAGGAGAAACCCATGTACCACACCATTATTATTGTTGGTAATCTGGGCCGGGATCCCGAGATGCGCTATACTCCCAGCGGCCAGGCGGTGACGAACTTCAACGTCGCCACCAGCCGGCAGTATACCGCTTCAGATGGCAACTCGGTCAAGGAGACCATCTGGTTCCGCGTCTCCACCTGGGGGAGGTCAGCCGAGGCGTGCAACCAGTACCTGCGCAAGGGCAGCAAGGTGCTCATCGAAGGCCGCCTGGTGCCCGACCAGGCAACTGGCGGGCCGCGCATCTGGAACCGCCAGGATGGCACTCCCGGGGCGTCTTTCGAGGTCAGCGCCAGCACAGTGAAATTCCTGTCCAGCCGGGGTGAAGTCGAAGGCGAACTTCCCTATGGAGAGGCGCCCGGCGTGGCTGAAGAGGACGACATTCCATTTTAGACTGTTACTTATCCTGGTGACCACGGGTCAAGAGGTCATCAAAGGCCTAACACGCGAAACCCGCGCTCTCTCGCGAGAGCGCGGGCAATGTGCATTATTCAGCGATTACGGAGCTCTGTATGGAATCTTCTCCTCCTAAACCTCAGCATCCGCAGCTTCCACCCTTAGAAGTTCCCGCCGATCTGCAGATCGAATACGTCAACATGGTGCGCATCACTCATTCGCCCTCCGAGCTGGTATTCGATTTCGCTCACCTTCTGCCGGGGACCGCCCCGGCCAGGGTGCTATCCCGCATTATTATGTCGCCGCTGGGCGCTAAATTATTCTTTCGGGCGCTGGCAGAAAACCTGTCAAGATTTGAGACTGCGTATGGCGAGATAAACATTCCCAGCGGTTCGACCCTGGCCGACCAGCTCTTCCGCCAATCTGGCGCGCCCGGTCAGCCGCCGGAGAAATGACCCCCATGGACAATCTCGATTTGATCGCTGAGCGCATTCGCCTCTCCTTCGAGGAGCGAACGCAGAGACGAGACCAGGCATTGGCGCACACACGCACCCTTACCCGGCACTGCGCCAACGCCATCCGCGCCGTTCATCGGGATGAGACTGCCATTGCACAGGATCATCTCAGTCAGGCGAGAGTCCTGGTGGAGCAGTTACGCGATAACTTGAACGCCTACCCTGACCTTTATCACGCCGGCTACACTCAGGATGCCCTCAAAGAATATGCTGAAGCCTGTATCGTTTACGCCCTGATCAATAACCAGGAGCCCCCCACCCCGGAAGACCTCGGATTGGAGCATGCCACTTACCTGAGAGGCATGGCCGAGTCGGTCGGTGAATTGCGCCGCCGCTGCCTGGACATCCTGCGCCATGGTCATTCAGAGGAGGCAGAGCGCCTGTTAATCCACATGGATGACATCTATGCGCTGCTGGTCACGATGGACTATCCGGACGCTGTAACGGGTGGATTGCGCCGTCTGACAGACATCGTCCGCAGCCTGAATGAGCGCACGCGCGGCGATATGACCATCAGCGTGCGCCAGGAACACCTGGAGGACAGCCTGCGCCGTCTGGAGCGCCGCCTGCCTGATGAAAACAATTCGAGCCTCTGAGATTGGCACCTACCTGTACTGCCAGCGAGCCTGGTGGTATCAATGCCGGGGCATTGAGCAGGATAACCAAGCGGAGCTGGCAAGCGGACAGAGTCTGCATCAACGCCATGCCGGTTTGGTGCTCCGAGCAGGATGTTTGCGCATCCTGGCCTATCTGTTCACCCTGCTGGGGATCACCCTCGTCGTCGTCAATGTCACCCTGCACTTTTTGGGTTGAGCGCCATCTCTCTTTATTGAGTGAATGGGAAGGATGAGAATTTAATCCTTTATGATCTGGATTGCAGTGGTTTGTTTGCTCCTGGGTTTGGCTCTTTTCTGGCAGGCAGGTCGGCAGAGAAAAGCCAGCGGTCTGCCAGGCGGGCGGATCATCTATGCAGACATCGGTCGCTGGATGCCCTTGCAGGAGGCGCTCTACGATCCCAGCCTGGGATTGGCTGGCAAACCGGATTATCTGGTAAAAGATGGCGAGCAGATCATCCCCGTTGAAGTCAAGTCCAGCCGAGTTGCCCACAGCCCATACGATTCGCATATTTATCAGTTAGCGGCTTACTGCCAGTTAGTGGGGCAGGTCTATCGTGTGCGACCGGGGAGCGGCATCTTGCACTACCCCACACGGACATTCAGAATCGATTTTACCGCCCAGCTTGAGCGGGCTGTCCTTCAGCTGCTGGCTGAAATGCGCAGCCAGGATATCCGCAAAGAGATTCATCGCTCCCACGATTCACCCGCTCGCTGCCTGGGGTGTGGGTACCGCTCGAGTTGCGACCAAAAATTGAGCTGATCAGGGCAAATTGACCGTAAACCAATTTACCAACTATAATTGCCTTGCGATGTCCAGCCAGAGCCCTGCTTTTCGCAACGTGGGAGTGACGGCTCACCCCAAGCTCGCCGATGCCATCCAGGAGACCCAGGAAATCGTCGCTCGCTTGCAAGAGGGCGGAGCGCGCGCCCTGTTCTGCAAGCTCTACGACGAGGAGCTGAGGCAGCGGATCAAATCCGGCGAGTTTGACCTGCTGATCGCCCTGGGTGGCGATGGGACCATGTTGCGCGCCGGTCACCTGTGCGGTCCTCACAACGTGCCCGTTTTGGGGATTAACATGGGGCGCTTTGGGTTCTTGATGGAAATTCGCCAGAAACAATGGCGAGAAGTAATGCCCCGCCTGCTGCAAGGAGATTACTGGCTGGAGAAGCGCATGATGCTGCGCGCCTGTTTATTCCGAGGCATCCAGCCGCTGGGCGAATGGGAAGTATTAAACGAAGTGGTTGTGGGTCGCGGCCAGATCGTCCGCCCCGTTCACTTAGTCACGGATGTGGATGGACGCTTCCTTACCACCTATGTCGCTGACGCCTTGATTGCCTCAACCCCTACCGGTTCTACTGCCTATGCGCTGGCAGCCGGCGGGCCCATCTTGCCGCCTGAACTGCGCACCATCCTGCTCGTCCCTGTGGCGCCCCATCTTTCGATAGATCGGGCAATCGTCCTGGCAGAAGGATCCTGGGTGAGCATCACCGTCCATACGGATCACCACGCAGTGGTATGCGTTGATGGACAAACGCCGCTGGATTTGGTCGATGGCGACCGAATCGAAGTGCGGGCGAGCGATCACTTTGTTCAATTCGTCCGCTTCCAGGATCCGGGATATTTTTATCGCAATCTCACTCCGCATATGAGTCAAAATCCCTCCACAGGTAATTATCGATGACAGAAGCCGAGGCGACACAATACTGCGCCAATCACCCCGATCGACCCACCTCGCTGCGCTGCAACCGCTGTGAGAAGCCCATCTGTCCGAAGTGCGCTGTCCAAACCCCGACCGGGTATCGCTGCAGGGAATGTGTGCGCGGCCAGCAGAAGGTTTTTGAGACCACGCTTTGGTTCGATTACCTGACCGCCTCAATAACTGCCGTTGGGTTGTCGTCCATTGGCAGTTACCTCATACCCAGATTCGGCTTTTTCACTATCTTTGTCGCTCCCATCGCTGGCGTGATCATCGCAGAGCTGGTGCGCCTGATCGTCCACCGCCGCCGCTCCAGACGTCTTTTCCAGGTGATCGCCATTGCTGCCGCGCTGGGCGGCTTGCCGATCTTAATCATCCAGGCTATACCAGCTATCCTGATGCTTTCT
>Ga0209342_10002135_pt1 | contig 21544 bp, 16 predicted proteins | sample RifCSP16_2_FD_184023 | JGI IMG/M metagenome (GOLD analysis project Ga0209342, IMG submission 184023) | Soil microbial communities from Rifle, Colorado - Rifle CSP2_sed 16_2 (SPAdes) (version 2) | ecosystem: Environmental > Terrestrial > Deep subsurface > Rock core/Sediment | place: Rifle... | reverse complement strand
TTCGACCTCGACCAGGTACTCGGGCTTTACGAGCGAGCGGATCACGAGGCCGGTCGAGGCGGGCCGGTGGCCGGCGAGGAACTTCGCGCGTGTCGCCGCGTACTTGGGAAAGTCCTCGAGATTCACGAGGAATTGCGCGATCTTGACGAGGTCGGTCACCTTCATTCCCGCGGCGGCGAGGATCGCGACGATGTTCTGCCACGCGACCTCGGTCTGCGCCTCGACCGTCGGCGGCACGGATCCGTCCTTCCGGATTCCGACCTGGCCGGCGATGTAGAGCCAGCGCGCGTTCGGCGGCGCCTCGACGCCGTGGCTGTACGTTCCGATCGGGTCGGCGATGGTCGGGGGATTGTGGATCTTCATGGCGGGCTCCTCCTTGGCGCGGGCAGGCCGTGATCTTATCCCAGCGTATGGGGCCCCTGTATGATCGTGCCTCCCGGGAGGTGCGCAATGGACCAGTCGCCGCAGGTCAAGCTGAACTCCACTGCCCACTATTTTCTCGAGGGGCTGAACGAGCTCGGGATCGAGTATCTCTTCTGCAATCTCGGCACCGATCACGCGCCGCTCGTCGAGGAGCTCGCGCGGTGGCGCAAGCACGGGCGCCGTCTCCCGAAGACGATCCTGTGCCCGCACGAGAACGTGGCGATCCACATGGCGGCGGGCTACGCCATGGCGACCGGCCGCGGCCAGGGCGTCATGGTGCACGTGGACGTCGGCACGGCGAACGCTGGCGTCGGGATCCACAACCTTGCCCGGGCGCGCACGCCGGCGCTCGTCATGGCGGGCCGGGCGCCGTTCACCTTCCGCGGCGAGCTCACCGGCTCGCGCGACACTTACGTCCACTTCGTCCAGGAACCGTTCGACCAGGCGGGGATCGTGCGGCCGTACGTGAAGTGGGAATACAGTCTGCCGTCGGGCGTGGTCGCCAAGGAAGTGCTGCGGCGCGCGCATTCGGTGATGCAAACCGATCCGCGGGGCCCCGTGTACCTGATGCTGCCGCGCGAGACGCTCGCCGAGACCTGGCCCGAGAACGCGGTGCGCGCGTTTCCGGCCGAGCGGTTCGGGCCGACGGCGGCGGGCGGCGCGGACCCGCAGGCGATCGCCGCGCTCGCCGACCGGCTGCTCGCGGCGAGGAACCCGATCCTGGTGACCGCGTACGCGGGACGGAACGTGGCCGCGCCGGCGCTCGTCGACGAGCTCGCGCGGCTCGCGGGCATCCGGGTCTTCGAGTTCAACCCGCTCTACCTCTGCATCCCGCACGACTCGCCGTGTTTCGCGGGCCACCTGCCCGGGAAGCACGTGGCCGAGGCCGACGTGGGGCTCCTCGTCGACGTGGACGTGCCGTGGATCCCCAAGGACACGCCGGACAACCCGGCGACCTTCTGGGCGCAGATCGACGTCGACACCGTCAAGCAGTCGTTCCCGATGTGGGGATTCGCGGCGAACCTGCGCATCCAGGGCGATAGCTGCCGCATCCTCGCGCAGCTCGTCGAGGCGCTCAAGGCAAAGGCGACTGCGGCACACCGCGCCGCGGCGGCGCAGCGCGTCGCGGGCCTCGGCAAAGAGCACGCCGCCCGGATGGCCGGCATCGCGAAAGCGGCTGCGGACAAGGGGGCGAGCGGGCGGATCAACCCCCAGTACCTGTGCGCCGAGATCGGCCGGGCCATCGATCCGGACGACATCGTGCTGAACGAAGCGATCCGCAACACGCTCGCGGTGTTCCACCAGATCCCGCGCTCGAAGCCAGGCACGGTGATCGGGCTCGCGGGCGGCGGGCTCGGGTTCTCCGGCGGGACGGCGCTCGGGGTCAAGCTGGCGCGGCCCGACCGGACGGTGGTGCAGATCTGCGGCGACGGCAGCTTCTACTTCTGCAACCCCGCCTCCGTTTACGCGGTGGCGAAGCAATATGGCCTGCCGATCTTCACCGTCGTCCTCGACAACGGCGGCTGGGCGGCGGTGAAGGAGGCGACGCTGCGCGTCTATCCGGACGGCGACGCGAAGGCGGCGAGCGCCTACGAGGCGCTGCTTTCGCCGGAGATCGATTTCGCGCGGCTCGCGGAGGCGGCCGGCGCGCACGGCGAGCTCGTGACCGATCCCGACGCGGTCCCGGCTGCGATCCAGCGGTGCCTCGCGGCGGTGCGGGGCGGTCGCGCGGCGGTGCTGCACGCGCGCGTGACGCCGCTGTAGGTTCCGCTCAGAACCCGACCGCGAGCGAGTCCCGCCGCGGGTCCGAGGCCGCGACATACCCGCCGTCGACCTTGAACGCGATCTGCGCGCAGCCGAAGTCCATGTACGCCTCGCCGATCTGCAGGATGCGGTGGCCGCGCCGCTCGAGCTCGGCGAGCGTCGCCGCAGGGAACTCGCGCTCGACGTTGATGTCGACCCCGCTGACCGCGCGGAAGCGCGGGCCGTCGATCGCCGTCTGCGGCGACTGCCCGTAGTCGGCCATGCGCACCATGAGCTGCGTGTGGCCCTGAGGCTGCATGGTCCCGCCCATCAGGCCCAGGGTCATCACCGGTGCGCCGTTCCGCGTCACGAAGGCGGGAATGATCGTGTGATACGGCCGCTTCCGGGGCGCGACGCAGTTCGGGTGCCCCGGCTGCAGCACGAAGCCCGCGCCGCGGTTCTGCAGGCTGATGCCGGCGCCGGGGACGACGACGCCCGAGCCGAAGCCCATGTAGTTCGACTGGATCAGCGACACCATCATGCCCTGCGCGTCGGCCGCGGTGAGATAGATCGTGCCCCCTCGCGGCGGCGAGCCGTGGCCGAAGTCCTGCGCGCGCTTCATGTCGATGAGCTTCGCGCGCGACTTGAGGTAGTCGGGGTCGAGGAGCGCCGCCGCCTTCACGTCCATCGCCGCCGCGTCGGCGACGTAGCGGCGCGCGTCGGCGAACGCGAGCTTCACCGCTTCGAGCTGGAGGTGGACGCTGTCCGGCGAATCCACCGGATGGCGCGCGACCTCGAAGTTCGACAGGATGCCGAGCGCCATCAGGCAGACGATCCCCTGTCCGTTCGGCGGGATCTCGTGCACGGTGTAGCCACGGTAGCCCTGCGAGATCGTGCCCACCCAGTCGTTGGTGTGCCCGGCGAGGTCCGCCCGGGTCATCGCGCCGCCGCACGCCGCCGCGTGCAATTCGATCCGCTCGGCGAGCTCGCCCTCGTAGAACGCTTTGCCGCGGGTCTCGGCGATCAGCTCGAGGGCCGCCGCGGCGTCCCGGAAGACAAACTTCTCGCCGGCGCGCGGCGCCCGTCCGCCCGGCAGGAACGCCGGTGCGAAGCCGGGCTGGTCGCGCAGCTCCGGCACCAGCGTGTTCCAGCGCCGGGCGACGAACGGCGAGACGAGGAAGCCGTTGAAGGCATAGTCGATCGCCGGCTCGAACACCCGCTCGAACGGCAGTTGCCCGAAGCGCTCCGAGAGGTCGACCCACGCCGCCACCGCGCCGGGCACGGTCACGCTGTTCCAGCCGCGCTGCGGGATGGCTTTCTCGCGCCCGAAGTACTCGGGCGTCCACGCCGACGGCGAGCGCCCGGAAGCGTTCAGGCCGTGAAGCTCCTTGCCATCCCAGACGATCGCAAAGAGATCCGAGCCGATGCCGTTCGAGATCGGCTCGACGATCGTGAGCGTGATGGCGGCCGCGAGCGCGGCGTCCATCGCGCTGCCGCCGTCGAGCAGCATGCGCAGACCCGCCTGCGCGGCGAGCGGCTGCGACGTGGAAACCACGTTCGCCGCCATCGTCGGGCGGCGCGCGGTGGGGTAAGTGGAGGTCCAGTCGGTGAAGGGCATCTCGCTCAGGGGGCTTCGTTCACGTCGAGCACGACGCGGCCGAGGATCTTCCCGGCCTTCAGCTCGTCGAGCGTGCGGTTCGCCTCGCGAAGCGGCCGCGTCTCGACCGGCGTCGGCTTCAGCTTGCCGCTCTTCGCGAGCTCGACGACCTCGCGCAGCTCCTGCAGGTTGCCGACGTACGAGCCGACGATCCCGATCGCGCGCTGCGCGATCGGTGGCAGCGACAGCGTGATCTCTCCGCCGAACAGCCCGCACAGGATGTAGCGGCCGCCCTTGGCGAGCGCCGCGATGCCGAAGTTCGCCGTCGCCGGCATGCCGACGAAGTCGAGCGCCCCTGCGACCGCGCTGCCCGAGATCTTCTGGATCTGCGCCAGCCCGGCTTGCGGATCGCGCGAGTTCACCGTCTCGCGCGCCCCAGCGGCGCGTGCGGCGGCGAACTTCGCGTCGTCGATGTCGCAGGCGATCACGCGCTCGATCCCGAGTGCCCGCAGCGTCGAGAGCGCGATCAGCCCGAGGCCGCCGCAGCCGAGCACGACGACCCAGTCCCGCTCGCTGAGCTGCGGCAGCTTCCGGATCGCGCTGTAGGTCGTGATCCCGGAGCAGCCCAGCGTCGCCGCGAAGCTCTCGTCGAGACCCTCGGCGTCGACGAGGTACTTCGGGTGCGGCACGAGCACGTGGGACGCGTACCCGCCCGGGCGGGTGACGCCGAGGAAGCGTGCCGTGAGGCAGTAGTTGTCCCGGCCGGCTTTGCAGACGGCGCACTCGCCGCAGCCGATCCACGGGAACACGATGCCCTTCGCGCCGATCGCGACCCCCTTCGCGTCGGGTCCCAGGGCTTCGACCACGCCGAACGGCTCGTGGCCGGGCGTGAAGGGCGGGATGCAACCGCGGTCCTTCACGTAGAAGCGCTTGCCGCCGCCGAGATCGAAGTAGCCGTCCCAGATGTGGAGGTCGGAGTGGCACACCCCGCAGCGCGTGACCCGAACGAGGACCTCCGAGCCTTTCGGCTTGGGCGTCTCCCTCACCGCGCGCTGCAGCGGCTTGCCGTGCTCGATGATGTCATAGCTGATCATTCGCTCCTCCGCTGACAGGCATTAGGCCTTCGCCGCCGCGTGCAGCGACTGGTCGATGTCCCACAGGATGTCGTCGAGCGTCTCGAGGCCGACCGAGATCCGGATCATGTCGGGCGTCACGCCGGCCTTCGCCTGCTCCTCCTCCGACATCTGCCGGTGGGTGGTCGAGGCCGGGTGGATCACGAGCGTCTTCGCGTCGCCGATGTTCGCGAGGTGGCTCATGAAGGTCGCCGACTCGATGAACTTCTCGCCCGCCCGCGCGCCGCCCTTGATGCCGAACGAGAGCAGTCCGCTCGCGCCCTTCGGCAGGTACTTGCGCGTCAGCTCGTAGTACTTGTTCCCGGGCAAGCCGGGGTAGTTGACCCACGCGACCTGCGGGTGTCCTTGCAGGAACCTCGCGACGGCGAACGCGTTCTGGCAGTGGCGCTCCATGCGCAACGGCAGCGTCTCGAGCCCCTGGAGCAGCAGCCAGGCGTTGAACGGCGAGAGCGTCGGCCCGAAGGTGCGCATCGTCTCCATCCGGCAGCGCATCGTGAACCCGAAGTCGCCGAACGTCTCGTGGAAGATCACGCCGTGGTAGCCCGGCGATGGCGTGGTCATGCCCGGGAAGTTGCCGTTCCCCCAGGGGAAGTTGCCCGACTCGACGATCACGCCGCCCATCGTCGTGCCGTGGCCGCCGATGTACTTCGTCGCCGAGTGGACCACGATGTCCGCGCCCCAGTCGAGCGGCCGGCAGAGGTAAGGCGAGGGCACGGTGTTGTCGACCACCAGCGGAATGCCGGCCTCCTTCGCGATCGCGCCGATCGCCGCGATGTCGACGACGTTGATCGACGGGTTGCCCAGCGTCTCGGCGTAGAGGAGCCTGGTCTTCTTCGTGAGCGCGCGGCGGAAGTTCTCCGGGTCGTCCGGGTCGACGAACGTCGCCTCGATCCCGAGCTTCTTCAGGTTGACGCCGAGGAGCGTGTGCGTGCCGCCGTACAGCGTCGACGCGGATACCGCGTGGTCGCCCGCCTCGAGCAGCGTCATGATCACCACCGCCTCGGCCGCCTGGCCGGTGGCGGCCCCGAGCGCGGCCCGGCCGCCCTCGAGCGCCGCCACGCGCTCCTCGAGCACCGCCACGGTCGGGTTCGAGATCCGCGAGTAGACGTTGCCGAAGGTCTGCAGGTTGAAGAGGCTCGCGGCGTGGTCGGCCGAGTCGAAGACGAACGAGGTCGTCTGGTAGATCGGCGCGGCCCGCGCGCCGGTCGTCGCGTCGGGGATCTGGCCCGCGTGCAGCGCTAGCGTCTCGAAGCCGTACTTGCGGTCCGCCATGTCAGTTGGCAATGTACTTCGGCCGCTTCGCCGAGATCACTTTCGTGTTCACGCCTGCCCAGTTCAGGCCGCCGAAGAGGCGCGCGTGCTCGATCTTCACGCACCGGTCGATGACCGCCTCGAGCCCGGCCGCCTCGGCCTTGCGGGCGGCCTCGACGTTCTTGACGCCGAGCTGCTGCCACAGCACTTTCGCGCGGATCGCGATCGCGTCGTCCGCGATCGGCGGGATGTCCGCGGTCTTGCGGAAGCAGTCGACGATGTCGACGGGGACGGGGATGTCGCGGAGGCTCTTGTAGGACTTCTGGCCGAGGATCTCCCCGTAGTTCGGGTTCACGGGAATGACGGTGTAGCCGTGCTCGAGCATGTACTTCGCCGCGAAGTAGCTCGGCCGGAACCACTGCGCCGAGAGGCCGACGACCGCGATGATCTTGGCGGTTGCCAGGATGCGGCGGAGTCCGGGGATGTCGTCGGTCATGGGACGCGCAGGGTGCTCGGTCGCCATTCTATCGGGTGAGTCGGCGGCAGGGCATACTTGGGGATCCTGTCCAGACCGAGGCGAGCCATGCCAGTCCACCAGAACCTCATCGGCGGCGAATGGGTCGCGGGCGTGACCGCGGCGCCGAACATCAACCCCTCGAACGTGGCCGACGTCGTCGGCGAGTACGCGCGCGCCGACGAGGTGCAAGTCCGGGCGGCGATCGCGGCGGCGCGGGCGGCGTTCCCGGCATGGTCGCGCGGGAACATCCAGGCGCGCGCCGACGCGCTCGACCGGATCGGCAACGAGATCCTCGCGCGGAAGGAGGAGCTCGGCACGCTCCTCGCCCGCGAGGAGGGCAAGACGAAGCCCGAGGGCATCGGCGAGGCGGGGCGCGCGGGCTACATCTTCAGGTTCTTCGCCGGCGAGTGCCTGCGGCTCGCGGGCGAGCTGGTGCCGTCGGTGCGGCCCGGGATCCGGGTCGAGATCACGCGCGAGCCCGTCGGCGTCATCGGGATCATCACCCCCTGGAACTTCCCGATCGCGATCCCGGCGTGGAAGATCGCGCCGGCGCTCGCCTACGGGAACTGCGTCGTCTTCAAGCCCGCGGACCTCGTGCCCGGCTGCGCGTGGGCGCTCGCCGACATCATCGCGCGCAGCGGCCTGCCGCAGGGCGTCTTCAACCTGGTGATGGGCCGCGGCTCGGTCGTCGGCGAGTGCCTTGCGACGGATCCCGGGGTCGACGCGATCAGCTTCACCGGCTCGCAGGAGGTCGGCAAGCGCGTGGCGCAGCACTGCGCCGCGCGGCTCGCGAAGGTCCAGCTCGAGATGGGCGGCAAGAACCCGCAGGTCGTGCTCGACGACGCCGACCTCGACACCGCGGTCAACGTCGCGGTGCAGAGCGCCTTCTTCTCCACCGGCCAGCGCTGCACGGCGGCGAGCCGGCTGGTCGTCACGCAGGGCATCCACGACCGCTTCGTCGCCGCGCTCAGCGAAAAAATGAAGGCGCTCAAGGTCGACGACGCGCTGAAAGACGGGACCGACATCGGCCCGGTCGTCGACCCGAAGCAGCTCGAGCAGGACCTCCAGTACCTCGCCCTCGGGCAGAAGGAGGGCGCGAAGCTCGCCGCCGGCGGCGAGCGCCTGAAGCGCGCGACCGAGGGGTACTACCTCGCGCCCGCGCTCTTCACCGGGACGACGCCCCAGATGCGCATCAACCGCGAGGAGATCTTCGGGCCGGTCGCCTCGGTGATCAGGGTGAAGGACTACGAGGAAGCACTCGCGGTCGCGAACGACACGCCGTTCGGCCTGTCCTCGGGCATCGCGACGACCTCGCTCAAGCACGCCGAGCACTTCAAGCGCAACTCCGCGGCCGGGATGGTGATGGTGAATCTTCCGACCGCCGGCGTGGACTATCACGTGCCGTTCGGCGGCCGGAAGGGCTCGAGCTACGGGCCGCGCGAGCAGGGGCGCTACGCGGTCGAGTTCTACACCACGGTCAAGACCTCGTACGTCAACCCCGCCATGTAGAATCCCCCGGCCTTTGGCCACCCAGGAGGGATCGCGATGTTCGTCGAGGAACGCATGTACACGCTGCACCCGGGGAAGGTGCCCGAGTACCTGAAGCTCTACCAGGAGGAGGGCCTCGCGCTGCAGACGAGCTTCCTGCCGGCGATGGCGGGCTACTACTCCACCGAGGTCGGGCCCCTGAACATGGTCGTGCACATGTGGGCGTACGAGGACCTGAAGCAGCGGGCGGAGTGCCGCGCGAAGATGCAGGCCGACCCGGCGTGGCAGGCGTACGTGAAGAAGGTCCAGCCGCTGGTCCTTCACCAGGAGACGCGGATCATGGTCCCGGCGCCGTTCTTCGCGGCGAAGCTCCAGGCGATGCTGAAGGCCGCCAAGCAGGCTTGAGCGTGGCAGGCCGGATCGTGGCCGTGCGCACGCTGCGACTCTACACCGACGTCCTTCCGTCTAGAGCGGGGCTCGCCGCGCCGCTGGCTGCCGCCACGCGAGCGATCTACGTGCGCGAAGGCGACGCGACGATCCGCGCCGCCGGCCAGGCCGCGACGCTCGCGGTGAACAGCGCGTGGCACGGCGGCGTCGCGTGCGCCGTGACCGCGGGGAGTAACGGCGCAGTGTTGCTGCGCTGGGAGTTGGCGCCGGTCGACGCGCCGGCCGGCGAGGCGCCAGGCGCCGACTCGCGGCTCACGCTCGCGCGGGACCTCGAGCTCGCGGACCCTGCCGGCTATCTGATGCGGCTCGATCGGGTCGACTTCCCGCCCGGCGGGATCGCGTACCTGCACACGCACCGCGGCCCGGGGATCCGCTGCCTGCTCGCCGGCGACATCCGCGTCGAGGTGAGCGGCGTCGCGCACACGCTGAAGCCGGGCGAGGCGTGGTTCGAAGCGGGCCCGGATCCGGTGCTCGCGCACGCCTCGGAGCGGGAACCGACGAGCTTCGCGCGGGTGATGATCCTGCCGCGCGAGCTCAAGGGGAAGTCCTCGATCCGCTACATCCGGCCCGAGGACGAGGCTCAGCCGAAGACGCAGCGGTACCAAGTGTTCTGCGACGAGTTCATCACGCCATGAAGCACGAGCTGAAGACCCGCACCGCCGCCCAGATCCTCGTCGACGCACTGAAGGTCCACGGCGTCGACACCGCGTTCTGCGTGCCCGGCGAAAGCTACCTAGCCGTGCTCGACGCGCTCTACGACGCGCGCGACGCCATCCGGCTCATCGTCGCGCGCCAGGACGGGGGCGCCGCCTACATGGCGGAAGGCTACGCCAAGCTCACCGGGAAGCCCGGGATCTGCTTCGTAACGCGCGGGCCGGGCGCGACGAACGCTTCGATCGGCGTGCACACCGCGTTCCAGGACTCGACGCCGATGATCCTCTTCGTCGGCCAGGTCGGCACCGACTTCGCCGAGCGCGAGGCGTTCCAGGAGATGGACTACCGGCGCATGTTCGGCCAGATGGCGAAGTGGGTCGCCTCGGTCGACCGCGCGGACCGCATGCCCGAGTTCGTGAGCCACGCGTTCCACTGCGCGACCTCCGGCCGGCCGGGCCCGGTCGTGCTCGCGCTGCCCGAGGACGTGCTGACCGAGACGGCAGCGGTCGTGGACACCGACCGCTATCGCGCGGTGCAGGCGCACCCCGGGGCGGCCGACGTCGCGCGCCTGCGCGAGCTGCTCGCGGCCGCGGAGCGCCCGTTCGTGCTGGTGGGCGGATGGGGCTGGAACCCCGCCGCGTGCGCGGATCTCCGGCGGTTCGCCGAAGCGAACGATCTGCCGATCGGCTGCGCGTTCCGGTTCCAGGACACGTTCGACAACCGGCATCCGAACTACGCCGGCGACGTGGGCATCGGCCCCAACCCGAAGCTCGCGCAGCGGGTCAGGGACGCCGACCTCGTGCTCGCGATCGGGCCGCGGCTCGGCGAGATGACGACCGGCGGTTACACGCTGCTGGTCCCGCCGCGTCCGGCGCAGAAGCTCGTCCACGTGCACGCCGGTGTGGAGGAGCTGGGCCGGGTCTACCAGGGCGATCTCCTGATCAACTCCGGCATGCCGCAGATCGCGGCGGCGCTCGCGGCGATGAAGCCGGTCGACGCGCGCCGCTGGCGCGACGCGACGCGTGCGGCGAACGTCGACTACCGCGAGTGGATCGTCCGGCGCGAGAACCCGGGCCGCGTCCAGATGTGGGACGTGATCGACTTCCTGAGCGAGCGCGTGCCCGAGGACGCGATCATGGTCACCGGCGCGGGGAACTTCACCGGTTGGGTGCAGCGCTTCTACCGCTACCCGATGTTCCGGACGCAGATCGGGCCGACGTCCGGCGCGATGGGCTATGGCGTCCCCGCCGGCGTCGCCGCGAAGATCGCCGCGCCGGGCAGGATGGTGCTGTGCTTCAACGGCGACGGCGACTTCCTGATGAACGGCCAGGAGCTCGCGACCGCAGTCCAGTACGACGCCCGCGTGATCTTCATCGTGATCAACAACGGCATGTACGGCACGATCCGCATGCACCAGGAGCGCGAGTATCCGGGGCGCGTGTACGGGACGGATCTGCGCAATCCGGACTTCGCGGCGTACGCGCGCTCCTTCGGCGCGCACGGCGAGACGGTCGTGGAGACGGCGGAGTTCGGGCCGGCGTTCGAGCGCTGTGTGGCGGCGGGCAGGCCGTCGTTGATCGACCTCCACCTCGACCCGCAGGCGATCACGACCCAGATGACGCTCGACGCGATCCGCGCGAAGGCGCTCGCGCGGCGCTAGCGGCCGGGCTTCAGCTGCCGGCGCGCGCCATCGTCAACCCGCACTTGCGCGGACCCAACGTGCCGCGGCCTTCGTAGCTGCGGCCGTTGAAGCGCCCGTCGAAGCGAGCTGCGAGCTCCCGGCCGTAGTAGGCCCGCGCGGCCGAGATCGCGATGCCGGCGAGCGCGAGCCGATCGTCGTCGGCGATCTTCCCCTCGAGCCGCAGGTGGCCGGGCTTTCCCGGCGTGCCCAGGTTGACCTTGGCCGCACCGGTGCGAACCTCGACGGTGAACGCCGGGCCGCCGGCGGGGAGCTCGCCGAATGCCTCGCACGCGAGCTGGGCTTCCCAGGACCCGTCGAACCGCGCGGGGTTGGAGGGTGGTCGCGCTGCGACCACCTCGGTGCGCGGTGCAACCGGCTTCGGTGCCGCCGGGGCCCGCTGTTCCGCCGGTGGCCTGACCGGCGCCGGGACCGCGGTCGGGGTCGGGGCGCTTGCCGCGAGCGGCTTCTGCGCGGCTGGTCGCGGCGGCTCGGGTGCGGGTCTACGCTCGGGGGCGGGCGGCGTCGCGGCTGCCGGAAGCGACGCGATCCGGGCGCGCGCGAGCGGGGCGAACGTGCCGTTGGGATACTTCGCGAGATAGGCTTCGAGCTCCGCGCGGTTCGTGCTGTTGCGCACCGATTCCCAGAACACCGTTTCCTGATCCGACGGTGTGCCCGTCGTCGGCGCCGCGGGCGCGGCGGCCACGAGCGCGGCGGGACCCGCAGACGGCGCCGCCTTGCGCGAGACGGCCTGCCACACGCCGGCCGCAGTGACGAGCACGACGATCCCGGCGGCGATCGCCCAGGCCCAGGGTCGCGGCGCTTTCGCGCGCGGCGACGCGGCGGGTGACCGTTCCGCCGGCCGGGGCGCCCGGCTCTGCGGGCGCGACGGGCTGCTCGGATCCAGAGCCGCGGCCGGCCGCAGGATCTCGGTGATGATCGTCTCCTCCGAGACCGCCGGGCTCACCGGCGCGGCGTGCGCGTCGAGAATCGCTGCAAGGAACGTCTCGGCGCCCTGGTAGCGCTCCTCCGGCTTCTTCGCGAGCGCATTCGCGAGGATCGCGTCGTAGCGCTGCCAGGCGTGCCCCGGGTCGACGGTCGAGGGCTTCGGCGCCTGGGTGTGGCAGACGGCGTAAGCAATCTGCTCCTGGGTGCCGACGAAGGGCTTGGTGTTCGTCAACAGCTGGTAGAAGACCACGCCCGCGGCGAAGAGGTCGGCGCGGTGGTCGATCTCCCGCGCCGCGTACTGCTCCGGCGCCATGTAGCCGGGCGAGCCCATGACCGCGCCGGTCTGCGTCAGGTCGGAAGCCTCGATGCGGGCGATGCCGAAGTCCGCAACCTTCACCCGGCCGTTCATCATGACGATGAGATTCGCCGGCTTGATGTCGCGGTGCCAGACCTTGCGCTCGTGCGCGTGCGCGAGCGCCTCGAGCAGCTGCGACATGATGGAAACGGCGTCGCGCTCGCCGAATCGCGCGCCGCGGCCGAAGTACTCCCGCAGCGAGTTCCCTTCGACGTACTCCATCGCGATGTACGCGACCTCGGCGTCCTCGCCGTAGTCGTACACTGCGACGATGCCGGGATGCGCGAGCCGGCCGGCGGCCCGCGCCTCGTTCCGGAAGCGGGCGAGCATCGAGGCTGCGGGCCGGTCGCCGGTGATCAGCTCGCGGCGGATGGTCTTGATCGCGACGATGCGCCGGATGCCGGGGTCGAAGCCCTTGTACACGACGCCCATGGCCCCGGTACCGAGCACCTCGGTGACCTCGTACTTGCCGAGCTGGGATGGCGTGGTCATGCGCGTGCGCGGTCTGCGGGGGGCTCCCTGGTGGAAAGGATGCCCCCCTCGCCGGGCTCGGTCAAATGACGGGGGACCCCGGACCGGAACTCGTGCGTGACGGACAGAATCCGTGCGCGTTGAAGTGCCGACGCACGGCCCCGGTGCTCAACGTTGCAGCGTGAGCGTGCAGACGCGGGAGCCGAGCACCCCGTTCCCCTCGTAGCGCCGGTCGGCGAACCGGCCTTCGAATCGGGCCCGGTACGGCTGGCCTCGGTACTTCGCGATCCCTGAAATGCCCGGTCCGGCGAGGGCCAGGCGATCGTCATCCGCGATCCGGCCGCTCAGCGCGATATAGCCGGGCGTGCTCGGCCTGCCCCACTGTGCGCTCACCTCGCCGCCGCGGATCTCCGCGCGCGTTTCGATCACGAGGTATGGCCTGTCCTCGAACGGCTGGCAGGAGATCCGCGCGGGCCACACCCCGTCGAACCGACCCGCGACGAGCACCTTCTGCGGCGGTGGAAGTGCGGGTGCCGGTGCGCTTGGCGCCGCCGCGGCGACCTTGGGCGGCGGCTCCGGCGCGGCAGGCTTCGGCGCTGCGACGGCCGGCGGCGGCGCTGAAACCTTGCGCTCCGGGGCGGGCGTCCTCGTCGCGGCCGCCGCCCTCGCTTCCGCGGCGCGCCTCGCCTCGGCGGAGGCGAGGGTGTCGAGCCTCGCGCGCGCGAGCGGGGCGAACGTGCCGTCGGGATACTTCGCGAGGTAGGCCCTCAACTCCGCCGCATTGCTCGAGTTGCGCACCGAGTCCCAGAACAGCGCTTCCTGGCCTGGCTGCTCGGACTTGCGGGCATCCGGCCGTGGCGGCTCGACTGCCGCCGCCCGGCGCTCCGGCGCCGGGGGCGTTGTCGCGGCCACCACCCTCGACTTCAGCTCGGCCTCGCGCTGTGCGTCCGGGGCGCGTTTGGCCTCGGCCGCGGCGAGCGCAGCAACCCGGGCGCGCGCGAGCGGGGCGAACGTGCCGTCGGGATACTTCGCGAGGTAGGCCTCGAGCTCCACGCGGTTGGTGCTATTGCGCACCGACTCCCAGAACACCATTTCGTCCGGCTGTGCTCTGGTCGGCGTCGCGGGCGTCGCGGGCGTCACGGGCGCGCTCGCTACGGGCTCGGCGGCGGGCGGAGGCGGAGCTCCCTTGCGGGACATGGCCTGCCATACGCCGGCCGCAGTGACGAGCACGACGATTCCGGCGACGATCGCCCAGCCCCAGGGCCGCGGCGCTTTACCGGGGACCGACGGCGGCGCCGACCTTGAACCGGGCCCCGGGGGAAGGCTCTGCGGCCGCGACGGGCTGCTCGGATCCACGGCCGCGGCCGGCCGCAGGATCTCGGTGATGATCGTGTCCTCCGATACGGTCGGGCTGACCGGAGAGGCGTGCGCGGCGACGATCGCGTCGCGGAGCGCCTCGGCGCTCTGGTACCGATCCTCCGGCTTCTTTGCGAGCGTGGTCGCGAGGATCGCGTCGTAGTGCTCCAGGCCGCGCCCGGACCTCGCGGCCGAGGGTTTCGGCGCTTCAGTGTGGCAAACCGCGTAGGCGATCTGCTCGGCGCTGCCGACGAAGGGTCTCGCGCCGGTAAGCAGCTGATAGAACACGACGCCGGTGGCGAAGATGTCGGCGCGGTGATCGATGGCCCGCGCCGCGTACTGCTCCGGCGCCATGTACCCGGGCGAGCCCATCACTGCGCCGGTCTGCGTCAGGTCCGAAGCTTCGATGCGGGCGATGCCGAAGTCGGCGACCTTCAAACGGCCGTTCATCATGAGGATGAGGTTCGCCGGCTTGATGTCGCGGTGCCACACCCGCCGCTCGTGGGCGTGCGCGAGCGCCTCGAGGAGCTGGGAGACGATGCTGATCGCGTCCCGCTCCGCGAATTTCACCCCGCGCGTGAAGTACTCGCGGAGCGAGTTGCCTTCGACGTACTCCATCGCGATGTAGGCGACCTCGGCATCCTCGCCGTAGTCGTGCACCGCGACGATGCCGGGATGCGCAAGGCGCCCCGCCGCGCGCGCCTCGTTGCGGAAGCGGGCGAGCATCGCGGCTGCGGGTCGGTCGCCGGTGATCAGCTCCCGGCGGATGGTCTTGATCGCGACGATGCGTCGGATGCCGGGGTCGAAGCCCTTGTACACGACGCCCATCGCGCCCGTGCCGAGCACCTCGGTGATGTCGTACTTGCCAAGGCGGGCCGGCGTGCTCACGTACCCTTCAGTGATGCAGGATCTTGGACAGGAACTGGACCGCGCGCTCGGAGCGGGGCTTGCCGAAGAAGTCGTCCTTCTTCGCGTCCTCGACGATCTCGCCCTTGTCCATGAAGATCACGCGGTTCGCTACCTTGCGCGCGAAGCCCATCTCGTGCGTGACCACCATCATGGTCATGCCCTCTTGGGCGAGTCCGACCATGACGTCGAGCACCTCGTTGATCATCTCCGGGTCGAGGGCCGAAGTCGGCTCGTCGAAGAGCATCGCGATCGGGTCCATCGAGAGCGCGCGCGCGATGGCGACGCGCTGCTGCTGGCCGCCCGAGAGCTGGCCCGGATACTTGTGGGCGTGCTCCGTCAGGCCGACCCGCTCGAGATACTTCATGCCGCGTGCGGTGGCCTCGTCCTTCGACCGACCGAGCACCTTCACCTGCGCGAGCGCGAGGTTGTTGCTCACGGACATGTGCGGGAAGAGCTCGAAGTGCTGGAACACCATCCCCACCCGGGCGCGCAGCTTCGGCAGGTCGGTCTTCGGGTCGCCGACCGAGATGCCGTCGACGACCACGTCGCCCTTCTGGAACGGCTCGAGCGCGTTCACGCACTTGATCAGCGTCGACTTGCCCGAGCCGGACGGCCCGCAGACCACCACCACCTCGCCCTTGTCGACGTTGGTGGTGCAGTCCGTGAGCACCTGGAAGCTGCCGTACCACTTGCTCACGCCCTTCATCTCGATCATTGCCATCGAAAGCGCTCCTACAGCTTGCCCGGCACGGCGATTCGCGCCTGCAGCCGCTTCACGAGGTAGGACAGGAAATAGCTGATGATGAAGTAGACCACCGCGACGAAGAGGTACATCTCCACGAGGCGCCCGTCGCGTTGCGCGACCTTGCTCGCAGCGCCCAGGAAGTCCGTGATCGAGAGCACGTACACGAGCGAGGTGTCCTGGAACAGGATGATCGTCTGCGTGAGCAGGATCGGCAGCATGTTGCGGAACGCCTGCGGCAGCACGACGTGCCCCATCGATTGCCAGTAGTTGAGCCCGAGCGCGTAGCCCGCCCAGACCTGGCCGCGCGGGATCGACTGGATGCCGGCGCGCATGATCTCGCAGTAGTACGCCGCCTCGAACAGCGTGAAGGTGATGAACGAGGACATGAACGCACCGACCTGGATCGGCTCGGTCGCACCGATCAGCCAGCCGCCCATCCACGGCACGAGAAAGTAGAACCAGAAGATCACCAGCACCAGCGGGATCGAGCGCATCAGGTTGACGTACCCGCCGGCCAGCATCGCCAGCACCCTGAAGCTCGACAGCCGCATCATCGCGAGCAGCGTGCCCAGCACGATGCCGGTGGTCATGGCCATCACGGTGAGGGTGACCGTGAAGGTCATGCCCTCCCGGAAGAGGTAGCCGGCCGAGCGCTGGATGACGTCGAAGTCGAATCCGGTGAACATGGCCGGATCCCCCTAGTGCCCGGCCTGCGGGGCGCCGCCGGCCGCGATCAGCCCCGGCACGGCGATCCGCTTCTCGAGCCAGCGCATCCCGAACGCGATGACGATGTTGACCAGGATGTAGATCACCGTCGCCCCGGTGAACGCCTCGAACACCTGGAAGGTGAACTCCTGCATCGCGCGGGCGCGCGCGGTGAGCTCCAGCAGGCCGATCGTGAGCGCGACGGAGCTGTTCTTGATGATGTTCAGGAACTCGGAGGTGAGCGGCGGCATGATGATCCGGTACGCCTGCGGCAGCAGCACGTAGCGGTAGGACTGGGGCAGCGTGAGCCCCATTGCCGTGCCGGCCATCCCCTGGCCGCGGGGGAGCGACTGGATGCCGGCGCGCACCTGCTCGGCGACGCGCGCCGAGGTGTAGAACCCGAGGCACAGGACCGCCGGGATGAACGCCGACCATGGCGGCGGCATCTGCTTGATCCACTCACCCACGCCCTGCGGCACGACCTCGGGCAGAACGAAGAACCACAGGAACATCTGCACCAGCAGGGGGATGTTCCGGAACAGCTCGACGTAGGCGTTCCCGAGCCGGATCGCCCACCTGCTCGGTGTGGTGCGTACGACACCGACGAGCGATCCGATGGCGAGCGCGATGACCCACGCGGCGAGTGCGGTGGTGAGCGTCCAGACGACGCCGACGAGCAGGTAGTGGAGCCACGTGCCGCTGCCGTCGGCGGCGGGCTGCCAGAAGATGCCCCAGTTCCAGTTGTACTTCACGCAGCGTTCCTCCCTGGCGGATGCTGCCGCGGGGCGCGGCGGGCGGCCGCGGTGCGCACGGGGCGGGGGCCGAACGGTCCCCGCCCCGGGGCGCTGCTAGACGGTCACTTGTACATCGCCGGATCGCCGGAGTCGGTCGGGCTGGCGATCACCCTCTTGAATTGCGCGCTCATCGGCACGTTCAGGTTGACGCCCTTCGGCGGCACCGGCTTCAGGAACCACTTGTCGTAGATGGCGCTGATCTGGCCGCTCTTGTAGAGCTGCGTCACCGCATTGTCGACGACCTTCTTGAACGCGGGATCGTCCCGGCGCAGCATGATGCCGTACGGCTCGATGGTGTACGCCTCGGCTCCGATCGCCCAATCGGACGGGTTCCTGGCGCCCGCGACCAGGCTGTAGAGCAGGATGTCGTCCATGAAGAACGCCACGGCCCGCCCGGTGTCGACCATCAGGAACGCCTCGGCGTGGTCCTTCGCCGCGACGATGTTCATGCCGAGGTTCTGCTTCTGGTTCTCCTCGGTCAGCCACTTGATGTTGGTGGTGCCCGAGGTCGAGACGACCGTCTTGCCCTTGAGGTCGGCGAGCTTGCCGATCTTCGACGCCTTCTTGGCGACGTAGCGGTTCGCGGTCACGAAGTGGGTGATCGTGAACGCGACCTGCTTTTGCCGCTCGAGGTTGTTGGTGGTCGAGCCGCACTCGAGGTCGATCGTGCCGTTCGCCATCAACGGGATCCGCGTCGCCGAGGTCACCGGGTTCAGCTTGACGTCGATCTTCGGCACTTTCAGCTCGGCCTTGACCGCGTCGACGATCCGCAGGCAGATGTCCAGGGCATAACCGACGACCCGCTGCTGATCGTCGTAGTACGAGAACGGGATCGACGAGTCCCGGTGGCCGAGCGTGATCGAGCCGCTGTCCTTGATCTTCTTCAGGGTGCCGGTCAGCGCTTGTGCCGCCGCCGGCTGCGCCACCGCGAACGCGAGCGCGGCGACGACGGGAAGTGCGAGTTTGCGCATGCTGGGTCTCCTCGTTGTCCGGCACCGCGTTCGGTGGATGCTTCGGCGGGCCGGCAAAAGCTCGATTCTATGTAGGTCTTTGCAGCTTGTCCAAAGGCACAGCCGTCCTGCTAATGCAGCTTCACCGGGGGCTCGGTCCGTCGCGTGATCATCCGCGCCAGGGTCTCGAGCGCGACTTTCCAGAAGCCGTGCAGGGCGAGCTCGTGCATCTTGTAGAGCGACACGTACATCAGCCGCGCGAAATAGCCCTCCACGAACAGGGCGCCGCCGACGAGCGCGCCCATCAGGCTGCCGACCGTGGAGTACTCGCCGAGCGAGACCAGCGACCCGAAGTCGCGGTAGCGGAACGGCTCGAGCGCCTTGCCGGCGAGCCGCCGCTTCATCTGCTTCACCATGTGCGAGGCCTGCTGGTGCGCGGCTTGCGCGCGCGGCGGCACCGTCATGTCGCGCCCTTGCCATGGGCAGGATGCGCAGTCGCCGATCGCGAAGACGTTCGGATCCCGGGTGGTCTGCAGCGTGGGAAGCACGGCGAGCTGGTTGATCCGGTTCGTCTCGAGCCCGTCGAGATGCTCCAGGAAGTCGGGCGCCTTGACGCCCGCCGCCCACACGACGAGCTCCGCCGGGATGATGCGTCCGCCGGCGAGCTTCACGCCGTCCGGCAGCACCTCCGCCACGCGCGACGAGGGGTGCACGAGCACGCCGAGCCCGCGCAGGAGCTTGGTCGCGGCGTCGGACAGGCGCTTGGGCAGCGCCGGCAGGATGCGATCGGCGGCCTCGATCACGTTGATCTTCACATCCTTCTCGGGATCGATGCGGTCGAGACCGTATGCGACGAGCTCGCGCGTCGTGTTGTGCAGCTGCGCGGCGAGCTCGACGCCGGTCGCACCCGCGCCAATGATCGCGACCTGGAGCTGCTCCGGCCGCAGGGGCTCGGTTTGGGCGTGCGCCCGGATGCAAGCGTTCACGAGGCGCCGGTGAAAGCGCTCCGCCTGGGGCGGTTCGTCGAGGCGCAGCGCATGCTCGGGGACGCCCGGCGTGCCGAAGTCATTGGTCTGGCTGCCGACGCCGAGGATCAGCGTGTCGTAGCCGACCTGGCGAGCCGGCGTGACCTCGTTGCCTTCCTCGTCGAAATACGGCGCCACGTGCACCTCGCGCCGCGAACGATCGAGCCCGACCATCTCGCCGACGCGGTAGCGGAAGTGGTGCCAGTGCGCCTGCGCGAGGTAGTCGAGCTCGTGGACCGCGAAGTCCATGCTGCCCGCCGCGACCTCGTGGAGCAGCGGCTTCCACAGGTGCGTGCGCGCCTTGTCGATCAGCGTCACGTCCGCTTTCCCGCGCTTCCCCAGCTTGTCGCCGAGGCGGGTGGCGAGCTCGAGCCCGCCCGCGCCGCCGCCGACCACGACGACGCGATGCAGGCGGTTTCCGATCCCGGATTCCTCCCGCGATGCGGAGCGGGCCGGCGGCGAGAGGTCGCGCATCGCACGGATGTTACGCGAGCGGATTCGAGCGTAGTATTCGCGCCCTCGACAGCGTGCCCCTCCAGCCAACCATGACCGACCGATCCGTGACGACGCCCTTCTCCGCGATCCTCGCCGCGCGCCGCGAGTTTCTCAAGGGCAGCCTTGCCGCGGCCGTGGCGGCCGCGTTCCCGAGCGTCGGCTGCACGACCGCGCCGAGCGCCGGCCAGGTGCCGATCGGCTTTACCCCGATCGCCCCATCTGCCGACGACGCGCTGAAGATCGCGCCGGACCACGCGGCGACCGTGTTCTTCCGCTGGGGCGACCCGGTCGGCATTCCCGGCAACATGCCGGCCTTCAGGCTGGACGCCTCGAACACCGCCGCCGAGCAGGAAGCGCAGGCCGGGATGCATCACGACGGCATGTGGTTCTTCCCGCTGCCGTACGGCTCCGAGTCGTCGGCGCACGGCCTGCTCGCGCTCAACCACGAGTACCTGGACGACGGCCTGCTGCATCCGGACGGCCGCAGGACGTGGACCGCCGAGAAGGTCCGCAAGGCGCAGGCGGCCGTGGGCGTGTCCATCATCGAGGTGCGGTCGGACGGCGAGCGCTGGCAGATCGTCCGTCCTTCGCGCTACGCGCGTCGGATCACCGCGCGCACGCCGTGCACGATCGCCGGCCCGGCCGCCGGCGCCGACGCGATGAAGACCGCGCTCGATCCGGGCGGCCGCGAAGTGCTCGGCACCTTCAACGGCTGCGCGAACGGGTGGACGCCGTGGGGGACCTATCTCACCTGCGAGGAGAACTGGAATTCCTTCTTCGTCAACGCGGGGGCGATCACGCCGGAATATCAGCGCTACGGCATCGGCAAGGGCCGCGGGTACGGCTGGGAGCGCTACGACGAACGCTTCGACGTCGTCAAACACCCCCGCGAGCCGAACCGCTTCGGCTGGGTCGTGGAGATCGACCCGTACGATCCGGCGTCCCAGCCGGTGAAGCGCACGGCGCTGGGCCGCATGAAGCACGAGGGCGCGTGCCCGGCGATCGGCCCCGACCGCCGGATCGCCTTCTACATGGGCGACGACGAGGCGTTCGAGTATGTCTACAAGTTCGTGACGCGGCGACCCTGGGATCCGGCCAGCCGCGAAGCGAACCGCGGGCTCCTCGACGACGGCACGCTGTACGCGGCGAGGTTCAACCCGGACGGCACCGGCGAGTGGCTTGCGCTGGAGCACGGGCAGCGCGGGCTCACCGCCGCCAACGGATTCGCGAGCCAGGCCGACGTGCTGATCAAGGCGCGTCAGGCCGCCGACAAGGCGGGCGCGTCGCCGATGGACCGACCCGAATGGTGTGCGGTTCATCCCGTGAGCCGGGAGGTCTACGTGACGCTCACCAGCAGCGCGGAGCGGGGACGGCCAGGCCGCCCGGGCCCGGACGCCGCGAACCCGCGCGCGAACAACCGGTTCGGGCACATCCTTCGCTGGCGCGAGGACCACGACGACGTGGCGGCGACGCGCTTTCGCTGGGACATCTTCGCGCTCGGCGGCGTGCCCGAGCATCCCGATCCCGCGCAGCGCGGCCGGTTCAAGGGCGACGCGTTCGGGGCCCCGGACGGCCTCTGGTTCGACCGGCGCGGCGTGCTCTGGGTGCAGACGGACATCTCGCCCGGCGCGCTCAACCGGGGCGACTACGCCCTGCTCGGCAACAATCAGGTGCTCGCGGCCGACCCCGCCACCGCCGTCTTCAAGCGCTTTCTCGTCGGCCCGCGCGGCTGCGAGATCACCGGCTTCACGATGACCCCGGACGGCCGGACGGCGTTCGTGAACGTCCAGCACCCGGGCGAGATCCCGGGCGACATCAGTGATCCGGACGCGCCGCGCAAGGGCTCCAACTGGCCCGACT
>Ga0209342_10002134_pt1 | contig 21546 bp, 10 predicted proteins | sample RifCSP16_2_FD_184023 | JGI IMG/M metagenome (GOLD analysis project Ga0209342, IMG submission 184023) | Soil microbial communities from Rifle, Colorado - Rifle CSP2_sed 16_2 (SPAdes) (version 2) | ecosystem: Environmental > Terrestrial > Deep subsurface > Rock core/Sediment | place: Rifle... | reverse complement strand
CTTCTCAGGCGTCCGCCACTAAGCGGTAACGATTGCCAGCGCCTCTTCCAGCGGTGTGTGGTCCAGGCCCTGCGCGTGCGCCACCGCCTCCGCGACGAGCTTGCCGTTGATCGTGCTCGCTGCGGAGGCGAGCGCGGTGTTCTCAAGCAGCGCGTCGAGGCCACGCTCGGCCAGCTTCAGCACATATGGGAGTGTGGCCGACGTCAGCGCCTCCGTGGAAGTGCGCGGCACTGCCCCGGGCATGTTCGCCACGCAGTAGTGGATCACACCTTCTTCAACGTATGTGGGGTTGGTGTGCGTTGTCACGCGGGAGGTCTCACAGATGCCGCCCTGGTCGATACAGACGTCGACGATCACCGCACCGGGCCCCATCGAACAGACCATCTCGCGCGTGACCAGCTTGGGCGCGATGCCGCCCGGAACCAACACGGCGCCGATCAGGATGTCCGCGCCACGCAACTCCTCCTCGAGGACAATGGGACTCGTCACCCGCGTCGCGATGCGCTCCCGGAACTGCGCTTCGAGCGCTGCCAGGCGTTGCAGGTCCGTTGAGCTCACCGTCACCCGCGCGCCGAGGGCCAGTAGTACACGCGTGGCCGCGGTGCCAACATTTCCGCTGCCGATGACTAGCGCGCGCGCCGGCGAGGTGCCGGCGATCCCGCCCAGGAGCTTGCCACGGCCCGGGCCGGGCTTCTTCAGGAACTGCGCCGCGATCTCCGCCGCCATGCGCCCGGCGACCTGGCTCATCGGTATCAGCAGCGGCAGTGACCCGTCCGGCCGCCGTACCGTTTCGTAGGCGATGGCGTTCGTGCGCGAGTCCAGCAACGCGCGCGCAAGTTCGGGCGCGGGGGCAAGGTGCAGGTACGTGAAAAGGATCAGGCCCGGACGCAGCAGCGCGAACTCGGACGACTGCGGTTCCTTCACCTTGATGAGCAGATCGACGGCGTCCGCGACCTCCTGCGGCGTCGTGCAGAGGGTCGCTCCGGCATCGACGTACTGTGCATCGCTGAAACCTGACCCGTCACCCGCGCCTCGCTCGACGAATACTCCGTGGCCAGCCTGCGCTAGCGCCTTGACGCCGGAGGGCGTGAGGCCCACCCGGTACTCCTCGACTTTCGTCTCTTTGATCGTCCCGACCTTCATGCAGCCTCCGAAGGCCGCACGAACGCAGGCGGCCTGCTAGAATTCTAGCAGGGAGCTTCTCGCTCCACTCTCAAGCTTCGGGCACTTCGCCTGCTAGAATGGCTCACAGTGCCGGGGTAGCTCAGTGGTAGAGCACGCGGCTGAAAACCGCGGTGTCGGCAGTTCGACTCTGCCCCCCGGCACCAGATTTTACGAATGAAATCGGCCTCGCGAGCGAGGCCGATTGTCATCTCCGGCCCGTTTGACAGCCAAACTGACAGCCAAACTTCCGGGGTTAACGGGCGGAAAGGACCCGATCGAGGCGATCAGCCGCCTCTCTCTGGAGTGTTGGCATCACGTGCGAGTACACGTCCATCGTTACAGCGATCGTGCTGTGACCAAGGCGTTCCTGCACGACCTTGGGGTGAACGCCCTCGGAGAGCAGGAGTGTGGCAGCGCTGTGCCTGAGATCGTGAAACCGCATGTGAGGTAGGCCGGCTCGCTCGAGGATTGGCCTAAACGAACGGCGCATGAGATTCTGTTTCTCGACGGGACGGCCTGCATGGTTGGGGAACACGAGATCGTGGTCCTCCCAGGCGGTGCCCGCCTTCAGTCGCTCTTCCAACTGCCATCGACGGTGCTCGCGTAGGGCGTCGATGTTCATGGCCGAAAGCGAGACAGTACGTCGCCCGGAGGCCGTCTTCGGCTCGCTATAGACCCACCCTCCGGCCAATCGGTAGACCTGCTGGCGCACCGCCAGCACGGCGCCGTCGAGGTCGATATCGCGCCAGCGCAACCCAAGCAGCTCGGCCTGCCGGAGACCGCAGGTGATTGCTAGCACGTACAGGGCATAGTAGCGGTCAGAACGGGCGGCCTCCAGTAGTCGAACCGCCTCCTTTGCCGTTAGGGCACGAAACTCTCGCCTCACAACCCTGGGCGGGTCGACGCCATCAGCTGCGTTGATAGCGAGGGCACCACGCCTCTGCGCATGCGAGAGAGCGCGGTGCAGTAAAGCATGCACGAGCCTCACCGTCTTCGGCGCCAGACCCTTGTCGAGCAGCTTCGAGTAGAGCTTGTCCAGGTCATCGGCTGTGAGACGGGCCAGCCGGAGATCGCCAATGATCGGCTCGATATGCAGCCGAATAAGGCGCTCATAGCCGGCGAACGTGGTACCGCGGATCGTCCTGCGGGCCGCGTCGTTAAGCCACGTACGCAGGAAGTCCTTGACCTTTTCAACCTCGCGAAGGGGCCGCAATCCCTTTTGCTGATCTCGGATAGCCGCCGCCAGCGCACTTGCAACCGCGGAGCGCGACGACCCGTAGAATGACTTTCGGCGCCGTCGACCATCGCCATAGCCGATGTGAAGTTCCGCGACCCAACGTCCATCCTTCCGCCTGTAGATGGTACCCTCGCCATGGCCTCGCCTTCGTGTCGTCATCGTCAAGCTCCTCCTTATTTCACCCTGCAGGGCTAAAATCGGATCGTTCCGGACGATTCGTATCCCTTAGAACTCTCGCCCCGAGCTGGCCTCTTCACGAATAGATGATACCCGCGGATCACTGGCTTCTCTCACCCCGCTTGTGCTCGATGAAGGCGATCAGGGCATCGAAGGGAATTCGCCGGCTGCGACCAATCTTTACGCTCTCGATCTCGTCTCGCAGGAGCAGTTCGTAAAGAGTCGTCCTGGACAAGCTCAGCGTACGTGCAGCTTCGTCCACGGTGAGCAGCAAGCGGTCCTTCATCGCGTTCGTTGTCATTCGCCGACGCTGAAGGATCTCCGTGAAGGTGCTCGATCGGCGGATCGATCACGCTCTCCTCGGCGGGTAAGAATCATTCAGCGACCGCCGCGATCCAGCCGGTGCCATACAGGCCGGTTCTCGCACGGGCAGAGGCCTTCTTCGATGCATTTGCGACAGTAGCTCCGTACAGGAAGGGTCCAGCCAGGCCGTCGATCATCTTGAGGCACCCGCTGCAGTGAACTTCCGTATCCGTTACCGGAACATCATCTGAGTGGTAGTGCCGGGGGGTCCTTCTTCCCTGCTCTTGTTCTTGCCCTTCCTGCGGCCTCTGGAGCGAGGCTGCTGAGCCGTTACGGCTGAACCGCTTTCGGCAGGCATCCGAAAAGAACTTCCGCGTCCACCGCTGTGCTGATGGGGTTCGACCGCAGCCACATTTGCAGGGAAGCACCCTGGCGCGTATTACCGGCTTCGGGAGGGTCCCGAGTTGGCTCGTACCCTGAACGGTGCCACTACACTGCATCACAGCCTTGGCCGTCTCGCGGATATCGACGAGCTCGTGGGCGCCGTGATCGTCTGGGCTTCGCGGTGTCGGGTTCAACATCTCAGCTCAGCCCTCGCCTGAAGCGGTTCCGACCGCAAGCAACTGACAAACATCAGCCATGGGCACTTCCTCGCCAAGCGATCAGGGTACAGGTGCCGACTCTCCCGCAACGCCAAGTGATTCTCGGCGCCTTTTTCGAGCGATGCCGAGATAGTCAGCGAGACCGGCCAGCTGCGATGAAAGCGAAATTGGCGAAGGAATGAGCACCCACCTCAGCGACGGTCGCCCCCCTGTCTGTTCCGACTCGGTTCGGATTCTGCCCCAGCGCTCAAGGCGATCGCGAAGGTCATCGAGCTGCGAAGCGTCCCTGTGCCGCCGAAACAGATTGCTGATTTCGGTCTGGGTCATCGTACCCCCGTTATCCGTGAGGGCAGCGAGCACGGCGTCCGCTTGTGCGCGGGGTCGGGCTGCCCGAAGGTGGATGCCGCGGTCACGTTTCGGGACGGACATAGCGAGGATTCTGTGTTGCGCTTCTCTGACTCATCGTAGGCTTGGCGGGGTGACGGGCGTCCCGGAATTATGGTGCGAGCCATTTCGGGCTGGAGGAGAGGCTGCATTACGCCCCGCATTGCCGTCACGCGTATCGCTACCCGTTACAAGTGGGACAGTCCAACCAGTCGGACGGCGAACCGTCCCCACTCCACGAAACCTCTTCACGCGCCAACATCTTATCTAGCTCTTTGTGGATTAGTTCCACCTTGCCGATGAAGATGGCGTCGGCAATATCTCCGTCGACTTTCTCAAGGGAGTGACCCTTGTGAAATTGTGCAACGCAGTCATCCGGCGGGATAGCGGACACTATCTCTGCCATGTCCTCTGCCCTCATTCCAGATATGCCAAACTCTGGCAGGCACCGAAGTATGTATCGAATTTCCCGGCGGAGTTGTCTCGAGTACTTCGCCATTTCTGTGGTGATCCTCCTCTCGTCGTTGGGCTGGTTTGTCGAGACCATGATCGCAGCCCCTATCCTCGAGGCTCTGCTGGTAACGCTGCCCGTAACGCCAATGCCCCGCGATTCTCCGTGACTGGACGGATAATCAGTTGCTACCCTTGAGAGTTGATGATGCGCAAGAGCTTATTGATCACGGCCAGTTGGCCCCTTTCACGCCTAGCCCCGCGTCGTAAGACCGACCGCGTGCTGGCTGAGAGTATCCTGAGCCGTATCCGTCAGGCTCCCGTGATTGGCTTGGATGTCCCTCCCCCGTGGGGACCGCTCTTAGTGAGGAAGCAGACTCAAGCAGAGCCGATGGCCATGGACGACCTGCGCTCGGGTTTCTCAGGACGGCTCTCAAACCTTGCTGTACTGAACAGGGAGGCCAATCCCATCAGGTATGCCGCGCTGGACTCCCTCCGCGATCGATTCGCGAAGTCAGCGTCGGTCACGTTATCTGATCTCGTGCCGCCGGAATGGCTGCGAGTATGCCAGGAGAGGCATCCAGAGATTGACTTCCCGTCAGAAACGGAGCGCCAAGGTCGGTCTCAGATTCTGGCCGCACCCTTCGCGGCAATCGGGGAATTCCGCCCCGAGGGGTTGGTCGTTTTTCCTGCGCCAGAGCTTCCTACCGACTGGTGGGCAATGACGCTCACGCAGCAGGAGGCGGCCCTCCACACAGACGAACCCGCGGCTGTGATTAGCAGCCCGCCGGAGATCGTGGAGTTCGTGGTGGTGACTCCCGTAGACGAACACGGATGGACGCTCGGAGGGGAGATCACTGATGATCTCTGGAAGGTCCTTATGGACGCCCATGACGACCCGCAAGAACTCCATGAGGGACTCGGCGTGGCTGATACCCTCTGCTATCGCTTCAGACGCCCGCGGACGGTCAGAGACCACCTAAGGGAGTTTTACCCACGCGCCCTCAGATATCTTGCTGAGGAGGAGACGGGCGACGGCTACTGCGAAGGCAAGTGCCTCGATGAGAAGCGTCATATACGAGAGTGGGTAGACGGGAAGCAGTGGGAGACGCCCGAGGGACGGGCATTCGCACAGGAGCGGCTGCAGGACCGGGAAGACTTCCTTGTGGAGGACGTCACCGAATGGGAGATGATTACGGCTCCCCCCCGAGTCTCGGTGCCGAGGTTTTCCGTCTGGAGTGCATCGGTGTCACGGTCTCATCAATCCTCGAGCCTAAGGAGGCCCTGTCGAAGGCATATCGCACGCAAGAGTTCCGCGAACACGTTAAGCGCCGACCTACGATCGACCTCTACTGGGGCCTGAAGCCCCTAATCTGGCAGCAACTGTTGACCAATTACGAGAAGCTCGACTGGTGTGCATGGTGCCGCTCAGTCTTCAAGAAGACTAAGGGAAACGCTAGATACTGCTCGGAAGCATGCAAGAAAGGCGGGGGTAGGGTGCGGCAGCGCCAATACCGGATGAGGAAAAAAGCCAAGCCGGGCAGCCGTTAGCGTTACCGGCAGCGTTACGTGCAGATGAAGTAATTCTCTACCTCCTACAGTGATGACGGATCACTTTGAAAGGAGGTGGATCAATGGTCAAACGCATAGACAACGCTGGCCTGGCGGTCAAGCTGCAAAGGGTCCAAGCCGGTCTTCTTCAGTATGAAGTAGCTGCAGCGCTCGGCATCTCGCCACAGCGTCTGTCTTTGATCGAGAATGGACGTCTTATGGTCAGCCCGCTTCTGATGGACGCGATCATCAGCCTCATCGAGAGTTGGCCAGATGACGCCGGGGCACCGACCGAGGCGGCTTAGCCCCGACCCAGCAGGGTCCGCGGCGGCCGACTGGCGATTTTGGGAAAGAGAACGAATGCCACAGACGACGACCGAAAGCGCATGGCAACAGTCATGAGCTGACGCGCCCGGGTGGGTCTCCTGCGGTGAGCCGCATTTTTGCGCACCCCTGCGCACGGCTTGTACGGTGAAGGTATGAAGACCCAGAGCTCGACGCAGAACCCCATAAGAATCAGCGCCGCTGCCCGTCGCCTCGGTATCAGCGCGGCTACCCTTCGTCGCTGGGAGCGCGAACAGCGCATTCCACCAGCGAGGCGGAATCGGTTGACGGGCCAAAGGCTCTACGAGGAGAGCGACTGCCGACGCCTCCTCGACATGATCCAGAACGGCAAGTGAAGAAAGCCCCGCCTCCTCGCCAGGGAGGTCGGGGCAGTAAGGAGAAATGATGTTACAACAGAACAATAATAAGCTTCCGACTCCGCGTCAAATACCCCTGGAGGCGAGCAAGGCCGACGCTGTTGGGGTAGCGAGCCGCGCAGAATCGAACGGTTCGATACCTGCGAGCCACCGTATTGACCGCAAATACCAACCACATGATGGGGGCCCGTTCTCCCTTATGTTCCCGGAGGAACAGCATGAGCTGGACACATCGGTCCAGTGGGTGATCGAAGGGTTGATAAGGAAGGGAGCCCTCATCTCTATCAACGGCCTACCAGCTGCCCGGAAGTCCTGGCTCGCCCTCGATGCTGCCCTCTGTATCGGTAACGGACTTGACGATTTCCTTGGCTTCGAGGTCCAGCACCCAGGACCGGCGCTCGTAGTCTGTGCTGACGATGGGGCTAAGACGGCCGTCAGAAGACTCCGGATGATCTCCCGCTTTCGACTTGGCCATGAGAGTTACGGCGGGGTGGTCCTCGTTGACCGCGGCCAGCTCAACCTACAGGCCCGCGACGCTGGACTCAGGCTCGACAACACACTGAAGATGATCCACGACCGCTTCGATGCGCCGCCGGCTCTCGTCGTCGTGGACACCTCCAGCATGGCAGGAGCTCCGACTTCGGACTTTGGTCATAGCTACCCGGAAAAGCTCCGCTGGCTAAAGATGGTCACGGCGACGCATGACTGCTGCGTCGCCCTCGTCGACCACATGTCCAAACCAAAGGAGGATGCGGTCCAACTGGACGTCCGGATCAGCGGTTGGGGGGGCGTCCTCAAAGCCGGTATGTCGGAGGGGGCCTGGAGCCTAGAAAGACAGGACAGCCTTGTCCGCTTCCGGGCCTCTGACAAGGAAGCGACCGAAGCCGTAGATTGCTGGCTTAGCTTCAGTCAGGCCCCGAACGAGTACTCAGTAGAAGTGGCTGACTTCGACATCGGTGACAGGGATGACATCAAACGCTACGCCCAAGAGCATGGCGACTTCGAGATCAAGGACGTTTTGGGTGCGCTGAAGCTAAGTGACGCGACAGCCAGGCGCCGGATCAGGCAGCTGGTGAAGGAAGGCTACCTGATACAGAAGCAAAGGGCCGGAGGGACAAGGGCAGCCGTCTATGGTCTACGCTTTGAAGTTATCGAGGAGGTCGTTGTCGAGGAGACCGCATAAACGGTCTTCATCCGACAATCAACAGACCGCCGGCCCTGCCCACCCTAAGGGGGGCGAGGGCTGGCGTCCTTGTTGATCATCATCTGCAACTCTTTAGGTGATGAAGGATAAGGAAGGCCTTCCGGGTTGCCAGGGCGGGCATAGCCATCTTCCCGCGCCAGATATGAAACTGGCGGTATTGTGTGCATCAAGGCGATTGCCAGCTGCCTGCCGTCCGCGAGCGCCCACGGGCGCGAGCGAAGGCGGCTATTGACTAAGGCAGGGGACTAAGGCTCTGGCGGCCCTCTGTCCCTCTCGGCGAAGCTTCCGTAGGGAGCGAGCCCCTTCCCGCAGCGAGCGCAGCGAGCGAGGACGCCGCAGGCGGTGGGCTCTAAATGACTGAAGGCCGCCGACCAAGGTCTGCGGCCCTCTGTCCCTCGGACAGCTTCTTCAAGGCTGTCTGATACCAGGATAGAGCCTCCCGACGACCACGTCAAAAGCCAACCGAGACTGCCAGCAGCCAGCTTAGGAGGAGCGTCATAACGGCGCCGAGAGCGCCGAATGTCTTTCCCCCGTCCATCTCACGAAGTACCTGGCTGTGAGCCGGAGGCCCGCCGCCCGATCGTCTCCCTCGCCCGCAAAGCTCTTAAGCCCCAGTCTGCACTGCGGCACAGTCTGGTCTGCGTGACGCACTGCGATCTCAGTAGTCTGCGTCAGGCTACGGCGGCCACGGGCAGCCGCCAATGCCGTTACCCACGTTGGCGAAGAAGGCCGGCTGGCCGCCGAACATGGGCGGGCGCGCCGTCGGCGCGAGGACGGCGGGGTTGAGCGCGTTGAGGTCAGCGATGTTGATCGAACCGCTCGGGTCCAGGTTCCAGCGGGCAATACTGGCGTCTTGCGGGTCCGGCACCGGGTGGCCGAACTTGTGGAACGAGCCGTCCGGCCGCGTGGGGAAGATGAAGCTGGTGAAATCGCCGATGTTGAGCCGGTTGTCGTTTCCCACCAGCTCCGCCGGCCAGCCATCGTTCCCGCAGGGATCATTCGCGCTTGTGCCGATATGAAGAGTCTCGTTCTCGTCCGTGAACCCGTCGCCGTCAGTATCCGACGTGTCCACGCTCAGGTTGAACACAACATCTCCCGAATCTCCCAAATAGCCACCCGCCTGAATCCGGTATGGTATCCCCGCGCTCGCGACGAACTGAACCGCCGATGTCGCATCGAAGTCCGTGTCATCGTCGCAGGCTAGCTCCGTGAGGCTGGTCAACGTATCGCCGGTATAGACCGCAATCACGGTGTCAAAGTTCGAACCTGCCGTCGTCGCCGAGACAAGACGGGTCGCCGATGGCGTATACGAGTACCAGATGGTCCTACCGATCGGCACGCTGGGCGAGCAAACGACCTCTGGCTCATTCGGCGGCTCCGTCGTTGCTACAACAGTGTTGCGAGGGTCCGTGTAGGGAAGGGCTTGCGGCACCACCTCCGCGCTTCCGAAGTCATCGTTCGACGACGCCGTCCCATACACGATGCTCAGCGCCAACTGGCCATCCTGACTCTGGAAACCGCCGGCTTGGATGTAGTAGGTGGCACCGGAAACGACATCGAACTGAACAGCAGAAGTCGTTGCGGAACCCGTATCGTCGTTGCAATCCAGGGATTGAAGAGCGCTGAGAGTGCTGCCGCTGTGGGCGGCAAGGACGGTATCGAAGTCGGAGCCCACCGTTGACACCTTGAGGGTCCCGTTCGCAGGTGCTGTGACTGCGTACCAGACTGTTGCGCCGATATCACCGCACAGCGGCTCGTCCGGTAGTTGTAGCGTCGCTTCCAACGTCGACTGCGTAGTTGAGTAGGGGACTGCATACACGCCGATGACGTCTTGGAAGCCGTCATTCCCCGGCGGTGCCGCGAACGCCTTGGACGCAGCGCTCAGCACTGCGATCGAACCGGCGAGGAGCATCAGCAAAGTCAGTCGCATTAGAAGCATACAGTTGTATCAAAGTTTTGGGCGAATCCATTACCGCACGCCCCTTGACAGAAGTCAAGGCAAGATATCGCGGAGGACACTGTGATAACCTCTACCTCGCCGATGCGAGCGCTGACCGTATTGTTCATGGCCACCGCCATATTCGCGGCAACGGCCTGTGGCTCTAGCAACGAGAACTCCGAGCCTGCGGCGGGCAGCCCCGCTTCCACGCCGGGACCGCAGCTATCCGCCGAAGAGTATTTCGACCGGTTGAAGGCGGCGTTCGAACGGTTGGAGCAGGCCGTCGCCGCTAGCGCTAACCCGGGCGGCCAGATAAGGAGCCCGGAACAAATTCTTCCTGCAATCCAAGACGCCACAACGGGCCTAGAAGTGGCCATCCAGCCGTTCATCGCCGATGTGCGCTCCCTCAACCCTTCGGACGCTATAGCCGGAGCCCACCGAGACTTCGTCGCCGCGCTGGAGAAGGACTCTGACGATATATCCGCGCTGGCGGCAGAAGTGCGCGCGGCTGACAGTCTCACCGAAGCCACAAATGCCTTCGGGGCCAGGAAGAGCGCACTCGTCAAGTCGCGGGCGCCCTGCGAGGCGCTCCAGCAAATCGCGCAGCAGGAAGGCGTCAGCGTCGACCTTCCCTGCGAGGAGTAACCCTCGAAGGGGTGACGCCGGGCGCGGCGGCTTCGGCGTTGTAGTGGTGTCCGTCGTGCAGTTGAAATGGCCCGGCGTATCCACTGCCGGCGGGCTGTTGTTGTTTTTCAGGTCCTTCTTGTGTACGAAGCCGATGTCGTTGAACCCTGAGGGATCGAACGTCGTAGGCCCTGGCTGGTAGGCGCCGTCACCCTCCGCCAACTTGTGGAGGAACGTCGTCATGGACGGGCTGTGCTGCCTGGTGGAGACATACTCGCCGTAGGTGGCGGGGCAGAGAATGTATAGATTGTAAGCCCCCACCCAGTCAATCAAGCGGTCGCCCAGCCGCGGGCCGTTATCGCCCACGTTCGCCTGCAGGAAGTCAGCGTCCCAGCCACCGTAGATGTAGTCGATGTTCTCGAAATTGCCGTCACAACTGGTGGTGAGGAGGCCGCCTTCGAAGGCGAATGTGTACCACTCCTGCGGGTCCGGCTGGCTGATCTGGGTGCACAGATTCGGGTTAGCGTCATCCTCCGCCACCCGCGGGTGCACGTCGAGTTGATCGGAGCCGTAGCCGCCCCAGAGGTGGTCGTGATGCCGTCCGCCCCACAGATCGTCGGCGCCGTTGTTACCGAACAGGCGGTCGTTGCCGTTGTCGCCGTTCGCGACGTCGTCGCCGGCGCCGCCGTGCATCCAGTCGCCCTCGGTGCCGCCGCGCATGCGGTCGTTGCCGCCCCGCGGTATCTGTGCGGCTTCCATCCGGAACTCACGGAAGAGGCTATTCGGGATGAAGATGTCGTCATTGATGAACGGCGCGTTCGGCTCGATATGTTGGCTTGAGCCCGTGAGCACGCGGTTCTCGAAGAGGCCCTGGTCGCCGGCCATGGCATCTTCGCCGTTGTCACCGTACATCTCATCGCCGATAGCGGGCTGGACGGCGCCTGATGTGTCGTCGTACTGACCGTACATCTGGTCGTCGCCGTTGCCGCCATACATGAGATCGCTACCGGCGGTGACGCCGTGGTTCGAGTCGATCGTCGCCACGTCGCGGTCGATGCGCGAACTCGACCCGTCGACTCGGTGGCGCGGCTCAACGTCGCCGATGGTATCAGCGAGGAGCGAGTAGGTGAGCGTGATCCACTCGTTGGACTGCACGGGGCGGAAGATGGTCCCGTTATCGCCGAGCATCTCGTCGGCGCCATCCTCGCCGTACATCTCATCGCCTAGCGGGACTGTCACGGCCGGGTTGGCACCCAGCGGAACGCCTGGGCGCGTCCTAGTGCTGGTATCTGTGCGATCGGCCTGGAACGAGGACGGGTCATCGGTCTTCGTGCGGGCGGTGCCGCCGATCATATCGTCTTCGCCGATGTTGCCGTGCATCACATCGCTATGGGCGTTGCCCTCCATGTAGTCGTCGCCGGCGCCACCGAACATGTCGTCCATGCCGCCCTGACCGTACATTATGTCGTCGTTGCTGTTGCCCCACATATCGTCGTCGCCGCTCAGGTCGAGGCTCACGGCAGGGCCCGGGCCCTCGACATCGAAGAGAGTGATAACACGCAGGAAGGCCTCGTTGGTCGACAGGGTCTGCCATTCGTTCGCAGAGCCGAGCGGGCGGATGATCAGGCCGTTGTCGCCGATCATCACGTCCGAGCCGCTACCCTCGGGTTCGCCGTCCAGCTCATCGCTGTCTCCGTGCATGCGGTCGTCACCGTCGAGAAGGTCCGGCTCGGCGGGGTTGCCGAGGTCGGAATCATCCGAGCCGCCGCCGAGCATGTCGTCCTGGCCGTCGTCGCCGAACATCTGGTCATCGGCGTGGTTGCCCTCCATGTAGTCGTCGCCGTCGTTGCCGTTCATCTCGTCGTTGTCGCCCTGGCCGTACATGATGTCGTCGTGGTTGCCGCCGGCCATGTCCTGCTCGGCACCATGGGTGTTCGGATCAACCGGTACCCCGAGCAACTGGACGTCGCGGAGGACTTCGGGCTTGTGCTGGACGCCGTTGCAGGCTGAGAGTGGCGCGCAGACGCGGAAGGTGTTGGAGAGCCAGGCGCCGGTGACGTCATCTGTCTCGCGATCGATGACACCGTTGTCGCCGATCATGAAGTCGAAGCCGTCACCGCCGGCCATGCCGGTCTCGCCGTCGTCCCTGCGGCCATCGCGGCCGGTCTTGTTGCCGGCACCGTCGTAGGGGTCTTCGACCACGAGGCCGGGGGAGGCGAAGAACTGGAAGATGTGTCCGGTGCCGCCGGCCATGTCGTCGTTCCCGGCCTGGCCTGCAAGGTTGTCCGCGCCGGCGTTGCCTTCCATGTAGTCGTCGCCGTCCCCGCCTGTCATGAGGTCGTTGTCGCCCTGACCGTACATCAGGTCGTCATTCGCCTCGCCGGCCATGACATCCACACCGCTGGTGCCGGCCGCTGCGGCGGAGCCGTACGGCGCGACCATACCGACGTCGTAGAAGTGAATAACGCGCACGACGGCGGCGTTGAAGTCGTTGACCTGCCAGTGGTTGTTGCTGTCGAGCGGGCGGGCGACGACGCCGTTGTCGCCGATCATCACGTCGTAATCGTTCGCTACGGTCGCGGGCGTGCCAGCGCCGCCGTTGATGATGTCGCCGCCGTCGAGGCGGCCGTCGTCGGCGCTTGCGGAGATGGGCGTGCTGGTGCGGCCGGTGCCGCCGATGAGGTCGTCCTGGTCGGCGTCACCGAAGATCGTGTCTGCGCCGTCGTTGCCTTCGATGAAGTCGTGGCCGTTGTTGCCGTGCAGGAGGTCGCCCCCGCCGTCTTCGTCGACGTGAGGCAGGCACTGGGGGTCCTTGGCGTCCTTGCCGTCGGGATCGGGTTCGTTGCCGACGCCGTCGGCGCAGTCGCCGGTGCCCGGCGCGGGCGTGGTGCCGTCTTCGTTGCCGTCCCGGTCGTTGTCCACTCCGTCGACGACGTCTTCGTCGACGGCGCCGTCTCCGTCGTCGTCGACGCCGTGGCCGCCGTTGCCCTGGCCGTAGATGACGTCGTCGCCCTCGCCGCCTGCAATATTGTCGCCGCCGCTCAGAGTTGCGGAAACGGGAGCGCCGAACTCGGCGACGTCGTAGAGGTAAACCTCGCGTTTGACCGCGCCGTTGTAGTCGTTGCGATCGTCATCGCCACCGGGCCGTGCGATCGAGGCGTTGTCGCCGGCGATGAAGTCGACTCCGTCGTTCCCGGTCATGAGGTCGCCCTCATCGAGGACGCCGCCGGCCGCGGCCGCGGGAGGTTCCGCTTCGACGGACGTGCCGCCGATCATGTCGTCTTCACCTGTGTCGCCGGTCATGAGGTCGATGTCGTTGTTGCCCTCCATGTAGTCATCGCCCTCATTGCCGTGCATCTCATCGCGGAGGGGGCCGCCGTACATGTCGTCGCTGCCGGCGTTGCCCTCCATGTAGTCGTTACCGCCGATGGGGTTGAGGTTGAGGAGGTCGACGTTTGGCGGGGAGATGTTGGCGTTGTCGCCAGCCATGACGTCATTGCCGGACTCACCGAACATGAAGTCGCCGTCGTCGGGCGTCGCATCGCTCTCGACACCGGAACTGCCGCCGGTCATGCGGTCGGCGCCGCTGCCACCACGCATCTCATCGCTGTGCTCGTTGCCGCGCATGATGTCGTCGTGGGCGTTACCATGCATGATATCGAGGCCGGAGTTACCGTTCATGGTGTCGTTGCCGGCGTTGCCGTGCATGAAGTCCTGATCGTCGCCGCCGTTCATCGTGTCGGCCCCCTCCTGGCCGAACATATCGTCGTCATCCTCGTTGCCGTTCATAGTGTCACCGCACGGTTCGGCAGGCGGGGGAAGCGATGGACAGACGCTGCCGGCCGGGGTGATAAGGATGGCGCTGTCGTCGGCGCTTGTGGCGGTGTTGTCGTGGTCGACGAAGCCTGCATCACCGAGCATGATGTCGAAACCCTCGCCACCGTGCATGGTGTCGTTGAGCGCGCCGCCGATCAGGTCGTCATTACCGTCGTTGCCACTCATCGTATCTCCGCCGCCCTGGCCGAAGAGCCAGTCGTTCCCCCCTTCGCCGGACATGACGTCCGCGCCTTCGTCTGAGCCCGGCGTAAGCGTGACCGTATCGTTGTAGCGGTTGAGGTCAGGCGTGTCCGGGGGCGCCGGGATACGGGTGATCTGTCCGTCGTCGCCGAGGAGGACGTCGTCGTTGTCGCCGCCCTTGAGCTCCGGATCCCCGCCGGGGCCTCCGACGACGTTGTCGTCTCCCTCGCCGCCGCGGATGGTGTCGCCGCCTGCGCCGCCGAGCAGGTCATCGCCGAGGTCGGTATCGAAGGCCGTCCGTCCCTCGTTACCCCCCTCGATCGTGTCGCTGTCTCCGGACCCGTTGATGTTGTCGTTATTGGCGTCGCCGTAGAGGGAGTCCCCGCCGTCGCCGCCGTCGATTGTGTCGTTGCCGGAGCCACCGCGGATAGTGTCGGCGATGTCTGTCGTGTCGGTGCTGGACAAGCCACCGACCAGGTTGTCGTTCTTGCCCTGGCCGCAGACGCGGTCCTGCCCGAGGCCGCCGTCGACGTAGTCGCCGCCGTCATCTGCGCCCTCGGGGGCATCGTTGGCGCTATCCGGTGGGTCGGCGCCGCAGTTGTCCCAAGTCAGGGTGGCGTCGTCACCGTTGTCGCCGTAGATGTCGTCGTTGCCTTCGCCGGCGATCAGTTCGTCGTCGCCGTCGCCGCCCATCAGGTGGTCGTTACCCTTGTTGCTGTCGAGCGAGTCTTTGCCGCCGCCGCCGCGCAGGTTGTCGGCAGCGACGCCGCTGACAAGGCTGTCGTCGTCCGCTCCGCCGTCGAAGTCGACTGGAATGTCGAAGTCGACGGGCTGGGCGCAGTCGGCGTCGGGTGGGAATTCGCCGGGGTCGCCGAAGTCGGCGTCGGCATTCTTTTTGATGCCGCGGTCGGCGGCGTTGCCGTCCGGAGGTGCAGTGCTTTCATCGTTATCGCGCCCGTCCGAGCAGGCGTCGATGCCGTCCTCGGCCAGGGAGGCATCGTAGGTGCTCATATCCACGGGATCGCCGGCGTCATGATCGGTATGGCAGTCGTCATCCGTGCTGTCGATACCGCCATCGCCGTTGCCGCCGGGAGGCCCGTTGCTGAAGTCGCTGTTGTCGTCACCGTCGCCGCAGGTCTGAATACCGTCTTCGCCTGCTGAGATGGATGGAAGCGCGGCGATCTTGTCCTTCCCGGTGTGCCCATTGGCTTGCACCAAGGTGATCGTATCGTCGCAACAGAAGCCCTGGGTGAATCCGAAGGCCGTTACGTCCAACTGGTGGGTGGCGAGGTTCTTTTTGACCGTGAACTCCTCATCAGGGACGTCGAATGCCCCGCGCAGGTCCGCGTTCGTGCCCATATGGAGAATGAGAATGCAATTGCTGCTGCAGGCCTCCTGGGTGTCCGGGTCGCCGTCGCCGTCCACGTGGGCAAGAATGGGATGCGGATCGAAGTCGCACTCCACGTCGAAGGAGAGCAGGACGATTTCGGCTAGCGTGTAGGTCCAGCGTTGCGACCAGAAGAAGAGGTCTACCTCCACGAAGACGCGCAGGAAGACGCCGAACTCGCCGGAGTAGATGAAGATGCAAAGGGGGTTACCGGTGATCTCGATGATATCGACGATCTCGGTGAACTTCATCTTGCCGTCATTGTTCGGGTCGTTGAGGTCGATGCTGATCGTGAGGAAGACGCCGCCCTCCGCCCCGGCGGAGAAGATGCCGACGCTGACGGCCGCGCCCGCGAGGAGCTCGCCGCGCATGGAGAACTCGGGCACTTCCTGGTCGTTGGAGTAATCGCCCAGGAAAAGGCCCTTCAGGAGGTCCGGCGCGCCGCCGCCAGCGGCGAGAGCGCGGATGCCTTCCGTGTCCATGCCGAGCGCAAAGTGGCCCTGGAGGGTGACGGAGCCGCCGATGTGGACAAACACGGGCGGCACAGCCCAGATGGGACCGAAGCTCTGTGAGTAAGCGAAGTGCGCGCGCAGGTTTGGCGGCTCCCAGAGAACAAGGGTCACGTCCTTGCCGAAGAGCAGCTGGACGAGGTCTGAAGGCTTCTCGAGGAAGGGGAAGCTGACGCCGGCCTCGGCGGTGAGCTGCTGGAGCCCGGCCAGCACGGCCTTCTGATCATCGCTCGCGCCGGAGGCGGCGTCGGTGCCGTTCTGGATGTCCTCGAGCATGTTCGTGGTGGCCAGAGCGATGAGATCGCCCTGAGCGTTGACATCACCCGGCTGGAAAGCGTCGGTCGGCTGACCGAGCGGGTCGAGCAGGTTCGTGGCGTTCAGGGTAAAGCTCTGAGGACTGTTGCTCGCTGATAGCGGAATTTCTAGGTTCTCGGCGCCGTTCTCGTCGAAGCTGTTGACGAATGTGATGACGGCCGCGACGTCGTCGAGGAAGTCGAGGTCGCCCTCGCCAAGCAGGATTACGAGGTCGAGAAGGGTGATCGGCTCACCGGCGAGGTCGCTCAGGACAGGTATCGGCGCAGTCAGGATGTCGATCGCGGGCTGTAACGGCTCCGTATACTTCTGGATTTCCAGCGCCACCGGTTGAACCATGCTCGTGAGGAAGGTGCCGATGTCGATGCGCAGGTTGTCCAGCTCCACGCCGAAACAATTGGTGTCGCCGGCATCGTCGCAGGCTGGGTTCCCGGTGTTGTTGTCCACGTCGCCGGGGTTGGCCTGGTCAGGGGTGTTCAGGTTGCCGAGCGTGTGGTTCCAGTAGATATTGAGGTCGGCGAGCAACTCGGGGATCGCGGGGTCAGCGCCCCCGCCGTCGAAGTCGACGGTGGTGGCGAGGTCAATTTCAAGATCGACGTTCGCCGCCAGCCCATAGCGGACGACACTACCGAATGAAGGCGCGTTCACGATCTCGCTGAAGGACAGGCGTTCATCTGCCTCCGGACCCGAGGCGGTCGGATCATTGATGCCGATCGCGAATTCGGCGCTGGCCTCAGGAGAGAACGTCGCTCCGTTGTCGCCATGGCTGTCTGCGGCGCTCACGAGGAGGAAGGCCAGGCGGCCGTCGATTGCCGCACCGTCCAGGTCGATGCCGCCCAGCAGCTTCAGGTCTTTGTTGTCACAATCGGGGTCGGCCTCGTTCGCGAGCCCATCACCGTCGTCATCTCCCGCGGGTGGATCCGGCGGGTCTGCGTCGCTGGGGAGGCATGAATCCTTGGTCAAGCCATCCTCCATCGGCTCAGTGAGCAGGAAGAAACCGTGGTCCTTGCTCACGCCGAAGCCGAGGTTGATCCTCCACTCATAGCCGAAAGTTACGCTGTCGTTGGAGGTGAGGCCCAATCCCGGCATGCCGAGATCGAAGCCGAGGTCGGCGGTTGTGCCCTGGAGCTGGCCGATTGACGCGAAGAAGCGGATCTCGGTGAGATCGTTGGCCTCGGGCCCTTCGGCTGGGCAGCCGTCATTTATGCGACCATCCTTGTCGGCAACGGCGGGGCTCTCGGCGTAGTTGTCCTCGTCGTCGGTGTTGTCGTTCTCCTCGCAACCGGTGCTGGGGTCCTCACCGACGCTCTCGTAACCGGCGAGACAGCCGTCGTTTATGAAGCCGTCGAGGTCCGGCGCCGGCGTGCTGGTGTCGTTGTCCTCGTCATCGGTGGCGTTGCTGCACTGATCGCCGGTCTCCGGTTCGCCACCCTGTTGCCCGCAGCCGTCATTCACGAGCCCATTCGGCGGCGCGTCGACCGCTCCATTGCCGTTGTCATCATCGTCGTCAGTCGCATTTCCGGCGTCGCACTGAGTGCCGCTCTCCGGACCTCCCGCTGGGTCAGGGAAGACAGGGCAGCCGTCGTTGATGTAGTCGTCCCCATCGTCGTCAACCGCGTCGTTGCACTGAGTTGACGGGTCTTCGCCGCCGAAGGTGCATTCGCGCAAAACGCCCGGGGCCGATTCGCCGCAGATCATCGTCGCGTGCAGGTCATCCACTTCGCCGGCGGGCGTTCCGTCGTTTCCGCGCTCGAGCAAGAGGCCTGCATTGACGAGCTCGGTCGCGATAGCCGACCGGAAGTTTTCGACGGCGTCTCGCACAGCGCCGTCCTGCGCCGTCTTGAAAGCGTCGGCCGGGCTGGAGCCGGTGGTGACGGAGTCAACAAGGCCGGTCTGGAGCGAGTTCACAAAGCTGGTGCCGAGACCGAGATTGCCGACCAGTGGCAGCTGGAAGCCAAAGAGGTTGCCGTTCAGGAGGTTCTCGAGCATGTCCAGGAGGTCCTGGAGGCCGCTTTCAAGCAGGAGCATGTCGAGCGCGGCGGCGGCTATTCTGTCTGCGAAGTCGCACGTCGGGTCCTGCAGGCCAACGGTGTTCGGGTCGTCGAGCACGAACGTGGGCGAAGCGAGATCGGCGACCGAGATGTCCATGTCGCAGACGAACTCTGCCGGGAAGCCCGTAATTCCTACGTACATAGGGAGGCTTGCGCAGGCGCCCGGCTTGTCGCCGGCGCCGCCGCCGGGAATGTCGGGGCAAGCGGCATTGTTGTTGCCGCTCAGGACGTTGCTGAGGTCGAAGTTGCTTGCGCCGAAGCTGCTCAGCGGTATGCGACCCTGGGCGTCGCCTCCGGTGACGCCTATCGCCAATTGGCCAAGCAGGTGGGCGCTCGCCAGATCAGGTGGACAACCCTCATTAACGGGCCCGCCGCCGCCGTCATCGTCGTCGGTACCGTTATTGCAGTCGGTACCACCTTCGGGGGTCCCGTCAGACAGACAACCCTCATTGTGGAAGCCGTCCGCGTCTTCGTCACCGGCCGGTCCGCAGGTAGTTTCGGAAGCATTGCCCGCAAAGACGTTCAGTGGCCCGATGTTGCCCTTGACCTGGAAGTCAGTGGCGTCCGCCGATGCGGTCAGGGATAGACCGCTGGTGTTCACGATGAAGGGCTGAATGCTATCCAGGGAGGAGCCGCCGATCGTTATTCCGAAGTCAAGGTTCAACGCGCCACGGACGCCCGCCTGGAAGGTGCCACTGGTCTCGAGCCCTATCAGATCAGGAGGGACGTCAAGATCGCCGAGGTCGAAGTTGAGCGAAGCCTGAGTAGAAGTCTCAACGCCGAAGCCTAGGTGGAAGAGGAGTTCCTTGTCCACCGTGTCGTATTCGATCTCGAAGTTGTCCGGACAGCCGTCGTTGATTTTGGTGTCGCCGTCGTCGTCCGTGTCGTTGCGGCAGTCGGGATCGCCGCCGCCGCAGGAGTTCGCCGGGTCGTTCTCGCCGAAGCCGTCCGCGGCGCAGCCGTCGTTGACGATGCCGTCATCGTCATCGTCGCGGGCGCCGAAAGTGGTGTCGCCGCTGTCGTCGCAATCGCCATCGGGCCCGAATTGCACCTTGCTCGGATCGATCTTGTCCAGCAGCCCTTCGATCTGTGTCTCGAGCCGCTGCAGCGTGGGCTGGGCGACCGGGCAGCCATCGTTGAAGAAGAGGTCGTTGTCTTCGTCCGTCGCGTCGGCGCACACGGACTCGGGAACGGCGTCCACCTCGATCGAGCCACAGCCATCGTCGACAATCCCGTCTTGATCGTCGTCGGCCCCGTCGCAGAGCGCCTCCGCGCGGCCCCGCGCCGGACAGCCGTCATTGACGAAACCGTCGGCGTCATCGTCGAGGGGCATCGCTTCGCCGGCAGCGCAGGGCACATCGGTCTCGGGGGTCCCGAGGACAGGCACGCCGTCGCAGCCGTCGTTGACGACGCCTTCCCACACGGCGTCCGTGGCTGGTGGTTCCGTATCGCCCGGTGGGTCGGTCAGAGTTGTGCTGTCGGCGGCGTCGTCCGCCTGGGCGTCTTCGTCGTCATTGTTGGTGCAGACAATATTGCCTTCCGGTTCGACGCGCGTGCCCTTGAGCAGCTCCGCCAGTTCGTCGGCGTAGCTGAAGATATCGACGAGGCTCGTGCCCACCAGCGGAATCGGTTCGCCGAGGATGCCGTTTTCCTGGCCCTTCATCTGCTCCGCCATCGCGCCGATGGTCTCGAGCAGGCGGATGAGTAGGGCGAGTGGATCGTCGGTGTTGAAGTCGAGCAGGTTGCCGAGGCCGTCGGTGTCGATCTTCAGGCTGGCGAGGAGAGGGCTGCAGTCGGGGTCCTCGCCGTCCACAAGGCCGTCGCCGTTGCCATCAGGTGGCCCATTTATTACGTCGCTGTTGTCGACGCCGTCGGTGCAGCTATCGGGTTCTCCGCCGTCCTCGGTGCCATTTACGGAGATCAGGCCGGCGACGCCGCCGCTGACGTTGATCGTGCCCGGTGTCAGTAGCGGGACGTTATTGAGCTCTGCGTTTACGGTGACGGTCGCGTCGGCGAAGGCGTTGATGTTTGCGTCAACGAGCGTGCTGAGGTCATTGATGGACTCGAGCAGCTCCGGCAGGGTAAGCCTGCCGTCGGGGTCGCGCAGGTCGACCACGAGGATGTGGCAGTCTGGGTCGTTTCCGTTCTCGAAGAACGAGCCATCATCGCTGTTGTCGACGTCCGTGTCGCCGTCGTAGTTGACCTTGCCGTCGATGATCTCGAGGCCGGCGAGCGTGCCGTCATCGTCGATGTTTGCTTCGCCGTCGCCGTTGAGGTCGAGAAGGCCGTCGGTGATAGTAACGCCGAGGAAGCTGCCGTCGTCGTCGGCTGGAACGCCGCCTTCGACGATATCGACGAGCGCGTCAACGATCTCCGGACCATCGTCGTCCTCGTCGCCGTTGCTGTTGCAGTCGGCGTTTTCGATGCCGTCTTCCGCCAGGAGCGGCGAGTAGGTCGATGGCGGCGTGTCAGCGTCATCCTCTGTGTGACAGTCGGAGTCCGCTTCGTCGGCGCCGTCGCCGTCCTGGTCGCCGTCGGCCGGGACGTTGTTGACGTTGTCATCACAGGTGCCCGTGCGGTCTTCCGACGGGCCGATGGAGACATCTGCCTCCACGGTGACCTCGAGAATACCGATCGTGGCGGACGCGGTCACGTTCTGCGCCTCGAGCAGCAGGTCGAGCAGAAGCTCGCCGGGCGCGTCGGCTGCCGGGTCAGAGCCGCCGCAACCGTCATCGACAATCCCATCGCCGTCGTCGTCGACGTTGTCGCCCGCGCCGGTGCATTGCGCGTCTTTCTCCGGACCGGCGCTGGTCTCGATGAACAGTCGGTCTTCGAGGGCGAGGGTGCAGTCGCCGTCCTTGAGGTCCTCGAAGATGTCGTTGTCGTTGTCGGCGCCGTCGTAACAGCTGCCGGCGGGCGCCCCGGGCCCCTCTG
>Ga0209342_10002133_pt1 | contig 21554 bp, 23 predicted proteins | sample RifCSP16_2_FD_184023 | JGI IMG/M metagenome (GOLD analysis project Ga0209342, IMG submission 184023) | Soil microbial communities from Rifle, Colorado - Rifle CSP2_sed 16_2 (SPAdes) (version 2) | ecosystem: Environmental > Terrestrial > Deep subsurface > Rock core/Sediment | place: Rifle... | reverse complement strand
CGACATGCCCTGTGCGAGGGCGCAAGCCACGACCGCGATCGACGCCGCGTGCCCGATGGCGATGGGCAGCAGGGCACGCCGCACCTGCGCCCCGTCGCGCGCACGCGCACCCCATGCGGCGGCGAACATCCAGCCGGTCGCCGGGCTCAATCCATGAAAGGCGCCGAGGCCGGCGATTACCATCCACGGCCACAGGTTTGCCATGGCGCATTCATCCGGGCGAGGCGGGGCAGGCTCAGGCGTGGGCTTCGCAGCACGAACTGGCCGCCGGCGGCGCTTTCGCGGCCGGCGCCGGCTCGTACCGGTCGTGGTGGCGCACCCACTCCATCTTGTAGGGCACGTCCCTCTCGTCGCGGCCCTTGGGCGTGAGGTCGAGCAGGTTGTACGCGCCCATCATCACCTCCACACCGCGCCCGTAGGCCGAGTAGGTGTGAAAGACATTCCCCGCGTCGTCCTTGTAGAACACGCTGATGCCGGGCGCTTCTTCCCCCTGGAAGGGCTGCGTGCCGAAGTTGTAGACGAGCTCGCCCTTCACCTCGTCTTCCGGCGTGAAGCTGACGCGGAAGTCGTAGTTGAAGTCGCTGGCATGCGAGGACACCCACTTGAACTGCCAGCCCATGCGCTGGCGAAAACGCTCGATATCGGCAAGCAGCGCGCGCGAAACGGCCAGCAGCGTGACGTCGCGATGCGCGAGGTGTACGTTCATGCCGTCGGTGTGATCGGCCATGAAGGAGCAGCTCGGGCAACCTTGCTCCCACCCTGGCCCGAACATGAAGTGCTGTACCAGCAGTTGGCGGCGGCCTTCGAACAGCTCGGCGAGCGTGCGTCGGCCCTCGGGCGTGTCGAAGACGTAGTTCTTCTCGATGCGCACCCACGGCAGTGCGCGGCGCTCGCGGGCGATCTGGTCGCGCAGGCGCGTCAGCTCCTTTTCGCGCGCCAACAGCGTTTTGCGCTCGGCAACCCATCGGTCCCTAGACACGACGGGATGGTTCACGGTGCTCACTTCGGCAATGGCGGTGTTCATGGTGTGCTCCTTGGCTCGAAGAGCCGCTCGAGGTTCGTCAATGCGCCGGTCCAACCGCCCTGGTGGCCGGTGCGCTCGTCTTCGGTCGGCAAACCGAAATGGGTCATCAGCAGGAAGGCGTGTTCGCCTTGTGCTCTGAGTTCGATGCGGATGTTCGTTTCGCCGTGCATCCAACCATTCCTGTCGCGAAACGATGTTGTGGCCGTTCATGGTCTCTGTCCTTTCGGACGTCGCACCGCGCGGACCTTTCCGCTCGGTCCGCCGCCGCAATAGAACAGGTTGGCCCCGTCGGACTCGAGCCCGCTGACCCCGGTGCCGCGCGGCATCTCGAGCCGCTCGAGCACGGCGCCGCTCGCCGGGTTGATTCGGCGGATATCGCTCTCGTCGCCTTCCCAGGTGCCGTGCCACAGCTCGCCGTCGACCCAGGTCACGCCGGTGACGAAGCGGTTGGACTCGATGGTGCGCAGAATGGCGCCCGTCTCGGGATCGATCTGGTGGATCTTGCGATCGCGGTACTGCCCCACCCACAGGCTGCCCTCGGCCCAGGCGAGGCCCGAGTCGCCGCCGTGGCCGGGCGCCGGGATCGACGCCACTACGTCGCCGGTGGCGGGATCGATCTTGTCGATGCGCGCTTCGGCGATTTGGTAAAGGTGCGTGCCGTCGAAGGCGGTGCCGGCGTCGCCGGCGCGGTCGAGCGTGCGCGCGAGCTGGCCGCTCTCGGGATCGAAGGCGACCAGCTTGGATCCGGTGGCGGCCCAGACGCGGCGGCCGTCGTGGGTGACGCCGCCGATGCGGTCGGCGCCGGCGAAGGGGCCATACTCACGCACGATCTCGGCCGCGCGCGCCGGTGCTTGCGGTTTCGTCTTGCCTGTCCTGCCGCGGGTGCGGGTCATCGCCTGGCTCCTTCCGGCGCGCTTCGGAACGGCGCCGCAAGACCAATCTACCCGAGCGGCAGCGCGGCGGGGAGTAACAAGATCGTCGTGAATCCGGCCAGCGGCGGCGACAGCCAGCGCTGCGCGCGCGCCCGCCCGATCGAGCGCACCCGTCCGGCGGCCTCCAGCTCGACGAGCGCGCGCTGGACCGTGCGCTGACTGGCCCCGAGGGCCAGCGCGAGGGCCGAGGTGGACCAGGCCGCGCCGTCGGCGAGCAGCGCCAGCAGCGACGCCTGATCGCCATCGATGGGCGGCACCAGGACGACGACGGCGCGCTTGCCCCGCGGCGTGAGCGCAAAGCCGCGCGCGCTGGCCTCGATGCGCGCCAGCGGCGCGGCGAGCGCGCGCAAACGGCCGATCTCGACGCGCAGGCGCGCTCGGTGCGACTCGTTGGGGCGGCGGGCGCCGAACGCGCGCGCGATCAGGGCGTGCCGATCGACGTCGCCGGGCCACGCCTCGGCGAGCGCGCGCGCCAACGCGAACAGCACCGGCCGGCGCGCCAGCGGCTGCCAGGTGGCGCCGGCGCGCAGGCCGCGACGGCAGGCGTCGACGACCAGCGCGCCCGAGGCGAGCAGCGCTTCGACCTCGTCGAGGCGCAGCGGCTGCTCGTGGCCGGCGTGGACGCGCCGGGCGGCGGGACGATCGAGCGCGGCGCGCGCCTCGGCCACCTCGGCCAGGAGCGCAGGCACGCGCGCGCGTTCGGCCGCCTCGTGGGCGCGGGCGAGCGCCGCCTGCGCCGGTGCTGTGCGCAGCGAGCGCAGCGCCACCTCGGCCGCGGCCAGCTCGGCCACCGCCAGCAGCGACGGTGGCAGGCCGCGCGCGTCGAGGCGGGCCAGGGCGGATGCGGCCTCGTCGAGGCGGCCGAGCAGGAGCAGCCGGCGCACCGCGATCAGACGTGCCTGCAGCGCGTTGGCGCGATCGGCGCGTGCCTCGAGCGTGGCCGACGCCGCCGCCAGCGTGCGCGGCGAGCCGCGGAGGTCGCGCATGGCGAGGGCCACCTCGGCCTCTGCGACGACACAGCGGGCGCGCGCCAGCTCCTCGTGGGCGCCGAAGCCGCGGGCGGCGCGCCGGAGGAGCTCGCGGGCGCGCGGGTGCTCGCCGAGCTGGGCCATGGCGGTGCCGCGGAGGGCGAGCGCCGGCGGGTCGTCACGCAGGCCGACGCGCTTGAGGGCGCCGAGCGCGTCGCCGACGACGAGGGCGCGCGCGGCGGCGGCGATCAGGGAGTCCATCGCGACAGGCTACTGCGCGGCGCCTGGCCGAGCCGCTCGAGCGCCGTAAACCTACGATCTACTTCGTGAACTCGATGTCCGACTTGTTTCACGAGAAGGTATCGTTCAGCTACATCGAGCGGGTGTTCGACGTAATTAAGCAGGCGCACCACCATACTGGCGTGCGACGCGTTTCCGTTGCGGCGACAGACCGCTTTAGGGATGGTCGTGCGTTTGCATGGCTTCCGATTTCAGGACGTGAACGCCCGGCTGCGCGGTGAGAATGGCAGTCAACAAGGCCGACGCCACAGCGCGGGCGTGGATCGGCCGCACCCCCTTCGGCATCATCCAACTCATTGGCCCGAGAAGCCGCGCCGCCCACACTTCGAGACTGCGCACCGGTTGTCCCAATGCGGCTCGGTCGCCCAGCAGCAACGAGGGCTGCGCGATCACGATGGATTTGTAGCCAAGCTGCGCGATAGCTCCCTCCATTGCGCCTTTCACGCGATTGTAGAAGACGCGGGACTTCGCATTGGCGCCCACGGCCGATACGACGGCCAACCGCGTCGCGCCTGCGGCCCTGGCGGCTCGTGCGGTATTCACGACGAAGGCAAAGTCCACTTCGCGAAAGGCCGCTTCCGAGCCCGCTACCTTGATTGTGGTGCCGAGCGCGATGAACACGTCATCCACCGCTGGGAACGCTGAGGGTAGCACTGCGAAGTCGACGTGGTGAACCGTCAGCTTTGGGCCGGCCTTGATGTCCGGCGCCGCGCGACGCAGCAGGACGTGTACACCGCGGTAGTGCTTGCTGGCCAGCAGCAGGGACAGCAACGCGCGACCGACGAGGCCGGTGGCACCGGCGAGCAGGGCGATGCGCGGAGTTGCAGGTGCGTCATCCACGCGACGACTATACCCGCGCCATTAAGGCGTGCGGAATGGGCGCGGCAACGGAGCGGGTCGTTCTCAGCCAAGTCGCCAATGTCCCAGTGCGGGCAGGTGCAGACTGACGACCAGTGCGTTCCAAAGCAGACAGAGCCGCTGGATGCTACGAAACGCCCGCGACGGTGACTCCAAGTCTCGTAGCCACACCCGAGGCCCCCGAGTCATCACGCGACTTCGGGCAGGAACGCCGGCCTCGGAACGCGACGTGAAGCGCTGCAATCGCCTCAGGATGCCGGGGCAGGTGCAGCTCGTTTTCCAGCCGCGGCCGCGATGGCCAGCGCTGTCATCATCGCGGCGGCCGTCGCGATGGCGATCATGGGGTCGGCGTGCGCAACGCCAAGGACGGCCAACGCGAGTGCAAAAGAAAGCAGCGAGCCGCTTCGCGAGACCCACACTCAGGTCCGCCCCGTCTCCGCGCGACCCTGCTATAGTATGGGTACTTATACGTTTAGACGCATAGGAGTCAATCAATGGCCGAGGCCGAGGAAGCCGTTCGCTGGACAGTGAAAGTCTCGAAAGACACCGACGTATCCCTGCGTTCGTTCCTCGCGCAGCGCGGGTTGAAGAAGGGCGACCTCTCCAAGTTCATCGAGCGCGCGGTGCAGAAGGAGGTCTTCGCGCAGACCGTTGCGGCCGTCCAGGCGCGCAACGCCAACGTGCCGGACGAGCGAATCGAGGAGGCGATCGAGGACGCACTGCGGGAGGTTCGGGCCGAGCGGTGGGGCCCGCTCAAGCGCGCGCGGGCGAAGCGGAAGCGCTAGGCGCAACCGCGTTGCGTGTCATCCTCGACACGAACGTATTGCTGAGCGCCTTGATCCGGGTCGACTCGAAACCGTACAAGCTCGTCCATGCTTGGCTCGACGGTCGATTCGAGCTCGTTTCGAGCGACGCCCAACTCGAGGAGCTGCGCGGCGCATCGCGCTATCCTCAGGTCCGCCGCTACTTCGAGCCGGCGGAGATCGGCTGGCTCATCAATCGGATTCGCGAAAGAGCGTTCCTGGTCAAACGGCTCCCGAAGGTCGATGTCGCGAACGATCCGGGAGACAACTATCTGCTCGCCATGGCCGTGGGAAGCCACGCGCAATGCCTCGTCACCGGGGACAAGTCGGGGCTGCTCGCGATCAAGCAGCATCGCGGCACGCATCTCGTGAGCGTCCAGCAGATGGTCTCCACGCTCAGGCTGCGGTGATGGGCCCGCGATGGCGACGGCGATCGCGACCCGGGACGGCGCGTCGACCGAGGGCGGACCCACAACGTCGAGCCTATGGCGAGTCAGGTCGCGGGCCCGGTCCGAGCCACCGGCTGCTTGCGGCCCAAACGCTGCCGTTCACCCGCGGCGCAGCAATCTCATCATCCGTCAGCGATCTGCGAGTCCCCTGCACGTAGATTCACGGCGCTTCGATATCGAGGCGCGCATGCGACAGTGAGCCGACCGGCCCATCGCCCGCGACGGCGCATAGCTCCTCAATGGCCACAATGCAAGGAGAACAGTTCGGCGGGGTCACAAGCATTCAGCGCGTCAAGACCTCTGGCGGCGTAGCGCCCAAGGATGGTTGTTCTCAAAACACGGTGGGGGCAATTGGGCGCATAAACTACACGGCAGACTATTATTTCTTCACCGCGAAGTAAGTTGCGTTTGGTGTTTGCCGTATCGTTCCAGCGGTGCGGCTGAAGCTTTCGCCTTAGCCGTTCTCCCGGGAGCTGCCCGGCTCGATGGCGGTTCCGCCACTCTGGCCTTCGGCCGGTGAAACCGGCCCGGAATTATCCATCCCCGGAAAGTGTTAACTTGCCCGCCGAAGCCGTACCCGGTCCCGCCCCACGCCATCCACCCACTACAGGAGAAACCGCGTGAAAAAAGTGCTCGGATTGTCGATTGTTCTGGCCGTCGCGCCGGTTTCTCAAGCCGCAGATATCGAGGCCGGCAAAGCGAAGGTCGCCACCGTGTGCGCGGCCTGCCACGGCGCGACCGGGGTGAGCGTGAGCGAGACCATTCCCAACCTCGCGGCTCAGCGGGCGGGCTACCTCGAAGCGCAACTGAAGGCGCTCAAGGACGGCACGCGCAAGAACCCCATCATGAATGCGATCGCGGCCCAGCTGAGCCCCGAGGACATGGCCAACGTTGCGGCGTACTTTGCCTCGCAACCCGGCCCCCAGATGGGCGCCAAGTCGAGCTTCCTGCCGAACGTCGCGAAGACCAGCGTGACCTTCCCGGAGGGCTACAAGGACACGTTCACGAAGTACCACACGATCAATTTCCCCGCGACCAAGCAGGTGCGCTACTACTATGCGAACAGAGCCGCCGTGCAGGCGGCAAAGGATGGCAAGGCGCTGCCCGACGGCTCGGTGCTGTTCGCCGAGGTATACGCGGCAAGACTCGACGCCGACAAGAAACCGGTGACGGGTGCCGACGGCTTCTACGTCGCGGATAAGCTCCTCTTCTACACGGCGATGGCGCGCGGGGCAGGATGGGGCAAGGACATTCCCGAGATGCTGCGCAACGCGGACTGGAACTACGCCGTCTTCACCACCGACAAGAAGCACCGGCCGGGAGTGAACCAGGCCGAGTGCCTCGCCTGCCACAAGCCGCTCGACAACGTGAGCTATACCTTCACGCTGAAGCAGCTCGCGGAAGCGAAATAGGCCGGCCCCCGGTCGGTGCCTTCGCGGCGGCCCAATCTGCCTCCGCCGCGAATGCCTGCAACCAGTCGCAAGCGGTCGATCAACTCCGCCGCGGGGTTGCGTGGCGTTGCGGCCGGGGGGGCGTGAGGTATGACACCGATTGCAACGAAGGGTGATCGGTGCGCGAGCTTGCGCGACTCCCTCCTGCGCTTCTCTGCGCTTCCCTGCAAGGGTCCGGCAACGGGCGCTCTGTAAGGTACTGACTAGACAAGAGGATTTGAATGGGAAAGGTAATAAGGAGCCAACTCCGGCAGGAGCCTGATAAACTTCTCGCCCCTACCAAGGTTGCTGGCCATGATGGAAATCCTGCAGTGCCTCAAGAAACACGGTGAGCGGCTCGATTCAGAGCTCGCCAAAGAGATGGGCATACCGCTTGCAACGGTACGCCAGCAAGTCGCCGGCCTGGCAGCCACGGGGGCGGTCGTCACGTGCAACCTGACGCGCTTCGAGAATGGCAACCGGATCGAAGCGTGGGTTTGCCGCGTATCGGGTTACTACCCGCCGGCAGCGCCCGGTCGAAAACCAAAGCCGACGACATAGCTTCTGCTTCCAGTCGGCCGTCATTCGCCGACCTGTTTTCCAACCGAGACTAGCGGCCGCCGCCGACTTCGATCTCGAGGCTCACACCGCGGCCATTTTCAATCGGTTGCCGGCGGTGCGGTACAGACTTGCTCGTAACGATAGCGCTGCTTCAGCAGCCCATTGTATTCGAAGACATCCAGCGTTTTTTCATAGGCCGCACGCGTAATTCCCACATGCGGCGTCCAGCAGCCAAGCTGCTGATACGTCGCGATGCAATCGGCGAGAACGTTTTCATCGATATCGGGGAAATACTGTTTCTCCGCCTTGGCGATCTCGGTGGCAGGGGTCTCGTTCATGTAGGCGCGAGTCTTTTTGTAGGCACGCATGAACGCCTTCGCCATATCCGTTTCAAGCCAGTCACGGGTCGCCGCAAGGCTGGAAAAACCGCATGGTCCGATCTGTTTGCCAACTTGGGCCACGACATGTCCGACGCCATCGGCTTGCAGTTGCTGCGGGAACGGACCCTGCTGCTGGACATACTGCCCCTGCCCGTCGCGGAAGGCATGGTCGATCTCGGCGGCGCCACCGGGGCAGATGGGTCTTATCTTGTTGAAATCGATGCCGGCCTTGTTGCAGGCGTACTTGAACATGGCGAGCGGCTGGCCACCCTTGAACATGACGACTTCGGCGCCTTCCAGCTTGCCCCACGTGAAGGCGGGATCCGCCTCGCGTCCGGTGAGGAAGAACCCGTCCATCTCGTTGATCTGGGCGAAATGGAGTGCGGCCGGCGTCTCGCCCTTGTTGAGCGACGTAAACGCCTGGCTCAGGGCCGATTGAACGACGTGAGCGGAGCCATCTTTCAAGGCCGCAAGCGCCGAGACGCCCGGCGGCGAAATCGACCACTCCGGATCCAGACCTTCCGCCTTGAGGAATCCGCCCGACATCGTCGAAATGAGCGGCGAGTAGAAGGCGGAAAACAAAGTGAACTGGATGTTGATTGTGTCCAAGTCGCTGTACCCCTCATGCGCAGGCGGCTGCCGATCTCGTGGCGACCATCCTAAGCGATTCCTTGAGCGACCGCGAATGTCGGGTCATGGCTAGACCGCTACCTTCCACGCGCCGCGATGGGGAGTCCCGTTCGGGTCGGATCCGCGCCAGACCTGGCGTTTCTTGATTCAATCGCTATGTTCACGACAACCCAGGCCGATCCCCCTTGAGTACCGATACCCCCGAGTCCAGCCGCAAGGCGCAGATTGACGCTCTGCTTCTCAAACTCCCGGGCGTCAGTGCAAGAAAAATCAACGGTCTTGACGGCTACTTCGTCAGCGACAAGATGTTCGCCTGCATCAGCAGCGGCGGCGTCGGACTGCGCCTGCCGGCCGCCACCGCGACCGAACTGCAGTTCTCAAGGGACAACGTCGTCCCGTTTCAGCCCGGCGGCATGGCAAGTTCGAGGGAATGGATACAGATCGACCGCGCCGAGGCGGCCGAGTACGAGAAGGATCTCGAGCTGTTTCGGGCTTCGCTCGAGTTCGTGAAAGCCGCCCGGACCCGCTAGGTCGGCCGCGCCGCGGAGGCGCCTGGAGTCGATCAGCTCCGGCGTAGAGGATCGAACGCCAGACAGCGTCGACGAAAGTAACGTCCGCGACCGGATCTCACCGTCTGGGAGGGAGAGAGGAAATGAAGCTCGAATGGCCGACCGACCGTCTCGACTACGTGCCGATCAGCGAGCGCCCGCCGTTGCCGCTGCCTGGGGGCGCCCGCGTCGTGGTGTGGCCGTGCATCAACGTCGAGAACTGGGTGATCGATCAGCCGATGCCGCGCACGGTGGTGAATCCGCCGGCCGGTGTGGCCAGGAGCGTTCCCGACATCCCCAACTGGGCATGGCACGAGTACGGCAACCGCGTCGCTTTCTGGCGGATGAAGAAGATCTTCGACGAGTTCGGCGTGGCCGGGTCGCTGGTGCTCAACGGCTCGGTCTGCGACGTCTATCCGCAGATCGTCGATGCCTGCCTGGCGTCGGGCTGGGATCTCGTCGGGCACGGCTGGATCCAGCGCGCCCTGCCGGCGGTGCGCGACCAGCGCAAGATGATCCAGCGCGTATTCAAGCGCCTCGAGGAATACTCGGGCCGGCCGCCGAAAGGCTGGTTGGGGCCGGCGCTGGCCGAGACGCATGACACGGTCGACTGGCTCGCCGAGGCCGGTTTCGAGTACGTCTCCGACTGGGTGCTCGACGACCAGCCGGTCGATCTGCGCACCCAGCACGGCACGCTGGTCAGCATCCCGTACACGCAGGAGCTGAACGACCTTTCGATGCTGCTGATCCAGGGGCATCGCGCCGCCGAATACGCGGATCGAGCGATCGACCAGTTCGACCAGCTGATCGGGGATGCCGCAGACGGCTCGTCGCGCGTGATGTGCTTCACCATGCATCCCTACATCATGGGTGTTCCGCATCGCGTCAAGCATCTGCGCCGCATCCTCGAACATGTTTGCCGCCGGGCCGATGCAGTGGTGTGGACCGGCGAGCAGATCCTCGATTGGTATAAGAGCGTGCGTCCCAAGTCGGGCTGGCCACCGGTCAAAGCCGGCCCGGCGGAAAGACGAGGGCGTAAAGGCGCGGGAGGCCGATCGAAGGGGGACGTGCGATGACAGCGATCCTGGGCCGCGGCGAGCATCGCTACCGCGTGGTGGAGGAGTGGGCGAAGCTGCCCGAGGGGTGGGAATTCAAGGACGTCGCGTCGGTCGCGGTGGACAGCAAGGACCGCGTCTACGTGTTCAACCGCGGCGAGCACCCGATGATCGTGTTCGACCGCGACGGAAATTGCCTCCGCTCCTGGGGGGAGGGGACCTTCGCGCGCGCGCACGGCCTGCACATCGACGCGAACGATATCCTCTACTGCACCGACGACGGCGGCCACTTCGTGCGCAAATGCACCACGGAGGGCAAGGTGCTGCTCGAGATCGGCGTTCCCGGGCAGGCCGCGCCGTACATGAGCGGCATGCCGTTCCACCGCTGCACGCACACGGCCCTCTCGCCCAAGGGCGAGATCTACGTGAGCGACGGGTACGGCAACGCACGCGTGCACAAGTTCTCGCCGGACGGAAAGCTCCTCCTGTCCTGGGGCGAGCCGGGCACCGACCCCGGCCAGTTCAACATCGCGCACAACATCGCCACCGACCCGCAAGGCTGGGTCTACGTGGCCGACCGCGAGAACCACCGCGTCCAGGTGTTCGACGGCAACGGCCGCTACGAGACGCAGTGGGTCAACATGCACCGCCCGTGCGGCCTGTACTGCTGCCGCGGACCGAAGGCGCGATTCATCATCGGGGAACTCGGGTCGGGGATGGGGGTGAACCGCAACCACCCCAACATCGGTCCGCGCCTGTCCATCGTCGACGGCGACGGCAAGCTTGTCGCGCGGCTCGGCGGCGAGGCCGGGCCCGGCCTCGAGACCGGGAAGTTCGTCGCGCCGCACGGGCTCGCGGTCGACTCGCGCGGCGACATCTACGTCGGCGAAGTCAGCTACACCGAGTATCCGCGCCTCTTTCCGGACAACGCGATACCGTGGCGCATGCGTTCACTGCAGAAGCTGCAGAAATTGAACCAGGCACCCGGGCCCTGAGCTCGAGCTCACGCCGGCGGCTCCGATCGGAGATCCTCGCCGAGGAGCGGAAACGCGCTGAGCGCCGAGGGCTCGAACACGGGCGGAGCGGGGGCGACACATGCGGGAGTGAGCCCGGCAAGCGACGTGACGCCGAGCAAGCCGAGGCAGACCCGAACTTCCTCCTCCAGAAGCTCCAGCGCGCGCACCAGTCCCGCCACGCCCGCCGCGGCAAGGCCGAGGCAGGCGAGCCGTCCCAGGCCGACGCAACGCGCGCCGAGCGCGATCGCCTTGACGACATCCGAGCCGCGCATGAAGCCGCCGTCCACCCAGACCTGGGCGCGCCCGCCGACGGCGGCGACGATCTCGGGCAGAACCGCGGCGCTGCCCAGGCCATGGTCGAGCTGGCGCCCGCCGTGATTGGAGACATAGATCACCTCCACGCCGTGCCGCACTGCGAGCTCGGCATCCTCGGCGGTGGCGATGCCCTTGAGAATCAGCGGCAGGTCGTGGCGGTCCTTGAACCGCTTCACCTGGTCCCAGGAGAGTGCGGCCTGGTATTTCATGCCGGCCGCCGCGGTCGCACGCCACGGCTTGACGAAGCGGCCGATGAGATCGCGCTCGCGCCGGCTGTAGAAGGCGCTGTCCACCGTGAAGCAGAAAGCGCTGAAGCCGTGCTCGCGGGCGCGCCGTGCCCAGTCGTCGACCCAGGCATCGTCGCCGCGCACGTAGAGCTGGAACACCCGCAGCGAATCCGCGGCTGCCGCCGCAGTGGCTTCCAGCCCGGGCTGACAAACGGAGGAGAGCATCAGCGGTACGCCGAACCGTGCCGCGGCGCGAGCGGCCGCCGCCGCACCCTCCGCGACGAAAGACTCCATTCCGCCCACCGGCGAGAGCATCACCGGCAGGCGCACCGCGCGGCCGAAGAAGATCGCGCTCGGGTCCACCGCGCCGACGTTGCGCAGCACGCGCGGACGCAAGGCGATCGAGTCGAGCGCGAGGCGATTGCGCCGTACCGTCGTCTCGGTTTCGGTGCCGCCGATCAGATAGCTCCAGGGGCCGGGCGCGAGATTCGCGCGCGCCGCCACGACGATTTCGTGCAACGTGAGGAACTGCACGGCTGTCTGCTCGCTCATGGTCCGGGTTGTCAGTTCGCCGTGATTCCCCGCGCCTTGATGAGCTTCGCGAAACGGGTCGCTTCGCTGGCGATGAAGTTGCCGGCCTCTTCCGGCGTCGTGACGAAGGCCTCGAAGGCGCTGGCGTGGAACCGGTCCCGGACTTCTTTCGTGTCGAGCGCATTGTTCAGGGCCGTGTTCAGTCGAGCCACCACCGCGGGCGGCGTGCCGGCGGGGGCGAGCAGCACGAGCCACTGCGTGAACTGAGCGTCCTTGACGCCGGCCTCCTGCAAGGTCGGCACCTCCGGCAGCAGTTCGGATCGCTTCGTACCGGTCACCGCCAGCGCGCGCAGCGTTCCGGCCTTCACGTGCGGCACCGCGGCCGCCAGCGTGGGGAAGCTCATGTCGACCTGGCCGGCGAGCGTGTCCTGGAGCGCCGGACCGCCCCCGCGATAGGGCACGTGAAGGATGAAGGTCTTGGTGGAGTCCTTGAACATCTCCCCGCAGAGATGAAACGTGGTGCCGACGCCCGCCGAGGCGTAGCTCAGCTTGCCGGGGTTGGCGCGCGCGAGCCGCAGCAGCTCGTCGACGTCGCGCGCCGGCACCTTGTTGTGAACCACGAGGACGTGAGGGGACGTGGCGACCATGCCGATGGGCGTGAAATCCTTGATCGGGTCCCAGGTGACCTTCTCGAACAGGTTCCGGTTGGTGACCAGCGGGATGGTGTTCAGCACGACCGTATACCCGTCCGGAGCCGCGCGCGCCGCCGCCTCCATCCCGATGTTGCCGGACGCTCCGGTGCGGTTTTCGATGATGATCCGGGTTCCGAGCTGGCCGCCGAGCGGTTCGGCGATGAACCGTGCGGTGATGTCGACGCTGCCGCCCGGGGGGAACGGCGCGATCAGCCTGATCGGCTGACTGGGGTAGGTCTGCGCCGCGGCAGGGACCGCCGGCAGCAGTGCCAGAACCGCGTACAGGAAACGCAGGATCGTCGTCATCGTTCCTCCTCCCTTGCGATGATCAGGCGCCGAGCTTTTCGAGCAGCTCGGCGCCGAACGCCCTGGTGCCCAGCGCCCCGCCGAGATCACGGGTGCGGGTGGCGGGCTCGCGCACCAGGGATGCGAGCGCCGCCTCGAGTGCCGCCTGCGCGCGCAGGAAATGATCCGCGCCGTGCTTCTCGCCCAGCCAGCCGAGAAGCATCCCGGCCGAGATCAGCAGCGAGCACGGGTTGGCGATGTCCTTTCCGGCGATATCCGGTGCCGAGCCGTGCTGCGCCTGCGCCATGCAGTGCGTGTCGCCCGCGTTGACCGAGCCGGCGAGACCGAGGCTGCCCGAGAGCTCGGCCGCCTCGTCCGAGAGAATGTCACCGTACATGTTGGTGGTCACAATGACGTCGAACCGCGCCGCGTCGCGCACCAGGAGCGCCGCCATGGAGTCCACCAGCTGCTCTTCGTAGGCAACGTCCTGGTACTCCTGCGCGACGCCCCGGACTTCCCGGAGGAACAGCCCTTCCGTCACTTTCAGCACGTTGACCTTGTGCACCGCAGTCACCTTGCGCCGGCGCCGGCGCGCTAGGCGGAACGCCGTCTGTGCGATGCGGCGCGACGCATGGGCGCTGATCTTGCGCACCGACAGCGCGAGATCCGGCGTCGGCATGAATTCGCCGCTGCCCTGGTGCATGTTGCGATCGGCGTAGAAGCCTTCGGTGTTCTCGCGCACGATCACCAGGTCCATCGGCGTGCGGCCCCAGTGGGCGAGCCCCGCGTAGCTCCGGCTCGGGCGCACGTTGGCGTAGAGGTCGAGCGCGATGCGCAGCTCGCCCGAGGGGTTCCGGCCGCCCTGGGCGCGCGGCGGATAGTCGTGATGCGACACCGGCCCGAGGATGAAGCCCTCGGCCGCGCGACAGGCGGCAACCACCGGCTCGGGGAGCGTGCTGCCGCTGCGCTTCAGGCTCGCCAAGCCGACTTCATGGACGTCGAAGCGCAGGCCAAGGTCGAAGCGCCGGTCGAGTCGCTCGAGCACCGTTACGGTGACCGCGGTGATCTCGGGGCCGATTCCGTCGCCTGGAAGGACCGGTATCTGCATAGGTTGGCTATGATAGCGGCGATGCAGTCGCTCGATCGCACGCACCGCGCGCCGTCGGCGGCGCTTCCGGCCGATTCCGCCGACTGCCACATGCACGTCTTCGGCCCGTTCGAGCGCTACCCGCTGGCGGCCGAGCGCGCCTACAACGTTCCCGAGGCGCCGCTAGAGGCGCATGAGCGCATGAAGCGCCAAGTGGGCCTGGAGCGTACCGTGCTCGTCCAGGCGAGCGGACACGGTGACGACAATCGCGCCATGCTCGCCGCGCTGGCGGGCCTCGGTGCGCGCGGCCGGGCGGTCGCCGTCCTCGAGCCGCGGACGCCGGCAGGGGAGCTGGAACGGATGCATCGCGCCGGCGTTCGCGGCCTGCGGCTGAACCTGGTCACCCTGGCTTCCCGCCATTCCGGCGATCGCGCACAGCTGGTCGGCGACTACGAGCGCCTCCTGGCGCCGCTCGGCTGGCACTTGCAGATCTTCGCCGACGCCGTGACGCTCCTGTCGCTGGAACCGGTGCTCGGGCGCTGCAGGGTAAACGTCGTGATCGACCACATGGGCCTGCCCGATGCCGCCGCCGGAATCGGGCAACCGGGATTCCAGGCGGTGCTGCGGCTGCTGACCGGCGAGCACATCTGGGTCAAGCTCGCCGGTGCCGACCGCGTTACGCGCACGAGCGGTCGCCTGCGCGATGCGATTCCGTTCATGCGGGCGCTCGCCGAGGCCGCGCCGGAGCGCCTGGTGTGGGGCAGCGACTGGCCGCACATCGGCTTTCATTCGGGTCGACAGGTGCAGGGCGACGCGGTGCTGCCCCACCGCGAGCTCGACGCGGGCGAGCTGCTCGACGTTCTGGCCGAGGCGGTTCCCGACCCCGAGGCGAGGCGCGCCATCCTCGCCGACAATCCGGCAAGACTCTATGGGTTCGACCACTGATCGCTCGCGGAGCGACCCGCTACAATCGGCGCCGGTTCCGCCCTGCCGCTTCGCCGAGGAGATCCGCATGACCCTGCCGCTCATCCCGACGACCGTCATCGGGAGCCTCCCCAAGCCCGCGTGGCTCACCGGCACTTGGTACAGCGTGGTCGAGCGCTGGAACCTCGAGGGCGACGCGCTGAAGGAGGCGATGGACGACGCCACGCGCCTCGCGCTCGCCGACCAGGAAGCCGCCGGCATCGACATCGTCTGCGACGGCGAGCAGCGCCGCTCGACCCACTACACGCACTTCATCCACCAGCTCGGCGGGGTCGACTGCCAGAACCTGAAGGCCAAGTCGATGCGCGCCGGCAAGTTCACCCAGGAGGTGCCCCGGATCACGGGCCCGATCACGCTCGCCACGCATCAGGCGGTTGACGACTACCGGTTCCTCCGCCGCCTCACGCACCGCCCGATCAAGATGACGCTGCCGGGACCGTCGACGCTCGTCGACGGGATGGCGGACGACTACTACGGCGACGAACGCGCGCTCGCGCTCGCCTGCGCCGACGCGCTCAACCAGGAGATCCGCGCGCTTGCCGCGGCCGGCTGCGACATGGTGCAGCTCGACGAGCCCGCCATCACGCGCGTGCCCGAGAAGCTGGACCTCTGGGGCGTAGAAGCGATGGACCGCGCGTTCGCCGGCACGACGGTCACGAGCTGCGTGCACGTCTGCTACGGCTACCGCGCCCGGCTCGGCAACAAGGAGTGGAAGCACGGCTACGAGGAGATCTTTCCGGCGCTCGCGCGCGCGAAGGTCGACCAGTACTCGCTCGAGTTCGCCGAGCCGAAGCTCGCGCCGAAGCTCCTTGCCGGCCTGCCGGGCAAGACCATCCAGCTCGGCGTGATCGACGTCGGCACCGACGAGGTGGAGCGGCCGGAGACGGTCGCGACGCGGCTCCGCGCGGCGCTCGAGGTGCTGCCCCCCGAGCGGCTGATTGCCGCGCCCGACTGCGGCTGCGTCGCCCGCGACCGCGCTGCGACGCGCGCCAAGCTGCGCGCGATGGTGCTCGGCACCCAGGCGGTTCGGCTCGAGCTCGAAGCCCGGTCCTAGGGGACCCTTCCACCCTTCCTCGCGGGGCGCGCCGCCCGCTCCGGGAGCCTCGCGCATGCAACTCTTCACCCCCTTCGAGCTCGCCGGCAGGCGACTGCGGAACCGCATCGTCTTCCCCGCGGTGCTGTCGAACTTCGCGCGCGAGAACCGGGTCACGCCGCGCCTCGTCGACTACTACGCGGAGCGCGCGGCCGGCGGCGCCGGGATGCTCGTCACCGAGGGCCTCGCGATCCATCCCTCAAGCGTGCCGCAGCCCAACGTCGCGACCGTGTTCGACGGGGAGAACTTCGACGGCTTCCAGCGCCTCGCCGCGGCGGTCGAGCGGCACGATTGCCGGCTCCTCGGCCAGCTCTGGCACGTGGGCCGCCAGCAGCTCTGGAGCCCGGTCGACGCGCCGGTCGGCGTGTCGGCGCTGCCGGACGCGTACAGCTGGTCGGTCCCGCACGTGATGACGCCGGACGAGATCGGCGTCATCGCGCGCGCCTTCATCGACGCCGCGCGGACGCTCCAGCGCGCGGGGTTCTCGGGCGTCGAGCTGCACGGCGGACATGGCTACCTGATCACGCAGTTCCTCTCGCCGTGGTCCAACGTGCGCGGCGACGGCTACGGCGGCGACGTCGACGGACGCACCCGCTTCGTCCGGGAGATCATCGCGCGCATCCGGAGTGAGTGCGGCGCCGGCTTCATCGTCGGCCTGAAGATGCCCGGCGACGAGCGCGTGCCCGGGGGCATCGACGGCGAGGAGGCGGGCCGGATCGCCGCGCGCCTCGCGGCGGCGGGCGGCCTCGACTACGTCGCGTTCGCCCAGGGCAACTTCAGTCCCAGCCTCGAGGACCACACGCCGGACATGCACTACCCGCCGGGACCCTTCATGGCGCTGCAGCGGCGGCTCCGCGAGCACGCGCGGCCGATCCCGGTGCTCGCCCTCGGGCGCGTCCTCGACGCCGCGCATGCCGAGCGGCTCCTCGGCGAGGGCGTCGGCGATCTCATCGGCATGGGGCGCGCCCTCGTCGCCGATGCGGCGCTGCCCGCGAAGGCGCTCGCCGGAAAAGCGGCCGCCACTCGGCCGTGCATCTTCTGCAACGTCTGCTGGGCCGAGATCCACGTCGGCAAGCCGATCGCCTGCATTCACAACCCGCATCTCGGGACGCCGGGCGAAGCGGCATGGCAGCCCGCGCCGGCCGGCCGGAAGCGCCGCATCGTCGTCGTCGGCAGCGGAGTCGCCGGACTCGAGGCCGCGTGGGTCGCGGCGAGCCGCGGGCACGACGTGACGCTGCTCGGCTCGCGGGCGGCGGGCGGCAAGGCGCGGCTCGAATCGCTGCTCCCCGGGCGGGCGGAGGTTGCGAAGGTGTTCGAGTTCCAGCTCGCGCGCGCCCGCGAGGCGGGCGTCGCCTTCGAATCGGGTCCGCTCGCGACCGTCGCGCAGATCGCCGCGTTCCGCCCCGACGCCGTCGTGCTCGCGACCGGATCGAGCATGCGCCGCCCCGCGACGCTCGCCGCGGACAGCGACGCGGGCACGGATGCGTGGACGCTCGTGGCGGGTCTTGGCGCCGCCCCCGGAAAGCGCGCCGGCACGGCGGTGCTCTTCGACCACGATCACGGTGCCGGCGTCTACGCACTCGCGGATCTGCTGGCGTCGATCCATGACCGCCTCGTGATCGTCACGCCGCGCACGCAGCTCGGCCGCAACGTCGCCTACGTCGGGCTGCTCGGGGTGTACCGGCGTCTGTATCAAGCGAAGGTCGAGATCGTGGTCGCGGCCGTGCCGAAGCGCTTCGCCGCGCAGCGGGTCGTGCACGCGAACGCGTTCACCGGCGAGGAGCGCGCGATCGAGGACGTCGCGCTGTTCGCGTACGCAACGCCGCGCCTCGCCGACGACCGGCTCGCCGCGCCGCTGCGGGCGCAGGGGCTCGAGGTGCGGCTCGCCGGCGACGCCTTCGCGCCGCGGGCGATGCTCGCGGCAGTGCACGAAGGCCATCGCATCGGAAACGAGCTCTAGGCGCGCGATGGTCGAGCGCGCGCTCAACGTCTTCTGGATCCTGCTCGGCGTAGGCGCGGCGGCGCACGCGTGGACGATCGGGCTCACCGGCCCGTCGGGCCCGGAGAGCGGTCTCTTCCCGCTGCTCGCCGGGCTGATCGTCGCGGGCGCCGGCGTCGCGCTGCTGCTCCTCCCGTCGCACCGCGCGAGCGCGCCGGCGTGGCCGCGCGGGACAGCGCTTGGCCGCGTGCTGGGGGTCGTCGTCGGGCTCGCGCTGATGGCGTTCGCGATCCCGCACCTCGGCTTCGCCGCCGCGGCCGCGATCACGATGATCGTGCTGCTCCGGACCGTCGAGAGGTCGAGCTGGATCGGGTCGATCGCGCTCACGATCGGCGCGGTCGCCGGCGTGATGTGGTTCTTCGGCCACGTGCTCGGCATGTCGCTGCCGCGCGGACCCTGGGGCTGGTGAGGCGATGGGCGCGCTCGAGGGCCTCGCCACCGGCTTCGGCGTCATCCTCACGCCGGCGAACCTGTACTACTGCTTCATCGGCAGTCTCATCGGCACGCTGGTCGGCGTGCTGCCGGGGATCGGACCGCTCGCGGCGCTCGCGCTGCTGCTGCCGGTGACGTTCACCCTCACGCCAGTGGCCGGGCTCGCGATGCTCGCGGCGATCTTCTACGGCGCGATGTACGGCGGCTCGACGACCTCGATCCTGGTGAACATCCCCGGCGAGGCGGCCTCGGTGGTGACTACGCTCGACGGCCACCAGCTCGCGCGGCAGGGACGCGCCGGCGCCGCGCTCGGCATCGCGGCGCTCGGGTCGTTCATGGCGGGTACGGCGAGCCTGGTGCTGCTGACCTTCTTCGCCCCGGCGCTCGCGGCGATCGCGATCCGCTTCGGACCGCCGGAGAACTTCGGATTGATGGTGCTGGGCCTCGTGTGCACGCTCTACATGATCACGGGCTCGGCGGTGAAGGGCGTGCTCACCATCGCGCTCGGGTTCCTCGCCACGGCGATCGGCATCGATGTGGTGAACGGCCGCGACCGCTTCACGTTCGGCTCGGTCAACCTCATTGCGGGCATCGAGCTGCTCGCGGTCGTCATCGGGCTGTTCGGCGTCGCCGAGATCCTCGCCAACGTCGAGCACCTGGCGCGCAACACGCTGCTGGCGGAGCGCATTCGTGGGCTGTGGCCCACTGCCGCCGACTGGCGGGCGTCGTGGAGGCCGATCCTGCGCGGCAGCGGGCTCGGCTTCCTGCTCGGGCTGGTGCCGGGGGGCGGGCCGGTGACCGCGGCCTTCATGTCGTACGCGGTCGAGCGACGGATCGCCCGCGACCCGGCGCGGTTCGGCAAGGGGGCGATCGAAGGCGTCGCCGGCCCCGAGTCGGCGAACAACGCCGCGGTCGCCGGCAGCATGATCCCGCTGCTCTCGCTCGGCATTCCGAGCAACGCGGTCACCGCACTCCTGCTCGGGGCGCTCGTGATCCAGGGGATCCAGCCCGGGCCGCTCTTCATGACCCAGCGGCCCGACCTCTTCTGGGGCGTGGTCGCGAGCATGTACGTGGGCAACGTCTTCCTGCTGGTGCTCAACCTCCCGCTCGTCGGGCTGTGGGTGCAGCTCCTGCGCGTGCCCTACCGGGTGCTGTTTCCCATCGTGCTCCTGCTCGCCGTCGTCGGCACGTACTCGGCGAACAAGAACGTGTTCGACCTCTGGGTGATGCTCGGCTTCGGCGTTGCGGGCTACGTGCTGCGCAAGCTCGAGTACGACCTGGCCCCGTTCGTGATCGCCTTCGTGCTCGCGCCCCTGCTCGAGCAGTCGCTGCGGCAGTCCCTTGTCATGTCGCCCGATGGCGCTATGATCCTCGTCCAGAGACCGGTGACCGCGGCGCTCCTTGCGGCGAGCGCGGTCCTGGTCGTCTTGATGCTCCGCCGCAAACGACCATCCAAAGGAGGAAGCACGTGAAAAGGTCCGTATTCGCTCTCGCTCTCGCCGCCGCCGTCGCGGCGCCCGTCGCCGCGCAGACCGGCATCCCGAAGGCAGTCAAGCCGAAGGACTTCCCGACGCAGCCGATCGAGTACGTGGTCGTCTACCCGGCCGGCGGCGGCATGGACGTGACCGCGCGCCTGCTCGCGAAGTACGTCGAGAAGTCGACCGGCGACAAGATCCTGGTCAACAACCGCACCGGCGGCGCCGGCATGGTCGGGCACACCTACCTCGCCACCCAGGCGAAGCCCGACGGCTACACGGTGGGCGTGCTCGCCAACCTGGTGTGGGGCGACGCCATGCTCCGCGGACAGGGCAAGTGGGAGTACACCGATCTCGAGCCGATCGGCTACCTCAACAGCGACGCGCTCACCTGGGTCGGCCCGACCGACGGCCCGCTCAAGGGCAAGTCGCTGAAGGAGATCCTGCAGATCGCCAAGGACAAGCCCGGCACGATCCGCGTCGCGACGGTACCCGGCAGCATGTGGGAGTACCTCCTCGAGCAGGTCGAGGCGGCATCGGGCGCGAAGTTCCTGCGGGTGCCGTTCCAGGGCGGCGGGGCCGGCATCAACGCGCTCGTCGGCGGCAACGTCGACATCGCGCAGGGGTTCTTCGCGGAGTTCCGCGGCCACCTCGACGCCGGCAAGGTCGCGCCGCTCGCGGTCGCGTCCAACGACCGCATGCCCTATCTCAAGGACATGCCGACCTTCAACGAGGCGCTCGGCGGCAAGGACTACATCTGGGCGGTGGTCCGGTTCGTCGTGGTGCCGAAAGGCACGCCGGCCGACCGCAAGGCCTACCTCGCGGCCGGCGTTCGGGCGGCGATGAGCGATCCGGAGCTCGTGGCGGAGTACCGCAAGGCGGGCGTGTACTTCGACCCGGTGCTCGTCAACTCAACGAGCATCGCGAACGATCTCAACCGCTACGCCGAGCGCGAGCGCGTGTTCTACCAGCAGACGGGCAGGCTGAAGTAGCCGGGCCGTCGCTCGCCCCCTTGTCAAAGGGGGCGCGGGCCGGCTTGGACGAGCGGCGAGCGGGGGGATATGAGCAACGTCGGGACGAAGTCGCAATCGCGCGAGTACTCGCACCACATCCGGTTTGCGATCGAGGAGCGATCGCCGGACCTCGTGCGGGGACGCATGCCGATCACCGAGGCGATCCTCAATCCGTTCGGCACGGTGCACGCGGGCGCCATGCTGTGGTTCGCCGACGTGACCGCGACGGTCCTCGCCATCGGCGACACCGAGATCGGCCCGGACGGCAGGGGCTTCCCGCTCGCGGTGACGCTGAATGCTCAGCTGCTCGGCAACCGCCGCTCCGGCGCAGTGATCGCCGAGGCGCGGCCCGTCCGCCGGGGAAAGCGCGTTGTCGTCGTCCGCACCGAGGTCAAGGACGAGGAGGGCGCGTTGCTCCTCGACGTCACGACCACACACATCCCGGCTTGACGCGGCGGGGAGCAACG
>Ga0209342_10002131_pt1 | contig 21564 bp, 29 predicted proteins | sample RifCSP16_2_FD_184023 | JGI IMG/M metagenome (GOLD analysis project Ga0209342, IMG submission 184023) | Soil microbial communities from Rifle, Colorado - Rifle CSP2_sed 16_2 (SPAdes) (version 2) | ecosystem: Environmental > Terrestrial > Deep subsurface > Rock core/Sediment | place: Rifle... | reverse complement strand
CCTCCCAGAGCTGTCTCGCCTCCTCCCCCCGCCCCCGGCGCTTTTCGCCATGGGCGAGCCGCTTGACAAGCCGTCGCTTCAGCTCTCCCGGGAGGCCTCCCCTAAACGCCTCCATGTGGCAGTCGAGGGCGCGCTCCCAGTCGAGCCGCTCCCGGGGCTTGTCAGGGTCCGCGTCCCTGCGGTTCTCCAGTGCGAGAAGCCTCAACGTCGCTTCTTCCACGTCAACACCGAATCCCAGAGCCTCAGGAAGCAGGTGCACGCGATGGAGGTTTTCGGCCAGGAAAATGGCCGAGAGCCTGAACTGGGACGGGTGCCCGGAGATGATCTTCACCGACAGGAATTCCCACCCGAGCGCTTTGGCCGCCTCGTAGCGACGCCGGCCCGCAAGCAAGGCGTAGCGCGTCTCCCCCGTGGGCACGACCAGCACGTTATGCAGTTGCCCCACCAGCTCCAGGCTTCGCTGAAGGCGCAGGTCCGCCAGGGGTTCAGCGCGTTGAAGCCAGGGGGCGATGATGCGCGGGCAGTAGATCCACTCGATCGGGATGATCCGATCCTGGTAGAGCATCGGGATCATTGTACTCTCGTTCCGCTACCCGGCTCCGTTGACATCACGCCGCCGCCACCTTACGAAGTCTTCTGGGAACTTTAAAGCGCCTCGCCGGATTCAGGAACAGCGCCTTCCGGTGGGCGATGCGCTCCTGTCGCGCCAGCCGCCACAGCCCGACGGGGAGCTTGAGAAATCGGAGCAGCGCCAACGCCTTGTCTCGGCTCGAGGGGAGCCGCGTTCCGTGCTCGAAAGGATTCAGGTTGCCGATCCCAACGGCCTTTGAGACGGCGGGCTGGCTCAGCCCCAGCTCGATCCTTCGGCGCCGGCAGTGCTGCATGAAGGTCAGCGGGCCGCGCACGCGGCCGAGGATCCGGTCTCGCCGGCAGCGCTCTCCCAGCCACGCTGAAAGCGCGGCGCCGCGAGGGAGCCGGTAGGCTCGGACGAACCGATCCGCGTAGGCCCGCTTGATGATCCGCTTCCCCAGCTCGGTCTCCGAGACAAACTGCGGCGTGCAGCCGATAAGCTTGCCCATCTCCCTGATAGTCAGGTCGCGGTCAAGCCGGGCCTCGCGGAGCATCCGCCCGAACTCAGGCATCCTCGTTTGAAGCGCCATCACACGTTACCTCTCGAGTAAAGGTGAGCGGCCGGCTTGGACTTGCGTGATCTCAAGTCTGTCCTGCGGCCCCTGGCACAAATGGCGAAACACCCAAGGGGGGGGCAAAGGAGGTGCCCCGATGAACACGGGCGCCATTTCTCCCCTCGCCAGCGCGTCTGGCTCGTCCGCTCACTCATCGGTCTCACCTATACGGGAACCGCCTCGGCCATCAGATGGCCGTTGCTCTTCTTCTCCGCGATCCGCAGAACGGTTCCCTGGGTCAGCGCCTCCTCACATTCCTCCAGCAACCGCAGCACCTCATGGCCGTTTTTGAAGCTGAGGTCGAAGGCCAGGGACTCAACTTCCTGGACGCTCCTCACCTCCCGCTCTCGGAAGCTCTTCGCCGGCGCGTCGATCTGGTCCTGGAGCTGGCGGATCGCCCAGCACAGCTCACGCTCACGCTCGCACAGCGCCTTCAGCTCCGCATTCTTCGTTTTGATCTCTCCCTCGAGCGAGGCCAGCGCGCCCTTGAGCCCGTCCCGCTCCTCCGCCAGCTCGGTCCGCTTGAGATCCCGCCGTGTGGCGTCCAGGTCCCGGATCGCCAGCGTCAGCCCGAGCAGATGCTCTTCGAGGTCGCGGATCTCCTTCTCAACGGCTTCAAGTGGGGCGCGATCGGGTTTTAAACGGCCTTCAATGATTGCGATCGAGAGGGCCTGATGATACCCAGCCCCCATCTCTGCCGCATGGCGTCTCAGCGCCCGTCGCTCGTCGAACGCCTCCCGCAGCCGCTGGCTCAGCGTGGCCATGAGGGTCTCGGTTTCTTTCGAGGTGCTGGGTGTGCTGCCAGATCGTTCTCCCTTTGTCATTGCTCTCCTCCTTTGATCGTGCGGGGTCACCGCAGCAGTTCCTCGATCGCGCGCCGTGTGCTCTCGTCCAGGTTCTTGCAGGTCTCGAAAATGCTCTGCTTCACCGCCTGGGTGTAGGACAGCTTGGGGTTCGCGCCGATCTCGCGCTCGGCCCCCTCGAAGATCCGGCTTCGGGCCTCAGAGATGTAGCGCTCGCAGAGCTTGTGATCGGCCATCGTCACCCGCGTGAACGCGTCGCTATACGTCAGGACGGGCTCCTTCGCCATCTCGGCAAAGCACCGGCGCTGGATCTCCTCCGCCGCGCTCTTGCCGGCTGCGGCTGCGTGCGCGCCTCCCGTGCGGCTCGGGTTCCGAGCCTCGAAGAGGTACTGCTCCGCAAGATTCCGGTCGGCCGCCGTCACCCGCTGGAACGCGTCACCATAGGTGAGATTGGAGTCCCGCGCCATCTCGGCGAAGCACCGCCGCTGGATCTCCTCCGCAGCACTGTTCTGGTTCATATCCTTCACATAGCCTCCTCTCGGCTGAGATGCGCGCAGCGTCTCAGACCACAGCACGCCGCGAACAAAGTCAGAGCTTCCCCAGTTCATTATCCGCATCGCTTCCCCCACGTGTTTTCACATCGAAGCTTCTCGGCCAGCTCCGGGTCTTCCCTCATCACTCGCCTTATCGCCTCTCCGTAGGGCACCATCCGGTCTTTGTCGATGATGCGATCAGCCCGCTCTATGACCTGCTTGAGGTACGCTTTATCTGTCGCCATTACGCTGCCCCCTCCTTCTCCGTGGGTGGCTGCTTCTGATTTTCTGGCCGGTGGGCGATCACCCAGTCCACCAGCCAGGTCCGGGCCACATGCCGGATGTGGGCCAGGTGCTCCTTCTTGGTCATCCTGGGTGGCCGCGCTTTGTTCAGGAGCTTTCTCCCCCTGCGTCGGGCTTCCTTGTCAAAGGCCCTCCGACACTTGATAGAACAGAACCGCTGCCGTTTGCCTTTAGGCCAAGGGGTAAAGGGCACCCCGCAGGGTTGGTATTGGCAGACCCGAGAAAGTCCCTCCACGTAAACGCGCGCGTTTAGGATCGCCGTATCCTCAGCCATCCCGAGCCACTAAAGACTCCAGGGAATACCCTGATAGCCCCCCTGCCCTCTCTTTTGCTCCGGTCCCAGTCAAATCATTCATTCCAGGCGCCCAAAGAAAAACCCCCATCCCCCGCATGCGGGACAGGGGTTTTTCTCGGCTCGAAGCCCCCGCCAGGGCGCGACCCCGGCAGGTGGGCGCATCTCAGGGCGTCATCCTGTCCTGGCTTGATGGCCTTCCTCTCGCTTCAAGATAGCCCTCACGGCCTCGATGCATTTCGCCGCCTCCGTGCTTGTCCTGGGCGACGGCCTCCCGATCGCCTTTCGAACCACCCCTTCCCAGCGAGCCTGTGACCAGCCAAGCTGGGCGATCAGCTCGGCCAGGCGCTTCATCTGCCACGGCGTCACCAGCCTGGGCACGCCAGGCTGGAGCGGCTCAAGCCGTCTCCCCTGCCCCGACGCTCCCAGCTCCACCAGCCCGTCGATCAGTTTGATCCCTTCCTTGGCAGTGAGCGCCCGGACCGAACTCTTTCCGGTCTTCTCAGCCACCAGGGCGTGGAGCGCCTCACCGTCCATCCCCAGCTCTCGGGCCTGAGCCCAGAGCTTGACGATCTGCTTTCTGCTGATCGGCTGCGTCAGGTTCATCGCCGCGCCCTCCTGGCCGGTTTCATCACAATTGAGACATCGGCCTTGGTGGCAGAGAAGCCATTATCGCCAATCCCAATGATGCCCCGCTGCGCCAGCGAGACGAATCGATCATCACCGATGATCACGTGGTCATGAATGCGGAGATCCATCAACCGAGCGCACTCGCAGAGCTGGCGGGTAAGCCGGACATCCTCCCCGCTCGGCGTGGGATCCCCGGATGGATGATTGTGAACCAGAACGAGATGCGCCGCGCTGGCCATAATCGCGCCTCTGAAGATCTCTCTAGGGTGCACCAGCGAAGCGCTCAGCGTGCCCCTCGAAACCTCCGCCACGCTCTGCAAGATGTTCTGAGCATTCAGATGGAGCACGCAGAAGACCTCTTGCGGCTCATCGATGAGGTGCCGCATCAGACGCCACACGTCTTCGGGATGCCCCACGCACAGCCCCAGCGGGCTATCCTCCGGCACAGGTCGGCGCCTGAACTTCAACACCAACTCCTTCACGTAGCGCTCACTTGCCATGATTCCCCGCTGTCGGATACCTGAACTCTTTCTCTCGCTTCCTTTGCTCCAGTATTTCGTGGTACACCCTGGCGTTCATCGCCATGAAGACCCCACCAGACTCCTCGTCCAGGTCCTCGAAGTTGATCCTTTGGACCAACTGCTCGAAATTCTCGCGGCCCACCTCTTTCACGAGTTGCACCATGCGCCGGAAGAGCACACTGAAGCGCGGGTCGATCGGCGTTGCCACAGGCTTAGACGGCTTCGCTCGGCCTTTCCGTCCCGTCCCCTTCTTTTTGGCGCGTCTCATCGAGCAATCCTCCTGCCTGCCGGAACTTCAGCAGGCCGCGCCGGGCAGTTACGTTCGATCTTCTTGAGCACCGCGACCAGCTTCCCCGACTCCTTCGTCGTCAGCTCGCTCACATCCCGCGTCCGCAGATCCGAGCAGCACTCCGCGAGATCAAAGACCTGATCCGTCCTCAAACCAATCCTCCCCGCCACCGCAAAAACCAACCGCTGCTGCCCCGGACTAATCATCCCCGCTGGTTGCATCCGTTCGGGCACAACCGCCAGCCACGAGTGAGAGGCGCGTCTGGCGACCATCGCTGCCCGCAGTTGAGACACTTGAGCATTACTCTGCTCGCGTCCAACAGCTCAACGCCCACCCGCTTCAACTCACGAGCCTTCTGTTTCGCCCACTGCTCGAATTCTCGAGTCATGGCTCAGCCTCCCCCCGTTCCCTCAAGCTCTTGAACCCCAGCGCGTTCTTGACGAGCAGCGCTCCGTAGTAGCCTTCGTCCATCCCGGCTCTCTCGACCACACGATCCACCCGCCGCTCCCCAAGCTCCTCAGCCAACCGGATCGTCCTGCGATAGAACGCTCCAAGCAGCTCCTCCGCGGCGCGCCGGCGCACCACCCGCTTACGCACTCGCCCTCTCGAACGAGTCTTCACGCGACAGACAACGCCCCCGTCCCGATAAAGCTCGCCACACCCTCCAGGTCTTCCATCGTGGGCCGTCGCTTGTGCTGTTGCGTCTCAATCATCGAGGCGGTGAGGCGCGCGATATTGATCACAGTCCGCACGCCGCCTACCCCAAGGGCTTTCTTGTGGAGGTACTCCACGATTTCTGGCGTCGCCTCACCCAGGATCTCTTGACTGATGAGCTTGACATCCGAAACTCCGAGATGGTCGTTAAGATCCCTAAAATACTGAACCCGACTCTGTAACTGGGGAAATCTCGAAGCTCGGCGGTGGATCGTGGGATTGCCGCACAGGACCAAGCCCATCCCAGTGCGATCATGCAGACTCTGAAGTTCAGAGAGAGCTTTGTCGGAGGCGTGGTGTGCCTCGTCGATAATGGCAACCATGCCGGTGCCTGAGCAGGCTCCGCAAAACCGGCGCTCCAACGCTCGCAGGGTCCCACTCTCGGAAAGACGGCGTGCGGCACAGAGTTCTTCAAGAAGTCCCTTAGCAGAAGCCGTGGCGGGACTCTCAGTGACCATGATGGAGGCGCCGGGATGATCCAACGCGTATTGCCGCAAGGCCCGTGTCTTCCCGACGCCAGGATCGCCAACGACGATACAAATCACACCATGTTGGTGAGCGAACTCGGCTGCCGCGTAGGTTTCTTTTGCGGGCCGAGTCCTGACGAAAGGAATCTCGTTCCCCGTCGCCAGCCGTCGCAAATGAGCATCGAGGAATGCCTTTACCTTAAGTCCGATGTCCAACCGCTCTCGATCGTAAGGCGGGCGCCTGTTTTTGAAGTTCGACAATACTGCAGTGCCAAGATCCGTACCTTTCGCTACCTGCCCGAGCCTCAATACACCGCGCTGAATTAGCGATTCGAGCCGGGCCGCTTGAGCCGCGCAGTCGATCTCTCGATCAACAGATTCCAGGTCCGCCGTTCCGAGCGCTTCATTCATCGTAGTACCCTAGTTGCTTGCCAAACTCCTCCATAAGTTCACGCTCCGTCTTGCCCCGTGGCCGCGCCATCGCCGCCACCGCCGCCAGGATCTTGGGGTCACTCGTGGCCTCGCGCTCACGAGCCTGCTTTGCTTTTGCCTCCGCCACGGCTGTAACCTGCGACGCCAACCGCGTCCGAATCGGCCTTACCACCTTGCGGGGTTGCGGCGTTGCTTCAGCTTTGCCCTGCGATAACTGCCCGATCTTCTTCCTGACGCGCAAATATGGGTTGGGCTCTGCCGCCATGTCCTCTCGAATCTCCCGGACTCTCCGAAATGCCCGCCTAGCTTCCTTCCTATTTATCTCGCCAAGCCTGATCTCCTCCTGAGTCGCATGATGGCTGAGGGCTTCCTGTGCGATCGCCAGGCACAGAAATTCATCTTGCAAACTGAAGACGTAGATGAGCCCAGCTTCGGTCGAGTCCGATCTGAAATAGATCTGCTTGCCCTGGTGCTTCATCAGATCCAGAGACCAGAACCTTAAATCATGCCAACGGATGCCTTCTCGAGTGACCTTGGTGGCCTTCGACTGCCGCATCATCAAAAGCATCAGCTCATCCTTGCGTACCGTTCTCACCGGAACATGCTGGATGAGTTCTGCGTAAAGCTCCCCCGGAGACTTTCTATTCATCCCCTGGCCCTCGTGGGGGCGGCGGTTGTAATATTCTTCGAGCCACTGCCCCATGAGAGCATCGACCTGAACGAACGTTGGCACCTGTCCAACGTCCTTCAGCAATAGCTTGAGGTGCTCTGGCTTCTCCGGTGGACTTCCGCCCGTGTAAGTCTCGAAAAGTTTTGAAAATCCCTCTTTCACCGTCAGGTTTGTTCGCTCAACCGGTTTCGACCTGGCCCGGTATGGAAGAGCGAAATGCACCTTCACCCCGAAGTGGCTCAGCGCGGACCGAACCCGTTCGGTGTCAATCTGCAAACGGAGCTTACGCGGCGAACGATTTGAAGTCTCGCCCATTGTCACAGTAAAAGTGCTCGCAGATCCCATGGCTCAGAACCGCCCGACGCCACGCCGCAAGAATGGCATCAGTATTAGGGGGTAAGTCTGACACGAACCACCCAACCGCCTTTCGAGTCCGGAGATCAATGATGAGCGTCAGCCATGGACGGACCGGCCGCCCAAAACGAGAAAGAGCAATAACGTCTAATCGATGATGGTCGCAGCACCAAATCTCGTTCGGCCGGAGGCCCTTGTAGTCACGATCAACGAAAGGCCCGCAGCGATCATCAAAGGCTTTCTCGCCCAGCCGATGCAGAACCTTAGTCGGCTCGGGAATCGATCGTGCAAGGCGGTAAAATGCAGAAATACCGGGAAGCGGTTTCTCCCCGTGATATTCTGCCTTGGTGAACTCATAAGCGAGCGGCACGCTGGGCCGATTCTGATTCAGCCAGTGCTTCAAGAAAATGTCGATAGCATCCGCTGGGATAGTGGTTTCGGATTTTTCATATCCAGGCAGCAGGCCCTCAATCCCCCGCTCCCGATAAAGCCGGCGCCACGTGTAGAGCGTTGAATTCGACAACCTGGCGCCTTGCGCTTTCTTCTCTTTGACGAAGCCAACCATCACCTCTCGCACCGCCCGCCGCGTCCTCGCCGATCCCGCCGTGATCTTTGCCTCCAGCTCGTCAAGGATCACCTTCCTCTTCGTCGCCACTCCACGTTCTCTCTCACTCGTCTTCGCCCACCCCTCACCCACGCCCGGCGCCGCGTCGTGCTCCTTCTCACCCTGCTGCTTCGCCATCCACTCCTGCATCCGCCGCCGATGCTCCGCCTTCCTCAACCGCTCTGAATCGATCCCGTAAAGAACCCGCCCGTCCCGCTCGACGCGCTGAATCTGCCCGTCGCGCACCATCCTGCGCAGGTGCCGAGCGCCGACCCCGAAAACCCGCTCCGCCTCCCGCTTCGTGAGTTCAATCACTCGGGTCAACTCCCCAACATCCCACGCCGTCCCCTTTAATGATCTGATGATAGCTATACTGCTATCATCACGTTGAAAAAAAACTAGTCCGACTCCAACTTAAACATTCCAAGAAAGCTGTTGACCTCTGCTCCAGAGACGGTGCGCCTGCCTTTGAAAATTTGATCTCTTCGTCTCCCCATTTCAGGACTGAACCTATCTTCACCGGCCACTTCCTGCCGAATAGAGCGAATTAACTTATTGAACTCCTGCCTAGTGAATCTATCGATACGGTGGAATCTCTCAGTGCGCTGATTGCCCTCAACATCCGACTCTGGAGAAGCTCCAGAGGCATTCGTACTCACGAGCGAAACCAGATCAATCAGGAGCTCTGTCAAATTAGCTAAGATGACAACGTAGCCCGAAAGAAAAGGATCCCCACGCCGAATCCTTTTCTGATTCTCTGGATGGCCCAACACAATCGATGCTCCGGGATTTATGGGCTCAAAAAAACCGGACTGAAGCTCACCGGGTAGATCGTCGAGAAACTTCACAATTCGAAGTTCTTGAACTCTCTCTTCTTGCCCGGAGAGCAGTAAGATCGCTGACGGAACCTCGCCCTCATGCGCAAAGTAACTGCCTTCACCTTCACGTTTTAAATGGGTCGCTAAGCTGTCAACCAACCTTCTCACCGTAGTGAGCGGAACATGAAAATTAAGATGTAGGACTTTGGTGAGAAGAGCCTCGAAGAGATTATCGAAGTTGTAGACCCTTCTCCGTCCTCTTCCACCCGCCTCAACATTGGCTTTTACAACCCCAGCTTCCGACCACCGAATCAACTGAATCGGCTTTAGCCCAAGAAGCTTGCATACCTCACGATTCTCCAGCCGAACATCCGGCACCTCCATGGTCGCTCCCTATGAAAGCACAATGACTATTACGAACGCAAGTAAAAACAGTAGATGGTGAGCAAAAGAGTTGTTGTGCCCCCGGTGTCGGCCCGTCACCTCCAGATGTTTTATGCTCGCCTGCCCCTGAGGCTAGTGCTCGGGTAGTGAAGAAACTATGAGGGGAACCCTCTCGGGACATTGTTGTGAGGAAGATCAAGAATCCTTGGGAGAGAGCGGCCAGCCGGCATTCCGTTCCGTGAGATCGAGCCTTTGTGTTCGTGGTTGGAGATTCACTTCCACAAACCAATAAAAGTATCGATCGGACGTTCGGTGGTGAGCGTAGAGATAGCGTTTCCCTTGCGATTGGGTGACGAGCTTGTACTCACCGTTGGAATCGGTTTTAGCTGAGGCCATTTGATGCTCTCGGATCAGCTTAAGGCCACGACGCTGATAGTCTGTGAGGATCGAGCTTAGGCGACGCATAGAGTCCGAGACACGTTCCCCAGCCTTGTTTAACTCCTGAAACTCCGCGTCCTTTCTTGCTCGATAATCTGGATTAGCTGGATTGATCGCCCACAGATTCAATGTGGCCTCTGCCACTTTGGTTTGGGCGCTAGATCTCGCCGAGGCGAACTCCAGTTCTTGTCTTGCTGAGTGATAGTCGTCCTTAAATTGCGTCACGAGGTCGCCCCAGGGCTGATCAAACTTCGTCCGATCAATAAGGACCACTTCGACATCGGCACCAGGCTTCACATCGCCGGGCCTCATCGTGATTGTGATTTCGCCGGCGAGTTCAGACTTCTGTGAACACGAAAGAAGGGCAAAGACAAGGACGACCAGCGCTGTAACTCGTCTCATCGTGCTGATTGGCTACCTCCCTTTTAAAATGTGGGGCTAGATCCGATCCACTCCATTCGGGGGTGGGGCTTGCAGCGCCAGTTTAGAACACTCAAAGGTTAGACTTCAAGGCCATGGTCACGTCATCTTCAGCGCGACGACCCGCCCGATCCACCGCCCGCGCACTTTTAAGGGTCCCAGTACAACTACCGAAGAACAAAGCAAATGTCCGCCAGATGTCCACCCCAGCGGACATTCACAACCTAAAAACGCGGCTTCTCGCAGCGCTTTCCGCCTTTTTTAAAACAGGACTTAAAAAGGTCTTCAGAGACTCCGGTCAAAATTCCAGTTTTAGGCGCCAGATCGCGCCCGCCGGGCCAAAATTCCAGAACTCGCGCAAATCCGGGCGGACATCGCCCGCCACAAAAATCCAACCTAACTCCCCGTCATCCTAGTCTTTCTCACCTATTCTCGCCATCTACCACGAATTCCCGTTTTCAATGACAGGTTACATCCGCTGCGGCAACGTCACGCGCCCGCTCCCCCATCCGGCGGCGGCGGACCGCATCCAGCAGGAGCGTTTGCACCGCCGAACTGAACTCCGCGCGATCGGGTGGTACTAACAAGCCCGTCTCGCCGTCGCGGACCACATCCTCCACCCCAGAGGCATGTATCGCGACCGCCGGCAACCCTGTTGCATGCGCCTCAGCGACCGCCAAACCCTGGGTTTCTGTTAGTGACGCGAAGACAAAGAGATCAGCCGCCCGATAGTAGTCAGCGACCCGCTCCATGGGAACTGATCCAACGAACAGGATCCGCTTGCCAACCGAGAGGCTTGACGCCAGAGCCCGCAACCTCCGTTCTTCTTTCCCCCTTCCGACAAGAACAAGGTAAGTGTTCACAGACCTCGAACCGATCGACTCGAACGTATCTAACAAAAACTCTACGTTTTTTTCTCTATCTAACCGGCCCACGTAGAGCAAGATCAGACCATCCGACGGGAGCTCCAATTGGCGCCTGGCCAACAGGCGGTCCCCAGGCGCGAACTGCTCCAGATCAATACCGGTCGCTACCACCTCGATCCGGCTTGTGACTCCAAGCCGCGAGAGACGCGTCGCGATGCTACGGGACGGCGCGATGACAAGATCGGCCTGATTTGAGAACGCGGTGCTGAGGGTAATCGCCAGTCGCCGGACCACGACTTGAAGAAACGGAACGTAGTGCGTGTACGCGTCATATTTCGTGTGGTATGTGAAGACCAGCGGACGACGAAACCTCGAGGCGAGTCGGCGGGCGGCCTGCCCGAGCAGAAACGGATGATGGGCGTGAAAAAGATCGAGGTTTAGACTGCGGACTGTCGACGAGAGTCGAGGCCAGATCGGCAGGGGCACGAAGAAATCGGGATACGTGAGCGCCGGAATCGAGGGGCCTCGAAAGATTCGGACGGAGGGATCGGAGAAGCCGGGCACCCGCGGGGCAAATACATACACCCCGTGCCCACTTCGTTCTAAGCCGAGGCGGAGGGTTTCGACTGAACGCGGCACCCCCCCAAGCGTGGGGAGGTAATTGTTCGTGAACAGGCCAACAAGCATCCGGTCATATCTTGAACTTGCCGAAATCTTCAGGCTTGAGGTGTTCCAGCCACTCCTTCAGACGTTCCTGCTCGTCCACCTCTTTACTGACTTCCACGCTCTTGGCGCGTCGGATGACATCTTCTTCTACAAAAATCGGCGCACCCACTCGAAGGGCCACCGCGATCGCATCCGAGGGACGGGCATCCACGGTCAGCTCCGTCGGGCCAATCTGGAGGTGAATCAGAGCAAAAAATGTATTCTCTCGAAGATCGTTGATCTCAATTTTCTGGACGCGCGCATCGAGGGTTTCCAGGATGTTTTTGATCAGATCGTGGGTCATCGGCCTCGGTGTCGCGATTTTCTCTAGCTCCAACGCGATCGCGTTTGCCTCGAAGATTCCGACCCAGATGGGAAGCGAGCGCTTCTCCTCCTCGTCCCGCAAGATGATGATCGGCATGTTGGAGAGAGGGTCGAGTGCTAAACCGCGAACCTTCATCTCTACCCACATCGGTCCGTCCTCCTTCGAAGGTCTTCCGCGGACTCCACCCGCGCGCGTACATGAGATGCATATCGGCGATTTTCTTCACCTTATCACCCGCATCTCGGGTTGTCAACTACGGCGCCGCCAAAATTGAGTCTCTCCGGTTTGTCTTCAAAAGAAGTGGATGTAACAACAGAACTGTCGTGCGAGGGTCGCGTACTTAAAAGAAGAACACCGCCCCTGGGGGTACGGGCGGTGCTCTTGTTTTAAGAGGGCGAATTCGCCCTCAGGCAAACCAACGCCAGAGATGCAGTGTGAATCCCGCGATAATCACGAAGGTCATCGCGGCCCAGTTCGGATCCCAGATCGCCAGGAGCACGAGCAGGATGAGGAACGCACTCGCGAGCAGGTAAAACCTGATCTCAGCGCGATCCACCCACCGTCCGCCGGTGATGGTATACCAGCCTTTGCTTATCAGATAGAACGGGGCATAGACCATAAAGAACAAGAGCAACGCGGCGGACAGGAGGAGAATTCCACCGAGTGCCCCCGCAATACCCCACATCACCCAACGGACAAAGCCGGACTCGCTGAGATCCAGCGGCAACTGCTCCGGATGGAAGTATCCGGTCACGAGGAGCGCGGCATACAGCGGAAGGAGCCCCTCGCAGAGGTGGACGAACCAGCTCGTTGCGCTCCACTCTCCAAGCCTGCTGCTGGATTGGGCTTCTGCGTGACCTTTCATGCTTGCTAATTAAGCAGAAAGCATGCCAACAGAATTACCAGAAGAAAACCCAGCAAAATAGGAAGATAGGCATGTCTCCGCGGACCAAAGGGGCCTGTCTCCAGGAAAAATCGACCGAGCAGCGATCCAGAGGTGTCCAAAAGCGTCAGTACGCGATTCCTCTAAACGCGATCACAGCGCGCGGAGGCGTTCGACCAGGACCCCTTCCCGCAGCCCATAGTCACTTACCGTTAGGTATTCAAGGTTGAACAACTTCATGGTGGCAACGCAAATAGCGATCCCGGGGATAATCAAATCAGCTCGGCCTGGTTCCAGGCATGGAAGATGCGCACGTGCGTCCAATCGGAGTGATCCCAAAAACGCCAACAGCTTTTCGACACGATGACGGCGAAGCTGATATCCCTGGACCCGCTCTGGGAGATAGGCCTCCAGACCCTGGTCCAAAGCCGCTAATGCGGTCACTGTGCCAGCAGTCCCGATCATCCCGCTGAGCGGCCCGGCAAAAAAATCCTGGCTGATCTCTCGTGCAAGGCGGGTCTCGATATGCGCCGAGAGGGTCGCGTACTCGGTCCAATCGACTGGGTCTGCGCGAACGAGAGCCTCTGTGAGTGGCACGACCCCAAGCTGAAGACTAATGGCGGTTCGGATCGTATCTTGTTCTGCCAGGATAAACTCTGTGCTCCCTCCCCCGATATCTATGAGCGCCCAGTGGCCAGTCGGTACGGCAAGTCCAATGCGCGCTCCCAGAAATGTTAACCGCGCCTCCTCTTCACCGGAAATGACCCGTGCCGTCCGACCCGTTGCGGCGTGGATTTCTTGAAGGATTGTGGCTTGGTTCTGCGCCTCACGGACCGCACTCGTCGCAACCAGAAGGATCTCGTTCGCGCCAAGCTGCTCCGCGCGCTGGCAAAACGCGGTGACCTGGAACACAGTTCGAGCGATCGCGATCTCGCTCAACACACCATTCCTGGTAAGCCCTTCACCAAGGCGGGTAATCGCTTGGTCCTGTTGGAGGACGCGCCAGTGAGAACGATCGGTGACCTCAACAACGAGGAGGCGTACGGTGTTTGTACCGAGGTCAATGGTAGCGAGGCAAGGCACCGACAGTCGCGAGAAGTTACTTGGAAAGGAGCTTTCGAAGCGCGAGCGCGTCTCCAAGGGTACTCATCACCCGTTCCATCCGAAACGGCTTCGCGATCATCAAGTCTACCCCACTCTCGCGAATTCGAGCGGGGTCCAACTGGTCCCCCCACCCGGTCACCAGGATGACAGGGACCTTGGGCGCCATTTTTTTCACGGCGCGGGCTACTTCGAGCCCGGACAGCTCGGGCATGCTGAGGTCCGTAAAGACCACATCAAACGACCCACGCTGGAACATGGCCAGCCCCTCGAGGCCATCACTCGCCACTTGTACATCGTGATTCGCTGCTACCAAAATATCGCCTAATGTCTTCCGCAAGGGGGCCTCATCTTCAATGACGAGAATCGACGCCCGTTCGGATTCAGGTTTCGGCGAAGGCATCACAGGCTGATCCACCCCACGATGCGTCGCCGGCAAAGTCAACCGGAACGTGGAGCCATGTCCTTCCCGACTCTCGACCTCGATATCCCCCCGGTGTCGCGCGACAATGCCGTGGACGACAGAGAGTCCAAGCCCCGCTCGTTGAGGAGATCGGGTGGTAAAGAACGGGTCGAAGATGCGCCGCCGCACTTCTTCCGACATCCCGATCCCCGTATCGGAAACTGTTAATTCCACATCCTCATTGAGACGCTGTGTCGCAAAGGTGAGGCGCCCGCCCTGAGGCATCGCGTCCAGCGCGTTCAAAATCAGATTGACCAGCATTTCTCTCAGGTCAACGGGGTGCCCCAACACTGGAGGAATGTCCTCGAGATTTGTGACGACCTCGACGCGGATCCCACGGGCTTCTGACTCGTCCTTCCATCGCGGGCGAGTGATCCCGATCGCATCCATCACCAGTGAGTTCAGATCAACGGCCAGCAGAGCCTCTTCACCGCGTGTAGTGGCGAAGACCTGCAGTCGGCGAACGGTTTCGGCCGCTCGCCAAGCGGCTTCCTCAATGACGCCGAGATCCTCCCGGATCGGTTGATCAGTGATCCGTTCCAGCATGAGCTGAGTCTTCCCCAGGATGATCGCAAGAATGTTGTTAAAATCGTGGGCAATCCCACCAGCCATCTCGCCGAGTGCGCGGACTTTCTCCGACTGGACGAGCTGTTCTTGCATTGACTTCAGCTCCTCATAGGCTTGGCGGAGTTCTCCGTACAGGCGGGCATTCTCGATTGCGATCGCGACTTGAGTCGCTAGCAACGTGGCGGTCTCGAGCTCATCCGCTGAAAGAGTTTTCGGAGCTGTATCGGCAAGATAGAGCCCACCGACAATTCGATCTCGCGCCTTGAGTGGCAGCGCCAGCAAACTTCGAACGTTTAGATTCTGAAAAAACGGATCGCGAACCTCGGAGCTGGTTAGCAGGTCCGGCACTGCGACGGATTGACCGGACTCGATCATGGCGCCAGTCACACCCTCGTGCTGTGGCAGTCTCGACTGGGCCACCTGCTCCTTGGGGAAGCCGTAGCTGCCCCGTATCCACAGCGTCCCTTCCTGGTCAAAGAGGGCGATCGTAGCCAAACGCATTTGAAGCAAACGCACCGCGGCTTCAGACGTCACTGAAAGGACCTGATCGAGGTCGAGTCGCCCGCTGATTCGCGCAGACAGCTCAACCAATTCTTTCAACCGGTCAACCTGGTGCGTGATTCGCTCAAGCAGGCGACTATGCACGATCGCTGTTCCCACTCGATTGGCGACGAGGGTCAGGATCTGGATCTCTTCAATGTGGAACGGAAGCACCTGCGTGCGTGCCGCAAAGAGCACTCCAGCAACTTCTCCGTCAGATCGCACAGGGACCGCGATCGCCTCCCGTACTGGAAATTTGGAAATCAACGGGTCCGCAGCCCTTACCCCAGGCTGAGTGTGGAAGACGACAGGACGATCCTCCCGAAACGCGCGGCCAACAATCCCTTCCCCCAACGGGAGTGACAACTCCGAGAAATCGCTACGGCGGAATCCTCGGCCTGCTTTGTACTCAAGGCGATGCTGCTCGCGGTCGAGCAAGTATAAGAGAATACGGTCCGCTCCAATGAGTCGATTGACCCGATCAATCGCGAGATCAAACACTTGGGATGGCTCAAGCCCGCTGGACGGGATCGCGTTGATCTCATGAAGTGGCGCCAGTGCTTCCCACTGATCGTCAGAAAGGATCTCTCCGACTTCAGCACGAGCGCTTGGCTCCGGCGCCTTCTCGGGCGCACCGTGCACTGACTGTTCCAGCGTCCCGAGACGCTGCTTCAGCTCCTCCAGACTCTGGCTGATCGCCTGAAGTGAATCCCGCACTTGCTGAGGAGGAACTTGACTACCCGAGTGGTCCATATCCTCCCTATCTTCGGTCATAGATGGTCACTGCAGCACTCACGCCGCACGCGAATTCACAGGTTTCAATTTTCTTTTCCGGGCTCGCAGACGACCCTCGTTGTCCCACGACAAAAGGCAATACCGGCTCCGAGGCGTGATCCATGCGAGGGATCTCGTGAAGGATTCCAACACCTCATCGCGTCACTGGACAGTGGTTCTGTCGTCGACGGTTCGCCGAGTGGAAGAAGGGGAAAAATCGAAGGCATTATAGATTTGAGTGTTCCGCGAAGTCAAGGGGGCCTTCCTGACGGAGGCCTCCGACTCTCGGTCGTTACCCCTTGAGCCTGGCATATTCGGCCAACAACTGATCCACAATAGCCTGTTTTGAAGAAAATGGCTGGTTTTCCTGATGAAGCCGGTCAATAAACTCCAGCTCTTTGGTCATCGAAGGATCGTTAGGGGATGATTCTTGCAGTTTAAACAAGAACAAGAGACTCACAAGACGCTTGGCCACTTCCCCCATTAGGTTGACGATGGTTTCTATCTTTTGTGTGGTCAGATCCTGGAATTCCATAGCGCCGATGATGGCCATCGCGCGATCGAGAGTCGACTGGTTGAGCGTCGCCACGGTATCGAGGGCACTCGCAACCCGCTCCGCGTCGTTGCCTCCACTTGGCTCGCAGTGGACCAGGCGTTTGAGGTCTTCGATCTCTTTTGCGGCCAGCTCCTGCTCTTCAAAAATCTTTTCGGTTTCATCCAGCACCTTCAGCGTGGCCACTTCCGTGGTGCGCACAACATCGCACAGCTCGGAGCTCGCCTTCGGGATCTGGCGACTTGGCCCCTTGACGGTCGGATCCAACTGCTGAAGATTCTGAACGGTCTGATTGATGTAGTACGCGAGCTGGCCAATTTCATCCTTGGCCTTGATCGAAACCAACCGATTGAAGTTCCCTTCCGTCATCCCCCGTGCCGCTTCAATCAACGCCCGAAGCTGTCCCCGAGGAACTTGGATTGCGTCGTTGGGATTATGGTCCACCGGAGGCCTCATGTGGATCGACGTTCACGCCGGCGAGGCTAGAGGCGCGGATTCTCGGGTCACGTCCAGAAGGCGCCGAATCTTTTCAATCAGCACTGAAACAGTGAACGGCTTCACGACGAAGTCATTCGCCCCCGCCTCGAGAGATTTGGCCAATGTTTGGCGATCCCCGTATGCGGACACAATCAAGACTGGGACCGAGGACCATCGCTCAGTCGCTCGAATGGCGGAACACACCTTCAACCCGTTCAGCCCTGGCATGTACACATCCAAAATGATGAGCGCGGGAAGGCCTTCCTGTAAGAGCTTCAGGACCTGGGAGCCGGTCGCAACTTTCTGGACAGTGAGACCAAGCTCTCCGACGCAATCAGCAATTAGGTCACGTACTACTGGATCGTCATCAGCAATGATGACCGTTGAGGCCTCGGCCATTCGCGTCAGCTCCTTTCAGCCGGATGTCGGTATTAGCCTAGCCGCGTTTCACTCATTCAATCAAGAGTTTCTTCGGCAGAAGAGTCACGCCGCTTCAGCGAAAACTTGACGCAACCCGGAGGAAGTGAAAGCAGCCGGGATCACTCTGTAATCCTTGCCAGCGGAAAACCTTATTCGGACAGAGAGGAGTCCTCTGCAAAAGGACTTCGGCAGCCGGAATTGCCTCCGGCTGCCGAAGGGAAGAGCGGTGAAAATGTGTGGCTACTGCGTCTTATTGTTCGCGTTTCATGGCAGCATGGTCACTTTTTAAACGTCCGAACCAAATGGACCATCGCCCACCGGTCATTCTCGCTCAACGATGTCTTCCATGGCGGCATCGGTCCGCGTCCCTCAGAGATCTTCCAGAACAGCTCTCCGTCGGTTTCTTTTTGAACCGTTGATGACGTCCAGTTTGCCGGTTTCACTGGGAGCGCGACGCCGGCCGGCCCATCGCCCAATCCTTTGGGGCCGTGACATGCCACGCAGTTTTGCTCAAACATTTTCTTCGCCTGCGCCAGCACCTTGTCAGACTTTTGCAGAGGGTTTTTTACGCCCTTTGCCGATGCTGGTGCTGTCCATTGCCCTTGTGCATCAACGAACGCGGTTCCCATGAACCCGCCCAACACCACGAGCAACACCCCCCAACCTATTCGTGCCCTCCTAGCCTTCTCCATTCGCCACTCCCCTCTCGGCCCCCTTTGGGGGCGATCTTAAAGTACCCGATCAGACGTTTTGCACGCGGCCCTATTCACGAAACCGGACTGAGTGATTCGTGAGCATCTTCACAATCTTTGTCCTCTTTTAGCACTTCAAACGAAATGGGGTCAAGGGAATTCATCCTGGGACCCTCATCAGAATTCATTGACAGGCGATGGCCCCTTCGACAAGATAGTCGAGTCGCTTGAGAAATCAATCACGACCATGCCGGACATTTCGACAGACATCACCATCGTAGGGGCCGGACCAACGGGCTTGTTCGCGGCGTACTACGGGGGGTTCCGCAGGCTCCGCGTCACCATCGTCGACTCTATGCCGGAGCTCGGCGGCCAAGTCGCCGCCCTTTATCCGGGAGAAGTACATTTACGACGTGGCGGGCTTCCCAAAAGTGCTGGGGAAGGAGCTCGTTCGGAATCTGGTGGATCAGGCCATGCAGTACACGCCTAGCGTGTGCTTGAATGAGCAAGTGCGAGAAGTAGAGAACGTCGGCGATCGCCGCATCTGCCTGACCACAGACAAGCAAGAACTCCACACCCACGCCGTGTTGATCACGGCGGGCATCGGCATGTTCACGCCGAGAAAGCTCCCGAATTTTTCGCTGGCTCGCTTCGAAGAGCATGGCCTCTCGTATTTTGTTCGAAGTGTGAATGACTTTCGGGACAAAGATCTCTTGCTCATCGAGGGGGGCGACTCGGCGCTGGACTGGGCCCTGAATCTCGAAGGGATCACGCGGAAAACGACGCTGATCCATCGAAGAGATGAGTTCCGGGCACATGAGGACTCTGTCAAGAAACTTTACGACTCAACGGTCGAGGTGAAGGCATTCTACGAACTCAAGGACCTCCATGGGGATGGGTGGGTCAATGAGGCCGCCATTGTTTCAAACAAAACGAAAGTCGAGGAGCGGCTCTCAGTCAATGCTGTTTTGGCCTGTCTCGGCTTTCATTCTAATCTGGGACCGATTGCCGAGTGGGGACTTCAGCTCGAAGATGATTCCATCTGTGTCACGACGAAGATGGAAACCACTATCCCGGGGATTTACGCGGCCGGAGACATCGTGAGGTGTCCCGGAAAGCTGAAGCTCATTGCCACCGGATTTGGAGAGGCGGCGACTGCCATAAATAACGCCGCCGCGTATGTCAACCCGTCGCTCAAGCTTTTCCCCGGCCACTCCTCGACTCTCATGGACAAGGCGAGCGAGAAATCCGAGTAGCCGCGTCCCGTTCTTTTTACTCGCTGGTTCGAAAGATGCTCCTGACTAACCCGCTGACCAGGTTCGCACGCGCCCGAGCCTCCCTAGTCTGCTGAAGGTTCTTCAACAACTCTTCTTCTACGGCGTCGGCCTCTTTCCCGAACTCATAAAATCGCTCCTCTGCCTCCTGGAACATCTGCTCCTTGACTGACTGAATTTGTTTTGAGATCTCATCTGGAGGCTGCGCTTCAGTAAACATGGCCTGAACCTCGTGGTGAAATCGATCAATGAAAGAAAGCGGGCCCTTGGCTAACTGCTCAAGCCGTTCCATTCCCCATCCCCCTATCGTTACTGCAGATTGATCAGCGCGCAGAACCTTTCTGTTCGATCGAGCAGTGCGGAGTTCGAGCTTTTCGAATTTTCTCTCAGCGGGGAGGGAGCAACCGGCCTCAGCGGCACGTGGTTCCGATTTCCGAACCATGACCCTCTCCTTTCCGCCCACGCAAGGGACCCCTCTCCCGAGGGCCCTTGTGGGAGTCCTCGCTCCTTGACAGTGTGTTCCACTACGATCTCCCAACGCATATCAACACTCGTTATAACCACACGAAAGGCACTTCTTGCAGCCCTCTTCATAAATGAACGTGGGTTGTCCACACTCGCGACACAAATCACCGATGTGCTTCGTATCGGCGGCCGCTGGCACTCCTTCCTCCGCCCGCACCTGGCCAAGGTGCTCGGCAAGCACTCGAGCGAGCCCATCCGGAAGAGAGAGAATCCGCTGGGGCCCGAAGCCAAGCGGGCGACCGCCACCGATCCCCGAAAGCTGACCAATCACCTCTTCAAGCCTGCGCTTCGGAGAAAGCGGTGATGGAAGCCGGAGCGCGAGAGAGATCAGGCGGCCGAGCGCCTCGGCCACTGCCATTGTGTCCGACCCTCCCTTCCCAACGCTCACAAAGACCTCGAACGGTTCGCTCTGACCGTTCTCATTGACGGTCACAAACGCGGTCCCGAGTGGCGTTTCGACTCGATAGGTTCGACCACTCAGGCTTCGCGGTCTCGGCTTGATCACCGCTGTGAGGCCCTTTACGCTTAGCTTATCCTTCTTCGAAAGCCCGACGTTGAGGACCTGGTCACCCTTGCACCCATCCCGGAACACGGTGATGCCGAGGCATCCAAGCTCCCAGGCGAGCAGATACGCCCTGGCCACATCCTCGATGCTCGAGGAGTTCGGCAAGTTGATGGTCTTCGAGACCCCGTTGTCCGTGTATTTCTGGAAGGCCGCTTGATGACGGACATGCCATTCGAACGGGATTTCATGCGCGGTCTGAAAAACCCGGGCTACGTCCTCGGAGATCCCTCGGATCTCGTGGAGGCTTCCTTGCTTCACGACTTCGGCCATCAACGCTTCGGAGTAGAAGCCCCGTTCCTTGGCCACTCGCACAAACGTCTCGTTAACGAACGGCAACACCCGTTCTCCATCGCCCTGCTTGACTCGATGCTCGAACGCAAGGGCAAAGATCGGCTCAATTCCCGACGAGCACCCCGCGATCATACTGATCGTGCCGGTCGGGGCAATCGTGGTCACTGTGGAGTTCCGAAGTGGACGGTCGCTCTTGTAGATGCTCCGTGACCAGTTGGGAAACGGCCCCCGCTCCTCGGCGAGTTTCGCTGATTGATCGTGGCCGTGCTTTTCGATGAAGGCCATGACCTGCTCAGCAAGATCAAGAGCGTCCTGGCTGGCATAGGGGATCCCCATGGCGAAGAGAAGGTCCGCCCACCCCATGACCCCGAGACCAATACGACGGTTCGATTTCACGGTCTGATCAATGACAGGAAGCGGATAGGGATTAACCTCGATCACATCATCAAGGAAGCGGACCGCCAATCGCACGACCTGCTCGAGCTCTTCCCAATTGATCGTCCATTCGCCACTGGGCGCCTGCACAGCGAACGTCGAAACGTTGATCGAGCCGAGGTTGCAGGCCTCATTCGGCAGCAGTGGCTGTTCTCCGCACGGATTCGTCGCCTCAACCATCCCTATCTCCGGTGTTGGATTCGCGCGACTCTTATTGACCCGCTCAATGAAAACCATTCCAGGATCTCCGGT
>Ga0209342_10002129_pt1 | contig 21592 bp, 19 predicted proteins | sample RifCSP16_2_FD_184023 | JGI IMG/M metagenome (GOLD analysis project Ga0209342, IMG submission 184023) | Soil microbial communities from Rifle, Colorado - Rifle CSP2_sed 16_2 (SPAdes) (version 2) | ecosystem: Environmental > Terrestrial > Deep subsurface > Rock core/Sediment | place: Rifle... | reverse complement strand
ATTGCAAAAGAAATGCTGCCCGTGGACTCGGTCCGGTCATACGTGTCAGCCACGGTGGTCGCGCTCTTCACCCACACCCCCACCCGGGAGTTGGCGCCCGGCGTCGTGGGCGTCCAGATGATGACGCTGTTGCTCGCGGACCAGTTCTGGATGACCGTCCAGGTGCCCCCGTCCGCCGTCGCCCACCACTTGTATTGCAGCGGCACTAACCCTCCGGTTGCGCTGGCCGTGACGGTGATCGAGGTTCCGGCTGGCTGGGGAGCGCTCTTGTCCGTCGTCAGGCTCGTCAGGGTCAGGGGCGGTGCCATCGGCACTATGAACAGGTCCGTCCACTCACCAGTTCCGGCTCCACCAGGCGGTGTACCATCGCGGAGATCGGCCACATCACTCGTCCAGAGGATGTAGCGCCCGTCCCACGACCAGTGCGCGTGAACGTGGGCAGCGGAGCTGGCCATCGAACTGTAATGAGCCGCAACCAAGGCACTGGGGGATCGAAGATCAAAGCCGGTCATGATCTGCCGGAGTGTCTGAATATACAACCGGGGTCGCCCGGTGTTCCCGTTAAACTCATAGCGGTCGTCAGAAATCACCCGAGCATCCATCCCGAGCGCCCCTTCGGTCGGGTCGATGTCAGGGTGAAACGGTTGGAGGCCGGTGCCGGGAACGACTTCAGCCCCAGTGTTAATGTCAGTGAGATAGGCTGGAGTAAAGTGCCATTGCCCATTAGGGTGGAGCACGGCATGGTCTGCGTTTAGGGACGCCGGAGTGCCGGCCAACGCGTCAATGTCCCAGATTCGGGCCTCTCCGTTTCGGAAGGCCACAATCCGCTTCGGGTCGGTCGGATGCCATAACGCGCTGTCGTCTGAGACGGGACCATTCAAGGTCCAATTCGGATGTACCGCCCCTTGTGGCGTGAAGATCACAGTGCGATATTGGCCGTCTTCCATAAGTGGGTGCGCCGCAATGTAAGAGCCGTCCGCGTTGACCTCAATCTTCTCCTGCCAACCAGCCGCGGCCAGCTCGATGATGGTCCGCGCGGCGTAGGTCACCGTATTGACCGCGCGCACGAGTCGCGGGCTGTTGTCGGGCCGGTCGTAGTAGTAGACCTCGTTCGAGCCGTCCCGCGACCAGACCGGCTGCGCAAACCGCTCTGATGGGGCGAGGAACGTCTCCACCCCTGTGATCACATCCATCATGTAAACGCCCTGCGGTTTATTCCCCGAAGTCATCGAGTGCTTCGAGTAGACGATCCTCGTCGAGTCAGGTGAGAACGAGCGGGATTCGCTGGATTGATCCCCTGCTGCCCCGTGAGTGGCGCTGAGCGTGGCTCCATCAGTGGTCATCCGCCAGACTGTCCGGCCGGTGACGGGGTCGGTGAAGACAATTTTCTGGGAAGGATATTGCGTTCCGGGAATAGCCGCGAACGTACCCACCGCCGCAGCCATTGCTGCTGCAAACACGATCCCAATAATGGGGAGACGACTGTAAACCGACATTAACGTGCCCTCTATCGGAAATGATCATCCCCAACGAGGTGAAGTCTTACCCTGCTGCTTATTTCCGTACTGCACGAACTCCGAATCCGCGCTCCCCTTGCATGCCCGGCGATGCGTCGAGAAGCGGCGACAAGTCGGCTTTACGACTCACCCCCGGTCTTGCGACTGGTCCATCCGTCGGGCGCGTAAAAGAGATCAGACATCCTTGCGATTTTATGACCGGCTTTCTTGAACTGCCGGTAGTCGTTTCTGGTCGGAAATCCGTAATACGAGGGCGTGACGCCGGCGGCCAACGGAATATGGTGACCTTCTCCGAGTCGCTCGATAGCATGCAGGACCATCGAAGGATATCGCGAGAAGGTCTCGATATAGAAGCGAAGCAGCGATGGACCGGAGTGGGCATCCTCCCGTTCGGGACAACGTTCCTGCAACAGGATGGCTCCCGTGTCGATACCGACGTCAACTTCATGAAACGTGATCCCGATCGGGTCACCTTTTAAGCGGGCGCAGAAAAACGGAAAGACACCACGATAACTCGGCAGTAAGGCGGTATGCTTGTTGATGATGCCGATTCGAGGTGATTCGATGATTTCCTTCTTGAGGATGTGCCATACCATGATGAGAATGATGTCAACGCGGTTCTCTTTCACCCATTCACACACGTGCTGTGAATGGGGCGTGTCTGCGTAATGGAGAGGCACGTCGTATCGCGAAGCGAGCTGATCCCAACCTCTCACCGGTCCACTTACCTGCATCAGTCGCGTTTTCATGGAATAAGCGCTTAGTAACAGACAATTAACCGGACCGAACACTCGGAGAAACCACTGGGGAATCTGCAATCCCTTCAGATGGCCCATCTTCCTGGAAAACAGGTAGATGCCGATGATGTCGTGGCGCTCTTTTAGAATCGGAAGCGTGTTCGCCCAGGTGGGAAACGACCACGCATAGTCTCCGTGTGTAAAGATGGCGATGCGCCTTTTTTGCCCCATTGCCGCTACTTCACCCCGGTGCCCAGAGTCGAGTTGCTGCTCGGCAGAGGGTGCCGGGCCTTAGGGGACCTTGGCATTGTTAATTCTCCAGATAAGCACGCTGGGTCCGGCTATGCCCGGACCCGGCTCCTGGACGTGCAGCAGTTTGCCGTACGTGCGAAGGTCAGCGTAAAAGCGCTGTGCACTCGGAAACCGAGGATTATCGAAGGTTCTCAATTCGCGATTGGTGTTGACGAAATATTCTATCCCCTGCTCTTTCTGGTAATAGTCGATCGACTCGGTACCCACATGTGCCGTTGGAGGCGTAAGTTCGTTAAGAATTCCGGCTTCTTTTTGTGCCTCCGAAGAAGACCACCATGGCCGTTTGAGGCGAAGAATCCAATATGTCGGCTCGCGTGTCTTTTTTGCGGCAAGCGCCTTATAGCGAAAGTATTTATCAAGGTCTTTATACCGGCCCGTTCGACCTGCGCCGGCGGAAGCCGCCGCGACCTTGAGATCGTTCAGGCGCTCTGCGTTCTCCAGCAATCGCGGCAGATTTGCATCTGGCCCCTCCACCAACAGGCGCGAGCCGGCGGGGACATTCTCGTAAATCCACCGCTGCGCGAGCACGCGTGTATCAGGTGCGCCAAACGACCGTACGATTCGGCTGGCTTGAACGGCCGGCTCCGCCATGAGAGTAAGAGCTAAAGCGGCCAATACGATACCACCGGGCAGGCGTGTTCGCGCTCGGAGCTGCGCGAATGTCTCAGCCGCCCCGATCCCGAAGAAGAGGCACATTATGGGGACAATCATGAGGATATAGCGCGATGGAGCGTAGCCTCGGAAGCTAAGAAAAAAGATATAGAGAACGGCGACTGCAAGAAGAATGCGTGCCACAACAAGGCGGCGGCGAACGGCAAGGACGGCTCCACCGACTGCGAGTGTTCCACCCAACCACCCAAGGCTTGTCCTCACGTCTTGCAGCACAAATGTATCAAACGCTGCGGCTTCTTCTGTTCGATAGACAGTCGTGAACAGACTGCTAGCCGAGCTGAAGAGCTGTCGGTATGCATTCGGGAAGTCGAGAAAGAAAAACGGCTCGCCAAGAAAAAACCCAATGGCCCCGCCCAGTGCCGCAGTTGTCAACGAGCGAAAGGCGGTAATGGGTTCCGTGCGGCTCTGCCACAAGATCCAGATACAGAGGATAACAGCGGCGATGCCACCCAGCATATGCGCGCTCACCGCAAGACCTGCCAGAACCCCAGCGCTAAACAGTCGAGACTTGCTGACCACGTACTGGCGATCAGGGCCAAGCATCGTGACGAAGACTGTCGTGACGAGGAACGCGCCCAGCACCGCAGAGAGGCCGTAATGCGATTCACGAACATGATCGCCATAAAGCGCCATCGCAGCCGCCGCGAATAGACCGGCATGTGGCGACCCAATACGACGCCCGAGAACATAGAGCAGCCACACGGTGCCCGTCCCGGCTGCGGCTGAAATCAACCGCGGAATTAAGAAAAACCAGGTTGGATCAAGAAAGTATTGGATCGCGAAGAATTCCATGGATGAAAACAGTCCAAAGAGACGGCCGACAACAAAATAGACACCGTACCCAAGAAACGACAGATACATCAGGAGCGAGCCGTAGAGGAAGAAGTGAGGGTTCAGATCGCCGGTGCCAAACCGTAGTGCATGAAGGACGAAAATGTGCTCATCCGGATGTAGTGTCGCCGGCAAGTTCCACTTAAGGTTCCAGAACCTTAGGAAGGCCGCGACGATAAGGACGACCAGCAAGAGGAGCCTGTGAGTCGTGTCTGGTGAGAGAGGAAGTCTCATCGTGGTTCCTGCGTGTGAGTCAAGCCCGGGCTTCTCCCTTGGGGGTCGCTGCGGGCCGACCGTTGAGGTCAAACCAAACCTGAACCATCGGCTCCCCTGCTTGCTCGTACGGCTCAAACCGGCCGCCGAGGCTTTGATAAAAGAGCAGCGTCGGCGTGTTGTGGGCTTCCACGACCATCCGCATCCTCTCGACGCCCGCCCGCTCCAAATAGGACCTCACATGGGCAATCAGTTGTTCTCCAATTCGAACGCCAGTCCGCCGTATGAATTGCGGTGTTCGGTACTCCGGGAGCACGCCAATAGCGAGCACTTCTCCAATCGGATCGCGGCCTAGATCAAGCTCCGCGCGGCGAGAGCCCATCAATCTGAGCGCCTTGAGCAGACGAAGTACGACACGAGGGTCGCGAAGGATCGAGACCGCCATCAGCGACACCACGTATGGTAAGTGGCGTCTGATCGCGATGCGGTGAAAGGTCATGGAGTGCGTGGTGTAGGCGATAAACCCCGCCGGCTGTCCATCCACCTCGTACAATGCGACCTTCATGAGACCGTCCCTGATGAGGGTGTGGTAGCAGAACCGCCGGAGAAACAGTTCCCCAAGCCGGGCCATAGGACCATGCCCGAGTAACTTCAAATGCAGTTGAGTGATCGCTCTCACGTCCTGTCGATTGGCCGCGTCGCTCTCACGCAGCCGGCACGTCACAGAAGTGGCGCCCCGTTTGACACCTGCTTCATTTGCACCCGGGATCAAGGATGTCCTCCTCTCCTTCCTGAGGCCGACTTCTGAGCTGCAGTCAGAACCGTAGAGCACGCCATGTGCACGACCGTTATCAATCAGACGTCAGAGAATAAACCCATCCCCCCACGTGAGGTACCAGTTCTCGGGTTTGAACCACCGCTGTCTCTCCGGGCCATCCATCAATGGGGCGACGACCAGACGAGCAGTTTTGGGCTGCATGGCCCGGGGAATGCCAACGAAACCCATCCGATGCAACAGACGCCGCTGGGGGGTTGCTGGCATGGCCAGGGCGGCAACACCGTGGGCTCGGACAGATTGCCCGTATTCAACGACCCTCCGGACAAGATTCAACGCGTGGTGGACAGCCCCAGCCCGCCAGAACCACTCCATCACCAGGACAAAGCGGAGATTGAACAGTGTCGCGGTGCGAAATACGATTGTGGCTTGAAGCACGTCACCATCCAGCACGTCGCACTGGCGATAGGGAGAGCCGGGAGCATCGGTATAACGCCAATTGAGGTGGGCCGCATCCCGCATGCCGGCGATCGGCGGCAACCCTTCCGCAGCCTGGAACAAGTCGGTGTGGCGCTCATCGAAACCGGGTTTCGACGAGCCGTGCGGCTGATGGGCCGCCTCGCATGACACCTCTGAATAGTCTGGCACAGGTCCGGCCGCAGCGCAGTCCGGTATCTCCGGCTCCTTGGCTTTCGGGCGCAGCGCCCGCTGAAGCCATTGGCTGGTGAGGAGAAGCGCGGCCCGAACGGGCCTCAACGGACGCACCATGACTGGAAAGGGTTCCAGAACTCCCCGGTTCTGGTGAACACGTGCACCGGGCAGCAACTGCTCATTCGCAAAACCGAAGCCAGCAAGGAAACGGCTCTCCTTACCAATCCGGTACAGCTCATCCGAAAGCAGAGTTTGGAGGCCTTTTTTACGCCACTCGCAACGCGTCATCAAATCCAGCCTTCGCCACGCATCGCGCCGCGTCATGAAATCCACGCATTGGCCGACTAGTCCCCGCTGGCCGAAAGCGAGGAAACGTCGCGGGATGGTCGCTTGGTACGCTACAACCGTTTCCCCGCTCCGCGCCAGGAGGAGGATCGGGTCTCCGCCCGGATTGTCGAAAGTGAGATGACGCCATCTCCCAATGTCGGGCTCAAAGCGAAAACATACGCGCATGCACTCAAGGATCGCGGCTTCGTCTCCTGGCCTGTAGGGACCGGTTTCCAGAGCCGGGAGCTCCGCCACTGCATCGCTTGATACCCCCGCTAGGGGCCTCACCCAAGTACCATTCCTCTTTGAGCCCTGTGAGACCACGCGTCGTGCCCCGTCAGCTTCCACCAGCGCCGTGCCGATAAGCGTCGCATCGATTGCAGCGCTGGCACCCGGGCTTCGCCACGCCCGCGCTCTTGAGCTTGCGCCGGCAAAGCCGGCGCTCGGACGGAGACACCCCGCACGCCTCGGGGTTCCTCTTCCCTCGGGCCTCGATCTGCTCGCTTCTCGCCACGGCACAAGCAGGTGTCAAGACCAAAGTCTGACAGGAACGTGCAGAGGTTGGGCGAACAAGCAAACTGGCGACGTGTCGCCTCTCGCCAGTGCTGATCCCGGCGGTGTGGAAGCGAGCGCCCAATACGTCAATGTGCATCACACGCCCCAAAGAACAAGCTCTGACCCGTGACGCCTCTTCCCCGAAACGCCCCCGCGGCCAATTGCACGGGTTTGCCATTCATCTAAAAAGACCCCTTATGGGATGGTTGATCAGACGAGGTATCGGATGCGACGCGGTGGCCTGGCAAATGAGGTTCCACCACCCGCAGGTGTTGCAACTGAGCGGCCTCCAACGCATGCTGCCGCATGGTGAGCACGGAGAATTGGGAAGAGAACAGGTGAAGAACGTCGTTGACCACTTGAAGCTTCTTTTCTCTCGGCAGGCGCATGGCGGGGAAAAAGGAGAGACCGCTGGTGTCCTCGCAGCCGAGGAAATCGAGCGGATGAAGGAGCAATGATGGCGATGTTCTGGTCCACCGACACAGCCGGAGGGCGAATTTAAAGTACTCCAGCGCGAAAGCCGGCGAGAATGTGCTCAGCCACAGAATGTAGCTGACGTGGATTGGGACCCTGAAGAACGGCATTGTGGTCACCGGAATCTCCATCAGCCTTCCAGTCCCGACGTGCCACCGATAGGGTCTGATTGGCCGTAACCCGTCGCGGAGCCCGCCAAACAGGCGAAGTCGGCGCCGTTCCTCAGGAGACAGCTTCGCGGTCATGAAGTAATACGCCTTCCCCAGGGGCGTGATGACTGTGGGCAACGTCGTCGCGTCGTAGAGATAGCCCCGTCGCTTTAGCTCGTGCAACGTGGCGCGGGTCAGACTGTACCCCGGCCCCCGAAAGCCCATAGGCTTTTGCCCTGTCGCCCTCTCGATCGACTCCTCGGCGAGCGCGATCTCGGTTTCAATCTCTTTTTCTGAATAGAGGTGCAGCCACGGTTCATGTTTGAACGAGTGATTCCCAATCTCATGCCCCGCGGACGCGATGGAATGCAACAGCTCGCGGTTCTCCTCCAGAGCCGCGTCCTGTCCGACGATAAACACCGTGAGGCGCAGATGCCGGGTCGCCAGAAAGTCCAGCACGCGAGGCACCAGCACGTCCAAATAGGATGGAAACGTCTCCCATCCCGCGTCGCCGTGGATCTTCATGTACGACCATTTGTTGTCGAGATCCAAGGAGAGGCTCGCGATAGGCTTTCTCGCTGATCCGTTCCCGTCAGAGGGACCGCCTGAAGCAGTGTGCGACATTCGCGTCTCTTCCCTGAGTTGGATCGGAGCTATAAGCGCATTCGCGGAGACGCGCTGACATGCCAACCCACGCTCGGCTAGATCGGTTGCTCCCGTGAGCCCAGTGCTGGCGCTCGTGATCGACGCGTGTCGGTCGATCCAATGCGTTGTGATCCGGCCGGGAGTGTCAATCCAGAAGTCGGAGCGCGCGATCAGATAGTCTAAGAGGTCCTGATATGTTCTTGCCCAGCCCGGATACAGCACCTCATCAAAGACATACTCATGAACGTCCATCACCAAACATCCGCCCTGCTCCGCTGTTCTGTCTGCCAGCGTTCGCAAGATCGTGCAGCGCTCTCCTGGGTTGTCCTGTCGATGCTTGAACAACTGGTCATCCATCCACGCGGTGGAGATCTGCAACGTTCTCAGCTCTCGCCTTTCCTTCTGATGGAATGGAAAGAACGGCCAGGACAACCCGCGTCTCCAGCCGAGGTACCGCTCGTGCGTCAATGACGTATCGTACTTGAGGCCGATCTTTTCATGGATCAAGAGGGTCGATTCAGGGTTCTCGGGATCCAGGTGCCAGTAATGATGCCGATTGCCAGCCACGCTCTGACCGCATGCTTCCTCAAGAAGGCGCTTTTCAGCGGCAAATCGCTCCACGCTCTCGAACGCTCGATAGCTGGCGTGCAGCCCGATCTCGAACCCTTCCTCGACGAGGAACCTGAACAACTCCCTGAATCGCTCGGATCGCACATCGTAGAAGGGGTCAGGCGTGCCGGACGCGTATTCCAGGAGCGACCCCTGTCTGGCGGCGAAATAGAATGCGGAGTGCGTGGCGAAGCCTTGCTCCATCTGTACCCACGGCGAGAATTTCCAATGATCACGCCTTCCGATCAGCATTGACGCGGCCGCGGCCAGCCCGTTCCGACCCTGACGATGGAGGATACGCAAAGGCTCCAGCCATTTCGCGACTTCCGGGTAGTCCACGTCATGCCCGACGCACGCCGCGGCCCGCTTTCCGTCTGGCCATCGTGGAAAAGGTGCCCGCAGCCCCAGTGTCTCCAGGGCTCTTTCGAGGCCACTGCCGATGCTCGAGGCGAGTCCGAGGCGCAGCGCTTGCTCCCGGTGAACAACTGTGCCTTCGAGGTCGAAATGGCCATGCTTGTCCCGGAGCCAGTACCGCTCTTCCTGTCCGGTTGCCAGCCAGAACACATCAAAGATCACGTCGCGCCCGTACACCAGACGGCCATCGACGGCCTCACATGGCCGAAGGCTCTGAGATTCTCCCCAGTAAATCGGGTGTGACCACCCGTCGCAATGGCCCACACCCTTCAAACGGCGGCCCGGCCGCGCCCAGGACTTCGGGTCGGCGAGGATGGAGACACGGCAGCGCGGCGCGCGGCTCGGCTCGATCACGTACGCGATGTCGCACTCCGAGCTTTCCCAGGGAACCTCCTCCCAGGGAAAGCCGATCCCGGACAGCAAGAGCCGCCAGGTCCAGCAGATCTCAGCACCATGTCGCTCCATCAGGAGCGGATCAATTGCAACTTTCAGTCTGTGTACCATCTCAGCGGCTCTGATACACTCTTTATGCAAGAGGCATCCGTATCATTCATGGTCTTCATGATCACAACACTGAAGCCCCCGAAGGTTAAAACACAAAGGGCACCAACCGCTTGGTTCGTTTCATGTAGTCCCGGTAGCCTGCGAGATTCTCACTCAACTCGCGCTCCTCAATCTCAATCCTGATGAAAAGCAACGGCCAGTAGAACAACACGACGTAAATCAGACTGTAAAGGGCCTGCAGAACCAGGGCTGCGCCGAGGGTGAAGACCATGGCTCCAGCGTAACCAGGATGCCGGACGAACCGCATGATCCCCGTGTCGACCAGGAGATGATCCGGCCGGACCTCAACGTGAGTGGAGAAATGTTCACCAAGAGTCTTCACACTCTGATATCGCACCCAGGCTCCTAAGATGGCCAGAAAGACACCGGTCGCAACGACCCCCATTGAAAGCTGTCTTGGAAAGAAAGCGGACTCCAGAGGCGGCAAAAGAATGCTGCCAGACAACCCTAAATAGATGGCATAAAAGAGCCATTCCGCTTTCCGTCCGCCCCGGGTCTGGCTTGCACTGTAGCCGGACTGCTCAAGCCAACGGTACCCCAAGACGACGGCGAGCCACAGCGCCGGTCGCTGCCAATCCCTCACCCAGCCAACCACCACGGGTCCAAGGGCAAACAGAACACACAGCGTGGAATAGACCATGACCTGACGGGTCAGAAACACCCTAGGTTGGTTCGCTGTGGCCATACGGCGCCCGGCTTCCAATGGTTTCGCAGATTGCCTACCGATGCCCACCTGCTGGAGTCCTCCTTACGCCGATAAACGGCAAATCGGAACGCTGCTATATTCGCAAGCCCCCCACAACGCGGGACTAGGGAGGCGAAAAGGCTTACGGGAATAAGGATCAATCAACATGTCTGACCGCCCAATCGCTCGCGATCTCGAACAACGGGCCGGGGAGCCACGACCAGGGTTTCCGTAGCAGCCGAAGGACCCCGTTCGAGCTATCCCGGAGAGGGACGCGGCGCACGCGAGAGAGAAAGTAGTAGTGGGGCACCGGGACTTCTCTGGCGTCCCACTTTTCTTTGAACTGGCGGACCCCGGTCTGGTGGGGCGAATCCGCGCCAAAGTCGAAGATCCGATAGCCCTGCTCTGACGACCAGCGGATGGCATGCCAGTAGGCAAATTCGCTGGCTCGGAAGGCCCGGCCAGCGCTGGAGTTTGCGGCGTACCCGGACACCGCCCGCCGTCCCTGCAGGAGCAGGACGATCCCCGCGACGTCAGCCCCGTGCTGGGACGCGAAGCAAAAGCGAACAGCGGGCTGACCCGCCAGCGCGCGAAAGAAGCGGCAAGCATACGTGGGAACCCCGAGACGGCGACGCGTCTCCCGAAAGAGACGGTAGAACCGTTCCCCGGCCTCAACCGTGTCGCTCATCTCGAACGAGAGGCCTGAATGTTCGCCTTTCCTCACGCTCCAGCGCACCTTGGGGTTGAGACGCTCCCAACGCGCCGGGAGATCGAGGAGCATCGTGACCCAGTGATCGATCTCGACATAACGGTCATCAGTTAGCTCAGGCGATGATTCGCCTTGCTTGAGCAGCACATAGCGGCAACTGAGTTCCTCCGCTAATCGACGGGCGGCGCCTGCCAGGGCACGGCGCGCCCCCGGATCTCCCAGGGCTCCTCCACGGTCTCTGAGCGGGCTGGACACGAGCCGCCCACTCAAGAGCCCTCTGACATGAAAGAGGGGAAGAACCCCCTGGATCTCGCCGCTCGGCCCGCGGGCAATAAGCGGGTACGATCGGTGCCCGAAAGAGGAGACAACCGTGTCGCGCCACCAGTTGGTGTGGTATACGGTTGCTTCCGGGTGGGCGTCCACGAACCCATCCCAGGCCGCGCGGCTTTCATCCGTCAGCCGCTCCACAATTACCTCGTCTCGGCGTCGCGTATTCGTCAATGTTTCAATATCCTGCACGGTGCCTCCTGCCCGCCCTAGATCATCTGGGCGACTTCTTTGGCGAGTCCGACGATTTCGTTGTTGTTCAGCGTCGCGCAGCGTAAGAGGGACGAGTTCGCAAGGATAAATTCACGATCGGTCCTCGGAACTCTGTTCCCTTTGGGCGGCGCGGTCGCGCGTACGAGCGGCAGCGGTTGCACATGCGAGGCCCGCTGCACGTGCCATGAGACGACATCATGGGCTGCCAAATCCGGGAACAACCGTTTCAGTCCCTTCTCGAAGAGCTCCTCAAAGACCACCGCGTCCTCCGCCCGCAGGAACACATCGTTGCTGTCGAGGTACCGTGGAAGATAGATGAGAGACAGTCCCTTTGTCTCTTCGTCGGCGTTGATCAGGTTCGTCATTTCGATGACGCCGGTGAGTGGGTTGGTGTCATCCGCGATACTGAGCACGTAGTAAGGCGTCAGCGACCGGCGGAGGATAAGGACCAAACATACCACGCCCTGATATCTCGTCGGACCAGCATCCTCCTCGTCCTCCCTGTCGATCGACGCTCTCACCTGCTCAGACACGATCGGCAAGGCGAATTGCTTTGGGCCGGTGAAGATCACCTTGTCAAACCAGTGGGTCTCGCGCTGGTGAGTGCCATCGGAGAATTCGATTCCGCACTCTCTTCCTGGACTCTGACGCATCGCGATGGAGTGAATCTGCGCGCCCAAGTAAAAGTGGCTCCCTCGAGACTCGAGTTTGCATCGGAGCGTCTCAAGGATATGGTGGTAACCTCCGTGCACATAACCCGTGGTGTGCTTCTTGGCAATCGGCGAGCGCACGCCAAATAGCCGCTTCACGGACGCCCAGATGAAGACCGCGGCGACCGTCTCCGCGTACTCCCCAAACTTGGCGCGCAGGAGAGGCTCCCAAAAGTTTGTGTAGTTCGATGGCCCAAATGTCCTTATCAGCCACTCACGCGCCGTCAATTTGTAGAGCGGGCCCGGCTGAGCGACCTTCACCGTGTACAGCATCGCGAGACCCATTCGAATTTTGTCTGACCAAGTGAGCAACGAAAATCGCAGCAGGTCGCGAGGGCTACTCAGCGCATAAAAAGAGCCGTCGGCGTAATGTCCTATTCCGGTCGGACGCCAGCGAAGATCCTTCCCCAACCCGATGTCTTCCAGCAGCTCAAGCAGGTGAGTGTCCTGGGCAAGGCTCAGGTGATAGAACTTGTCCCAGATGAATTCTCCATAATCGAATGAGCACGCCAGGCCCCCCAGGTACGGGTTCCGATCATAGAGATCAACCTGATGCCCTCTCTTCTGCAGATAGTGCCCCAGTGAGAGGCCCAACACTCCAGCGCCCACGATGCCTATGTTCATTGTCGCGTCATACTCCTCAGCGCCCCATCTTTGGCGGCCATGGCCAAAACGTCGAGTTCATTCAATCGATTCGTATTTAAAAGGCGCACCGTTTATCCTCCCGGGGTTGGACTTTTTTGTTGCAAGTATTTCTTCCTGAGGTACGTTGATAACCGGAGTGAAGGAGCAATCCGGCGCGCCAGCGCGGTCTATAAAATCGGCCGGCTGCAGAAGCAAGGAAGGCTGAATGCCGTTCAACCGGCGCCAGGACGACCACTTGTTATGGAGGTCCAGCGACAGGCTGGCGACGGGCTTGCTCACTTCGCCTCCTTTGCTGTCTGACCGCAGAAGGCAAAGTGCATTTCAGCGTTTGTGACCAGGAGCGTAGCGATCTCCTCAGCGAATGGAGTCCAGTCGCCATATGCCACCAACTCACTAAACACGAAGGTTGGGACGACAGGAACTTTGCCGTTAGAGTTCAGCCTCCACACAATCGTCGACTCTCTTTCGGAAGCCTCGATTTCCTGGCCTGAATCATCGCGAAGCAAAACGATCCGGCCTCGCCGAGGTACCCGGAGTTCCCAAACATCCGACCCGCTAGCAACAAGCTTGCTGCCAGCATATGCCTCAGCACATCCTTTCAATGCCTCCTCAATCTTCGCCCAACGAGTACGATCGTCCACTCCGAACGTTGCGACGCCAACGGGCATTACCCGGTATTCGTGTCCGGATGGAACGACGGCTTTATTGGCCGGAAGATCAGAGGTAACCACAATACCCGGGAAGACGACCGTTCCGTCTCCGATGGTCACGTTTGGGTATACGACGCAGGCCATTCCGATCCAACAGTCCTTGCCAATAACGATCGGCCCGTATCGAGTCCGATACCGTTTGACACAGGTGAGTCCACCCGAGTCCCCATGCGTGAAATAAGTGCCTCGCGGTCCTAAACCGGTACGGTCGCCGAGACGGAACTCTGTTCTTACTTCAATCATGCAGCCCATTCCAACGAATGTTTGACGGCCGAACATTCCCGTGCCTCGGCCAATCACGCGGACAAAGCTGGCGATGCTCGATCGTTCCCCCATCACCAACTTCTTCACGTAGATGAAGCTGAATGCCGCGATCTCGACTCCCGGGCCCAATTCAATTTCTTCCGCGACCACAACGGTGAGCGGCGAGACGGCGCAGCCCGGACCCACACGGAACCCGAGCGCTCGCCAGAGCGCCACTCGCAGGAACGACGGGAAAAACGTAGAGACCAAGAGCAACAGTACCTTTGCTCGGTTTGTGCCTGACCTAAACAAGGGTCTCATCAACGTTCGCGTCCAGGAGCGCGGTGTTCACGTGGCCGAGTCCGACAGCGTCCGGAACTGATCCTCTCCTGTACCCACGAAGAAAACTGTTGGTATTGAGCAACGACATCGAGTTGAACTCTATGTCCGTAAAGCCAGCCTCTTCCAACCACATTCGAGTTTCCTGCACGGAATGATTCCTGCCTTCAGACGTGATGCACAGCTGGATGAGATCGAGCATGATCGGCCATCGTCCGCCTCTGCGGTCATCGCGCAGGAATTGAGCCTGGATCACCAGCGACCCGCCAGGCTTTACCGATTTGTAGAGCCGCCGAATGAGCGTGCGGCTTGCCTGCTCGCCCAACATGTGCAACGTGTTCGAGACCAGGATGAGGTCATATGCTCCGGGGATTTCGTCCCTCAATACATCCTGGGGCAAATATGACACTTTGTTCTCCAGGGGATAACGGGCTTGTATTTCTCTCGTCACCTCCAGGGTTTCGGGAAAGTCGAGCAGGTAAAGTTGCAAACGAGGGTTACGCATACCCAGGTGAAACGCGTACGTACCTGGACCACAACCGAGGTCGAGCAACGTCTCGCATTTCGTGGTGTCAAGGAAGTGCGCCAGCTCTCTCCCACGGAGAGATGCATAGTTGTGCATCGCGAAGGTAAATTGCCGCGTACGATCCTTGTCGTTCCCCAGGTGCCGCGAGGGGTCGACGGTCGGCTCGGATTTCAGCACGGCCTTATCTAGCTTGGACAGCGCAAGGCGGAAGTAATCGAGGTTGAGTATCCAATTCCCGAGATAATTCTCACCGGCAGAGGGGAGCAACACTGAGCGACACAGAGATGCCACCCTGAAACTTAGTCCATCGGTGGTCTCAAGGAGCTTCAGGACTACCCCAGCGTTCAGCAACCGCACCAGGGTGTCGGTTCGGACGCTCAAGTGCGCGGCAAGCTCCTGCGCTGTCATGCTTCCCTCGCCGATGCGCTCAAAGATGCTCAACTTCAGCAACGCGAAAAGAACGCTAGACTGAAAGAAGCCTTCCGCCAAGGAAAGCACCTCGATCTGATTTCTCGCTACAACGCTTTCTGATCTCGAGATGTCTTGAGTCATAGAGTTAAAAGCCTGCTGGTTTCACAACGTGTCGTCGGACTCGACTTCTAAAAACATGCACACCTTTCGTAATTCTCAACTACCAGACTCATCAACAACCATCCGCAACCCTGCAAAGTCCTTCTCCACTTATGCGGCTCGACGGGCTCACGAAACCTCGGCATCCCGCCTTTGTCTGAAACGAACTGCTCGATCGAGCGAACGGTTCGAAAGTTTTCCGCCGTGACTTCGTTGTCCTCAATGCGGATGCCGAACTCTTCTTCCAGATAGAGAACAAGGCGGACGACACCGAGCGAGTCCAGGATGCCGCTCTCGACTAGCGACTCTTCTTCGCCAACTTCCGGAACACCTTTCTGGGTGGCCAGTTCATCCCTGACGAACGCCCTGATGCGACTTCCGATCTCCCCATTCCGCTCGGACATGCAGGCCTCCTTTCAGTACGTTCCCTGGAGTAGCAAGCGTCGCCGATCCACCTTCCCCGTAGAGGTCTTGGGCAGTCGCTCGCACAGTTCAATCCGTTCAGGCAGCATGTAGCCCGGCACGCGCTGCGCGCAGTGGGCCAAAAGAATTTCCTTGCTCGTCTCATCGCCGGTATTCACGGCCACAAAGGCCCACAGCCGGTTCCCAATCTCTTCGTCAGGCACCGCCACCGCGGCCGCCTCCGCAACAGACGGATGGCTGTAAAGCGCCGCTTCGATTTCCCCAAGCTCAATCCGGTAACCGCGACTCTTGATCATGTGGTCTCGCCGGCCGAGAAAGATATAGTTCCCTTCGTCGTCGAGCGTCACGATGTCCCCGGTCCGGTACACCCGGTCGTTCAAGTACGCGCGTGACGGATCGCGTGTCACGGCGCGGCTGGTTTTCTCCTCGTCGCCCCAATATCCCGGAGTCACTGATGGCCCCCGGACAAAGAGCTCTCCTTCCCCACCGACATGTATTTTGCGCCCCTCTTCGTCGTAGGCCACTGCCTGCGTGTTCGCGCAGGCTTTTCCGATAGGGATCCGATCGATGCCAGGCGGTAACGGCCTGGGGACTCGATAGAACGTGCAGACGTTCGTCTCGGTGGGACCGTAGAGGTTGTAGATCGTGGCATTGGGGAGGCATTCGGTCAGCGCGCGCAGGTGCTTGATTGGAAACGGCTCCCCGGCATACAGGACGAGCCGTAGCTTAGGGACGGTTCGTGTGGAAAGGCCGCCGTGCAGGAGAAGCTGAACGAGGGCGGACGGGACCGAATACCAGACGCTGATCTTGTTCGCTTCGATGAAGGCCGTCACGTTCGTCGGAAACACTACCGTCTCTTCGTCAACCATGAAGACCGTGGCGCCCGCCACGATAGCGTTGTAAATGTCGAAGACGGACAGGTCGAAGTGTAACGGCGCATGGTTCGACAAGCGATCATCAGCGCGAACCTCGAATGTTTCCGCGCACCATTCGATAAAGGTCAGCGCGTTCCGATGGGTCAACATCACTCCTTTGGGGTCCCCCGTGGAGCCAGAAGTATAGAGGATGTATGCGAGATCATTCTCCACAAGGCCGTCCGGTTCCACCTCCGCAGCCGACATCTGAGCGAGGGCCGACCAATAAATCATCTCCACGCCATCGCAGGCCGCCGGGTCCAAGTTGTCTGTGAGAACGAAAAACTCCACCCGTGCCCCTTCGAGGCCTCCTGCGCCAAGCGTCTTCGTCTTGGCCGCGGAGGTGATCACCCCTTTCGCCCCGCAGTTTCTGAGGATGTGCGACACCCTCTTGACCGGAGCCTGGGGATCTATGGGGACATAAGCCGCTCCAGCCTTAAGGATGCCAAACATGCTGATCACCGAATAAACGGACTTCCCAAAGTAAAACCCTACTCGATCCCCCGGCTCCACACCCCGCGCCCGTAAGAGCCGGGCAAGGCGGTTTGAGGCTTGATCCAACTCCCGGTAGCTGAGCCGCTCACGGCGGCAGACCACCGCTTCTTTGTCCGGTAGCCTCGCGGCGGTCATCGTCAGGAGCTGCTGGAGCAGATAGGCCACGTCATTCCCCCGAGAGGCCGCGCAGTCCCGAGATGATCAGCTTTTGGATTTCGGAGGTCCCCGAGTAGATCCTGCCGGCCAAGGCGTCCCGCAACTCGCGCTCGATCTGAAATTCGGTCATGTAACCGTACCCGCCATGAATCTGCATGGCGTCCAGACACGACGCCACACACGCCTCGCTTACGTACAACTTGGCGATCGACGCTTCCCGCGGCGCGCGCTTCCCTTGCTGTTTAAGCCAAGCCGCCTTATAAAGCACGAGCCGCGCCGTCTCCAGCCTGACGTCCATCTCCGCGATCTTGCCGCTGACAGCCTGGAATCTCCCGATCGGCTTCCCGAACTGTTTCCGCCCTTTTGAGTACTCGGCCGACGTCTCCAAGAGCCGCTGCATGGTTCCGAGCTGGCTGGCTAAAATGCAGGTTCTCTCCCACTCCATCGAGGTCGAGAAGATCGCCGTGCCCATCCCCTCCTGGCCCAGGAGGTGTTCTGCCGGGATCTCGCACTCATCTAAGAACACCTCGCCCATCGGCGATGTACGCAAGCCCATCTTGCTCATCTTGCGGCCCACGGTGAAGCCGGGCGTTTCCTTCTCGACGATAAAGGCCGAGATGCCGCTGGCCCCACGTGAGCGATCCAGAGTCGCAAAGATGATGATGACGTCAGCAACGGGGGCGTTGGTGATAAACACTTTTTGGCCGTTGAGAACATACCGGTCTCCCCGTCGTTCGGCGCGCGTCTCGAGACTGTAAGCGTCCGAGCCGGACACAGGCTCGGTCATCGCGTGGCCACCGATGAATTCACCGGAAGCGAGACGGGGAAGGAACCGGCGCCTCTGCTCTTCCGATCCGTATGACGCGATCGAGATTTCCGCGCCCCACATGTGGGCGTTGATCGAGAAGATGAGCCCGTTGTCCGCGCACCCGTAGCCGAGCGCCTCGAGCGCGGCAACAATCGTGAGGGCATCCGAACCGCCCCCTCCATATTTCGCCGGCACAGGAAGCCCCTGGATCCCGAACTCGCCGCATTTCTTCCACTCTTCCCACGCGAACTCGCCCGTTGCATCGCGCTCGATCAGGCTTCGGTTCAGCTCCTGTCGAGCGAATTTGACGATCGCCGCTCTCAACGCTTCTTGTTCCTCGTTCCACGCAAAATCCATCGCCGAGCCCCTATGATTCGTTATTCTGTGGAGCCGGAGACTCGTGCCAACGCGGGGCGTGGACTCGCCTCGAATGCCCTGAATTCAATCCGCCCTCGGTCAAGCAAATCGCGACTCAAGCTACCGATCTTCATCCTGGCCTGACGTTGCTGAGCGCCCGAGTGGCGCGAGCCACGTGTTCCGCCTCTAATTCCGGTGTGGTCATGTGTGAAATCACGATCCTATTCGTATCTTCTTGTACCGCTCTCCGTGCATCGCTTCGCTCACCAAAATCACTTTTTGGGGAATCTTGAATGCCGGCAACTTGTCACCGCAAAACAGGCGCATTCGTTTCCTGAACTCGGCTAGAGTCTCTCCCGTGGCCAGCCTGACCTTCGCCCTCACGATCTGTCCTGTGATGCGGTGACCTTCAGCGCTGACAGTCACATCCGCCACACCTTCCATTGATTGAAGGATGCTCTCGACCTCGGCAGGGTAGACCTTTTCCCCGCCCACGTTGATCATCTCGGATTTTCGGCCAAGGATGCGATAGTATTCGCCATCCACCTCGACCGCGTCCCCGGTCTGGAACCACCCATCCTCGGTAAACGGGCTTGGCGCGTTCAAATAGCCCAGCATCGCGGACCGGGCCTTGACCTGGAGCATCCCGTCCACGACCCGTGTCTCAAACCCTTCGCCGCCGATCTTGACCCAGAGCGAGTCAGAGGATTTTGATTGTGAGCGCAGGATCCCCACTTCAGAGAGACCGTACGTTTGCAGCAAGCGAACGTGGGGAAAGAGCTGATGAAAACGCAGCAGCGTGCTCTCCGGCATCACCTCGGTCCCGTAGGTGACCGTCTCGAGGCTCGACAGGTCGTGACGTGTATAGGCCTCGCTCAGAAGCAAGAGGTTGATGAACGTGGGCGACGTCGGCAGCAACTGCACGCGGTGCTTCTCAATAGCCTCACAGACCGAGTCCGGCGATCGGTCGTCAACCGCGACAACGCAGCCTGAATTTGAGAGGCTGTAAAAAAGCGTGTTGATGCCCCCGATATGATCGAAGAGAAGAAAGGTAAGGATGCGCTTTGAATGCCGCGGGACCTTGAACTTCTCCAACAGGAAAATAAAATCGTGCACCGAGGCCTTGCTTTTTCCGGTGGAGCCCGAAGAGAAGAGGGTGAGGCCCGGTCTCAGGTCTTTTCTCAATCTCGCCAACAATTCGTGCCGGGCGATCATCCCGGTTGGGCAAACCTCGGCCCGATCATCCCGACCAACAGTGATCACGACCTCCACCTCCGCGATTTCACGAAATTCTGGTTTCCTCGAACCCGCCGATTCCGCCAGTGGGACGATGACGCAGCCCCGCTCTATCAGCGCGAGCATTATGGCAATGGAATCGGGTGAGAAATCGGCTTCCAGGCTCACGATCGAGCCGGGCTTAATGGCCTCCTCTTCCAGGCAACGAGCCCATTGGTCAAAGGCATCCAGCATCCAGCCGTAGGAGAATGTCCGGTCTTTCCAGACGATCGCGTCCTGGTGCCCATTGCGGCGAAAGCCTTCGACGAGAAAGTCAATGTGCATCAGACCCCACCGAGGAACAGGCTCTGGCCGGTGATGAAACGGCTTTCCATGCGCAAGTAAAAATCGATGACGTTGGCGACGTCCTCGAATGTCCCGAACCGCGGCAGGGCCTGCCGCGACAGCAGCCGGTCAAGCTTCTCCTTGGGTACTGAGCGAATCAGATCGGTCTCGATCGGAACCGGTCCCACGGCGTTCAGGTGATGCCGAATGGCGCCAGCTCCCTGGCGAGAACCTCTGTGAGCGAGAGGACGGCCGCCTTGGACGCGACGTAAATTGCCTCCCCTTCCAGCTTGAGGGGAACCGCCACCGTCGCGAGATTAACGATTCGGCCGTATCCGTGCGTCTTCATCAGCTTGGCGCCCTCGCGGCAGAAAAGAAACGTGCCGACAACGTTGGTGTTCAGGACGTCGTGGACCGTCGAGAGCGGGGTGAGGAGGGAGTGGTTCATGGAGGCAATGCCGGCATTGTTAATCAGATGATCAAGCCGGCCGAATTTCTTACGCACATCCCCGAAGATCGCCTTGACGGCCCCCTCGTCGGAGACATCTGCGATGTGGTGCGTATACCCTTCAAGCATCCACTCCACCTCTCCTCGGCTACACCCAACCACGCGATGCCCCAGGGACACGTAGTGCTCGGCGAGATGTCTGCCAATGCCCTTGCGGGTGCCGGTGATCAGCGTAACGGGACTATCCATTTGACGCCGTCGCATTGATCACAGCGTGGGCGTAGTCGGCCAGAGTCCCAATGGTGCGAAACGGGCTGTTACGCTGGGAGAGCGCTCGCTCGTCCGCGAGACTTGTGCTGATGCCGAAGGTGTCTTCTATCGCCTGTTCCACGGCGACGACCAGTGTCACCAGCCCCATGGAATCGAGCAGACCGTCCGACCCAAACAGCGGGGTCTCCTCACTCGGGGGGGCAGCCAGTGTCAGATCCTGTTGCTCGCTGATCTCCTGGAATGCTTTGATGACCAGTGTTACGAGCTCTTCCCTCATGAGATCGGCCCCGTGCTTGTGATTAGCATGCTGCTGAAAAAGGCCCATCTGCGGCGAAGGCTTTCCTCGGAGGGGGGCACGCCCCCCTTCCGTGACCTCCCCCAAAGCTTGCGCGGGCGAAGCCCGCGCTCGAACGTAGAATGGGGTCGGTCGTCGTTGCAACGTACATCTAAGTACGCCTCACTCCTCGCTTCCTCGCCGCCTTGCATCTGGACCTTTTTGAGCAGCCTGCAGCTCACAGGGGTTTTTCATCACCCTCTTGGTTTAGTTGTTTAAGCTGTTCCCCTCAGCTTGCTCCCCGTCCGGAGAACACCGCGGGCACCGTCTTTGCCAGAATCTTCAAGTCCAGGCCTAGCGACCAGTTGTCGATGTATGCGAGATCGAGCCGCATCCATGTCTCGAAATCCACCTGGTTACGTCCACTGATCTGCCAGAGACCGGTCAGCCCCGGAGGCATGCTGAGCCGCCGCCGCTGCCATTGCTGGTACTGCTTGACCTCGTGCGGGAGGGGCGGTCGCGGGCCGACGAGTGACATTTCCCATCTAAGCACGTTGATCAGTTGTGGAAGCTCATCGAGGCTGAGCTTCCGGAGCCAGCGACCGACGGGGGTGATGCGAGGATCGCGCGACATTTTGAAGACCGGCCCGCTCACCTCGTTGAGTGCAAGGAGTTCCTGCTGACGCTGCTCGGCACCCTGAACCATCGACCGAAACTTCAGGAGTGTGAACCGCCGCCCATGTACCCCCACCCGTTCCTGACGGA
>Ga0209342_10002128_pt1 | contig 21598 bp, 18 predicted proteins | sample RifCSP16_2_FD_184023 | JGI IMG/M metagenome (GOLD analysis project Ga0209342, IMG submission 184023) | Soil microbial communities from Rifle, Colorado - Rifle CSP2_sed 16_2 (SPAdes) (version 2) | ecosystem: Environmental > Terrestrial > Deep subsurface > Rock core/Sediment | place: Rifle... | reverse complement strand
CCTCCCGAGCGCGCTGGCGGAGGAACGCTCCGTCCGAGCGAGCGCCCGCCACTACTTGCAGCTGGTCGGGTTGGAAGCGCATGCGGACGACCAGGCGGGCAGCCTGCCGTTTGGCAAGCAACGCCTGCTGGAAATCGCCCGCGCCCTGGCGGCAGAGCCCAAGCTGCTCATGCTGGACGAGCCGGCCGCCGGTCTCACCAGGCCAGAAATCGAAGCACTGGACACCCTCATTTGTAAGATCCGCGAAGACGGTGTCACCGTTCTGTTGGTCGAACATGACATGACGCTCGTTATGGGCATCGCCGACCATGTGGCTGTATTGCATTACGGCCAGAAGATCGCCGACGGCACTCCGGCCGAAGTGCAGGTCGACGAACATGTGATCAGAGCTTACCTGGGCATGGAATGGGAAGGTCCGGTAAGACATGCTTGAAGTGCGCAGCATCAGCACCTACTACGGGCGGATCCGTGCCCTCGATCAGGTATCCATCGATGTGCGGGAAGGTGAGATCGTCTGCCTGATCGGCGCTAACGGGGCGGGCAAGACCACGTTGCTCAATACGATCTCCGGGATGGTATTGGCAGGGGGCGGGGAGGTGGTCTTTGAGGATCGGCCTATTACCCGATTACAGGCAGAGCAAATCGTGAGGCTGGGGATAAGCCACGTGCCGGAGCGTCGCCAGGTGTTTGGATCGCTTACGGTGTATGAGAACCTCATCCTTGGGGCTTACTGCCGGTTGAGGCGGGACAGGAAGGCCAGGGTACGGAAAGACCTGGAGGACGTGCTTTCCCTGTTCCCGGCGCTCGAACCCCGCCGCAGTCAATTGGCCGGCACCCTTTCGGGGGGTGAGCAGCAGATGTTGGCTCTGGGGCGTGGGCTGATGGCGCAGCCAAAGCTGATGTTGTTGGACGAACCCTCATTGGGCCTGGCCCCGCTGATTGTCCAGGAGATCTTCCGCATTATCGCCGAGTTGCGGCGTGAGGGGACTACGATCCTGCTCGTCGAGCAGAACGCACGCGCCGCACTGGTGGTGGCTGACCGCGGTTATGTCTTGGAGAACGGTCGGGTGGTGATGAACGGTACGGCCGGCGAGCTGGCGAGCGACGAAGGCTTGCAGCGTGCCTATTTGGGCCGGGCCACTGCAGACATTCGCTCCAGGAGCAAGTCGGCCGATGCCGCGCCTGAATTGCTCTGAATCGTGTCTTGTGGAGTATCCGTAGTCGGTTCTGAGGTGCCAAGGAGGTTGAGCATGGACAGATCGATCTTATCCGGCAATGAAGCCATTGCCCGCGGCGCGTGGGAAGCGGGGGTCGAGATTGCGGTGGCGTACCCAGGCACCCCCAGCACCGAGATCCTGGAGAACGTCAGGCAATACAACGAGATCTATGCAGAGTGGTCCACCAACGAGAAAATCGCCCTCGATACGGCCATCGGGGCGGCCTACGCCGGCAGGCGGGCGATGGCGGCTATGAAGCACGTAGGATTGAATGTCGCCTCGGAATCCCTCTTTTACGCCTCGTACACAGGGGTCAATGCCGGATTGGTGATCATCACCGCCGACGATCCCGGCCTGCATTCGTCCCAGAACGAACAAGACAACCGCAACTATGCCAAATTCGCCAAGGTGCCCATGTTCGAACCTTCCGACAGCCAGGAGGCTAAGGACATGGTTGGCGCCGCGCTCGATCTGAGCGAGCAGTTCGACACGCCGGTCCTGCTCCGGACGACAACGCGCACATCGCATGCGAAGAGCATCGTCGCCCTGGGAGAGCGTGTGGCCTTCGCCAAGCGTCCTTACCAGAAGAACCCGCAGAAGTATGTCATGATTCCCGGCTTTGCTCGAAGGCGCCACCCGGTCGTCGAGCAGCGAATGGCGCAGATTGCAGAGCACGTCGAGACGGCGCCTCAGAATCGGCTGGAGTACGGCGACCTATCCCTGGGCATCGTCGCCAGCGGGCCGAGCTATCAGTACGCCCGCGAGGTCTTCCCTGACGCCTCAATCCTCAAGCTCGGATTGGCCTGGCCGCTGCCCAAGAAACTGCTGGCCGACTTCGCCTCGCGCGTGAAGACCCTGATCGTGGTGGAAGAGCTTGACCCATTCTTCGAGGAACACATCCGCATGCTCGGGATCCGGGTGGAAGGCAAGAGCATCTTTCCCATGGTAGATGAGTTCTCGCCTGAAGTCGTCCGCCAGGCTGCGTACACCGCCGGTTTGACTGAAAGGCCGGTGCTAGAGCGGACGTTTGACAAGGGAGCGCTGCCTATGCGCCCGCCAGTCCTGTGCGCTGGCTGCGGCCATCGCGACGTCTTCTGGATCCTGCGCAAACTGAAGGTCGCCGTAAACAGTGATATCGGCTGCTATGCTCTGGGGGTCATGCCGCCGATCGGCGTCACAGACACCATTGGCTGCATGGGGGCGAGCATCGGAGTTGCCGCAGGTATGCAGCGCGGCGGTCTGGAGAGCGACAACGTGGCCGTGATCGGTGACAGCACGTTCTTCCACGCCGGCCTGCCCGCCCTGGCCAGCGCCGTCTACAACCACACGCCGTTCACCACGATCATCGTGGACAACCGGACAACCGGGATGACCGGTCACCAGGGGAACCCGGGATCTGGTCTCACCCTGAGTGGAACGGAAAGCAACAGGATCGATATCGAGGCCGTCGTCCGAGCACTCGGAGTCGAGGAAGTAAGTACGGTCCCTTCGACCGAGAGGGACGAGTTGGAGTCCGCGATCAAGCGCGCCGTCAAGAGTGGCAAACCGGCTGTGGTTATCGCCGAGACCCCATGCGTCTTCGTCTCATCCTACCCTCGGGAAGCCTACCGGGTGCTGGACGAAGACTGCAATGGCTGCACCTTGTGTATGCGTATCGGCTGCCCGGCGATATTGAAGAGCGACAAGGTCGACGCCAAGACGGGCCGCCCGCTGGCATGGATCGATCCGGTGGCTTGCACCGGATGCGGCCTGTGTTTCGACGTTTGTGCCCGACAGGCGATCTTGGAAGGAGCCCCCAAGGTGGGGGTTCTGATGGAGGCAAACGCATGAAAGCGGCGAACTTCTTGCTGGCCGGCGTCGGCGGGCAGGGCACTCTCCTGGCAAGCGACATCCTGGCAGAGGTCGGCATGAATAGCGGTGCCGATGTCAAGAAGTCGGAGGTGCACGGCATGTCGCAGCGTGGAGGCGCCGTGACAAGCCATGTGCGCTGGGGGGATGAAGTCTCGTCCCCCTTGTGCGAGCGCGGCACGGTGGATTTCTTTATCGCCCAGGAAACACTGGAAGCCCTGCGCTGGGTCGAATTTGTCTCGCCTGAAGGATCGATCCTGCTGAGTGATCAGAAGATCCCTCCGACATCCACCGTTTTCGGGGAGGATCAATACCCCGAGGACGCGCGGGCGGTCGAAGTCCTCAAGCAGGCCGCGCGCCAGGTTTTACTGGTCCCCGCCAGCCGGATTGCCAATGAGCTTGGAAATCCCCGGGTGGCCAATAGCGTGTTGTTGGGTGCGCTCTCCGCGCAGCTTGATGTGTCCGAATCCGGCTGGCTTGACGTGCTTTGTGAGCGCGTGCCGGAACGGCATTTGGAAGTCAACCGCAAGGCTTTCCTCGCTGGTCGGCAGGGCCAGTGGAAGATCTGAAGGAGGAGAAAACCATGCCTATCTGGAATCCCAAGTACGAGAGTATGCCTCGCCCGGATCTTGAAAAGCTCCAGGTCCAACGATTGCGGGAAACTATTGAGCGCGCGGCTTCCAAAGTCCCATTCTATAAGAAGAAGTATCAGGAGGCTGAAGTTGGTCCGGATGACATCAAGAGCCTCGACGACCTGGCACGACTGCCGTTCACCGAGAAGAGTGACCTGCGTGAGAATTACCCCTTTGGGATGTTTACCGTCCCGCTCGAACAGGTGGTGCGAATTCACGCCTCTTCCGGTACGACGGGCAAGCCAACGATTGGTGCGTATACACGCGCCGACCTGGAACTCTGGGGGGAGGTCATGGCGCGCACCGTCAGTTGCGCCGGGATCACTTCACGCGACGTCGTGCATAACGCCTATGGCTACGGGCTCTTCACGGGTGGGTTAGGTTTCCACCTGGGGGCCGAGACTGTCGGCGCGACGGTCATCCCCATTTCCGGTGGACTCACGCGGCGTCAGGTCATGTTGATGGAAGACTTCGGCGCCACGGCCCTCACCTGCACCCCTTCTTACGCGCTGGTGATCGCCGAAGAAGCGGCCGACATGGGAATCGATTTCAAGGGTCGGATGAAGGTCCGAGTGGGCATCTTCGGGGCTGAACCATGGAGCGAAAAGATGCGGGGTGAGATAGAGGCCAATCTCGGGCTGGAAGCCTTCGACATCTACGGCCTGACCGAGATCATTGGCCCGGGGGTTTCCGTCGAGTGCGACCAGCACGTCGGCCTGCATGTTTTTGAGGATCACTTCCTGGCCGAGATCATCGATCCCGACACCGGCGAGAAGCTCCCATACGGCGAAGAAGGCGAATTGGTGTTCACTACCCTCACAAAAGAAGCCATGCCGGTGATCCGCTACCGCACGCGTGACCGCACTATCCTGCACCCCGAGCCGTGCAAATGCGGTCGAACTGTCGTCCGAATGGAGAAAGTGCTTGGACGGACCGATGACATGTTGATCGTGCGCGGGGTCAATGTTTTCCCACAATTGGTGGAGAAGACGCTTCTCTCGATCGAAGAACTCGAGCCCCAGTATCAAATCGTCATCGACCGGCCGAAGGACCAGCTGGATGTGCTCGAAGTTTGGGTGGAGGCCTCTCCAAAACTCTTCAATCCGATCGATACACGCGCGCTCGATCGACTGCGCGACAACGCCGAGAACGAATTGGCGCAGACTCTGGGCGTCTCGGCGAAGGTTCAATTGATGGGCCCGCGCACTCTGGAGAGATCGCAGGGGAAGGCCCGGCGGGTCGTCGACAAGCGAGAATTGTAGCGGCGCGTTTCAGGGGAGTCGGGACATCTCCTTGAAGCCGGCTGTGGCCGCGACCTGCGCCAAAGAGCCCTCGGCGGGGATGTCCCATCGACCCCGGCCTATCCGGCGGTCATGAACCCAGGCCGCCACACCCCGCGGCGCCAGCCAGCTGGGCTGCGCCGAAGAGGGGCTAATGAGTCGTTCGGCTCGGTTCCACTACGCCTGGATCGTGCTGGCCGTAGGCACTCTTATCGTAACGGGGGCCCTGGGCCTGGCGCGCTTCGGTTACAGCCTCGTCCTGCCCGCCATGCAGGGCGGGCTGGGGATGGACAATACCGGTGCCGGCGCCCTGGCCACCGTCAACCTTATCGGCTACCTGGCGCTGTCGCTCCTAGGGGGAGCCTTGGCCTCGCGCTTTGGGCCAAGGCTCGTGGCCTCATTGGGGATGACCACCACGGCAATCGGGATGTTCGCGACCGGAACAGCCAACTCCTTGTGGTCAGCCATGTTCTGGCGCGGCCTGACGGGGCTCGGGAGTGGCGCCAGCAACGTTCCGGTGATGGGCTTGATGTCGGCCTGGTTCGGCCCCCGCTTGCGCGGCATGGCCGCAGGCGTTGCGGTGGCTGGCTCCAGCATCGCCCTCATTATCGCGGGGCCATTGGTGCCCCGCATCCTGGCTCGCTTCCCGGAGAGCGGCTGGCGCGTCACCTGGTACATCTTTGGCGGCGCAGCCTTGCTCCTGGCCCTTCTAGGCGCCCTGTTTCTTCGAAATGAGCCGCGCGAGGTTGGACTTGCACCCCTGGGTGGCGAGGCCAATCCGGTCCTGCCCTCGCCTCGGACCGCCAGTCTCCAATGGGGCCGGGTGTACCGGTCGCCGGCCGTGTGGCATATGGGCGCGGTCTATGCCGCGTTCGGATTCTCATACATCATCTATATGACTTTTTTCGTGCGCTATCTGACAGGTGAGGTGGGCTATACGCGCCAGGCCGCGGGCAACCTCTTCATGGTCATGGGCTGGTTCAGCCTCGGGTGTGGATTGATCTGGGGCAGTCTATCCGATCTGATCGGCCGCAAGGCGGCGCTCGTTCTGGTCTATGCCATCCACGCCGCCGCCTTCAGCCTGTTCGCCCTGTGGCCGCAATCCCCGGGATTGACTATCTCGGCGATCCTGTTCGGACTGACTGCATGGAGCATCCCGGCCATCATGGCCGCCGCATGCGGGGACGTGCTGGGCCCCAGGTTGGCACCAGCGGCCCTGGGCTTCGTCACGCTCTTCTTCGGGATCGGACAGGCGATCGGGCCGTTCGTCGCCGGCAGGATGGCGGATGGCTCGGGTTCGTTTAGCGGCGCCTTCCTCCTGGCTGCCGCCGTAGCCGTCCTCGGCGGTATCGGAGCGTGGCGACTGCGGCCGGTCGTCGCGCAAGCCAAGACACTTCCGGTCGAGCCCGCCGGCAAGCCGGCAAGGTGAATCAGGGAGAAACGGTGAAGGTCAGTGTCCGGTTGGGAGAACCTCTCTGGCGTCAGGTCAAAGCCAAAGAGATCACGCTTGAACTGCCCGAGCGGGCAACGGTAGGGGACATGCTCCAGGTCTTGAGCTACAGGTATCCGGCCTTGAAAAGCTACCTCCTGGCCGATGAGGTCCCGCTGACAATTATCGTCGCAGACGAGCTGGTCGGCCCCGACACACTTCTGGCGGAGGGGACGGAAGCGATGGTCTTTATGGCGATCGCTGGCGGGTGAGAGGTGGCGAGAAGACGCAAATGACCAACCACACCTACGTAGAGTTGGAAGCAGGCGAGACCCGCTCCGAGGAGACGGGCGAGGAGCTGGTGCGGGCCTTCCTCGGCGGGCGCGGCCTGAACATGCGCTTCCTCGCTCGTGAATTGATCGAGGCCGGCGGCGCGGCCAGGGTCGACCCCTTGGGGCCGGACAACCCATTGATCTTTGGGGCAGGCCTGCTCACCGGCAGCCTCGCGCCCAACGCAGCTCGATTCAACGTCACGGCCAAATCCCCCGAGACGCTAGGGTTGGGCGATGCCAATTGCGGCGGCTTCTTCGCCGCGGCCATGCGGCGCTCCGGCTTCGATCGGTTGATCATCCAGGGCAGGGCCGCCGAGCCCAGCTATCTGTTGCTCGAAGGTGGTCGGGTCCAGTTGCTCCCGGCCGACGGCCTCTGGGGGATGAACTCCATTGAAGCCCAAGAAGCCCTCAAGACTCGGCATGGTCCAGGCACGGTTTCAGCGGTCATCGGTCCTGCCGGCGAGAAGCTGGTCCGGATGGCGGCTGTCATGACGGGCAAGAAGAACGCCGCCGGTCGCACCGGGATGGGCGCGGTGATGGGCTCGAAGAACCTGAAGGCCATCGTCGCCAGGCCGGAGGGCAAGCTTGAAGCCGCCGATCCGGCGGCCATGCGACGGACCCGGATCGAACTAACACGTTACTTGAAGGAGTCCAAGGTCGTGCAGGTGCTCGGACGTCAAGGAACCCCATTCCTGTATCAGGTGAGCAATCGGCTCGGGGCGATCCGGACTCGCAACAGTCAGGACAACTTCTTTGAAGACAGCCTGGATGCCGAGGCGATCGAAGCCTATTCCGATAAGATGCTGGCATGCACGTCGTGCGTGGTGCACTGCCGGCACCGCAACACGCTGGGCGGCGAGGGCCCTGAGTACTCCACCATCGGCCTGCTGGGAGCCAACCTGGGGATCGGGCAGACGGACTACGTCATCCAGCTCAATAACCTGGTCAACGACTTGGGTCTCGACGCCTCGTCGACGGGCTCTGTCATCGGATGGGCGATGGAACTCTATCAGCGCGGCTTGATCGACGATCGCCTGACCGAGGGGCCGCTGCTTTGGGGCGATTTTGAGCGGGTCCATGACCTGATCCTGGATATCGCCAACCGAAAGGGTTTCGGGGACGTCTTGGCAGAGAGCTCCCAGGCCAAGCGTTTCTTCCCTCCCGAAGCGGGAGACTACCTTATCGCGGTGAAGGATCTGTTTCAGTCCGACCCGCACGACGTCCGCTACATCAAATCCTTCGCGCTGGGCATCGCCGTTGCCAGCCGGGGAGCCGATCATCTTCGAAATCGGCCGACCCTGGACATCCTTCGCCTTCCGGATGACGTACGCTTCCAGATCTTCGGCGTCGAGACCAGCGCCGACCCTACGGCATACGAGGGTAAGGCAGGAATGGTCGCCTGGCACGACGATATGTATGCTGTGGCGGACTGCCTCGGGGTGTGCAAGTTTGTGACGCATGGGTTCAACAGCCCGCATTTGCTGGGCTATGCCCACTTCTCTGAGTTAATCGGCGCGTACTGCGGAATGACCATTTCGGAAGATGACATGCGCCAGGCGGGCCGACGGGTGATCGACCTGGAGCGCATGCTTAATCTGCAATTCGGGCGAACCCGTTCGGACGACACCCTGCCCAAACGCTATTTCGATGATCCCATGCCAGCCCGGGCTACCAAAGGACACCACATCGATCGCGGCAAATTCGAGACGATGCTGGACGAGTATTACGAAGCTCGCGGATGGGACCATGAAGGCAAGCTCATCCCTGATCGCCAGGCGGAGCTCGAGGCGCTGCTCATCTAGCCTTTTTATTGTGGATTAGAATTCTCTTAATATGCGCGACTTGCGAGGCTCCATCGTTCCACTTGTAACCCCCTTCCGCGACGGTGAACTGGATGAGGAGGGCCTTGGGGAACTCGTGGAGTGGCAGATCAATAGCGGAAGTCACGGTATATCCGTAACCGGGACGACGGGCGAGCCGAGCGCGCTCTCCAGGCAGGAGCGAGAGCGGGTAATCCAAGTCGCCCTGGGAGCCATCGCCGGGCGCGTGCCACTTTTGGCTGGCACCGGTTCGAACAACTATGACGAAACCCTGCATCTGTCCCGGTTTGCCCAGCGCGTCGGGGCTGACGCCATCCTGCTCGTTGTGCCTTATTACGTCCGACCCGCTCAGGAGGGATTGTTCCAGTATTTCAAGAGTATCGCCGATCAAGTCGACCTTCCGGTCCTCCTGTACAACATCCCCGGAAGAACAGCCGTTAACCTGGAGATCGAGACCGTCTATCGCTTGCGCCAGGCGTGTCCCAACATCATCGGTATTAAAGAGGCCAACTCGGATTTCTCCCACATCACCAGGCTGCTCGGCCGACTCGGACTGGATTTCCTGGTTTTCTCCGGGATTGAACTGCTTTGCTTCCCCGTCCTGGCGATCGGAGGTGCGGGCTACGTCAGTACAACCGGGAACGTCCTCCCGGATCAGGTTGCCCGTTTGTATGACCTCACTGTCGCCGAAGAATGGAAGCAAGCCCGGGAGCTTCATTACAGGTTGATGACCATGAACGAGGCCATGTTCTTCGAGATAAACCCGGTCCCGGCCAAGGCCGCGCTGGGGATGATGGGCAAGATCAGCCCCGAAGTCCGATTGCCGTTGGTGCGGCTCTCGGCTGAGAACGAAGTCAGACTGCGAGAGGTATTGCTGGCATACGCTGTCTTGGAGCGCTAGATGACGTTATACGTGGACAGTGCTGTTCGGGTGAATGGCATTCGGCTCAGCTACCGTGAGTGGCCTGGCGACAAGGGGCCATTGATCTGTCTGCCCAGCCTTTCGGGGCATAAGGGGACCTTCGATCGACTGGGCGAGGCCCTTGCCCCTGAATACCGATTGCTCGCCCTGGACCTGCGCGGGCGCGGGGACAGCGACAAGCCGGCTGAAGGCTTTGGGTTCTCCTATCACACTCGCGATCTCCTGGCCGTGGCCGATCAGCTTGAGATCGATCGATTCGGGATCATCGGGCATTCCTTTGGAGCGACTGTGGGTGTGTATTTGGCTTCGATTCGCCCGGATCGTGTACGTGCTCTAGTGTTGATCGACGGAGGGGCAGACCCCAAGGAAGAAGTTCTCGAGGCCATGCGTCCCGCTTTGCGGCGGCTGGGAACCGTCTATTCATCGATGGCGGACTATCTGGCCTCGATGCATGAGATCCCCTTCTACCGGCCTTGGAACGCCACACTGGAGGAGTACCTGCGGGCCGATGTTGAAACACTTCCGGATGGAAGCATCCGGCACAAAGCATCGCCGACAGCGGTTGAGAACGATCTGGATATTCACTTCTACTACAGCATGTGCGTCCACTTTCCATCCCTTCAGTGCCCGACGGTTTTTCTTCGCCCGGAGCTCGGTCTCCTTGGAGACCGGGCCCACGTCCTGGATCCGCGCGAGGCAGCCGCATTCGTCTCGTGGATCCCGAAAGGTCGCCAGGTCGACATCCCCGGAGTGAACCACTTCACCATCATCCTGACCGACAAGCCTCCGGTCATAGCCCCGATCCTGTCTTTCCTCGAGCCGATCATGGCCGAGCCAGTGACCGAAGGCATGTCATGAGGTTGGCCCGCTTCGCTGTCGGGGGCAGGATCGAAGAAGGCGAGCTCACGCAAGACGGCCAACTCTTGGGCGCAGGGGATGCGAGCTATGCCCCGGAACAAGTCACCTGGCTGCCGCCTGTCGTTCCAAGCAAGATCATGGGCCTGGCCCTCAATTACGCCGAGCACGCCGAGGAGCTTGCCGTGCAACCGCCTAACGAGCCGGCGCTGTTCTTAAAGCCGCCGAGTTCGCTCATTGGCCATGGCGCGCCCGTCATTTACCCGCCCGGTGTCGAGTATCTGCACTACGAGGTTGAGCTCGCGGTCATCATTGGAATACGTTGTCGGAGGGTGCTGGCGGAGCATGCACAGCAGGTCATTGGCGGGTACACCATCGCCAACGACATCACCGCCCGCGACTTCGTCGGGAATTTCTATCGCCCGCCGGTGCGGGCCAAGGGCTTCGACGGCTTCGGGCCGGTCGGGCCGTGCCTGGTGACGCCCGACGAGATCCCAGATGTGACGAATCTCGAACTGCGAGCCTATGTCAACGGCGAATTGCGACAACGGGGGAACACCTCGGAGATGATCCGCCAGATCCCGGAGCTGATCGCTTTCATCACGGACTTCATGACACTTGAACCAGGGGACATGATCTGGACCGGGACCCCGCGCGGCATTTCGCACGTCCACCCCGGTGACATCATGCGCCTGGAGATCGACCACCTGGGCGTGCTTGAGAATCCGGTCATCATGGGAACGCTGGATGATCCAACACTTCATAGGGAATGAGTTCGTCCCTGCCTCAGACGGGGGCACCTTCGAGACGCTAGATCCGAGCACCAACCGGCCGATCGACCAAATCGCCTCCGGGACCGTCGAAGATGTCGATCGAGCAGTGCGTGCCGCGCGGGCCGCGTTCGACGATGGAGGCTGGCCCAGGATGAGCGCCGCCGAGCGGGCGAGGTTCCTGCACCGCATCGGAGATCTGATTGAAGCCCATGCCGACGAGATCGCCAACGTTGAAATTGCCGACACAGGCATCCCTTCAAGTCAGATCAAAGGCGGCGCGATTCCACGGGCGGCCGACAATTTCCATTTCTTCGCCGACATGGCACTTGAGGTCGGGGACGAGAGCTTCCCCGTCGAAGGTCAGTTCAAGAACTATGCCGTCCGCCGGCCCGTCGGGGTCGCCGGGCTGATCACACCCTGGAACACGCCTTTCATGCTCGAGACGTGGAAAATCGCCCCCTGTCTGGCGGCGGGGAACACATGTGTGCTCAAGCCGGCCGAGTGGTCGCCGCTGTCAGCCAACAGCCTGGCCTTGATTCTTCAAGAGGCGGACCTGCCACCCGGCGTTTTCAACATTGTGCATGGCTTCGGCGAGACGGCCGGCGCGCCCCTGGTGGCCCACCCGGGCGTCGAGTTGATCTCGTTCACCGGAGAAACGACGACCGGCCAGGAGATCATGCGCAACGGAGCCACGACCTTGAAGCGCTTTTCGATGGAACTCGGCGGGAAATCCCCGACGATCGTGTTCGACGATGCGGATCAGACGCGCGCCCTGGACGGCGCGATCTGGCAGGTGTACTCGCTGAACGGAGAACGTTGCACCGCCGGCTCGCGCCTGCTCGTCCAAAACGACATCTACGACGACTTCGTCACGCGACTTGCCGATCGCGTCCGGCGGATCAAAGTGGGACAGCCGACGGACCCGGCGACCGAAATCGGGCCCTTGATCCACCCCGATCATTGGCACAGAGTGCGCCAGTACATCGATATCGCTCGCCGGGAGGGGGCGACCATCGTCACCGGCGGCGATCGCCCCGCCGCATTCCCCGAGGGCAATTTCATCAAGCCCACCCTGATCACTCAGGTAGGCAACGATATGCGCGTGGCGCAGGAGGAGATCTTCGGGCCGGTCCTGGTCGTCATACCCTTTGAGGACGAGGCTGAAGCCGTCCGCATCGCCAACGACACCCGCTACGGCCTGGCGGCATATGTTTGGACGAGTGATCCCGATCGCGGAAAGCGCGTCGCCGAGTCGATCGTATCCGGCCTTGTGTGGATCAACTCTCACAATGTTCGCGATTTGCGCACGCCCTTCGGGGGCTGCAAGATGAGTGGAATCGGTCGCGAGGGCGGCCGTTACAGTTTTGATTTCTACACGGATTACTCCACGATTCATGTTGCCTTGGGGGAACACCGAATACCACGCCTGGGTATGGGAGGAAGTAGCTGATGGGAGCACGACGGGGTGAGGCGGTACTGGAAAGACTGCGCGAGCATCGTCCGGAAATCTGGTATCGCGGCGAGCGGGTTGAAGATGTGACGGCGCACCCCGCGTTCAAGAACGGTGTTCGGAGTCTGGCCGAGCTCTACGATCTTCAGTGGGACCAACCCGAGGTCATGTTGTTCGACTCGCCGACTACCGGTGACAAGGTCGGACGCTCATTCATGATCCCTCGCACCCACGCTGAGTTGGAAAGCATCAGTCGCATGATGAAAGTCTGGGCCGATTACCACAACGGCATGATGGGACGCGCCCCGGACTATCTCAATCGCGCCCTCACCGCCTACGCCGCCGGGGCCGAGTTCTTGGGCCGTCAGGATCCTCGCTTCGCCGAGAACGCCCGCAACTATCATGCCCTCTTGCGTGAGAACGATCTGTGCCTGACGCATACACTGATCACGCCACAGGCCAATCGCGCCGCGGGCACGGCCAAGCAAGCCGATCCGTACCTGGCTGCCAGGGTCAAAGAAGAGACAGACGCTGGCGTCGTCTTGCGCGGGGCGCGCATGCTTGCCACCCTGCCGATGGCGGACGAGATCATGGTCTTCCCCTCGACTTTGCTCAAGAGCCAGGAAGAGGACGCTCCCTACGCCTTCGGGTTGGCGCTGGCCTGCAATACCCCGGGACTCAAGTTCATTTGCCGAGAGAGCGTCGACTACGGCGCTTCGACGTATGACCACCCGTTGGGTTCACGCTTCGAAGAAATGGATGCCTTGGTGGTCTTCGACGATGTCTTCGTTCCGTGGGAGAGGATCTTGCTCTACCGCGATGTAGAGATCTGCAACCAGGCATACACGGCGACCGGTGCCATCATCAACATGTCACACCAGGTGGTCGTCAAGAACGTTGCCAAAACCGAGTTCATGCTTGGCCTGGCTGCGCTCATGGCGCACACGATCGGGATTGAGGTCTTCCAGCACGTCCAGGAGAAGATCGCCGAGATATGGGTCAACCTGGAGATCATGAAAGCCTTCCTGCGGGCCTCAGAGGTTGACGCCCAGCTCGATGAGTTTGGCGTCATGCGACCGGCCTGGGATCCTCTGGATGCCGCGCGCAACCTCTACCCCAGGTTGTATCCACGCATGATTGAGATCATCCAGCAACTGGGAGCGAGCGGCCTGGTTGCGGCGCCCATGCAGGCGGATGTCGACGGTCCTCTGGCCGAGGAGATCTCCCGCTTCTACCAGGCGGCCCGGGCCGACGCTCATGAGCGCATTCCCATCTTTCGCCTGGCATGGGACACGGCCCTGTCGGCCTTCGCCGGCCGCCAGGTGCTCTACGAACGTTACTTCTTCGGCGACCCCGTGCGAATGGCCGGGGCGGTTCTCAAAGCCCATGATCTCACGCCCTATATGGAGAAAATCCGGACGTTCCTTTCAATGGCCGGGGAAGATGCCAGATCACAAGCTGGGGGGCGGTGACGATGGCTGAGAATGAACAGGTCTTCCGCGAAATCATGGGGTTGTTTGCCACCGGCGTCACTGTGATCGCCGCCGAGGTAGAAGGCGAGATCCAGGGGATGACGGCCAACGCCGTCTCATCCCTTTCGCTCAGCCCCACCCTGGTGTTGGCCTGCGTCAACAAAGAGGCCCGCATGTCCGATGTCCTTAAGCAGACCAGGGGATTTTCGATCAATATCCTGAGGCAGGACCAACAGGCCCTCTCGACCTACTTCGCCGGGGCCTGGGAGGAGGAAAATCCGCCCCCGTTCCGCTTTGTTTCTTGGGAGGGCGGCCCGCGCCTAGAGGGCTGCGCTGCCGCACTTGGCTGCCGCCTGTGGGACCTCGTGGAGGGGGGTGATCACTGGATCGCCCTGGGCTTGGTGCTGTCTCTCCATCGGGGGATCGATCCTATCCGGCCGCTCTTGTTCTTCGGAGGGGAGTACGGCCAGATCGATACCGGTCAGCGAACCCCGGCCCCCGACTTGGGATGGGTCGCCAGGCCGATCCAGGTCTTTTACGATCCGTGGCAGAAAGATTGAGGCATTGATTAAGGAGAGATAGTGCCCTTCTCGATCACGCGCGCAGGCCACGTTGAGTTTCGCGTCACCGACCTTGATCGAGCCCACGAATTCTATGTGGACATTCTCGGATTCATCGAGGTCGATCGCGATGAGAGTCGGCTCTACCTCGGCGGCCTCGAGGAACGTGAACACCACAGTCTGACGCTGAAGCTGGCCCAAAGCCCGGGCGTGACGCATTTAGCCTTCCGTGTGGCCGATTCTGGCGACCTGGAGCGTCTGGCTGACTTGTATCACGAGGCAGGACACCCCACCCGATGGATGGCAGAGGGCTTTGAGAGAGGCCAGGGGCGGGCGCTGCGCGTGCAGGATCCAAGCGGGCTGCCGCTCGAGTTCTATCAGGCAATGCAGTCGCGCCCCAGGCTCCTTCAACAGTTTGACAAGCACCGCGGCGCGAGCGTCATGCGCCTGGATCACTTCAATTGCCAGGTGCCGCAGGTGCAGGCCGCGTATGATTGGTTCACCCAGACCCTCGGGTTCTTCTGTTCTGAGCTGACAATCACCGAGGACGAGCCGGCTCAGCTCTGGGCCGCCTGGCTTCACCGAAAGCAGAACGTCCACGACATCGCTCTGATGAACGGCCTTGGGCCGCGATTGCACCATGCCGGGTTCTGGGTCAGCGATCAACTGTCTGTGCTCCGGGCGTGTGATGTGCTCGCCGCTACAGGCTACGCCGAGAGCATCGAACGCGGCCCCGGACGTCACGGCATCAGCAATGCCTTCTTCGTGTACCTGCGCGACCCGGATGGGAATCGCATCGAACTCTATGCCAGCGACTACATGATCCCGGATCCCGATTGGGAGCCCATCCTATGGAAGATCAATGATCCGCGCCGGGCGACTTTCTGGGGGCACAAGCCTCCGTCGAGTTGGTTCGACGAGGCCTCCCTGGTCGAGTCCATCCAGGATGAAGCGTTCATGCCGATCTCCGAACCACCGATCAGGGACCGACCGGAGTTTGTAACGTGAGGTGCGAGAGATGAGGAACTTCGGCTGGGAGCTGTTGGCCGTGAACCCGGAGGCCAAAACATGCAGATGACATTGGCGCAGAAAATCCTGGCATCGAAATGCGGCCGGGAAGAGGTCTCCCCCGGCGAGTTCATCAGCGCCCGGGTCGACCTGGTATTGGCTTCCGAGCTGTCGGGCGTGGTGGCCATCGAGGAGTTCGAACGGATCCGAGGGGCGAGAATCTTTGATCCGGACAAGGTCGTCCTTGTCATGGATCACTTCACCCCGAACAAGGACATCGAGAGCGCCGAAATCGTCAAGCGCTGTCGGGAATTTGCCGTCGAGCATGGCGTTCGCTTCTACGATGTCGGCCGCGCGGGCATCCAACATATCCTGCTACCTGAGAAGGGGTTAGTGTCGCCGGGCGATTTGATCGCCGGTGCCGACTCCCACACCTGTACCTACGGGTTCATCGGCGCCTTCGGGACCGGCATCGGCTCGACCGATGCCGCGGCCGCAATGGCCCTGGGGGAATTGTGGCTCAAGGTGCCGGAGACGGTCCGTATCATTTTCCATGGCAAGCCGCCTGCCTGGGTCGGGGGCAAGGACCTGATACTCCACACGATTTCGCAACTTGGGGTGGATGGGGCGCGCTACCAGGCCATGGAGATGACCGGCGATGCGCTTCAGCACCTGGGCATGGCCGATCGTTTCTCGATCTGCAATATGGCGATTGAAGCCGGAGCCAAAACTGGCCTGATACCGGCTGACTCGCTTGCCCAGGCCTACGTACGCGAACGGGGTGGCCGTCCCGGATCCGTGTTCGAGTCAGACCCTGGTGCCGAGTTTGCCGCGACGTATGAGTTTGACGTCGACGGGTTCGAGCCGTTCGTCGCCGTGCCCTTTCTGCCCGAAAACGTCAAGCGGGTTTCCGAGATCGCTGGCCTTGAGATCCAGCAGGTCGTCATCGGAATGTGCACCAATGGGAACATTGAAGACCTACGCGCGGCGGCTTCGGTGCTCAAGGGCCATAAGGTCCACCCGCGAACGCGGGCGATTATCATCCCTGGGAGTCAGAAAGTCTACCTGGACGCGGTCCGCGAAGGCCTGGTAGAGATCTTTATCAATGCCGAGTGCGCCGTCAGCACCCCAACCTGTGGCCCGTGTCTCGGGGGACATATGGGCGTTCTGGCCTCGGGCGAGCGGTGTGTCTCCACCAGCAATCGCAACTTCCGCGGCCGGATGGGACACGCCGAAAGCGAGGTTTACCTCGCCAATCCGTACGTGGCGGCCGCTTCAGCCGTCGCCGGCTGCATCGCCTCGCCGGACGAGATCCTCTCATTGGCGGTCTGAATGGGCACAGACAATACCTCTGATCCTGATGTTTCAAGAGAAGTGGCGGCTTTCATCGCTGAACGGGATCTCTTCGCGCATTCGCTCGGCATCGAACTCGCGGAGCTCAAGCCCGGTTTCAGCCGGACCCGCATGCAATTGGCCCCGCACATGGTTAACGGTCACGGTCTCCCACATGGAGCTGTGATCTTCGCCCTGGCCGACTTCGCCTTCGCCGCGGCCTGCAATTCCCACGGCCGCACCGCAGTCGCACTGAGTATGGACATCCATTTCCTGAGCTCACCCAGGGTCGACGCCGAGCTGGAGGCGGAAGCGGTCGAGGTCCGCTGCGGCCAGCGCACGGGCCTGTACCGCATCACTGTGCTCGACCAGGACAAGAACATCGTCGCCGAACTGCATGGCATGGCCTATCGGAAGAAGGAGCGGTTCCTGGGGGAGACCGCTCAGGAGACAGAAGCATGACCCTTGGTGCGTTCACAGATGCTACCCTGGCCGATCTGCTCTCCATCCAGGCTGAGGTCCATGGAGATCATCCCTATCTCCTCAACCTGCAACAGTCGCTGAGCTACGCGGAAGCCGAGGAACGAAGCACGCGACTCGCGGCCGGCCTGGCGGAGCGCGGGCTCGTCCCCGGCGATCGTCTGGCAATCATCCTCCCCAATGTTCCTGAATTCGTTTTGACAGTATTCGCCGCCACCAAGGCGGGCTTGATCATGGTGCCCATAAATGTGCGCCGCAGCCGCGATGAGGTGCTGGCGCGTCTTTCAAGGACGCGTCCGAAGGCCGTGGTCACTTTCTCGGAGCCCCAGGCATGGGATGGGCTTGATCACCTGGCGCAGATGCTCGACCTGCTACCGGAGGCGAGTTACCTCGAGTGGATCATCAGCCTCCAGGGATCCGGTCCACGCGTCACCCGCTGGGACGATCTATGGCACTCAACGGCCAGTCCGCCCTCTCCGGTGATCCGACCCCAAGATGCCGCAGCCATCGTCCACACTTTGGGGAGCTCGGGCGAGGCGCGCGGCGCTGTCCTGACCCACACCGCCCTTGTCCGAAACGCGGCAGGCGTCGCCGAGACTCTGCGCGCCACCTCTGACGACATCTTCATCGGAGCCGTCCCGTTTTCAAGCGCTTTCGGGCTCACACCGACCATCCTCGCCTGCACCGTGGCCGGCGCCACATTGTCATGCCTTCCCCGCTATGACGCCGGGGTCGCCTTAGAAATGCTCGAAACCGCACGGATCAGCGTGCACCATGGCGTGCCGACGATGTTCGCCTTGGAGCTTAACCATCCTGACTTTGATCCTGCCCGCTGCGCAAGCCTGCGCACTGGGATCATGGCTGGAGCGCCGTGCCCATCCGAGCTGGCGAATGCCGTGCGACACAAGATGGGGATGAACCTGATCCTCGCCTATGGTCTTACCGAGGCCTCGCCCTCCGTCTCAATGACCCACCTCGAAGACGGCCCGGTCACCGCCTCACAGACCGTCGGGCGAGCGATGCAGGGGGTCGAGCTCCAGGTGATCGATCGTGAGGGCGAGGTTCTTCCCAGGGGAGACGAAGGCGAGCTGTGTGTGCGCGGCTACAACGTCATGCAAGGCTACTGGGAAGATCCCCAGGCCACCCTGGAAGTGTTGGATGCTGAAGGATGGCTCCATACCGGCGACCTGGCGACGATCGACGCGGATGGCCTTGTACGAATCCTGGGGCGGAAGGAAGAAGTCATCCATCGGGCAGGTTTCAAAATCCACCCAGGCACGGTGGAGATGGTTCTGCGTTCGTTCCCCGGAGTCAGAGAGGCTGCAGTCGTCGGCGTTCCCGACGCGATCTATGGCGAGATCTCCTGCGCCTGTGTCGTGCGCACGGCGGGGTCGGCTATTTCAGCCGAGGACCTGCTGGCTTTTGCCGCCGAGCGTCTGGCCGACTACGCCGTCCCCGATCGGGTGCTCTTCTTTGAGAGGCTGCCGCGTGACGGCAGCGGTCCGGTGCGGAAGGATTACCTGCGGGAACGAGTTCGCATTCGAGGCCGGGCCTGGACCTTTGGCAAGAACATCGACACGGATGCCATCATCCCGGCCCGGCATTGCAACACCTCCGACCCGGGAGAGCTGGCTAAACACTGTATGGAAGACGCTGACCCTACATTCGTCGGAAAGATGAAGCGTGGCGACCTGATCGTCGCAGACACCAATTTTGGCTGCGGCTCCTCCAGGGAGGTCGCACCCATCTCCATCAAGGCCGCCGGCGTTTCGGCTGTCATTGCCAAGTCTTTCGCCAGAATCTTCTTCCGCAACGCCATCAACATCGGCCTGCCGATCCTCGAATGCGCGGCGGCGGTGGACGACATAGGCCTGGGGGACGAAATCGAGGTTGAGCCCGCGGCTGGCGTCATTCGCAACCTTACACGCGGCACAACCTTCCAGGCCACCCCCTACCCCGAATTCCTGCAACGGATCATAGAACGCGGCGGCCTATTGCCGTACGTCGAAGAACGCCTGGCGGAGAGGCGGACATGATCGGATTCGATTTGTCCGATGAACAAAGGGAGTTTCGGGATCTGGCCCACCGCTTCGCCGAAAAGACCATCCGGCCTGTGGCCCCCCAGGCGGACGAAGACGAAGAGGTTCCGTGGGACGTGCTCTCCAAGGCCCACCAGGCGGGCCTGCTCACCTATCACATCCCCGAACGCTACGGTGGCGGCGGAGTGGAGAGCATCCTCACGCGCGCCCTGATCGACGAGGAGCTCTTCTGGGGCTGTGCCGGAGTGGGGACAATCATCGGCGGCGTCGGCCTGTGCGCGACTCCGATCCTACTCGCCGGCGATGAAGACCAGAAGTCGCGCTATCTGCCGCGCTTCAGTGAGCCGGGGAAAGTAACTCTGGGGGCCTTCGCCCTGACCGAGCCCTCGGCGGGCTCCGACGCTGGCGGCATCATCACCCAGGCACAGCGCCAGGGCTCGAAGTACATCTTGAACGGATACAAGACTTTCATCACCAATGCCGGCATCGCCGACATCTATGTGGTCTTCGCCACGCTCGATATCGCGCTTGGTGACCGGGCCATCACGGCCTTCATTGTCGAAAAAGAGTGGCCTGGGGTCATACCGGGAAAGAAAGAGAAGAAGCTGGGGATCCGGGCTTCGCACACTGCCAGCCTGGCGCTCGAAGACGTCGAGGTCCCTGTTGCAAACCGCCTGGGCGAGGAAGGCCAGGGCTTTGAGATCGCCATGCGTACTTTCGACACCAGCCGAACGCACATTGCAGCGGGCGCCGTCGGAGTGGCACGCGCGGCCGTCGAGTATGCAAACCGCTACGCCCAGGACCGCACTCAGTTTGGAAAACCGATTGCCCATTTCCAGGCCGTGGGGTTCATGCTGGCCGACATGTCCATCCAGGTGGAGGCGGCCCGCCTGTTGACCTGGCGGGCTGCCTGGTTGGCCGATCAGCATCAGCCGTGCACGATGGAGTCGAGCATGGCCAAGAGCTATGCTGCGGACGCGGCCATGAAAGTCACGACGGATGCAGTCCAGATTCTTGGTGGCTACGGTTTCATGCGCGAGTACCCAGTCGAGAAGTGGATGCGTGACGCCAAGATCATGCAGATCTATGAGGGCACGACCCAAATCCAACACATCATCATCGCCCGACAGCTCACAACGAGGCAAAAGCTATGAAAACATACAAAGTCGGCGTCATCCCCGGAGACGGGATCGGCCCAGAGGTCATGCGAGAAGGCCTGAAAGTGCTACAGGCCGTCGCCTCCGAGGCGGAGTTCAGTGTGGATACGATCGAGTACCCATACAGCGGGGCCTACTATCTGAAGACGAAGGAGCTGGTACCCGAAAAAGTGATCGATGAGTGGCGCTCTCTGGACGCCGTGCTCCTGGGCGCCATTGGCCATCCCGATGTCGAGCCTGGTCTGGTCGAGCGCTCGGTGATCCTCGGCCTGCGCTTCGGGCTGGACCTGTACATCAATCTGCGCCCCATCAAGCTCTACGCAGAATCGCTCTGCCCTTTAAAGGGCAAGACCCCAAAGGACGTCGATTTCACCGTTGTGCGCGAGAACACGGAAGGTCTGTACGCCCAGATCGGCGGCCACCTGAAGAAAGGAACGCCGGACGAAGTCGCCACCGTGACAGGTGTTTACACCCGCAAAGGTTGCGAGCGAGCCATCCGTTATGCCTTCGAGTTGGCCCGTCAGCGGGGCGCATCGGCTTTACCTAACGCTCGCGCTCCGAGAGTCACATTGGTTGACAAGTCGAATGCCATTCGACCACAGGACATCTGGGTTCGCGCGTTTGACGATGTGGCCAAAGAGTATCCCGAGGTTGAGACGGACCATGCCTATGTCGATGCCTGCTGCATGTGGATGATCAAGAACCCCGAGTGGTTCGATGTGATCGTCACAGCCAATCTTTTCGGGGACATCATCACCGACCTGGGGGCGATGATCCAAGGTGGGATGGGCATCGCCGCTTCGGGCAACATCCATCCTGGGAAGACTTCGATGTTCGAACCGATCCATGGCTCGGCCCCAAAGCATGCCGGCAAGAACACCGCTTGCCCGTTGGGGGCGATCCTGGCAGCGTCCATTATGTTTGACTATCTTGGAGAGCGGGCGGCGGGCTCGCGCATCGAAACAGCCGTAGCGGACTTGCTGCGTTCGGGC
>Ga0209342_10002125_pt1 | contig 21613 bp, 16 predicted proteins | sample RifCSP16_2_FD_184023 | JGI IMG/M metagenome (GOLD analysis project Ga0209342, IMG submission 184023) | Soil microbial communities from Rifle, Colorado - Rifle CSP2_sed 16_2 (SPAdes) (version 2) | ecosystem: Environmental > Terrestrial > Deep subsurface > Rock core/Sediment | place: Rifle... | reverse complement strand
CGGCCCTGCTGCGTCCGACCGACTATTCGCAGCTCTAGTGAGCAAGGGGGGCCTGCGTCGGCCCCCCTTGGACCCCCGCTCGCTTCGCCCGAGTGAATCGGGCTTCGCTCGCAGCCCGTTGCCATTTCCCCAGCTTGGCCGAGGCGGTGGCGCGAGCCCTCACTCCGGCGGGGGTTCGCGCAGCCTGAGGGGCGCGGCTGCCTACTCCGGCTTGAGCGCGCGCAGCTTGACGTTGCGGAAGGACACCCGGTTGCCGTGGTCCTGAAGCAGGATGTGTCCCTCGCGGAGCTCCCCGAAGCCGGGCCAGACCACGTACTTGCTCCTGGCCACCAGGCTGCGGTACTCCGGCGTGCCCCGCTCGTAGGCGAGCACCTGCGTGCCGTTCAGCCAGTGCTCGACGTGCCGCCCGCGGGAGACGATGCGGGCTTCGTTCCACTCGCCGATCGGCCGCACCTTCTTGTCGCTGGCCGCGGCGATCAGGTCGTAGAGCGAGCCGAGCGTGCGGTTACCGTCGCGGCCCGCCTTGGCGTCGGGGTGGCGCTCGTCGTCGAGCAGCTGGTACTCGAGGCCGATCGAGGAGCCCGGCCCGCGGTTGAGCTCGGGGTCGACGTAGTACTTGATCCCGCTGTTGGCGCCTGCCGTGAGGCGGAACTCCAGCTTCAGCTCGAACGCCGCGAACTTCCTGTCGGTGACGATGTCGCCGCCGTTTCGGGCCTCGGCGCCGCCGCTCTCGAGCACGCTCAACTCGCCGCCGTGCACCTCCCAGCCCCCCTTCGGGAAGTCCTTGTCTCGCGCGCTGCGCCAGCCCCACGTGCTGCGCCCGTCGAACAGCAGCTCGAAGCCCTGCTCTCGCTCGAGGTCGGTGAGCGTGTTGGGCGTGAGGCCGGCGGCCGCCCGTGGCAGCTCCCGGATTCGGACGTTCCGCCATCGGACTGCGAGGCCCGCCTGCTTCGCCTCGTGGACCTGGAAGCCGATGAAGCCCGAGCGCGCCACGCCGTCGACGAGGTCCGCGACCGCGACGCCGTTCACCCAGGTGCGCAGCCGGTCACCGCTTGCCTCCACGCGGTAGAGGTTCCATTCGCCGGCCTTGAACGCGCTCCGCACGGCAGGGTCGTCGCTCCGGCTCGTCAGCCACCCGCGGCGCTGCTCTTCGTAGATCCCGCCGCTGTAGCCACCCGCCGAGGGATCGATCTCGACCTGGTAGCCGTGGACGACCCCGGCCCGATACTCGGGCCGCGAGGCCGAGCGGACCTGGACGCCCGAGTTGAGGCTCGGGTCCACGAGCACCTCGAACTCGAGCACGAAGTCGGCGTAGTCCCGGGGCGGGCAGAGGAAGCTGTTCTTCTCGCGGAGCACCGTGCGGCCCACGAGAGCGCCGTCCTCGACCGAGTAGACGGCCTTGCCCCCTCGCTGCACCCAGCCTGCGGTGGACTTGCCGTCGAACAGGCTCACGAAGCCCTCCTCAGCCCGGGCCGCGGACGCCACGAGCACGAGCAGGCTGCCCGCCAGGATTGCGCCCCGCGGGCCGCACCGATGGCCCGGGGTCGTCGTCGTCGGTCGCAAGTCGAACATGGCTCCTCCGCGCTCAAGAACTCCAGACCCGGCCGCCCGGGTACTCGTGGGCGGCCAGGGACGCGTCCTTCATCTCGATCGAGTAGCCCGGCGCGAGCGGCGCCTGGTAGCGCGCGCCCACGACCTTGGCCGGCTCGACGAAGTGCTCGTGCAGGTGATCGACGTACTCGCAGTGGCGGTCCGTGATGGACGGGTTGAGCGCCACGTAGTCGTAGATCGCCAGGTGTTGGACGTACTCGCACAGCCCCACGCCGCCCGCGTGCGGGCAGACCGGGACGCCGAACTTCGCGGCGAGCAGCAGGATCGCGAGCACCTCGTTGACCCCGCCCACGCGGCAGGAGTCGATCTGGCAGTAACCGATAGCACCCGCCTGCAGCAGCTGCTTGAAGACCACGCGGTTCTGGCACATCTCGCCGGTCGCGACCTTGATCGGCGCGATCGCCTTCGCGATCGTGGCGTGGCCGAGGACGTCGTCCGGGCTCGTCGGCTCCTCGATCCACCAGGGATCGAACTCCGCGAGCGCCCGCACCTGGGTGATCGCGTCACCCACGTCCCAGCACTGGTTTGCGTCCATGCTCAGCCGGCGCTCGCTGCCGATCTCGGCCCGCATGAGCGCCGCCCGACGCCGGTTGCCCTGGCGATCCTCCGACACCTTCATCTTGAAGTGCGTGAACCCCTGCGCCATCGCCTCGCGGCACAGGCGCCTCACCTTCTCGTCCGGGTAGCCGAGCCAGCCGGTCGAGGTGGTGTAGGCCGGGAAGCCGGAGCACAGCATCTCTGCTTCGCGCGCGCCGCGCGTCGCCTTGTGCTTCTCCAGCATCGCGAGCGCGTCGTCGGGGGTGAGGGCGTCGGTGATCCAGCTGAAGGGAACGCAGTCCACCGTCTGCTGCGGCGTCAGGTCCGTGAGCAGCTTCCAGACCGGCTTCCCCTCGCGGCGGGCCCACAGGTCCCAGATCGCGTTCAGGACGGCGCCGGTCGTCATGTGCACGATGCCCTTCTCGGGCCCGATCCAACGCAGCTGCGGGTCCTGCGTGAGACGCCGGTAGAAGCCGCGGAAGTCGGCCGTGATCTCCTCGAGCTCGTGGCCCACGACCAGGCGCGCGAGCGCCCTCGCGGCGGCGACGCCGATCTCGGTGCCGTGGCCATTCGTGAAGGTCAGGCCGAAGCCCGCCTGCGGCCCGTCCGTCTCGAGCGTCACGTAGACGGCCGAGTAGTCGCCGAGGTTGAGCGCGTCAGAGCCGTCTTTCTCGCGGGAGGTGGGGAAGCGGATGTCGCGAGCGCTGAGGTTCGTGATTCTCATGCCGGCCCCCGACTATACGACATCGGCGTGAGGGCGTCGGGGGAGGGGGCCGGCTTTGTCTGGACCGGTCGTTGGCTTCGTTTCGTGGTCCAGCATCTCGGGGACTGGGGGCGGCGACGACGAGCCTCGTAGTCGAGCATCCCTGGGACTAGCGAGGGAACGGGGCTGACGGCCTGTTTCTGGCTTTCTTTGAAATGAGGGGGTTCCACCCCCTCAAACTCCCCCGGGTTTACTTCTTGCCCTTTTTGGGCGCGGCCTTTGCCCGCGCCTTGGGTGGGGTCTTCGGTTTCTTTTCTGGTTCCTTTGCTGGTGTCTTTCTTTGGGGTGGCTTTTTTTCGGGGGGTGGCTCTCCGGCCGGCGCGGGTCTGCGGCGGGGGGTCTTCTTGGCTGCGACCTTCATCGTGGCAGCCACCAGGGCGGCCTGGCGGGCTTCCTCGGTCACTTCCGTCGTGAGCGGGTAGCGGTCGAGGTCGCGTGCGAGCTCGTCGTAGTCGCAGCCCTCCGCTTCACACACGTAGAACGACCCGCCCTTCCTTTCGCGCACGAGCAGGTATGCGGTGCCGCACTTCGGGCAAGGGGCCGGCACCGGGCGCGCACGGAAGTTCTTCGTGCACTCGGGGTAGCGCGCGCAGCCGTAGAAGGGGCCGAAGCGGCCCTTGCGCTCCAGGATCTGTCCCTTGTGGCACTCGGGGCAGGTGACGCCGGTGAGCGTCACGGGCTTCGGCGGCTTGTAGCGGCAGTTCGGGTAGTTCGAGCAGGACACGTACTCGCCGAAGCGGCCGTGCCGCTTCACGAGGTCGTGGCCGCAGACGGGGCACTTCTCGCCCGTAGGCTCGTCGGGCCGCGCCTCGGCCTTGCCGCCCGAAACCCGCACCGAGATGGCGTTGCGGCACTTGGGGTAGGCGGTGCAGCCGAGGAAGGCCGAGCCGTTCTTCCCCGTGCGCAGCCGCATCGGGCTGCCGCACTCTTCGCAGATCTGCCCCTCGAGGTCGCTCGGGTCCACGGGGTCCTCCTCCGTCTCGGGGATGTCGACGGTCCAGGTGCACTCGGGGTACCCGCTGCACGCGATGAACAGGCCGGCCTTGCCCATGCGCAGCTTCAGCGGGTGACCGCTCTCGGGGCAGGTGTCGCCGGGGTCGTTGGTGAGGCGGAAGTCCGTGAAGGCCGAGCGCACCAGCGGCATCTCGAGCCCGGCTTTCACCGAGTGCATCTGCTTCTTCGCGCGCTCGCGGTCCTTCGAGAACTTGCCGTCGAAGTCGCGCAGCGCCTGGCGCCAGTCGACCTTGCCCTCCTCGACCTCGTCGAGCTCCTCCTCCATCCGCGCCGTGTACTCGGTCTGGAAGAAGTCCTCGAAGCCCTCCTTCATCAGGTCCACCACGAGGCGGCCGAGCGGAGTCGGGATGAAGCGGCGGTCCTGCTTGCGCGCGTACTCGCGCTGCTCGATCTTGCGCAGGATGTCGGCGTAGGTGGAGGGGCGGCCGATGCCGTTTTCCTCCATGAACTTCACGAGCGAGGCCTCGTTGAAGCGCGGCGGCGGCTGCGTTTCGTGGTCTTCCACCTTGGCCTCGCGCAGCGCCAGCACGTCGCCCTCGGCGATCGCGGGCAGCCGGACCTTCGCGTCGTCGCCCTCGGATTCGTCCTCGGGCGCGTTCTGGGTCTCGGTCTCCGAGACCTGGCCGTAGAGCCGCAGGAAGCCCGGGTCCTTGAGCACCGAGCCGGTCGCACGCAGCGCGGCGAGGTCGGGCGATCCCTCCCGCCGCGCCTCGATCTCGACCGTCGTCACGTCGCTCAGCGCCGGGTTCATCTGCGATGCGACGAAGCGGTTCCAGATCAGCTGGTAGAGCTTCAGCTCGCCGGGCTCGAGGTAGCGCGCGACGGCTGCAGGCGGCAGCTCCAGGGTCGTCGGTCGAATAGCCTCGTGCGCGTCCTGCGCGTCCTTCTTCGACTTGTAGCGGCGCGCCTCGGCGGGCAGCGCCACTTCGCCGTAGGTGGTGCGGACGTAGTCGCGCACCGCCGTGAGCGCCTCGTCCGCGACGCGCACGGAGTCCGTCCTCATGTAGGTGATCAGCCCGACCGTGCCGTGGTCGCCGACGGCGCGGCCCTCGTAGAGCCGCTGCGCGAGCGTCATCGTCTTGCGCACGGAGAAGCCGAGCGAGCGCGCCGCCGCCTGCTGCAGTTTCGGCGTCGTGAAGGGCGGGGCGGGGTTCTGGCGCCGTTCGCGCGCCTCGACCGACAGGGCGCGCAGGCTCGACGCCAGCACGTGGGCGCGCACTTCCTCGGCTGCCGCGTGCGTGGCGAGACGCGGGTCGGTCCCGTCGAAGTTGAGCTTGTCGCCCCGCCAGGCGACCACGCGCGCCGGGAACGCCGCCTCGCCCTTCGCGAGCGTGACCGGCACCGAGAAGTAGCGGATCGCGACGAAGGCCTCGCGCTCGGTCTCGCGCTCGACGATGATGCGCAACGCCACCGTCTGGACGCGCCCGGCGCTGAGCCCGCGCCAGACCTTGTTCCAGAGCAGCTCCGAGACCTCGTAGCCGACCAGGCGGTCGATGATGCGCCGCGCCTGCTGCGCGCCGACGCGGTCCTTCGAGATCTTGCCGGGCTTCTCGATCGCGCGCGTGACCGCGGACTTCGTGATCTCGTGGAACTCGGCGCGGTGGAAGGTGGCGTCCGGCGCCTCCTTCTTCAACAGCTCGTGCAGGTGCCAGCAGATCGCCTCGCCCTCGCGGTCGGGGTCGGCCGCGAGGTAGATGGTGTCGGCCTTCTTCGCGAGCCGCGCGAGCTCGGCGACCGTCTTCTCCTTGCCGGGAACGATGCGGTAGTCCGGCTTGTAGTCCTTCGTGCGGTCGACCGAGATGCCTTTTCGGTCGAGATCGCGCACGTGGCCGTAGCAAGCCGTGACCTGGAAGTCCTTTCCGAGGAACTTGCCGAGGGTCCCGGCCTTTGCGGGCGATTCGACGATGACTAGAGAGCGCGCCATTGGAATCGACAGGGTGCCACGCCTGTCAAGCCCCCGCGATCAGCAGGAGCCCATGTAGTGTCGTCCAAAGCGTGACAAAGCGCACATTCGGTGTCACTTGTGACGTTTCGCACCGCGAGGAGGCAGGACCTTATCCTATGCATATCCATTAGGGTGCCGCGCCGCACGGCGAGGGCGGCGGGCATCAGGCGAGGCCGTCCCTCCACGCGACCTCGGTCGAGGCTATCAGCGATGCCTCGTGTCGAAGGCACAGCGGCGGGTCGGGCTTGGCGCAAGCTGCAGCTGCGGGAAGGAAGCGAAGAGCAACGCCTCTCCGCCGAGATGGCGCAACTCGGCCTCGTCGGGAGCAGCCAGCCGATGATCGCGCTCTTCCGGTGGATCAAGAGAGCGAGCGCGGCGAGCGATCTTCCTGTGCTGTTCACGGGCGAGACCGGGACCGGCAAAGAGCTGGTGGCGCGCGCCATCCATCGTCTCGACCCCAAGCGTTGCCACGGACCCTTCGTGCCGGTGAACTGCATCGCCCTCAGCCCCGGCGTCGCCGACAGCGAACTCTTCGGCCACCGAAGGGGCTCGTTCACCGGCGCCATCGAGGACCACCGCGGTTTCTTCCGCTCCGCCGATCGAGGCGTGCTGTTCCTCGACGAGATCGCGGATCTCGAGATGGCCCTCCAAGGCAAGCTGCTACGCGTCCTTCAGGACAGCCGCGTGATGGCCGTTGGTGAGAACCGCGAGCTCACCGTGAACGCCCGTGTCGTCGCCGCCACGAACAAGGACCCAAGGGCGCTCATCACGGAAGGTCGGTTTCGACTGGACCTCTACCATCGGCTCGCCGTCCTTGAAGCTCGCGTCCCGCCGCTGTCGGAAAGGCGCGACGACATCGCGCTCCTTGTCGCGCACCTCGTCGAGAAGCACGTCGCCTTGCGGTCTACGCGCCCCCCGGTGCACGCAGGGTTCGTGGAGACCCTCGAGCGCATCAGCTTGCCCGGTAACGTGAGGCAGCTTGAGAACCTCGTGTGCCGCGCGCTGGCCTTGGGGAGCGACGACGCCCCTCTCGGGGTCGAGGACCTCCCGCCCGAGGTCTTGGATCAGTTGGGTCGACCGGCACCGCCGACGGTCGCGGGTCCACAGCCTGAGGTCACGAGGACAGCGTCAGCTGGCCATCCACCGGGGACCCCGGCGGATTGGAGCGACTTCCTGGCGGCTCACAGCGGGAGCCTCTCCCGCTGCCTCGGTGCCTGCGAGCGTGTGTTGCTCCAAGCCGCCCTCGATTCCGCTCACGGCAACCAGTCCCAGGCCGCCCGCCTTCTGGGCATCACGGCGCGGAGTGTCTACAACAAGCTCCGACGACATGCTCCTTAAGCGTTAAGGCGGGACACCCCTTCGCGAGTCCTCGCGCACCGGAACGGCCGTTCTGCTCCGGTCGTTCCTCCCGGAACTCAACTTCCGCTCGGGCAGCGCTCAGCGCTCCGGGAGCCACGGCCTCAGAAGCACGGAAGTCGCGTGGAAGCGCGGCATTGCGTTGCAGACCACTTGCCCCGGCTGCAGTGGCACGAACCGTGTTGGAGGAAAGGGCGGTGAAGCCTAATGCCCAACAAGTCGCCGCCAGCGCGCCGCCCGCCTCCGCGACGCTCGCCTCCTATGACCGTGCCGCCTGCAACAGCTACCGAGCTGCGCACGATGCGGTTCGGAGGATCGGTTTGTGGTTTGGCGCACGTCCTATGCCTCACCAGCAACCACAGGGAGGAACTCTTGTGAAGCACCTCGAGAGGATGGCCGTACTGATGGCGGTGTTCATGGGAGGAACCGCAACCACAGTGACCGCACAAGACGTTACGAGACCGTGGGACATCCTGTTCCGATATGGGATCTCCCTGCTCATCAACGATCCTGTAGAGGCCCGCCGGAATCCCACTGGGATCCTGCGGTGCACAATCGCGGATGGAGGCTCGGTAGACATTACATACATGCGTATGTTCAGTCCTACTGCCCCCGGAGGGTTCAATCAAGCGCTGGCGACGTGTAGGGCGTTGCAGCAACGGTGGCAGGCCGAACACCCCATTCAGCCAATCACAGTCACACCAGTCATTGTGAACCCGCCAGCGCCGCCACCAGGCAACAACACAGGAGACACCCCCAGGGGAGGATCGACGACTAGCCAACCGGCCGCGTCTACCTCCGCCAGCCCGGAGGAATTCCGAGCGAGGGTCTGTCAGGCGTACCTTAGTCATCGACCCCCAATCAGCCAGGGCAGCATTCGATTCAAAGGCGGTCTGCTTGGGGGCGCACTCACTCCTCCGGCTCACTTTGGGGAGGCGTCGGGGCGATACGCTCTTACAGTGTCAACTGTGCTCGGCGCCGTTTCATGGACCCTATTGAAACTGGGCGTCCCTCTGGCCACTCGGGCTGGCACGAGCGGCTTCACGCTTTTCACTCTCACCAAGAAAGCGCACACGGCGGAGAAGTGGATGACACGCGCCGAGGGTATACTGTGGGCCACTGGTAGCCACTCACCCGAGAGCGAGCCGCAGTGGGTGCCATGGACAGATGTGACGGGCTGTACTCCGTGAGTTCCGGGGCGATGACTTCCGAGTAGCTCAGGTCGACTTGTAAGGAGGGGAAGAGCCGATGCCGTGGGGCGGGGGTAGCAGCTGGCTATGGGTTTGGAGCCGGGTGGCCAATGTGATACTGGGCGCTCTCTTCGCATCCGCGGGGCTACGGCTCGTGGTGTCAGGAGGAGCTGGCTGGTGCCCGTTCCGCGACATGCCAAGCGTAGTAACAAACATCATTGGTGTTGGCCTTGTCGTCGGTGGTGTGCTGTTGCTTCCGGCACGGAGCGCAGTGGTCGGGCTGGGTTTCGTCGGCGTCTGGCTAATACTCTGGGTATCGATGCCGCGTACGTTTTGGGGCAACGAGTCCTGCTGGCAGACCCCGCTCGCCCTCGCGGCCCTCTCTCTGAACATGGGCCTAATGGGTTTCAGCGATCGGGGAGGGCGGTCGCAGCCCGACACAAGGACGTTGTTGTCCTTCGCGCTCGCGTATCTGATCGGCGCCACGGTCCTGTGGCTCAGACGGTAGTGGAGGCATGCTAGCAAAGAGATGCTGCTGTCTTCGGGTCCGATCCGAGCGAGCTCTAGGTCGAACGAAAGCCAGGTCAAAGGCCTTGGCGGACTCGACAGCGTGACGCCGCGCTCGCGGGCGACTTCGACCGCATTCTCGTAGGCCCGCGCGGCGCGTGACGCCGGTGCCGGGCCGGTGGTGAGGACGCGCTCGAGGCGGGCCGCGCTTCGGCCGTACCGTCGGCGACCGCGACATTGCCGGCGTGGACGAGGAGCGCCACCCGCCCCCTCGCCGTGGTGGACCGAGGCCCAGGGTGGCGCCAGAGACCGCATTCACGAGCACGTTCAGCATAGGCCAGGCGGATAGGGACGCCGTCCTATCCGCCGTGAACGCCTTCGCTTTCCGGGTTGCGTGAGGCGCCCGTCACTTCCCGCAACTGAATGGAGTTGACACAGGGGCCGAGGCGAGCCCCTCGGCTCCTGAGCGTCACCAGATTCCCATTCCGCAGCGGGCGCTCGACCGTCTTGCATCGGAAGACCTGTTCTCACCTTTCCCTTCCGGAACCTGTGTTCCACCCCGTGGGACGGGCAGCACGGAGATCCCCGCGGCAGGACGGCGCGAATCGCACAGGGCAACGTACTTGTGGCCTGCTTGCTCGCCGTACCGTCTCTTGGCACAACGCGTGCACAGGCACGGGATGGCATGGACCCGGTCTTGGCCGCGAGCCTCGAGCGCAGTGAGGCCGGAGTTCACGACACCGTGCGACGACACCACGCGGAGGTCATGGGCTCGTGGGTCGGGAAGTTGGTCGCAACTGAAGGAGTTCAGATATGAGGAAGATCGTCCCGTTCGGTGTCGTGTGCGTGGTACTAACCACCCTTGCGAGAAGCGATGATCGTCCGTTCCAGCTCTGTGACTTGGTCAAGTCCTCGCTCTGCCCAGGCCTGACGTCCATCTACGAGTTCGAGGAGGGGTCCGACTACGCGCGCACGAGCGACTCCGGGGGCGTCCGGTTCCTCGAGCCAGACGCTGCGAACGTCGGCAACTCCACGACGCACAGGACGGGGACTTACGCGCTGGCGCACACGGCAGTGGCCAACAGCTACATATACATGCCGCGGTCCGCCGGTCCGGTAGGACAGTTCACCGTTTCATTCTGGATCTACATCGACACGCTCCCGTCGGCCTCGACCAAGCGCGTGCAGGTTCTCTCGACGCGGGACAACCTCGGGAACGAAGGCTACCCGCGCATTTACATCTACAACAACGCAGGGACGAGCAACCTTCGCTACGAGGTGAAGCAGAGCGTCGACGACACCGTCACCACGCTCACGTCGACCCAGTCGCTCTCGACCGCTACGTGGTACCACGTCACATTCGGTCAATACCCGAACGCGACGTCGAGTGCACCCTACCAGCAGACGCTGTGGCTGCAGGTCAACGCGGGGACTCGGAATACCGCGAACATCACCTATCCCGATGTGCCGACGTTCGGGGACTTCATCGTTGGGGGGTGGATCAACACGTCCCCGACGGAGTATGGCGCCTACAAGATCGACCAGCTCGGTGCATGGACCATTCCGTTCAGCCCGGCCGACGTGACGAAGCTCTACAACTCCGGGAACGGCAAAGCGTTCCCGTTCGTGGACTGAGGTGAACATGCGGAGACTAGCACTCGCGACGATGCTGATCGCGGTGGGCGCTGCGGTGTCCGCACTGGGCGGCGGACCTGACCTGCAGTACTGCGACCCGCTGAAGTCCACGCTGTGTTCCAGCACCCAGGTCGCTTTCATGTTCGAGGAGGACAACGACCGTGCCCGCTACGACTCGCAGACCGGCATGGTCGCCCTCGAACCCGACGGCTACAGCGTCGCGCGGCGCGCCGGCAAGGTCGGCTCGTACGCGGTGGACTTCGCCGGGAACGAGAACAGCCACCTCCGGCTCCCCGGCCTGTCGAGCGTCGGGCCGGGCTACTGGACCCTCGCCATGTGGGTCTACCCTGACACGTCGGGCAGCAGCGGCCAAGAGCAGACTCTCCTCGCGAACGACTACAAGGCCCAGGCGGGGACCCATGTGTATCTCTACAACAACGCCGGGTCGCTGCAGCTCAGGATCACGGTGACCTCCAACGAGACGAACAGCACCGTGACCGCCATCGCCGGGTCGAACCTCACGGTGGGGGCCTGGAACTTCGTCGTCGTGGGCGCGTCGCGGTGGCCGACGCAGTACGGCCAGGCGAGCCTGTTCGCGCAAGTGAACAACGGCACGAAGGGCGCCGCCACGCTGACGTACGCAGTTCGTGGGACGAACTACGAGACGTTCCTCGGAGCGCGCGCGCTTGCGGCGTCCGGCTCGCGGACCCCGTTCGATGGCGGCCTCGACGCGCTGAACTTGTTCGGTGACGCGCTCAACGCCGCGCAGCTCACGAACCTGTACAACTCCGGGAGCGGCAAAGCGTTCCCATTCGTGGACTGAGGGAGGCCTGCGGTGAAGAGAACGCTGCTCCTCTTGCTCGCGGCCCTGATGGCCGCGGGATCATCCGTCCATCAAGCGCAGGCCGATGCCGGCCCGACATTGGCGCCGTGTCTTCGCGAGAGGTCGACCCTGTGTCCTCTCACGTCGCTGGCCTTCGCCTTCGAGGAGGATAGCGACCGAGTGCGGTTCGACTCCGTCTCCGGGGCGATCGCGGTCGAGCCTGACGGATACAACGTCGGGCGACGGACCGGCAAGCTGGGATCGTACGCGGTGGACTTCGCCGGCAGCGACAACAGTCACCTCCGGCTCCCCGGCCTGGCCAGCCTCGGCCCCGGGTGGTGGACGCTCACCGCGTGGGTCTACCCCGACACGGCCGGGTCTTCTGGCCAGAGGCAGACGATCCTCGCCAATGACTTCAAGAACCAGGCTGGCACTCATGTCTACCTGGAAAACGTGTCCGGCAGTCTGTTCCTGAAGCTGTCCGTCACGACGGCCGAGCTCGACACGACGATCGTCGCAACTTCGGGCACTGCGCTCGCGGTGGGGGCCTGGAACTTCGTCTCCGTCGGAGCGTCGCCCTTTCCGAGCATCGAGGGCCAGGCCGTCATCTTCGCTCAGGCGAACAACGGGACTGAAGGAACCGCGACGCTGACATACTACGCCTACGGCGTCAACACCCAGACGTACCTCGGCGCGCGGGCCTCGCAGGCCACCGGCAGCCGCACGCCGTTCGACGGCGGTCTCGACGCGCTGTACCTGTTCTCGGATGCACTGAACCCGCTGCAGGCTCAGAACCTCCACAACGGCGGCGTCGGGATGGCGTACCCGTTCACGGACCCGAGCTACACGACGACGTTCAACATGACCGTCCAGGGCGCCGGAGCATACAACTACATGGGCAATGGCAGCTGCTCCGACATCGACGACCCGATCGGCTCGCACGACGGTTTCACGTCTTACCTGAACGTCGTGGAAAACAACAGCGCGAGCGTCGCGTGCGCGCTCACGGACCCGCAGTCCGGCGGCACCTACAACTGGGTGAAGGTATACGTGGTCCACGCGCGGAACGGCAGCGGGAGCTTCTCGTCGACGTTCGACCAGTTCTGCCCAGACGATGCCGACACCTGGGGCTACCCGCAGGTCCACACGCAGGGGACGACCTACTCAGGCGCGGCCATCGACGTGACGTCGTACGCGAACGGGATCTATTGGACGGACCCTGGCTGCGGGTACCCGATGGCGTTCATCACCAGCTCCCACACCTGGACGACCAACCCGGCCACCGGTCTCGCTTGGACGTACACCGATCTCGTGAACCTACAGGCCGGCGCTGCCGGAACGCCGAACGGACCGGCCAACGGCCGCACGAACTACTACGCGTTGACGCAGGTGTACGTCGAGGTGAGCATGACCTTCCCGTAGAAACCGCGGCAGGCTGGAACCCACACGCGGTAGACTCTTGACATGTTGGCGGGTTCGCTCGCGGTGCTGTTGAGCATGCCGGTGGTGGCGGCACAGCCTGCTCAGCGCGATATCCTGCCGATGGCCGTCTGGTACGGCGGTGGCAAGGCGCGGGCGCCCATGCTCGAGGCCGATCCGCGCTCGAAGAAAGAGGTCTGGCGTCGCGACCTGAAGCAGATCAAGGCGCTCGGTTTCAACACGATCCGCAGCTGGGTCGACTGGGCGAGCGGCGAGCCGGTGCCGGGCCAGTACCGCCTCGACACGCTGGACGTGCTGCTCTCCCTCGCCGAGGAGGAAGGGCTCAAGGTCCTGGTCCAGGTCTACATGGACTCGGCGCCCGAATGGGTGGGGCGGCAAAACCCGGACGCCCTCTTCGTAAGCTCGAACGGGCAGGCGATCCGGCCCGAGTCCTCGCCGGGCTACTGCCTGGACCACCCCGGCGTCCGCAAGGCCGACCTCGCCTTCTACGAGGCCGTCGCGCGGCGCGCCGCAGCGAGCCCTGCGCTTCTCGGCTTCGACTTGTGGAGCGAGCCGCACGTCATCAACTGGGCGAACCCGACCTACATCCAGAACCCCGAGTTCTGCTTCTGCCGGAACACGGTCGAGCGCTTCCGTGGCTGGCTCCGGAAGAAGTACGGCACGCTCGATGCGCTGAACGCGGCGTGGTACCGCCGCCACGCGTCGTGGGACGAGGTCGAGCCGAACCGCCTGAGCACGATCCTCTCCTACACCGACTACATCGACTGGAAGCGCTTCATCGCGGACAAGCTCGGGGAGGACCTGCGGGCCCGCTACGAGGCCGCCAAGCGCGGCGCGCCGGACCGCCTGGCCACGAGCCACGCCGCGGGCGTGGGGCTGTTCTCGTCGCCGCACTACTGGGAAGGCCAGTCCGACGACTGGACCATGGCGGCGCAGGTCGACTACTACGGGACGTCCTTCTATCCGAAGCACTCGGCGTTCGTGGACCGCGACGTGGAGTGGCGGGGGGCTCTGCTCGACTTCGCGCGCTCCTTCGGCTACGCGAATGGCCGGCGCGGCTTCTGGATCGGCGAGCTGCAGGCCGGCTTCGGCACCATCGCGCTCAACGTCTCGCCGACCGTGACGCCTTCAGACCTGCGGATCTGGACCTGGAGCGCGCTCGCGCGCGGGGCGAAGGCGATCGCGACGTACGCCTACTACCCGATGAGCACCGGCTACGAGTCGGGCGGGTTCGGGCTGATTCACCTCGACGGCAGGCTCACCGAGCGGGCGAAGACGGCCGGTGCCATCGCGCGGCTCGTCGGCGCGAACTCGCGGCTGTTCCTGGACGCGCGGCCCGAGGCTGCGGAGCTGGCGGTCGTCTACAACCCGCTCTCGCACTTCGTGGGCGGGCGGCAGCGGGCCGCGGCCTACGGCGGAGCGCAGGGCGAGGTGGCGGGCATCGAGCGCGACTCGCTGCTCGGCGTCTATCGCGCGCTGTTCCCGACCAACGTGCCGCTCGACTTCGTGCACGCCGACGAGCTCACGGCCAGTAGCCTCGCGTCGTACCGGCTGGTCGTGCTGCCGTACCCGCTGATGCTGCGGGCGGCGGCCGCGGCCGAGCTCGGCGAGTACGTGCGCGCGGGCGGCGCGCTCGTGGTCGAGGCGCGCGCCGGCTGGAACGACGAGAACGGGCGGGCAGCCTCGACGATCCCGGGGCTCGGCCTCGCCGAGGTGGTGGGCGCGCGCGAGACGGACGTGCAGACGGTCGCGAAGGGCGAGGCACGCGTGCGCGCGGAGGCCGGCTTCCCGGGTCTCGCACCCGGCGAGGTGCTGCCGGGTCGCTGGTACGAGGAGGCGCTCGAGGCGTCGTCCCCGGCCGCGCGCGTGGTGGCTCGCTTCGGGAACGGCGCGGCGGCCGCCGTCGTCTCGACCTACGGCCGGGGTCGGACGCTGATGCTCGGCTCGTACGTGAGCGCCGGCTTCGTCAGCCAGCCGGAGGAGGCGACCCGGCGCTTCTACGCAGGGCTCCTGGACTGGGCGGGTGTGGTGCGCCCGGTCGCCGCTTCCGGAGATCCGGTCGAGGTGCGACTGCTCGAAGCCGGCGGCGACCACCTGGTCTTCGTCTTCAATCACGCGGCGACGCCCGCGACGGCCAGCATCCGCCTGCGGCTGCCGCTTGCGGGTCGTTCCGTCCACGACCTCGTGAGCGGCCAGGCCGTGACGGTCACTGCGGCTGGCGACGGATTCGAGTGGCGCGAGGCCCTGCCGCCGCGCGAGGTGCGCGTGCTGCACGTCAGGGGTCAGGTTCTGAACTGAGGCGTGCGCCGGCCGGAAGCTGGCAGCAGCCGGGCGACCGGCAGCGGCCTGGACGTGAAGCGGGCGAGGCCGTGCGGCACGAGCCTGCGCCGCAGCTCGGGCGACAGTTGCTCCACGGCGCCGGGCGTGAGCAGGATCTCCCCCGGCCGCGCGCGATCCTCGCCGAGCTTGGAGGCGAGGTTCACCTCCAGCCCGAGCAGGTCGTGCCCCAGGTCGAGCACCTCGCCGAAGCCGATCCCGAAGGAGAAAGCGACTCGCTCGCTCGCCGGCCTGCCGTGGTTCAGGCGCGCGATCGCCGGCGCCATCGCGAGAGCGGCACGACAGGCTCGCTCGGCGCCCGGAAACGCGAGCAGCAGGCTGTCTGCCTCCACCTTGACCAGCCGGCCGCCGTGGCGCGCGACGAGCGGCCGGAGCATCCGCACCGCGCGCGCGAAAACCATCAGGAAGTGCAGGATGCCGTGGCGGGCCACGCGACGCGTGAAGTCGGCGGTGTCGGTGTAGACGACCGCGAGCGGCCGCGCCAGCGCCGCGCGGGTCCGGGCGTCGAGCGCCGCCCTCTGCAGGCGTCCGCGGCGCTCGCGGCGACGCAGCGCGGAGGCGAGTGCGCGGGTGCGCTGATTCAAGACCTGACCTCTCGACTTCAGTCGAAGAACGGGAACAGCCGCCGTAGGTCGGCTTCGCTGGGGCGGCGGCCGTACTCGCACACCTCGAAGGCCTCGGCATCCTTCACGGCTTCGGCCTTCGCCCCGTACCACTTGCGCAGCGCCGCGCGCACGTCGTCGCCAATACGCTGGCCGCCTCGCTGCTGGCGAAGCCAGGCAAGCCGCGCGGCCGGCTCCTTCGGCACGCTCTCGAGCGCCCCCTCCACCCACGGCAGCCATTCGTAGAACTGCGACGCGTGGGCGTCGAGCGCGTGGACCTTCTTCTCGATCACCGAGTCGATCGCGACCGCCACGTCGGGCCGGAACGGGTTCGGCCGCTGGAAGTGGTCGTAGGAATAGAGGAAGACGGGGTTTTTGCGCAGCGGCGGCGTGTCGGGCGTGACGTTCGGCACCACGACCATGTACGCGGTGTCCTGTACCACGACGCCGGTGTAGCGGTGGTCGGGGTGGTAGTCGTTGGGGCGCGGCGCGATCACGACGTCGGCCTGCCACTGCCGGATGCGCCGGATCACCTGCTGGCGCACCGCGAGCGTGGGCTCGAGCTCCCCGTCGTGGTTGTCGAGCACCTCGTACTCGGCGATGCCGAAGCGGCGTCCCGCCTCCTGCGCTTCCGCGCGCCGACGTCTCGCGAGAGCGCCGCCGCCTTCCGACTGGTGACCGGCGTCGCCGTTCGTGAGCGCCACGAACTTGACCGCGTGCCCCTTCGCCGCCCAGAGGGCGGCGGTGCCGCCGGCGTCCAGGTCGCAGTCGTCCGGGTGCGCGCCGAAGACGATGATGCGCAGGGGTCGCTCCTGCGCCGGCGCCGGCGTGCCGAGAAGCAGCACGCCGAAGGCGGCGCTCGCGAGGACGGCGGGACGGATCGGGGATCGGGTCATGGCGGCTCCTCCATGGGGCGGCGGGTTCAGGGCAGGGCGTCCAGCACCCGCTTCTTCGCGAGCGGGTCCACGTCGAGTGCTATGGCGAAGCGCTTGCCGGCCTCGGCGCCGCGCACACGCGCGAGCGACTCGTAGTACTCGAGGTAGGGGAAGGGCGAGATTCCGCCGCGGACGAACTCGTAGCAGCTCACCGCCGCCTTCCAGGCCGCGAGGTCCTCGCCGACGTCCAGGTAGAGGTAGGGCCGGAACTCGTCGGCATCCTCCCAGTTCTCGGCGTAGTAGACGCCGCGGACGCCGCGATGGCGGGGGAGCTTCGACAGGTAGCCCTCGAGCGAGGCGGCGAGCAGCGCCTCGCGCACGACGCGATGCGTCGCCTCGTGGTCGCGGTGAATGCTGCGTCGCCAGTGGGTGATCACGTGGGTCGGCGTGACCTCGCGGATCACGTCGGCCACGAAGCGAACCGCCTCGTCGCCTTCCGGCAGCTGGCCGTCCCGGTACGGGCCGAAGATCACCTCGGCCCCGAGCGCCTTCGCCGCGGCCAGCGCCTCGCGCCTCTTCTGCTCGCCGTAGGCCGCTGGGGAGAGGCGCGGGTTGCCGCCCTCGCCCAGCGTGAGGTGCAGGATCACGACGCGGTCGCCCAGCCGCTTGTGACGGGCGAGGATCGCCCCGGAGCTGTTCTCGACGTCGCCGGCGTGGGCGCCGATCGCGAGCAGCGTGCGGTCGCCGGCGCCGGCCACGGGTGCGGCCCAGACGGCCGTGACGAGGGCCAGCGCCCAGAGGCCCGGGCAGGGTCCGGACGGGCGCCAGGAGCGTGGCATGGCGGCGATTCTATTAGAATCCGCACGCTCGATCCCGGGAGGTTCTGATGTCCCTCGTCCGCCGCCCCGTCCCTGCCCGTCGGCGCACGCCGCTCGCGCTCGCCGTCTGCATCCTGGCCGCACTGCCCTCGGCAAGCGCCGAAACGCACCGCCTGCGGCCGAGCGTGGGCCATCCCACCTTCGCGGTGCGCGAGCCGGTGCTGACGGTCAAGCCCGGCGACGTCCTCGAGAGCGAGACGCTCTGGGGCGAGTGGTACGAGAAGGCCGGCGGGAAGTGGCCGGGCGAGGTGGGCCCGATCGCGATCGAGGGCGCTCAGCCGGGCGACACGCTCGTGGTCGAGATCCTCAAGGTGCGCCCGAACCGCGACACGGCCGTCTCGACGCAAGGCGGCCGCTTCGGGGCGCTGGTGCCCGACTCCGGCACCGCGTTCCTGAACGAGACGTTCCCGCGCGGACGATACGTGTGGCGGCTCGACCGCGCGGCGATGACAGGCACGGTCGACCTGCCGACGAGCGCGGCGAGAACGGCCACCATCCCGCTGCGGCCGATGATCGGCCGCGTGGCGGTCGCCCCCGAGGGCGCCGACGCTTTCGACGGCCTGTGGCCCGGAGACTTCGGTGGCAACATGGACGCGGCTGACGTCCGCGAGGGCACGACGGTCTACCTGCCCGTGTTCCACCCGGGGGCGCTCTTCTACTTCGGCGACGGCCACGCGGCGCAGGGCGACGGGGAAGTCTGCGGCTCGGGTCTCGAGACCTCCATGGACGTGGCGTTCCGCTTCGGCCTGCGCAAGGGCAAGGCGATCGCCTGGCCGCGTTTCGAGGACGCCGAGCACATCATGGTCGCCGGCAGCGCCCGGCCGCTCTCGGACGCGCTGCGGATCGGCTTCGTCGAGCTTGTCGAGTGGCTGGTCGCCGAGTACGGCTTCAGCAAGCCGGACGCCTACCAGCTCGTGTCGCAGGTCGCCGTGGTGCGCGTCGCCAACATGGTCGACCCGCTCTACACGGTGGTCGCCAAGTTCCCGAAGCGTCAGCTGCCGGCGCGCTAGCTCGCCATGCCGAAGGTCGAGGTGGTCCGCACCTATCTCGAGATGACCGAACCCGGGGCGCTCCGCCCCGTCCCGAGCCCGGAGCCGCGCGCGCGCGTCGAGAGGATGATGGGCTGCCCCGCCTCGTTCTTCCGCTACCTCTACGCGGAGGTGGGCCGCAACTACCACTGGGTCGACCATCTCGGCTGGACGGACGAGGAGTGGCGCGCTCGCCTCGCGAGCCCGGCGGTGTCGCTGTTCCTGCTGACGGTCGCGGGGGCCCCCGGCGGCTACTTCGAGCTCGAGCGGCACGCGGACGGCTCCGTGGAGATCGCCTACCTCGGACTGCTGCCGGAGTTCCTGGGCCGGGGCCTCGGCAAGTACCTGCTCAGCCAGGCGGCCGAGGCGGCGTGGGCGCTCGGGCCGACGCGGGTGTGGCTCCACACCTGCACGCTCGACGACCCGGCCGCGCTGCCCAACTACCTGGCCCGCGGCTTCCGGCCGTTCAAGAGCGAGACCTACGAAACCGAGATGCGGACTGACTCAAGTGGATGAAGACTCCTCCCCCGACCGCCTGGCCCGGATGGGAGAGGCCTACCTCGCCCGCCACACTCCCGACGAGCTGGCGCTCCACGCCCGCCTCGCGGGCGAGCTCGTGGCCGCGCGCCCGGCGCGCGTGGAGGTGAGCCCGGCTGGCGCAGGGCGGCTCGACGTCACGGTCGTCGCCTTCGACTTCTTCTCGGCCTTCGCTCTTCTCTGCGGCGTGCTGGCGGCCCGCGGCCTCGACATCGAGTCGGGCCGCGCCCACACGCAGGCGCTGCCCGAGGCCCCCCCGGGCGTGCCGCGGCCACGCCCGCGCGGCCGCCGACCCCGCCGCTCCGACCCGGGGCCATCGGCGTCCCGCACGATCGTCGACGAGTTCCGGGTGAGCCCGCGCGCCGACTCCGCCCGCGTCGATCCGCCGCGGCTCGCGCGACAGCTCGAAGACGACCTCGTCGGGCTGCTGACCCTCGTCGCCGCGGGCCGCACCGACGAGGCAAGCGAGCGGCTGGACCGGCGCCTGGCCGAGCGGTTCTCGGACCGGGAGCTTCCAGCCGGCGCGCTACAGCCCTTGAGCATCGACTTCGACAACGCGGCGGATCCCCACTGGACGCGCATGGAAGTGCGCGGCCGCGACACGCCGGGCTTCCTGTACGCCCTGGCCACCGCGCTCACCCTCAGAAACCTCTACATCCACCAGGTCGAGATCGCGAGCGTCGGCTCGGAGGCCCGCGACGCCTTCCTGATCGCGAGCCGCGAGGGGCGCAAGATCGAAGACCCGGCGGAGCTCGTGCGGCTGCGGGTGGCCGTGGCGCTCATCAAGCAGTTCGCACACCTGCTGCCGGTCGCCCCCGACCCGGTCCGCGCGCTGCGCTCGTTCAGTCAGCTGGTCGACCGCGTGCTCGCCGGAGAGCCGGCGGCACCTGCGCTCCAGCTGCTCGCGACGCCCGAGGGGCTCCGCGAGCTGGCACGGCTCCTGGGCGCGAGCAGCTTCCTGTGGGAGGACTTCCTGCGGCTGCAGGCGGAACCCCTGCTGCCGGTGCTCGACACGTGGAAGCGACGCCCGCTGCGCGGCCGCGCGGAGCTCCTGTCCGAGCTCCAGGCTCGTCTCGGCGCCGCCGGTTCGTTCGAGGAGCAACGACGCGTCCTCAACGAGCTCAAGGACGAAGAGATGCTGCTGGCCGACATGCGGCAGCTCGTCGACCCCGGCGTCGGCCTGATCGGGTTCTCGCAGGCTCTCACGGACCTGGCCGAGGCGGTCGCCGAAGCGGCGCTCGGGTCCTGCCTTGCCGAGGTGGCGCGTGCTCAGGCAGTGTCCCCCGCCGAGCTGGGCAGGCTGGGCCCGCTGAGCGTGCTCGGCCTCGGCAAGTTCGGCGGGCGCGAGATGGGCTACGCCTCCGACATCGAGCTCCTGTTCGCGTACCGGCCAGCTTTCCCGTCAGACGCGCCGGTGATGGACCCGGGGCAGTTCTACGAGCAGGTCGTGAAGGAGCTCAGCGGTTTCATCGCGGCGCGCCAGGAGGGGATCTTCCACGTCGACCTGCGCCTGCGCCCGCACGGGGCGAAGGGTCCGCTGGTGAGCCCGCTCGCGGCGCTCCGCGAATACTACCGGCCCGGGGGCGGGGCTGCCGGGTTCGAGCGTCAGGCCCTGATCAAGCTCCGGCACGTGGCGGGCGATCCGGCGCTCGGGGCCGAGGTCCTGGGCGTGCGTGATGCGTTCGTCTGGAGCGACGAGCCGTGGGACCGCGCGAATGCCCTTCACCTGCGCGACCGGCAGTGTCGCGAGCTGGTGCCCGCGGGTCGCTTCAACGTCAAGTACAGCCCCGGGGCCTTGGTGGAGGTCGAGTACGCGGTGCAGTACCTGCAGATCGAGCACGGCCGCGAGCAGCCGCAGCTGCGCACGCCCGCGACGCTCGAAGCGCTGGACCGTCTGGGCGAGGCGGGCCTCTTGGGTGTGGCGGAGCGCGACGCGCTCCGTGCCGCCTATCTCTTCTGGCGCCGCGTGGCGGACGCCCTCCGCATGGTCCGGGGCAACGCGCGCGATCTGCTGTTGCCCGAGCCGGACTCGGAGGAGCTGCGCTTCCTGGCGCGGCGCCTCGGCTACACGGGAGCCGACTGGAAGCAGGCCGGCCACGCGTTCCTGGCCGACCTCGACCGGCATCGCGAGAGCGCCTCGCGCTTCTTCACGGAGCGCTTCCGGCGTTGAGCGGCCGCAGCAGCAGCTCCTGGAATAGCCGATGCACGGTGTCTCTGTGGCCCGAGAGGTCGCTCCGGAAGCGGATGGCGGCCGGCGCGTCCCGGCCGTCCCGGTAGCCCAGCCGCCGAGCGAGCAGTCGCAGCTCGTCGTCGTCCACCGGCAGCACGTGGGTCTGGGCGTCGTCCGGGAGGTAGTAGTCGTGTACCACGAGCTTCTCGTGGAAGAAATAGTTGGGCCAGTGGCACTGCTCGCAGGTGTCGCGGGAGGGGCGCAGGTTCTTGATGGGTGTGGGAATGGGCCGCGGGTAGGCGTCGGCGAGGACGGAGTAGATCTGGTAGGTCCCCGAGAGCTTCGAGCGCACGAACCATTCGGCA
>Ga0209342_10002122_pt1 | contig 21637 bp, 20 predicted proteins | sample RifCSP16_2_FD_184023 | JGI IMG/M metagenome (GOLD analysis project Ga0209342, IMG submission 184023) | Soil microbial communities from Rifle, Colorado - Rifle CSP2_sed 16_2 (SPAdes) (version 2) | ecosystem: Environmental > Terrestrial > Deep subsurface > Rock core/Sediment | place: Rifle... | reverse complement strand
GCTCGGGCGCGCAATCCGGCCAGCCTGCGCATCTGCGCGCTGCTCGACAAGCACGAACGGCGCGAGATCGACGTGGCGCTGGACTACGTGGGGTTCGACATCCCGAACAAGTTCGTCTTCGGGTACGGACTGGACCTCGACGAGACCTTTCGCAATCTCCCGTTCGTCGGCGTGTTGAAAGACGAGTTACTCCCGAAGGAGACTCCTCCACGCGGTTGACATCTCGCGCAGCCGGGCGTATGATGTGCGCGCGGGGTTTCGTCTTCTCAGCCAAGGTCTCCGATGATCAAGATTGAATCACTGGCTGCCATCCCCTTTTTCGCCGATTTTTCGGCGGAAGAGTTGAATGGCGTCGCGACCATGATGACCGAGCGCGTCTACCAGCCGGGCGAGATCATCTTCCTGGAAGGGCAGGCCGCGGATGGCCTGTTCTTCGTGGCGAGCGGCCGGGTTCGGGTGTTCAAGACTTCGCCGTCCGGCAAGGAGCAGGCGCTGTGCCTGATGACGCCGCGCACGTGCTTTGGCGGCTGCCCGATATTTGACGGCAACACCTCGCCCGTCACCGCGCAAGCCGTCGACGAAGTGGTGGCCTATCTGCTGCCGCGAGAAGACGCGGTCGAGCGGGCGAGGGACAACCCGGCTCTGTCGCGCGCGGTCCTGCATATCTTCGCCGGGCGCCTGACGCACCTGACGACGGTGGTCGACGGCCTGTCGTTCAAGTGCGTCACCGAGCGCATCGCTGAGAAACTGCTGGCCTACGCAGACGAGCGGGGCCAGGCGACGGAACGAGGGTTAGAAGTCCACCTCGACCTGACGCAAGAGAAGCTGGCTTCGCTCGTAGGGTGCGCCCGCGAGGTGGTGACGCGCTCGTTATTACGCCTAGAACGACTCGGCGCGATTGAGGCACAGGGGCGCCATATTGTCATAATCGATCGTGAAAAACTGATCCAAGTCACCTAAAAAGTGTGACTTCTGTCCTAACAAAAGGGGTCGCCTTCTGCTATTCTTGATGGCAAAGGCGGCCCCTTTGCATTTCTACTCACAAAGGGGGAAAGTTAATGGGCGTATCACCTGAATCCCTGCATTCCGTTCCCGTATTCGCCGGCGTCGGCGGGCTTCAGCTCGACGGTATTGCCGCCCACACGCAGGCAAAGACTTACTCAGGGCGCAAGCTGATTGTACAGGAAGGCCAGTCGTGCACCGGGCTGCACATCGTCGTCGACGGGCGCGTCAAGCTATTCCGGCGCTCCGACGGCCGCGAGCAGATCATGGTCGTGCTTGGGCGCGGCGACGTGGTCGACGCTGCGCCGCTCATCGACGGCGGCCAGTATCGGGTGAGCGCGCAGGCGCTCGGCAGGGCGACGGTCTACTTCATCGACCGGGCGACGATGCTGGCGACGATCGACCAATGCCCACCCGTTCGCGAGGCGTTATTGAACCACTTGGCCGAGCGGCTGCGGACGTTCGCCGAGCTGGCCAGCGACCTGGCGTTCAAAGATACCACTGCCCGCGTGGCGAACGCCATTCTGGTGTGTGCGGAGGAGGGTTGCCACACCGACGCGACCGGCACGCGTCTAGACCGCAAGCTCACACGCCAGGAGCTTGCAGCCCGCGCCGGAACGGTGCGCGAGGTCGTCCTGCGCTCTCTGAAACGGCTGCAGCAGCAGGGCCTGATCGCCGACGAAGCTGGCCAGATCGTCATTCTGGATCGAGCCGGCTTGCAGCGAGCGGCGCAAGGTGAAGCGGCGCACGCGTCGCCGGCCTCGGCGAGCGCCGCCTGAAGCAACGAGGCTGTCTGATCGATATCTCAGTCGATCTTCATATAAACTGGAGTTTGGCGACAGCCCTATCGGGCGATTGGAGTGCAGGCTTCAGCTTGCGAAGCGCCCAGATATGGCAGCCTGAAGGCTGCACTCCGGGAATTTGCCAGATTCCAGATAAAAACTAACACAGGAGGAAAGAGGTCATGAGAAGCTTGATTCAACCGAGGCGACTGCGCTATGTGCTTGCCGTCATCCTGACGCTGGTCGCCATCCTGGCGGCCTGCGCCCAGCCCGCGCCAGCCCCGGCGCCCGTCGCCGAAGGCATCCCCGCCGACGCAGCCGGCGTGATCGCCGAGCGCGGGTTGACGCCCGACGACGTGTACGCCGCGGTCAAGACGTACATGCCGACGGGCCAGTACGACCCGTACATCATGTTCTCGTCGGGCGGGCAGTCCGGCCAGGTACTCGTCATCGGCGTGCCGTCGATGCGTATTCTCAAGGTGCTGGCCGTCTTCACGCCGGAGCCGTGGCAGGGTTACGGCTACGGCGGCGCGACGAACAAGACGCTCGAGGGCGGCTACGTCAACGGCAACGAGATCAAGTGGGGCGACACGCACCACCCGAACCTGTCGGAGACGAACGGCGAATATGACGGCCAGTTCCTGTTCATCAACGACAAGGCCAACGCCCGACTGGCGGTGATCGATCTGCGTGACTTTGAGACGAAGCAGATCGTCAAGAATCCCAACGCGATCAACGATCACGGCGGCGCGTTCGTCACGCCCAACACCGAGTACGTGATCGAAGGCCCGCAGTACTCCACGCCGATTGGCTGGGAGTACGCGCCGATCGAGGATTACGCGGAGAAGTATCGCGGCCTGATCACGTTCTGGAAGTTCGACCGCGTCAAGGGGCGCGTCGATCCGTCGCAGTCGTTCCAGATCGAGCTGCCGCCGTACTGGCAGGACTTGTGCGACGCGGGCAAAGGCCCAAGCGAAGGCTGGTTCTTCTGCAACTCGTTCAACACGGAGATGGCGACGGGCGGCATCGAGGAAGGTAACCCGCCGTTCGAAGCCGGCACGGCCAAGAATGACACCGACTTCCTGCACATCATCGACTGGAAGAAGGCTGAAGAGGTCTTCAAGGCCGGCAACACGGAGAATATTAACGGCATCGAGATGATTCGGCTGCCCACCGCGGTCGAGGAGGGTATCCTGTATTTCACACCCGAGCCGAAAAGCCCGCACGGCGCGGACGTCACGCCGGGCGGCGAGTTCGTTGTCGTCGGCGGCAAGCTCGATCCACACGTGACGATCTACTCGATCGACAAGATCGAGGCGGCTATCGCAGCGGGCGGCTTCAGCACGGACCCGTACGGCGTCCCAATCATTCCGCTCGACAACACTATGGAAGCGCAGGTGGAGCTGGGCCTCGGGCCGCTGCACACCGTCTTCGACGACAAGGGCTACGCCTACACCTCCATGTTCCTCGACTCGGCAGTCGCGCGCTGGACGCTCGGCGGCCCGTACGCGGGCAAGAACCCGGACGAGCCGTGGAAGCTGGTGCAGAAGCTGCCCGTGCATTACAACATCGGCCACATCGCATCGGCGGAAGGCGATACCGTCTCGCCCGACGGGCAGTATGTCGTCGCGCTCAACAAGTGGAGCATCGACCGCTTCGCCAACGTCGGCCCGCTGCTGCCGCAGAACTTCCAACTGGTCGACATCAACAAGCCGGGCGACCAGATGCAACTGCTGTACGACATGCCCATCGGCATGGCCGAGCCGCACTACGTGCAGATCATCAAGGCCGACAAGCTCCAGCCGTTCGAGGTTTACCCCGAGGTTGGCTGGAATACCGAGACGATGAGCGTCGATCCGAACGCGGTGACCGACCCGTCGCAGGCCCGCGTCGAGCGGGACGGGAACACGGTCGAGGTCTGGACGGTCGTCGTCCGCTCGCACTTCACGCCGGAGCACGTCTCGGTCAAGAAAGGCGATCACGTCATCTGGCACCTGACGAACATCGAGACGACGCGCGACGCGACGCACGGCTTCGCGGTGCCGGCGTACAACATCAACCTCAGCCTCGAGCCTGGCGAGACGGAGACAGTCGAGTTCGACGCGAATCAGGCCGGAACCTTCACCTTCTACTGCACCGAGTTCTGCTCGGCGCTGCACCTGGAGATGATGGGCTACTTCTTCGTTGAGCCGTAGCGCCTCACCCCCTCCCCGGCCTCCGGCCACCCCTCCCCCTCTCCTGACGCCTTGCGTCAGAAGAGGGGGAGGGGATGGGGGTGGGGGTGAGGTCAGGGGACTACATGAACCTCCTTAATCTCGATCCTGACGTCAAAGTGCTTCTTCCCGACGGCAGCGCGCGCCGCCTGATGGATTACCTGATCCCCAGCGCCATCCTGATGCTGGCCGCGCTGATGCTCATGATATCCATGTTCGTTCCGTACTGGCACATGTCGCTCACCGCGCCGCAATATCCGAAGGGCCTATATGTGGATGTGTACGTCAATCACCTTGAGGGCGACGTGCGCGAAATCGACGCGCTCAATCACTACCTGGGTATGCCTAAACTGGACGAGGGTGGCCGGCTGGAGCGGTCCATATCGATCATCGCCGTCGTCGTGCAGGGGCTGCTGCTGATCGCAGCCGTGTTCGTGCACAACCGGTGGGCGGCGGCCTTGGCACTGCCGGCGCTCGCCTTCCCGTTCATCTTTCTCGCCGACTTGTGGCTGATCCTTTACACGTACGGTCATAGCATCGATCCGCAGTCGGCGCTGGGCGGCGCGATCGATCCGTTCACGCCGCCGCTGTTCGGCGCCGGCATGATCGGCCAGTTCGGCACGGTAGCGTCGGCGGGACCGGGGCTGATCCTCGCCTTTGCGGCGGCAGGCGTCGTCCTGATCGGCCTGTGGTTCCACCGGGCGGCGTACAAGCCCATTGTGGATGCTCGCAATAAGGTGAAAGCGTCCACGTCGCAGGCGGCTCAAGCATGAAATGGCCCCCCGTCTTCCTCGCCATCGTCGCTGCACTGCTCACCTCAGGCGTGGCTGGCGCTCAATTAGCCACAGAGGCACAGAGACGCGGCGAATGGCATATTCACCGTTTCTCCGTGAACGCCGTGTCTCCGTGGCTAAATCCGAACCGGCTGGTCGTCTCGCCGGACGGGCCGTACACGACGATCCAGGCGGCGCTGGCCGATGCGCGCGACGGAGACACGATCGAGGTGCAGCCCGGCACGTATGCCGGTCCTCTGGTCGTGGACAAGTCTCTGACGCTGGAGGGTATGGGCTGGCCCATCGTCGACGGAGGCGGGCAAGGCACGGTGGTCGAGCTAACCGCGCCGGACGTCGTGTTTCGCGGATTCGAGGTGCGCGGCAGCGGCGTGGAGCCGGATCGCAACCATGCCGGGATCACGCTGTCCGCCCCGCGCATCGTCGTCGAGAATAACCGCCTGCGCGACGTGCTGTTCGGTATCTTCGTCGCCCAGGCCGACGATTCGATCGTGCGGGGCAACGACGTGACCAGCAAGGAAGAATACGACGTTGGCCGCAAAGGCGACGCCATTCGCCTGTGGTATAGCCGGGGCGTGACGGTCGAAGGCAACCACGTCTACGATGCGCGCGACGTCGTGATGTGGTACTCGGCCGGCGCCGTGATGCGCGACAACCTGATCGAGGACTCGCGCTACGGCGTGCATCTGATGTACTGCGACAATGCGCTGATCGAGCGCAATCGCGTCCTGAACAATTCAGTCGGCATTTACGTGATGTACTCCGACCAGGTCATGATTCGCCAGAACGCCGTGCACGGGCAGCGCGGGCCGAGCGGTTACGCGCTGGGCTTCAAGGACGCCGATCAAGTCGTCGTGACGGGCAACGTCGCCGTCGACAACCGCGCCGCCGTGTTTCTCGACGGCACGCCTTTCCGGCCGGACGGCCTGGCGCACTTCGAAGAGAACATCTTCGCCTTCAACGACGTCGGCGTGGCCTTGCAGCCGGCGGTGCGCGGCGCAGCCATCGAGGGCAACACGTTCTGGGAAAACGTCGAGCAGGTCGCGGTGCAGGGCGGCGGGGCGCTCGGCCAGAACAGTTGGAGCGGCAACTTCTGGAGCGACTACGCCGGCTTCGACGCCGACGGCGACGGGCGAGGCGATACGCCGTATCGCTCCGAGCGGTTCTTCGAGGGGATTGCCGATCGCGAGCCTCGCCTGCGCATGCTGCTGTACAGCCCGGCCGTGCAGGCGATCGAGTTCGCGGCGACGGCATTTCCGCTCGTGCGACCGCAGCCGAAGCTCACGGATCCGGCTCCGCTCGCCGAGCCGGTGGCGCTGCCGGCCGGCATGGGATCGGCGGAGGCAGCGGCAGTCAGCATGCCGATCGCAGCGCTGGCGCTGCTGGGCCTGGGCGCGCTGTGTGGGCTGCTGGTCCGGGCGCGTGGAAATCGTAGGGTTCGGGCGAGGACCGCTGCCACAGTCGGAGAGGGGATAGTCAAGATGTCTGTGCACATCGATCGAGTCACCAAGCAATACGGCAAAGTCAAGGCGCTGGACGGAGTGTCGTGCGAGGTGCGCTCCGGCGAAGCGGTCGCGTTGTGGGGCGCGAACGGCGCGGGCAAGACGACATTATTGAAGGCGGTGATCGGCCTGATTGACTTCCAGGGCGAGATTCTCATCGGCGGGCACGACGTGAGACGCGCGGGCAAGCGCGCGCGGCGCAGCATTGGCTACGTGCCTCAAGAGACCGTCTTCTACGACTGGAGCGTGCAGGCGACGATGGAGTTCTACGCTCGCCTGAAGAAGGTCGATCCCGGCCGCATCGCGCCGTTGCTGGACCGGCTTGGACTGGTGGAGCATGCGACCAAGCAGGTCTCGGCGCTGTCGGGCGGCTTAAAGCAGCGGCTGGCGCTGGCGATTGCCCTGCTGGCCGATCCACCCGTGCTGCTGCTCGACGAGCCGACGGCCAATTTGGACGCCCAGGCGCGCGCCGACTACCTCAGGCAATTGTCTACGCTGCGCAAGGAGGGCCGCACTGTGATCTTCGCATCGCATCGGCTGGAGGAGATCGACGCGCTGGCGGACCGCGTGCTGGTGCTGGAAGGGGGTCGGCTCGTCGAGTCGCTCGACCCCGAGTCTCTGAAAACTCAACACCTGCAGGACGTCGAGATGACGCTGTGGGTGCCGGAGGCTCAGCGCGCGGCGGCGCTGGCCTGCTTCGCCAGGCAAGGGCTGGCTACACACTTCAACGGGCGCGGCACGCTCGTCGTGCGCGTCGGCGCCAACCAGAAGATGAGACCGCTGCGCCTGCTGGAAGAGCTGCACATCTCGGTGACGGACTTCGAAATCGAGCGGAGTCAGTCATGGAACTGACACTCGGCATCTGGAGATGCCTCGCACAGGACTTCGAGATTGAGTGGAGTCAATCATGGAACTGACACTCTTGTGGACGATCGCGCAGCGCGAGCTGCGCGAGGCGCTGCGCAACAAGTGGCTATGGTTCTATACCGCCGGGTTCACGGCGCTCGCCTTCGCGCTGTCGCAGGCCGGCGTCGCGTCGGCGGGATACGCCGGGTTGGGCGGCTTCGGCCGCACGGCCGCCAGCCTGATTAACGCACTCCTGTTGTTCGCGCCGCTGATCGGACTGAGCGTCGGCGCGCACACGCTGGCCGCCGATCGCGAGCGCGGGACGCTCGTATACCTGATGGCGCAGCCGGTGAATCGCGCCGAGGTGTTCTTCGGCAAGGCGCTGGGCGCAGCGCTGGCCGTGGTGGCGGCGCTCGGCCTGGGATTCGGACTGGCCGGGTTGGGATTGGCGTCGGCGGGCGGCGGAAGTGGAGCGACGTATCTCGCCCTTGCCGCTTACACACTGCTGCTGGCGCTGGCATCGTTGGGACTCGGTTTCATCATCAGCGTACTGACACGAAAGGGATCGACCGCGTCGGGCGCGGCGCTCGTCGTCTGGCTGGCGTTGGTCTTCCTGGGCGATCTCGGCCTCGTCGGCTCGACGCTTGCGCTGCGGCCCACGCCCGCCGCATTGCTGGCGATGCTCTTGGCGAATCCGCTGCAGGTATTCAAGCTGGCGGCGATTTACGGCCTGCGCGCGACGCTCGACACGTTGGGGCCGGTCGGGCAGTTCGCCGTTTACCGCTTTGGCGACTTGCTGCCGCTGCTGCTGGTCGGGCTGCTGGCTGCCTGGATCGTCGCGGGCTTCGGGTTGGCGTTCGCGATTTTCAGGCGTAAGGGTGACCTGTGATCGTGATGCGTGTGGCGAATTCCGCGATACTCCTGACTGGAGTTTGGCGACAGCCATATCTGGCGATTGGAGTGCAGGCTTCAGCCTGCGAAGCGCCCAGATATGGCAGCCTGAAGGCTGCACTCCGGGGATTCGCCAGACTCCAGCTCCTGATCCTGATCGCGCTGGCTGCCTGCGCACCGCAGGGCGGCGAGCCGCAGCCGCCGGACATCGCCTACGGCCAGGACGTGTGCGACGAGTGCGGCATGCTCATCGACGAGCCGCGCTTCGCCGCCGCCTCACTCACCACGGACGGCGTGATGAGCAAGTTCGACGACATCGGCGATATGCTGGCTTTCCACGCCGGGCACCCGGATGTGCAGGTGCACGCCTGGTTCGTGCACGATTACCCTACAGAAGAATGGATACGCGGCGAGACGGCCTACTACGTGCAGAGTTCTCAAATTGTCTCGCCCATGGGGCATGGCATCGCCGCGTTCAGAGACCGCAGCGCGGCTGAGACGTTTGCTGGTGGAATTGGCGCATCGGTGTTAAGATTCGACGCGCTGCGCGCCGCGCACTAATCCAAGGTTCAACCTCGGCGCCAGTCGCAGAAGTGTTGCACACATCAAACACTACAAAGGGGAGAATCACAGCATGAGAAGACGCACAATCGTCATTGTTTGCCTTCTGCTCGCGCTGTCGCTGGCGCTGGCCGCCTGCGGCGGTGGAGCCGCGCCGGCCGCGACCTCAACTCCCGCCGGGCCGGTCGGCGACGCGTCGAAAGGCGCTGAGAAGTACGCCGGCACCTGCGTCGCGTGCCACGGGCCGGACGCGACGGGCGTCACCGGTTTGGGCAAGGACCTGACGACCAGCGAGTTCGTCAAGGGCAAGAGCGACGCCGAGCTGATCGCTTTCCTCAAGGTCGGCCGCCCGTCGAGCGACCCGGCGAACACGACCGGTGTCGATATGCCGCCTAAGGGAGGCAACCCGGCGCTGACCGATCAGGACCTAACCGACATTATCGCGTACCTTCGCACATTGCAAAAGTAAGCTGGAGTTTAGCTCCCCAGCAACCTGGTTTCTTGGAGAAACCAAGTTGCTGCATATGACGATGGCGACGCCTCCGGCGGTTGGGTCGGAGGCGTCGTTCATTACTCCGACAACGCACTACAATATAACCACCCATTCACGAGGCGCGAGATCATCTCGCTTCGAAAGCGCTCGCTGCCGAATAGCACTCACCAGAGTCGTTTCAGCTACCAGAATGCATGCGCGCCACGAAGTCGCTCAACTGATTCACGTCGACGGGTTTGAGAAGCACCAGATCCGCCTTGTCACGTACGGCGTCCGCCAGGTCCGGATGGCCGGTGACGACGATGACGCGCGTTTCTGCCAAGCGTGGGTCGGCGCGAATGTGATGGAGAACGTCTGCCCCTGATACATGCGGGAGCAGCTTCAAATCCAACACGACCAGGCCCGGCGCTGTCGCAGCCAACCGCTCCAGGGCGGCTTCGCCCGTCCGAATGATTTCCGTCGTAAGCCCGCTCGACTCCAGCACGCGGCTGTAGAGTTCTGCCACGTCTTGGTCATCTTCGACGATTAACACAGAAGGGTCGTTCATGATGCGGTCTCCTTCCCCCGAATGCCGGAAGCGCCATTCGGGATTCTGCCCGCCGAGGCGAGCGCCTGACTCTGAATGGATCGTTAACCTGGCAGTAGTCTATGGCAACATATTCCCTAAGTCAAGTGTGAGTATGGTCATGACTGCCATGCCCATGTGTGGGCGCTAATTTGTCTCGCTTTTTGCAAACTCGACTGCGATCCCTGCGCGTGGAAAACGTTGAGAGCGACCGAGATTACCAATCTTGCCACGGAGTCACAGAGTCACCGAGACGATGCCGTTTTTGAACCCTCAGTGTCTTTGTGACTCTGTGGCGGAAACAACTTGTGTCCAATTACCAGCGATCGTGGCTTGACGCTGATTGCCAGGCAAGGTATACTGCTCAAAGGTTAAGGGCCCATAGCTCAGTGGTGAGAGCAGCCGGCTCATAACCGGTCGGTCCTTGGTTCGAATCCAAGTGGGCCCATGCGACACGACCCGATCACGCCGATCAGGCGGATCGGGTCGTCGCGTTTTCTACAGCAGAGACCTGCACCGGATGCTGGACGTACACGGTGCGAATCGGGAAGGGGATGTCGATGCCTTCGCGCCGCGCGGCGTCCATGAGGGACTGCGTGACATCGGTCTGGGCGTCAACTGGATTAGTGGCTTGCCAATCGATCCAGAAGCGCAACACCATCCGGATCGAGCTGTCGTCGAAGGCTTCGAAGGAGATCAGCGGCGCCGGATCGGCCAGCACGCCGGGAGTGGACACGACGGCCTCTTTCAGCACGCGGTACGCCTTGGGCAGATCGGTGTCGTAAGCGACGCCCACCGTCGCCGTGATTCGCCGCGTGGGGTAGTAGCTCCAGTTCGTGATGACTTCGTTGTAAACCTGTCGGTTCGGAATTAAGACGTGCAAGCCGTCGAAGGTCTTGATATTCGTGGTGCGAATGGCGACGTCGGATACGACGCCCATGACGTCGCCGACTTTGATGATGTCGCCGACCTTGAATGGGCGCTGAATGAGCAAGAGCACGCCGGTGATGGCGTTCTCGATCGTGTCCTTGAGCGCGAGACCGATGGCCAGGCTGCCCAGCCCGAGCGCGGCGATCACGGCGGCTACATCTACACCCATCGTCGCCAGCGCCGTCAGCGCGGCCAGCGTGATGCCGATAATCCCGACCACGCGCGACATCGCTCGCTCGACGCTCAGGCCGGCCGGCGTATCATGAATCGCGCGCACAATAATCCGTTGCATCACACGCGTGAGGACGTAGCCGATGGCGAAGACGATCAAGCCGATCGTGACGTGCTGTATAAGGACGGGAAAGTCCTGCCGCATGCGCGCCAGTGCCTGCTCTATCGACTCGAGTATGTCCACGTCACCTCCGCTTGAACAGATCGAGCCATTCGTCGACGTCCCCTTCGGCGCCGGGCTTCTCGTCGAGGTCCTCGCCCGCCTGTTCCGCGGAGCCACGTATTGGCGCCAGTTGGCCCGCGAAGTGGGCCGATTCGACGACCTGCAAGCGCCGCCGGCGCGCCTCCTGCTGAATCGCGCGATCGCTGGAGACAAGCTGCCATTGCTGGGGGCGCTTCAGCTCGCGGATGCGCTCGATCAGGATGCGATCGGCAATCGTGCCCGAGCCGGCGAAGATCGCCTCGACGCCGCCGCCGCTCAATTCGCGCGACCGGCCGGCGAGGTTGCCCGAATCGAACACGACGACGATTTGCGCACGATGGTGGGCTGCGTATTTGCGCAGCAAGCCGACGAGCTTCTCTTCGTCGTCGATCTGGGAAAGAGAAAGGCCTGGAATTCTCGGGATCAGGTTGTGGCCATCGATCAGCAACTGAATCATCGCGCAGGTTCAGCAGACCTGGCAGGTCTTCGCGATCAGCCTACAGCTAACATCGGCAGATAAGACCTGCCAGGTCTACAGGCCGTATGATTTAACCGGGTAGCTTCTCCAGGTTGGCGAAGCTAACCAGGAGCCGCTTGACGCCTGCTTTCTCGAACGCCACGGCCAGCTCTTCGTCGTCGCCTTGCACCCGGCTCTCTACGACGACGCCTTCGCCGAAGCGGGCATGCTTCACGCGCTGCCCGGGCCGGAAGGCCGGCTCGCGCGACGGGCGGGCAGGCGGCGAGGAGCGTTGCGCTGAGGCCCACGTCGACGCGCGCTGCGCGGCGGCGGCTCGCGGCGTGGCGCCCGCGAACGACATGGACCCGCTCAGCAGGGCCGTGGGGATGTCGCTCAGGAAGCGCGACGGCGCGTTGACCTCGCTGCTGCCGTACGCCGCGCGGCGAAACGCATAGCTCAGGTACACCCGATCCCGGGCGCGCGTGATGCCGACGTAGGCCAGACGCCGCTCCTCTTCCATCTCGTCCGGGTCTTCGAGTGAGCGCGCGTGCGGCAGGACGCCTTCCTCCAGGCCGGTGATGAAGACGACCGGGAACTCCAGCCCCTTGGCCGAATGCAGCGTCATGAGCGTCGGGGCGTCGACGCGCTGCGTGTCGTCGAGCGAGTCGACGTCGGACACGAGCGCCACATCCTCCAGGAACTCGGCCAGCGGGTCGCCGCCGACGGCGTGTGTGTAATCGCTCGCGACCTTGCGCAGCTCGCGCACATTTTCCCAGCGCTCGCGGCCTTCTTCGCTGCCGTCGTCCACGTAGGCGCGATAGCCTGAGTCCTTGACGACGGCGTCGAGCAGGTCGGCCACCGAGCCGTATCGATCCTTCTTCGCGATCCAGCGATCGAGCAGGGTCGCGAAATCGACGAGCGCCTGGCGCGCTTTTCCGGTCAGGCTCGACACGAGCGCCGGGTTGCCGCGCCCGGCCTTAACCTCGGCGATCAGCGTGTAGGGGCTTTGACGGGTCGCGCGCGCGGCCCCGTCGAGCGCGGCGAGCGTCTTCGCGCCGACGCCGCGCGGCGGCACGTTGACGACGCGCGCCAGACCGACGGCGTCGTGCGGGTTGTGGACCAGGTGCAGGTAGGCGAGCACGTCCTTGATCTCGCGCCGCGCATAGAAGCGCGTCCCGCCGACCAGCCGGTACGGGACGCCCGCCCGGATGAAAGCCTCTTCGAGAGGGCGGGACTGCGCATTCGTGCGGTAGAACACGGCAAAGTCGGCGGCTTTATACTGCCGGCTGCGGATGAGATCCTCGATCGTGTTGACGACGTACAGCGCTTCGTCGTCCTCGTTGTAGGCTTCGTAGATCGAGAGCGGCGCGCCGCCGCTGCGTTCGGTGAACAGGCGCTTGTCGGTGCGCTGGCGATTGCGGCGGATCAGGCCGCGCGCCGCGTCGAGGATCGTTTGCGTCGAGCGGTAGTTCTGCTCGAGCAGGATGACCTGCGCGTCGGAATAGTCCTGCTGGAAGCGCTGAACGTTGCGGAAGTCTGCCCCGCGAAACTTGTAGATGCTCTGATCTTCATCGCCCACGACGAACAGGTTGCGCGACCGGCCGGCCATCTGCCGCAGCAGTGTGTATTGCGCCGTGTTCGTGTCCTGAAACTCGTCGACCAGGATATATCGATAGCGGTTCTGGTAGTAGCCGAGCACGACTGGGTTGGCGTCGAAGAGCTGGACGACGGCCATCAAGAGATCGTCGAAGTCGAGCGCGTTGTTCGCGCGCAGCAGGTCCTGGTAGTGGGCGTACACGCGCCCGACGGCCTCGTGCCAGTACGTCCGCGCGACGTAGGCTCCGGGCGGGATCAGTTCGCTCTTGGCCGCCGAGATGGCGTTGAGCACGGAAGACGGCTTGTATTTCTTGTCGTCGACGTTCAGGTCTTTGAGCGCGCGCTTGACGAGCGCCTCCTGGTCGTCGGCGTCGTAGATCACGAAGTCACGGCTGAGGCCGAGGTGCGGCGCGTCGCGGCGCAGGAAGCGGGCGCAGTTGGCGTGAAACGTGCCGAGCGTCAGCTCGGCCGCGCGGTTCGGGCCGAGCAGGCGATCCAGGCGGTCTTTCATCTCGCGCGCTGCCTTGTTCGTGAAGGTGACCGCCATGATATGGCGCGGATCGACGCCGCGCGCCTCGATCAGATAGGCCACGCGGTTCGTCAGGACACGCGTCTTGCCTGAGCCGGGTCCGGCCAGGATCAGAGCAGGCCCATCACCCGCCTCGACGGCCGCACGCTGTTGAGGATTAAGCCCGCGAAGCCAGTTCATTCGGTTCACCTGAGAAGATTGAGGACGATTGTACCACAGGCGAGGGGAGGGTTCATCACCCGCGCGTGCGCTCGGAGAATTGGGGCAACTCGATGCGTCGACGAGTTGCCCCAGCGCAGGTGAGGTGCCGCCGCGTCTAGAAATTCTTCAAGACGAGGCGAAGCCAGACAGCAGCAGGATCGCCAGCGAGAGCGCAACCAGGCATCGCACGAACGGTCGCGTGGTCATAGCCCTCTCCATGTGGAAACGGATCATTGAGTCGAGGGTATCTGCACGCGATAGACGATGAATGGCAGGATCGGCTCACCGTTCCAGGATGATGGTATCTCCTCAAGCGCACCGTTGGGGAAGGTTTTCCGCACCCAGTCCAGCTCGCCGAGGCGCTCCGGCAGGAAGAAGAACGCGGCGTGCGTGCCCGGCGGCACGAGTGCCGGATCGAGCGGCGCTGTGAGCGGCTCGATGATATTCACTCCTTCGACATCCGGCGCGATGTAGGGAATCGATCCGAACTCGATGTACATGCGCGGCGGCCCGAAGAAATAGACCCGCCACTTCGGGTCGAGCCTGTCGCGCATGTACGTGGCCATTTCAGTGGCCACGACTCCATTGAAGTCGCCGTACAGGCGTAGCGGCGTGAACTCCACAAAGTACCAGTGCACGCTGGCGATGCTGATAGTGAGCACCGAAGCGACCAGATACGATGCGAAGACGCGCGGCGTCCAGGCGTCCCACACGCTCCGGACGATCTGGCCGATCTTGAGCAGCGCTAGCGCGACGAAAAAGACCGCCGGCGGCCCGAGCGTGACTAACCGCTGGCTGGACGGTGGTGTCTGTGTCAGCACGCCGCCGAGGATCATCGCCCCCCACCACCAGGCGACCATCGGGAAGAGCCGTCGATCGCCGGGGCGCAGCGTGGCGTAGCCCAGCCCGAGCAAGAAGAGAATGCCGGCCGCGTTATCGAACAGTGGCCGTGGCGAGCCATACCAGTTGGTTCGATCCGGGTACACGTTGAAGGCCAGCGCGGCGTGCCGAAGCTGGTCGATCAGGATGGAGACCACGTCCTGTCCGGTGGCCTCCTGCAGGCGCTGCAGCCAGCCGGGCTGAAAAATGCTGATCTGGTTAACGCGCGCGTTGTAGTCGTTCGGATAGCGGATCGCGTACTGAATCACCGGCGCGCCGGCGACGATCGCCGCGCCGGTCATGATGACAATGCCCCGGCCGTGCACGCGCAGGAAGCGACGGCCATCCCGGGCGAGGAAATAGACGATCATCGCGCCGACGAGGATGGGGGCGAGGCGCGCGCCGAAATAGAAGTACTGCGCCACGCCGACGGCGACGCCGCACAGCGCCCAGCTCAGCAGACTGCGCTCGTCGTAGGCTCGATAAAGCAAGTACAGCACGAGCGCGATCAACAATGGGTCGGCGGCATTGTTGACGCCCAGGCGCGAGAAATGGATGTGGAAGTGGTACGTCGCCAGCAGTGCCGCCGTCATCAGGGCGAGCGTCGTGCCGGTGAGACGCCGCACTAACTGGAAGACGATCACTACGGTCAGTGTCCCCACCAACACCCACGGCAGCCGCAGCGCAAACACCGTCTGGCCCAGCATGCGGATCGTAAGCGAGTTGAAGTAGAAGCTCATCATCGGCACGCTCAGCCAGCCCGTGGTGAATGGATTGCGATAGGGGCCTTCGCCTGTGATGGTCCTTATCGATTCCAATCCGAACGTGCCCTCGTCGCCGCTAAGTGTGGACGGGATGCCTTCGATGTCCCAGAGGCGCAGCGCGAAGGCGGTCCACACGATGGCCGCCAGGATGAGGAAATCCGGCCAGTAGGCCCTGAGCCACGATCCGGTATGGGGGCGTGCCGGCAGGGGCCACGGCACGACCGCGCGAATGTACAGGCCGATCGCGCTCAGCCACAGAAGGAATGGCAGCGTGTAACTGGGCAGCGGCGGATCGGCTCTCAGCAGATCGAGGAGGATGATCGTCAACAGCGTCACTGCGCCGAGCAGGGCAATGCGACGAGGCTGGCGGCGCAGCGATGGGAACACCGGTTGGCTTTCGTCAACTTTAGGTTCACGCGTGGGTTCGACTTGCGAATGGCGTTCAGGCGCGCGCCACGTCTCCGCCGTCTCTGCGGCGGCACCGGCCCCTCCGGCGAATCGGCCGGCCCACGTGGCGGCGACGGTGAACAGCACGGTGGCTATCGAAAACAGGGCGACTCCGGTGGACAGGTTGGGGGAAGCCGGCCCTTCGGCGAAGACGGCCTGTCCGAGCAGCGCGAGGACCAACGCGGCGCCGAGCAGGAGCAGCGTGAGCCGGCGCTGCATCCCGGCAGGAAGCGGGGGCGACACGACTGCGGGCGCCGGCTTCTCGACGGGCGCGGCCGGGGGCGCGAGCGCGCCCGATCGTGTGTCCGGTGTTATCGGTCGACGTTTGCTGCGCCGCCAGAGCTTGAGTGCAACCGCGGTGAGAAGCGTAATCGCAGCGTACAGGACGTACCGTGACCGTTTCATGCGCGTCAGCAGACCCGGCGTATGCGCCGTCAGTTTATACGGAGCTTCTCGTCCGGCGTCTCAACCATGCGCCGAAGGCCGTCGCGGCCGCGCCAGGCGCGAATGAACTCGCGCAGGCCGGCGCCCGCGACGTATCCTTGCACGACCAGGCGGCGGCGCATGTCGCGAATGATCTTGCTGCGGCGGCGAGGCTCGTCAGGCGTCAACTGGTACAGCTCGACGAGCACGCCGCCGGTGCTTTTGGGGTGGATGAAGGCGATTTGCTTGCCGCCGGTGCCAATCGTCGGCTGTTCGTTGATCAATTGGACGCCGCGACGCTTCAGCCTGGCCAGCGCCATCCGAATATCGTCGACCTCGAAGCAGATGTGATGCATGCCCGGCCCGCGCTTGGCCAAGTATTTGGCCACGCCGCTGGATTCGCTCGTCGGCTCGACCAGCTCGACTTCGCTTGCGCCGGAAGGCAGGAAGGCCACCAGCGATTCCTGATCCTTCGCATCTTCAATGTGCGATAGCTTCAGGCCGAGACCATCTTCCCAGAAGACGAGCGACGCGTCGATGTCGTCGACGACGATGGCGATGTGATCGATGCGCTTGATAGGCATGTGGCTCCTGTCGCTGGTCGGGTAGTTACGTAGTCAGGTGGTCAGGTAGTCGTCGATGGTCTGTGCTCGCCCCAGACATCACGGAGTGTACCGCAGATCTCGCCGAGTGTCACATCGTGCTCGACGCACTCGACGAAGAGCGGCAGCAGGTCCGCGACGCCGCGCGCGGCGTCGTCGAGTTGTCCTCGCAGATCCGCCACCCTGCTGTTGTCGCGGCGACGGCGCAGCTCGGCCAGGCGTTGCCTCTGCTCGAACTCGATCGCCGGATCGATCTTCAAACGCTCCAGGCGTGGCTGCTCGTCGATCTGGAACTGGTTCACGCCGACGACGATCTGCTCGCCGCGCTCGACCGCCTGCTGCCAGGCATAGGCGGCGTCGGCGATCTCCTGCTGGACGAACCCGGCCTCGATCGCCCTGAGCGCGCCGCCCAGGGCGTCGATGCGCTCGATGTATTCGCGGGCGCGCTGCTCGATCTCGTCGGTCAGGTGCTCGATCAGGTACGAGCCGCCCAGCGGATCGACGCTGTCGGCCACGCCCGACTCGTGGGCGATGATCTGCTGCGTGCGCAGCGCGATGCGGACAGATTCCTCGGTCGGCAGCCCCAGCGCTTCGTCGCGCGAGTTCGTGTGCAACGATTGTGTCCCGCCCAGCACGGCAGCCAGCGCCTGCAAAGTCACGCGAACCACGTTGATTTCGGGCTGCTGTGCGGTGAGCGTCGAGCCGCCAGTCTGTGTGTGGAAGCGCAGCATCCACGAGCGCGGGTCTTTCGCGCCGAAGCGCTCACGCATGATGCGCGCCCACAGGCGCCGCGCAGCTCTGAATTTGGCGATCTCCTCCAGGAAGTTGTTGTGCGCGTTGAAAAAGAACGACATCTGGGCGGCGATGAGGTCCACGTCCAGCCCGGCGCCGACGGCGGCCTGCACGTAGGCGACGCCGTTGGACAGCGTGAATGCCACTTCCTGCACGGCCGTGCTGCCGGCCTCGCGGATGTGGTAGCCGGAGACGCTGATGGTGTTCCAGTGCGGCGCCTCGGCTGCGCAGTAGCGGAACACGTCCGTGATCAAGCGCATCGCCGGCTCGGGGGGAAAGATGTACGTGCCGCGCGCGATGTATTCTTTCAGGATGTCGTTCTGTATGGTGCCGCGCAGCCGCTTCGGCTCGACACCCTGCCGCCTGCCCGTCGCGATGTACATCGCGAGCAGGACGGCAGCCGGCGCGTTGATCGTCATCGAGGTGGAGACCTGGTCGAGCGGGATGCCGTCGAACAGTTGCAGCATGTCTTGCAGCGACGAAATGCTCACACCGACCTTGCCGACCTCGCCCTCGGACATGGGATCGTCGGCGTCGTACCCGATCTGCGTCGGCAGATCGAACGCCACCGACAGGCCGGTCTGCCCTTGTGCAAGCAGATACTTGAAGCGCGTGTTGGTCTCGGCCGCCGAGGCGTATCCGGCATACTGCCGCATCGTCCACAGCCGGCCGCGGTACATGGTCGGCTGCACGCCGCGCGTGTAGGGATATTCGCCGGGAAAGCCCAGATCGCGCGCGTCGTCGGCGTGCGGCCTGTCTTCGGCCGTGTAGAGGCGATCGATCTCGATGTCCGACGACGTGGCAAATCGCCACTTGCGCTCGCCGTGCTTCTCGACGAAAGGCTCCACGGCGCGCTTCTGCCACTCGCGTTTGGAATCCGATGAGGGTGCCATGGTGTGAGATTTCCGAAGTATTGCTGTCGCTATTTTCCGGCCTTTGCCCCCGCCTGCACAGTGTCAAATGTCATGTCGGCCCCGGCGGCATGTCCGGCGGCGTCGAACAGCTCGCGATACGTTTGCAGGTTGCGCGCCGACCAGTCGAAGCCCAGTTGCTCGGCGACGAGGCGGATCGATTCGGGCGGCGCCTCGATCTCGACGAAGTCGCCGATCGGCGTATGATCGAGCGCAATCGTCGCGTCGTCCAGCCGGAACGATTCGCGATATTTCTCGTAGCGCCACCACGGCGTGTAGCCAAGCCCCGCCAGGATGGCGAACGCCGCATCGACACTGTCGACGGAGATTTCGTGCTCGACGCGCGCCTTGTGCTGGCTGCTTTGCCGCTCGGGCGGCGCGGGCGCTTTCAGCGTGATGTGCGCGCCGAGCGCGTCGCGCAGGCGCAGCAGCATGCCGCGCCCGCGCAAGCTTCTCTCTGAGTCGTCGAACAAGACGTTTCGTTCGAGGTGGCGCGGCTGGACGAGGATCGCGCCGCGCGCGATGAGACGATCACGCAGCGCGGCGAGATCGGGAACGCGGAATTTCACTTCGGTCTCAAGACTGCGCTCGTGCATGAGTGCCTCGGGCCATGCCGCACGACTCATTCCAGCGTGACGAGTGTCTGCCCCTGCTCGACGGCCTGGCGGGGTTGGACGCGCACCACGCCGACTTTGCCATCGCGCGGCGCTTTCAACTCGTTTTCCATCTTCATCGATTCGAGGATAACCAGCGTCTCGCCCTTCTTCACGCCCTGGCCCGGCTCTACTCTGACGGCGACGATCAGGCCCGGCATGGGCGATTTGATCGAGATCTCGCCTGCCGGCGCGACGAGACCGCGCGTCGACTCGGCCAGCCGCCGTTCCCGCTCGTCCTGCACCCGGATGAGATAGAACCGCCCGCGCAGCAGGACGCCGATTTCGCCGCCGCGCGTCTCGACGAGCGCTTCGTGCGATTCGTCGTCGATCAGGAGGGAGTACGTGCCCAGGCCGTCGATGGAGCGCAGATCGGCCCTGCGCGTTACGCCGTCGACGGTGATCTCGCCCTCGCGGTTGATTTCGATAACGTAGGTCTGATCGCCGACTGCTGTCACGTACTTCATCTGTTCATCCCTCAGATGACCGGCACTTTCGAAGACCCCCGACGCGAAGCGGAGAGGGCCAAAGTGCCCGTCGTCTTGGTCATCTCTGCAAACGCTCCCAGCGCGCCAGCCACTTCCAGTTGCTGGTATCGCGCTCGCCGGCGCGCACGACCTGCGTGGCTTTTTGTCCTTCGCCGTGCGCGACCAGCGTGCCGATGATCGCCGCGACGCGCATCGGGTCGGCGTGGGTCTCTTCTTCTAGCGAGAAGCGCTCTTCGACGAAGCGCGTATCGAACGAGCCGGCCATGAAGCGATGACTGTCCATCATCGCCTGGTGGAAGGGGATACTGGTCTTGATGCCGATGATGCGAAATTCCTCCAGCGCGCGCCGCATGCGCAGGATGGCTTCGCCGCGCGTCTCGCCCCAGCAGATCAGTTTGGCGATCAGGGGATCGTAATATGGCGTGATCTCGGAGCCTTCGTACACGCCGGTGTCGACGCGCACACCTGGACCGGTCGATATGGCGAGGCGCGTGATGCGACCGGTGGAGGGCATGAAGTTGTCGAACGGATCCTCGGCCGTGATGCGGCACTCGATCGCCCAGCCGTTGATCTTGATATCGTCCTGCATGTAGCGCAGTGGGCGGCCACGCGCGATGCGGATCTGCTCCTTGACGATGTCCACGCCGGTGACCATTTCCGTGACGGGGTGCTCGACCTGGAGGCGTGTGTTCATCTCCAGGAAGTAGAAGTTGTTGTCTTTGTCGACGAGGAACTCGATGGTGCCGGCGTTGACGTACTGCACCGCCTGCGCGGCCTTCACGGCGACCTCGCCCATGCGCGCCCGCAGGTCGGCATCCACATGCATCGAGGGCGCTTCTTCGATAATCTTCTGGTGCCGCCGCTGCAGGCTGCACTCGCGCTCGTTGAGGTCGATGACGTTGCCGTGCGTGTCGGCCAGCAGTTGGATCTCGATATGCCGCGCGCCGGCGACTAGTTTCTCCAGGTAGACCGACCCATCGCCGAAGGCTGCTTCAGCCTCGCGCCGCGCCGAGGCCAGCGCCCCGGGCAGGCCCTCCGGATGATCGACGACGCGCATGCCTTTGCCGCCGCCGCCGGCGGTGGCTTTGATGAGGAGTGGGAACCCGATGTGCGGCGCGACGGCGATGATCTCTTCGTCGCTCAGCCCGCCTTCGCCCTCCGTGCCGGGGACGACGGGCACACCCGCCTTCTGCACCGTCGCGCGCGCGACGGCCTTGTCGCCCATGGCGGCGATAGCCGACGGCTTCGGTCCGATGAACACGATGCCCGCGCGCTCGCACGCTTCCGCGAAGTCGCTGCGCTCGGCCAGGAATCCGTAGCCTGGGTGGATGGCGTCCGCCTCCGACCGATGGGCCACCTCCAGAATCTTATCGATGCGCAGATACGAATCGCGCGATGGGGCCGGGCCGATGCAGTATGCCTCGTCGGCATAGCGCACGTGCAGCGCGCTGCGGTCGACCTCCGAATATGCCGCCACCGTCAGGATTCCCAGCTCGCGGCAGGCGCGCAGGATGCGGACGGCGATTTCTCCTCGGTTGGCGACAAGGACTTTCTTGAACATAGAGTTAGCCCTAAACGGAGCAGCGAGTCAGCGAATCAGCGCTCATACAGCACTTTGTCCTTGCTGACGATTTCCTGAAAGAAACAGTCGCCAACACGCAGGCGCTCTTCTACCCCGGCAGGCGTGCGGACGACGATGTCGACAGGAAAAGGGCGCGGGTTAAGGATTTCGGAGATTTGGACGACCCTGATGTGTGGTCTGAGATCGCTGTTCATGATAATCAACAAGTCTCAGTAGATCCGAATTTCAAAGGCGCGGCAAGGCTGGCGCCTCGATTTCCCGAATACAGCCATAGAGTTGCTCCAAGGCGCGGCGGATGAACTGG
>Ga0209342_10002121_pt1 | contig 21639 bp, 18 predicted proteins | sample RifCSP16_2_FD_184023 | JGI IMG/M metagenome (GOLD analysis project Ga0209342, IMG submission 184023) | Soil microbial communities from Rifle, Colorado - Rifle CSP2_sed 16_2 (SPAdes) (version 2) | ecosystem: Environmental > Terrestrial > Deep subsurface > Rock core/Sediment | place: Rifle... | reverse complement strand
CGAATATGAGCAACAAGTGCGCCAGCGCGAAGTCGCGCATCTCAAAAAGAAAGCGGCTAAACTCGGATTCACGATTGTCGAAACACCTGCCTAAGCTCAACGAGACGCAAGTTTCTGAGCAGGAGCGCCGTTTGCGACGAAGCAATCCCAGCCGCCCTTAGCCGCACGGCTGTCCGTGCAGGAGATTGCTTCGCAAAACTTGTCCTGAGCGGAGTCGAAGGAAGCGCTCGCAATGACGCGGGCGGAGCAGTTACGAATACAGGAACATTGTGAGGATGGAGCAACCAGGTTTCTGAAGGAGAATATAGAGATGGGCAAGATTATTGGCATCGATCTAGGAACGACAAACTCGGTGGCGGCCGTCCTGGAAGGCGGTGACCCGGTCGTCATCACGACGGCGGAGGGGAGCCGCCTGTTGCCGTCGGTCGTGGCTTTCGCCAAGAACGGCGAGCGCCTGGTCGGGCAGACGGCCAAGCGCCAGTCCGTGATCAATCCCGAGAACACGATCTACAGCATCAAGCGCTTCATGGGCAAGCGCGAGCAGGACGTGCGCCATGAAAAAGTGCCGTACAGGGTCGTCGCCGGCCCGAGCGGCGACGCACGCGTGAGCGTGCCGCAGGCGGGCAAGGATTTCACGCCGCAGGAAATCTCGGCGATGATCCTGCAAAAGCTGAAGAAGGACGCCGAGGCTTATCTGGGTGAGCCGGTGTCTCAGGCCGTGATCACCGTGCCGGCCTACTTCAACGATTCACAGCGCCAGGCGACGAAGGACGCCGGCAAGATCGCCGGTCTGGAAGTCCTGCGCATCATCAACGAGCCGACCGCAGCCGCGCTGGCTTACGGCCTCGACAAGAAGAAGGACGAGACGATTCTCGTCTTCGACCTAGGCGGCGGCACCTTCGACGTGTCCTTGCTCGAAGTCGGCGAGGGCGTCGTCGAGGTGAAAGCGACGAGCGGCGACACTCACCTGGGGGGCGACGATTGGGATCAGGTTCTCGTCGACCACGTCGCCGACGAGTTCAAGCGCGAGCAAGGCATCGACCTGCGTCAGGATCGCCAGGCGCTTCAGCGGCTGCGCGAGGCGGCGGAGAAGGCCAAGATCGAGCTGTCCGGTGCGATGGAGACTGAGATCAATCTACCATTCGTCACCGCCGACGCCTCGGGGCCGAAGCACCTGCAGGTGAAAATCACCCGCGCCCGGTTCGAGCAGCTCAGCCAACCTCTCGTCAGGCGGCTGCGCGAGCCATTCGAGCAGGCGCTGAAGGATGCGAAGCAGCCGCCGGCAGACATCGACGAAGTCATCCTGGTCGGCGGCGCGACGCGCATGCCGATGGTGCAGCAGTTGGTGCGCGAATTGACCGGCGGCAAGGAGCCGAACAAGAGCGTGAATCCAGACGAAGTGGTGGCGGTCGGCGCGGCGATCCAGGCCGGCGTGCTGGGCGGCGAGGTCAAGGACGTCCTGCTGCTCGACGTGACCCCGCTGTCGCTGGGCGTCGAGACGCTGGGCGGCGTGATGACCACGCTCATCCCGCGCAACACGACGATTCCGTACAAGAAGAGCGAGGTCTTCAGCACCGCCGAAGATAACCAGACGGCCGTGGACATTCACGTCCTGCAGGGCGAGCGCCCGATGGCCGCCGACAACATGACACTCGGTCGCTTCCGCCTGGAGGGCATTCCACCTGCGCCGCGCGGCATGCCGCAGGTCGAGGTGGCGTTCGACATCGACGCCAACGGCATCCTGCACGCGACCGCCAGAGACAAGGCGACGGGCCGCGAGCAGAAAATCGCCATCACGGCTTCGACCAACCTATCCAAAGGCGACGTCGAGCGCATGGTGCAGGAGGCGCAGCGCAACGCGTCTGAGGATCGCCGCCGCGCAGAATTCGTACAGGCGCGCAACGAGGCCGACATGGTCATCTACCAGGCCGAGAAAAGCCTGCGCGATCTGGGCGACAAGGTAGCCGCCGCGGACCGCCAGCGCGTCGAGTCGCACATCGCCGCGCTCAAGTCGGCGATGAACGGCGACGACGCTGTGCACATTCGCCGCCTGATCGGCGAGCTTCAGCAAACCACGCTGGCGATCGGCCAGAGCATGTACCAGACGCCGGATTCCGGCGGCTCGACCGGGCCGGGCTACGACCGGCCGGAGGGCGAAGACGTGATCGAGGGAGAATTCCGTCAGGTTTAAGGCAGCCAATCCCGGCCGGTTCCGGGTATAATCTCAGAAACCTAGTAACTACTCAACCTACCGAGCGATCCGGAGTCGAGGCGTCAGCCGGAAGCTCTTGCCGGACATGAAACCGGCCTCGATTCCAGCACGAAGGGCTGAGTGGTCACGAAGCCTGGTCTCTCAGAGAAACCAGGTTTCTGAAATGACTGGAGGTAGCACATGTTCTTTTTCGATCCGCTGTATTTCGTGTTCATCCTGCCGGCGCTGCTGCTGGCCTTCTACGCGCAGATGAAGGTGCGCAGCGCCTACGGCAAGTGGCTGAAGGTGCCCAACACGCGCAGTCTCTCTGGCGCAGACGCTGCCAGATATCTGATTAGCGCCAACCAGATCGGCGACGTCAGGATTGAGGGCGTCCCCGGCGAGTTGTCCGATCACTACGATCCGCGCACGAAGACGCTGCGCCTGTCGCAAGGCGTCGCGAATTCGCGCTCGGTCGCCTCACTGGCGATCGTCGCGCACGAGGTCGGCCACGCCGTGCAGGACGCGACCGATTACGGGCCGTTGAAATTGAGAGGCTCGATTGTGCCTGCGATTCAGGTCAGCGCCTGGATCGCTCCGCTCCTGTTCTTCGTCGGCCTGCTGATCAACAGCACGGGGCTAGCCTGGCTGGGCGTGATCCTGTTCGGCGGCACCGTCGTGTTCGCGCTGATCACCCTGCCGGTGGAGCTGAACGCGTCCGCCCGCGCTATGGCGATGCTGCGCGACAACGGCCTCGTCGCCAGCGATCAGGACGAGAAAGGCGCGAGCAGCGTGCTGAACGCCGCCGCCTTGACCTACGTCGCCGCGCTGGCGCAGACGCTGATGACGCTGCTGTACTACGTCACGATCCTGACCGGCAGCCGGCGCGACTAATCTCGTTCCAATACAACACTAGCGTTCTTCTAACGATCGCGTGCTAGTGTAGGGTTGCGATCCAAACCCAACACGTAGGAGGTCTGCCATGTCCAACGGGATGATTCGATGGGAGCCGTTCCGCGAGATGATCAGCCTTCGCGACGCGATGAATCGCCTGTTCGAGGATTCGTTCGTGCGGCCGGCGGCGTGGCCGGCAGCCATCGAGGGTATGCCGCTCGCCGTGGACGTCATGGAGACGAAGGACGACGTGATCGTCAAGGCGTCGGTGCCGGGCATCCAGCCCGACGACCTCGACATCACGCTCAGCGGCGAGACGCTGACCATCAAGGGCGAGTTCAAGTCCGAGCAGAAGACGGAGGATGCCACGACCATTCGCCAGGAGCGGCGCTACGGCTCGTTCGAGCGGACGCTGACGCTGCCCACGCAGATCGTGGGTGACAAGGCGAAGGCCGACTTCGAGAACGGCGTGCTCACCTTGACGCTGCCGAAGGCCGAGGAAGTGAAGCCGAAGACCATCAAGGTGCACACCAAGTAAGCGCTTATCCGAAAACCCCGTAGCGGGCGCATCCCCATGCGCCAGCAAGCGGCATGGGGATGCCGCCCTACGGTGTTCGGATAGGCCCGAAGCGGAAGTCCCGCCCAATCTAAAGAGCCACTCGCGCGTATGGCGCGAGTGGCTTTTCAGATCCAACCCTACGTGCGACGCACTTCGGAAGTGCGTCGCACGTTTCTGTGGTGTCTATTGTGTTTCCAGCTTAGTGTGGCATATCTTGACTATCTCCCCCGGTTCGGCGTGCCGGCCGGTCTGCAGCTTGCTATAGATCAGCTCGCCATCTATCTCGACCTCGAATCGCCCACCGCTGGACGGGACGAGCGTGAGCGACTCGATCCGCGATTCAAATCCGTGCAGCAGTTCGGCCGCGAGACTCGCGGCGCGATCGGTATACCTTCAAACTGCGCAGTATTCGATTCTGACTTTGGGCACGGTTGACCTCCTTTGCCCCGTCAAGAACATTCGAGGCGCGTCCCTTTGATCCGATCAAGCGCGGACACGTGTTCTGCGGCGAGGCGAACGCCGCTGCCCTGTGGGCTTGCTCCGCTTCTTCGTTCCTGCCTCTTCCGCCCAGGGTGGGCTGCCGTCGTAGTAGAGCGTTTCAGGGGCAATATCCGCGCCGTTGGGCCAGGCGAGTGTTTGCCCTATCGGATCAACGTAGACCGACGCGAACATATGTGGATCGCTGCGGATAGGATCGAAAACGGGACCATGCAAGTAAGGTTCAAGATCAACGTCGCGCTCTGAATTATCTGTAAACGTCACGTGCACGGTGAATCTGCTGATGGGCTTGACCGAGCGGACGCCGATGATATCGGGATAGTTGGGATGAGAGATGATCCGCATGCCATTTCCTTTTCTATTCCAGTCCTTCGATACGGTGGAGTTGTTCGCCGCGTCGGGCACGTTCCCAGTTCGCTTCCAGTTCTGCCCGATGCAGTTTCCACCATTCGCGCACCAACCGATATGCGCGAGGAGGAATGCGGCCCGCGATTAGCCTGCCATTAGCAATGGCGATCAACGCGCGATATTCGGCATATATGGCGTGGAAATGAGGCTGATGCTTGTCCTCAAAGTACATCTGAATATAGATGCCATAAAAATCGCTGATGGTCGGCATTGCCTGCTTCTATCTGAGCGTAGCACACTTTCTCGGTGGTCGCAAACAGGTATGCTCGAGGCATTTCGGAAGAGCGGTTTTCAACTGACAGCGGTCAGTTGGACGCATTCTCACTCGCCGAATTGGATCCCTTGTGCCAGGGGCAGCTCCCGCGACCAGTTGATGGTGTTCGTCTGGCGGCGCATGTACGCCTTCCAGGCATCCGACCCGGACTCGCGCCCGCCGCCGGTCTCTTTCTCGCCGCCGAACGCGCCGCCGATCTCCGCGCCCGACGTGCCAATGTTCACGTTGGCGATGCCGCAGTCCGATCCGCGCGCCGACAGGAACGCCTCGGCCTGGCGCATCGAGTCGGTGAAGATCGCGCTCGACAGGCCCTGCGGCACGTCGTTGTGAATCCGAATCGCCTCGTCGAGCGTTTGATATTCGAGCAGATACAGAATCGGCGCGAAGGTCTCGCGCTTGACGATATCCGTCTGCGCCGGCATCTTGACGATCGTCGGCTCGACGAAGTTCGGGCCCAGGTCGGGACGCATCTTGCCGCCGGCAAGGATTTCGCCGCCCTGCGCCTTCGCCTGCTCGAGCGCGTCGAGCATGTCCTCGACCGCCGTCCCGTTCACCAGCGGCCCCATCAACGTGCGGTCGTCCAGCGGATCGCCGATGCGCACCTGGCGATAGGCGCGCACCAGGCGATCGCTCAGATGGGCGCCGATGTCCTGGTGCATGATGATCCGTCGCGTCGAGGTGCAGCGCTGGCCGGCGGTGCCCACTGCGCCGAACAGGATCGCCCGCGTCGCCAGATCGAGATCGGCGTCCTCCGCGACGACGATGGCGTTGTTGCCGCCCAGCTCGAGAATCGCCCGGCCAAAGCGGCGCGCGACGCGCTCGGCGACGTGCTGCCCGACCTGCGTCGAGCCAGTGAACGAGACGAGCGGCAGGCGCGGATCGTTCAACAGCAAGTCGCCGACCTCGGAGCCTTTGCCGATGACGAGGTTGAAGATGCCCGTCACGCCGTGATCGGCCATCACGCGATTGGCGATGTGCTGCACGGCGATCGCGCACAGCGGCACATACTGCGAAGGTTTCCAGAGCACCGGGTCGCCGCACACGGCCGCGATCGCCGCGTTCCACGACCACACCGCCACCGGAAAGTTGAAAGCCGTGATCACGCCCACCGCGCCGAGCGGGTGCCACTGCTCGTACATACGGTGCGCCGGGCGCTCGGAGTGCATCGTCAGGCCGTATAACTGGCGCGATAGCCCGACGGCGAAATCGCAGATGTCGATCATCTCCTGGACTTCGCCGCGCCCCTCGGCGCGAATCTTGCCCATCTCCAGGCTGACCAGATCGCCGAGCGGTTCCTTCAGCTCGCGCAATGCGTCCCCCAGGTCGCGCACGAGCTGGCCGCGCTTCGGCGCTGGCGTTTCGCGCCACGTCTTGAAGGCAGTCTCAGCCCGGCGCGCGACCTCGTCGTAGGTCGCGGGTGTCGCCTGCACGACGCTTGCGATAGCGTCGCCCGTCGTCGGGTTGTAGGAGACCAACGGCTGGCCCTTCGGATCGTGAATCCAGGCGTCTGGCCCGGTGCACGCGCCGGGATTCACCGGCTGGATGTTCAACTCGGATAGCAATCCTTTCGTCATGCGAATTCCTCCTGAAAGAAGCTCGACCCCGCGAGAGCCTGTCTGAAAAACATCACGCCAAGACGCCAAGTCGCGAAGATTTCACTGGAATACGCTCTCGGCGCGCGCGCTCGCGAGCGGCAAGCGTAAGCCGAACGGGATGCCGTCGCGGCGGTTTACCGCGTGGACACGTCAATCGATTGTACCGTATTGTCAACACTGTTAGCCACCCACAGCCGCGCGTGAATCGGATCGAAGGCAAGCGCCCAGGGAAATGCGCCGACGGCTATCGACTGGGTTACATCACCTGTCACCGGCGCGATCGACTGCACAGTGTCCTCGCCCCAATTCGCGACCCATAACCGCACACCGTCGAAGACGATGGCTGACGGCGCTGCGCCGACCCGTATCGACCGGCTCACAGCGCCCGTCGCCGGGTCGACCGACTGCACGCTGTCGTCACCCCGGTTCGCCACCCACAGCCGTTGACCGTCGAAGGCCAGAGCGGTCGGAAACGCGCCGACGGGTATAGATGGGTTCACTTTACCCGTCACCGGATCGATCGACTGTACCGTGTCGTCACCCCAGTTCGCTACCCACAATTGTGTGCCGTCGAAGATCAGGGCAGTCGGAAACGCGCCGACAGGAATCGGGGAGAGGACGTCACGTGTCGCCGTGTCGACTGCCTGGATCGTGTTGTCATCGCGATTGGCGACCCACAGCCGCGCGCCGTCGAAGGCCAGGGCTTGCGGTGTCCTGCCGACGGGAATCGGCCGGCCGGCGACGCCCATTTCCGGGTCGATCGGCTGCACCGCGTCGTCAAAAGCGTTTGCCACCCACAGCTGCGTCCCATCGAATAACAGTGCATCCGGAGACCTGCCTACACGAATCGACGGATTCACGTGGCCGGTCGTGACGGAGACTACCTGCACAGTATGGCTATCCGCATTCGCCACCCACAGTCGCGCGCGAAGCGCGTCAAAAGCCAGCGCACGCGGATTAGCGCCGACGACGATCGGCCCGCCCACGCGGCCCAATATCGGATCGATCGGCTGTACCGTGTTATCGGACGTATTCGCGACCCACAGCCGTGTGCCGTCGAACGCCAGCGCGGCCGGCAGACCGCCGGCGGGGATTGGCCGGCTCACGTCTCCGTGGATCGGGTCGATCGACTGCACGGTGCCGTTGCCAAAATTTGTGACCCACAGCCGCTGCCCATCAAAGGCCAGAGCCTGCGGACGTTCGGCGACAGGCACCGGTTGGCCTGCTTCGCCCGTCACAGGATCAACCCACTGCACAGTGTTGTCGAAGAAGTTGGCCGCCCACAGGCGCACGCCGTCGAAGGCAAGGGCAACCGGAAATTCGCCTACGGAGATCGGGGGGCTTACTTCATCCGTCCCGACCTGGATCGCCTGCACAGAGTTGCTGCGGGCATTTGCGACCCATAATCGCCCGCGAAGCGCGTCGAAGGCCAGCGCACGTGGACTGGAGCCGACGGCAATCGTCTGGCCGATCTCACCGGTCACCGGGTCGATCGACTGCACACTGCCGTCCCCCTCATTCGCGACCCACAGCCGCGTGCCATCGAAAGCCAGCGCGAACGGATACGGGCGGACGGGAATCGGCGGCTCGGTCTGAGCCGTCACCACGTGGATGGCCTGTACGGTGCTGTCGTCGCGATTCGCGACCCATAGTCGCGCGCGCAGCGCGTCAAAGGCCAGCGCGCGTGGATTCGCGCCGACGGGTATGGACCTGCTCACGTCACCCGTGGTTGTATCGATCGATTGCACCGTGTTGTCGTGGCTGTTCGCCACCCACAGCCGCGCGCGCAGCGCGTCGAACGCAAGAGCCACCGGCCCTGAGCCGACGAATGTCACTCCGGCTCTCGCGGCAGGCGTCGGGAGCGCCATGACCCGCGATCGGCGCGTCTGACTCACGCTGCCGACGGACGTGGCCTGAGACAGTCGAGCCAGTGCCTCCTGCCGCTCGACCGATCCCTGGAACTGCTGGCACAACACGCATAACATGGCAACCCCTGACAATACGATCAACCCGAACGCGATACGCAACCTGGGTATGGATCGCCTCTCGACTTCTTCCACACTCTGGCTAGACGACATACTGTCCATACGACTGCACTCAGAAAGGGGGCCTGGGAATATTGTAGACGAATGCCGCCAACAGTCAAAAGCCAAGACTTCGGAAGTCTCAGAAGACTTCCGAAGTCTGACGATACGCTTCGCTTGACAAAGGCCGATAGCCATAATACAATCGCGTCAGAATTCAGCCCTGGGGCAGCAGGGCATCCTCTTAGATACAGCCACGCCGAAAAATCTTATCGATGCTTGACGCGGCGGGACAACGACAAGGAGGTGATTGCTTCCTCACGTTGCCGATACAGTCTCAGGCAGCCGGCGAGAGGTCGGGCTGGAAACCCGCGCGCCCCGCGCTATCGCTCGCTCACCGACGTGTGTCAGAGTACGTGCTAGTTATCGCAATACTCTAAGGAGGAGAAAGGACCATGAAGCACACCACCAAGTTGCTCTTTGGCAGTCTGCTGGTCGTCGCCGCCGCCCTCGTGCTGGCAGGCTGCCAGCCGGCGGCGCCAGCGTTCGAGTGCACGGACGCCATCGGCTGCGTGGACATCGCGCCCGGCGCGCCGATCCACATCGCCTACGCGCTCACCACATCCGGCGCCACCGCCCCGTTGGGCGAGGATAGCAAAGGCGCGATCGAGATCGCCATCGACGACCGGGGCGGCAAGCTGCTCGATCATGACATCCAGCTCACCGGTGAGGATACGCTCTGCAACGCCGAAGGCGGCCAGGCGGCCGGCACCAAGCTGGCAGCCGATCCGACGATCGTCGGCATCATCGGCACCAACTGCTCGAGCGAAGCCCGCGCTGCCATGCCACAGATCTCGCAGGCTGGCATGGTGATGATCTCGCCGTCGAACACCAACCCGGACCTGACCAACCCGACTCACCCCGACCACTGGCCCGGCTACTTCCGCACGGCGCACAATGACCTGTTCCAGGGCCGCGTCGCCGCGGAATTCGCCTGGACTCAGTTGCAGGTCAAGACGGCCGCGACGATCCACGACGGCAGTCCGTACGCCGAGAGCCTGCAGCGGGTGTTCGCCGAGGTCTTTGCGGAGTTGGGCGGGACGGTCACGAGCCAGGAAGCCATCAACGTCGGCGACACCGACATGGGGCCGGTGCTGACGCGCATCGCCGCCGGCAGCCCGGAGCTGATCTACTTCCCGATCTTCGAGCCGGAAGGCGGCTTCGTCGCCGACCAGTCAAAGGACGTCTCTGGTCTGGAGAATACGATCCTGATGGGCGCCGACGGCCTGTTCGCCGACAGCTTCCCGGAGAATGCCGGATCGGCTGCGGTCGGCATGTACCTGTCAGGGCCGTATGTTGACCCAAGCGCGGGCAGTCCCTACGCAGCGTTCCTGGGCAAGTGGAACACCAAGTTCGGCGGTGTGCCGCCCAGCGGCTTCCACGCGCACGCGTATGACGCGACGAACATACTCCTCGACTCCATCGCGGCGGTCGCCGTGAAGGATGCCGACGGCACCGTGCACATCGGCCGCCAGGCCCTGCGCGATGCGATGTACAACGTCAGGAACTTCAACGGCCTGACCGGTACGCTGTCCTGCGACGTGAACGGCGACTGCGCCACCGGCGAGGCGTTGGGTGTCTTCAAGCTCTCGCAGGCCGAAGTGGACGGGGCCTGGCCGCCGCCCGTGTTCTGGCAGCCGTAGTAGTTAGACTTCGGAAGTCTCCCAAAGACTTCCGAAGTCTGAAAACTGAGACTGTGGAACGAGCCGGGCCTGCTCGTGTGCCCGGCTCATTCCACACCTGACTTTCCAAAAGGAGCCGCTTCGATGTGGCGACGTTTTCGAGAACGTTACGACATCACGGACGTCATCCTCAGACTCATCGGCTTCTCCATTCTCGCCTTCGCCGTGATCGGCTCGATTGCGACGCTGCAGTCCGGCAAATATACGCCCCGTCAGTGGCTCGACTTCGTCGTCTCCGGCGTCACGCAAGGCAGCGTGTACGCTCTCATCGCGCTCGGCTACACGCTGGTCTACGGCATCCTGCGGATGATCAACTTCGCGCACGGCGAGGTCTTCATGTGCGGCGCCTTCGCCGGCTACTTCGTCGTCACGGGCCTGAATCAATCCGGTTTCCTGGACCAGAACTGGCTGCTGGGATTGGTCATCGTCGCCGTCAGCGCCATGCTGACCTCGATGATCGTGGCGGTGCTGCTCGAGCGGATCGCCTACCGGCCGCTCCGGCGCGCCCCGCGACTGGTGCCCCTAATCACGGCCATCGGCGCGTCGTTTTTTCTGCAATACACCGTGCGCGGCCTGTTCGGGTCACAGTTTCGATCCTACCCGGAGATTCCCCAGTTGGAGGGGAGCGTTAGCCTGCTGGGCGGCGTGCTCGTGATCCAGTACGTGCAGTTGCTGGTGATCGTGGCCGCGGCGCTGTTCATGCTCGGGCTATACCAGCTCGTTCAGCAGACACGCACCGGCAAGGCCATGCGGGCGGTCTCGGAAGACAAGGACGTCGCCGCGCTGATGGGCATCGACGTCGACGCGATCATCGTGCGCACGTTCGTCATCGGCGCGGCGCTGGCCGGGGCGGCCGGCGTGCTGTACGCGCTGCTGTTTCGCCAGGTGACCTTCCTCATGGGGTTCGTCCCCGGAATCAAAGCTTTCACGGCGGCCGTGCTGGGCGGTATTGGCAATATTCCGGGCGCGATGCTCGGCGGCCTGTTCCTGGGCGTCGTCGAGTCGGTCGGGCCGACGCTATTCCTCGACGGGCTGGGCGTGCCTGCTCCCAACCAACTGAAGGACGCCATCGCGTTCGTCATGCTCGTGATGGTGCTCATCTTCCGGCCGACCGGCATCCTGGGTGAGCGGCTGGCCCGCACCAAGGCGTGAGGTGACTACTCAGCCGTCATTGCGACCGATTGCTTCGTCGCGGGGCAGGGGAGTGCCATTTGCGACGAAGCAATCTCAGCCGCCACTAGCGCGCGGGGCTGTCCGTGCAGGAGATTGCTTCGCAAACGTACCTGCTCAGCCGTCGCGCTACAATCCGTGCAAGGTCATTCCCGCACGCTTTAGGCGGGAATCCAGGGGCCTATCAGCATGATTCGCCAACGGTCAACCTGGATGCCCGACACAACCATTCGGGCATGACGGCTGAGCAGTTACGCCGTAAGGAGATTGGACGTCGCCATGAAGAAAGAGATCGAGTTCAGATCGCGGAACGCGATTCGCGTCGGGTTGGTGGGCGGCGCTACGGCCTTGCTGATCGCACTGGTGGGGATGGTCGAGGCATTTGCCGATCGATACATCATCACCGGCGTGATTTCGATGGGTCAAGTTCTGTTGTTCAGCAGCGCGTTCGTGGTGGGTTACTACGCGGCGGGCCGCACGACGAGCGACGGGTGGCAACGGCGGGTATGGAATGCCGCACTGGCAGGACTTGCGGCCGGCGCGGTGCTGGCGGGTCTGGTGCTGCTCATGGAAACCGTCGACCTGCGCCCTGTGCTCGTCAATGCCTCGCCGGCGCTGCTGGAGATCCTGACTTTCGGGCTGGACACGCTGCCGGGCATCGTTCTCCTGCTCGTCGTCAACGCCGTCGTCGCGGCGTTGGCCTGCTTGATGGTCCTGCTGCCGGCCCGTGCCCGCCGGACGGTCATGACCGGCTTAGGTATCGTCATCCTGGGCGGATTGCTTCAGGACATCCTGCGACTGGCACTGGCGGGCTTGCCGCCGGTTGCGACGGCTCTCGCCTGGATGTTCGCGGTCGCGGGCCAGACCGGCCTGTCGGTCGCCGGCGCGACCGTCCTGTTCGCCGTCGTCGCCGGCGGCAACTACTGGTGGGCCGATACGGGGCCGCGTTTCCGAGGCCGCCTGCGCGAATTGCCACCGCAGAGCCAGCGCAACGTGCGCCTGGGTAGTTGGGCGCTCGTGGCCGTGTCCCTGCTCGTGTTGCCCGCGCTAATCGGCACGTATCTCAGTGATGTCGCCGACACGGTCGGCATATTCATGCTGCTGGGACTCGGTCTCAACATCGTCGTCGGCTTTGCCGGGCTGCTCGATCTGGGCTACGTCGCCTTCTTCGGCATCGGGGCCTACGCCATGGGCGTGTTGACGACGACGAGCGGCCAGATCGTCTTCGCGCCTCAACTGACCTTCTGGCAGGCGCTGCCGATCGCCGTCGCCGTATCGATCCTGGCCGGCATCGTGCTGGGCATTCCCGTGCTCAAGACGCGAGGCGACTACCTGGCCATCGTCACGCTCGGCTTCGGCGAGATCATCCGTATCCTGGCTCTCTCGGACTGGCTCAAGCCGTACCTGGGCGGCTCCCAGGGCATTGTAGCCGTCGCCAAGCCGACCGTCGGCAATGTCGTGATCAGCACCCCTCAGGGTTTCTATTATCTGATCATGATCGGTTGTGTGATTGCGGCCTTCATCGCGATCCGCTTGAAAGACTCGCGGATCGGCCGAAGTTGGATGGGCGTGCGAGAAGACGAAGACGTGGCCCAGGCCATGGGCATCACCCTGACGAACACGAAGCTCATGGCGTTTGCCACGGGCGCGGCATTGGCCGGCCTGAGCGGCGCCATCTTCGCCAGCAAGGTCGGCTCGATCTACCCGCACAGTCTGACGCTCCTGATCTCGATCAACGCTCTCGCCATCGTCATCGTCGGGGGCATGGGCAGCGTCCCCGGTGTAGTCGTCGGCGCGCTGGCGCTGGCGGGCCTGCCGGAACTCCTGCGCGAGTTCGCCGAGTTCCGCCTGTGGGTCTTCGGCGCCGTCCTGGTCGCGATGATGCTGCTGCGCCCGGAGGGCCTGGTGCCGGAGGCGACGCGCCGGCGCGAGCTGCACGAAGAGGAGATACTCGGGCAGCTCGAGCCAATCGTCGAAGCAGAGCCGGTCTCCACCGCCGCCGCAGACACCACAAGCTGACGAGGTGTGACTCCGATGAGTATCCTGACCGCCCACCAGGTGACCAAGCGCTTCGGGGGCCTGACGGCCGTGAGCCAGCTCGATCTGAACATCCCGGAGCGTTCGATTTGCAGTGTGATCGGCCCGAACGGCGCGGGCAAGACGACCTTCTTCAACTGCATTACCGGCTTCTACCGGCCGGAGGAGGGTCAGATCACCTTCGACGGGCACTCGCTCGTCGGGCTTTCCCCTGACCGCATCACGCGACTGGGCATTGCGCGGACGTACCAGAACATCCGGCTCTTCGCGAACCTGACGGCTATCGAGAACATCCTGGTCGGGCTGCACCCGCATCTCAAATCCGGCATGGTCGGCTCGATATTCCACACACCGCGCAATCGACGTGAAGAAGCGGAGGCGCACGCCGAAGCCCGGCGGCTGCTTCGGTTCGTCGGCCTGACCGGAAAGGGTGACCTGCTGGCCAGGAATCTGCCGTACGGCGATCAGCGCCGCCTGGAGATCGCGCGCGCGCTGGCGAGCAAGCCTAAGCTGCTGCTGCTCGACGAGCCGACCGCCGGCATGAACCCGCGTGAGACTGCCGATATGACGGCTTTCATTCGGCGTCTGCGCGACGAACTGGACATCACGATCTTGCTGATCGAGCACCAGATGCGGGTGGTCATGGGCATTTCGGAACAGGTGAGCGTTCTGGACTATGGAGAGAAAATCGCCGAAGGAACGCCTGTCCAGATTCAGAACAATCCGCAGGTCATCGAAGCCTATCTCGGACGCGGCAGCGCGTCCGCCTGAGAGTCCATCCCAAAGATGGAGTGCAGACTTTAGTCTGCGTTGCCCAAGCGGGCTAAAGCCCCGCACTCCGAGGGTTTTTGGATAGGCACTAAGAGGGAATTGACCATGGCCATGCTCGAAGTCGACGACGTCCATACTTACTACGGCAATATCCACGCGCTCAAGGGCATCTCGATCACCGTCGAAGCGGGCGAGATCGTCACGCTCATCGGCGCAAATGGCGCGGGCAAGAGCACGACGCTCAACACGATCAGCGGATTGCTCAGACCACGCCACGGTGAGGTGCGCCTCCACGGTGAGGACCTGCACCAATATCCTGCGCATGAGATCGTCGGCAAAGGCGTGGTCCAGGTTCCGGAGGGCCGGCGCGTGTTCGGCCGCCTGACGGTCACGGAGAACCTGGAGATGGGCGCTTACAGCCAGAGCGATCGCCAAAACATTCAGCAGAGTCTCGATCGCGTCTTTGCGCTGTTTCCCAGGCTCAAAGAGCGGCGGCAGCAGGTCGCCGGCACGCTGAGCGGCGGCGAGCAGCAGATGCTGGCCACGGGGCGTGCGCTGATGGCCAACCCTAGGTTGCTGCTGATGGATGAACCGTCGATGGGCCTTGCGCCGGTGCTGGTCGACAGCATCTTCGATACGATCAAGCGCCTGCACGAGGAGGGCACGACGATCTTGCTCGTCGAGCAGAACGCGCGCATGGCGCTGCTGGTCGCTAATCGAGGGTACGTGCTGGAGACCGGGCAGGTCGTGTTGAGCGACAAGGCGGAGGGCCTGCGCCAGAACGAGCAGGTGCAGAAGGCTTATCTGGGCATCGCCTGATCGGGCGGGAAGTGAGGGAACTGAAGGAACTGAAGGAACTCAGGGTGCAGACGGCCTATCTGGGCATCGCCTGATCGGGTTGCCGGTGGTGTATTTTGTTCATTCGGATACGTTGCGGTCCCAAATCTGCACACAAGGCCAGTTTCTGCGAAACTGGCCTTCGCTGTGATGACAGGCATTGCTTGGTACCGTATCGGCAAGTCACCCCCGTGCTTGGACCAGGCGCACGTCAATATTCCGAGCGCCGGAGTCGAGGCTTCAGCCGGATTCCGCCTACGCCAAGCGGCCCGCCGCCGCACAGCAGCGGGCACGGGCAAGGCTCGACTCAGTTCGGAATTTTCAAGTGCGGGCAGTATGTTTTGGCGTTGCTGCTCCTGGCTTCTGCCTGCCAGGCCCCCGCGCCAACTGCCGGTTCGACGATAGTCTCGGAAGCAGACGGCATGGCGATGGTGTTTGTGCCAGCCGGAGAATTTCGGATGGGCAGCGGTGATGCCGATCCAGGCGCCGAAGGCGACGAAAAGCCGCAGTATGACGTTGTCCTTGACGCTTTCTGGATCGACCGGACAGAAGTGACCAACGCGATGTATGCGCGATGCATCCAGGCCGGAACTTGCACAGCGCCGATGCACTCGTCGCGTTACGACGTCGCGACCCGCGCCGACCACCCTGTCACGGGAGTGACCTGGTTCCAGGCGCAAGAATACTGCGCGTGGGCCGGGCGCAGGCTGCCGACCGAAGCCGAGTGGGAGAAGGCGGCGCGCGGGCCTGATGGGCGTCTGTTTCCGTGGGGTGACGGGGCGCCCGGCCCGAGCTTGCTGAACTTCGACGGGCAGGTCGACGACACAACCACGGTGGGCAGCTACCCCGCCGGCGCCAGCCCTTACGGCGCGCTGGACATGGCCGGCAACGTATGGGAGTGGACGGTCGACTGGTACGCTGAGGGCTATTACGCCGATTCACCGCACACGAATCCGCCGGGACCGGCCTCCGGCAATAGACGTGTGCTGCGGGGCGGCGCCTGGGGCGCCGACGCCCAGGCCGTGCGCGCGGCGAATCGCTTCTGGGCCTTTCCGGGCCGCAACGACTTCGACGGCTTCCGATGCGCCCGCTCGCCTTAGTCTGTTTTTCAGCAGCTCCCGCCGGATGATCCATCCGGCGGCTGAAGGCGGCGGATGGATCATCCGCCGCGAGCGTCGTATTTGCCAGGTGCGACATCTTGGCTTGGTGTGAATGTACATGACTGACTCATCCACTGCGCTCCCCTCTTCTGCCGACGTCGTCATCATCGGCGGCGGGGTGATGGGCGCCAGCATTGCCTATCACCTGGCCAAGGCCGGCCAGCGTGATGTCGTGCTGCTCGAGCGCGAGCCTTTCTTCGGGCAGGGCGCGTCCGGGCGCTGCGCCGGCGGCATTCGCTATCAGTTCAGCACCGAGATCAACATCCGGCTGTCGCTGCTCAGCCTGCCGATGCTCGACCGGTTCCAAGAAGAAACCGGCCAGGCGATCGACGTGCGTCACTGCGGCTATCTGTTCTTGTTGACGCGCGAAGAAGACGTGGCCGCCTTCGATCGAATCATCGCCTTGCAGCACCGGCTCGGCGTGCAAACGGAGTGGCTGAGCGGCGACGAAATCCGCCGCCGCTTGCCGATGATGCAACTGGACGATGTGCTCGCGGGCACATGGCATGCCAAAGACGGCCTGGCCGATCCGAACGGCGTGGTGATGGGCTATGTCAACGCCGCGCGGCGCAGGGGCGTGACGTTGCTGAACGATGTCACGGTAATCGGCATCGAATTGTCGGCATCGGGAGGGTCGGCGTCTGGGGGGTCGGCGTCTGGAGACGCCTCCTACAGGCGGGTCACTGGTGTTGTGACGAACAGCGGTCGCATCGGAACGCCTGTCGTGGTCAACGCCGCCGGGCCGTGGGCCGCGCAGGTCGGCAAAATGGCCGGGCTTGATCTGCCGATCCTCCCCATTCGCCGCCAATGGCTGTCGACGACGCCCCTGCCGCAAATCCCGCAGGACTTTCCCTTCGTGATCGACTTCGCGCAGTCTCTTTACTTTCACCGCGAGGGCGATGGCCTGCTGACGGGTATGTCCAACCCGGATCAGGCTCCCGGTTTCGAACAGAGCGTCGATCGCGACTGGGAGATCGTCGCAATGGAAGCTGCCGCGCGCCGCATGCCGCTGCTGGAGTCTGCCGGCGTTGTGTCACGCGTCGCCGGGCTATACGAAGTCACTCCCGACGCCCATCCTATCTTAGGCCGCACGCCGATCGAAAGCTTTTATGTGTGCGCCGGCTTCAGCGGGCACGGCTTCATGCACGGCCCGATTTGCGGCAAGCTGATGGCCGAGGAAATCCTCGACGGCCGGGCAACGACGCTCGACATCGAGCCGCTGCGCTTCGCGCGCTTTTCGGAGCATAGAACGCTCGGCGAATACAACGTCGTGTAAACTCAGTCGATCTCGCACTCCACCCGTAGTGGCGACTTTAGTCGCTGTTTTGCTCGGACGACTGAAGTCGTCACTACGAAATGGCCCGTGACTGATTCCCGCAGGCTTATCGTTCGGTCTTACCTGGCGCTTGGGGTCGGCATCCTCAGCCTGGGCTTCTCGGCGATTTTTGTGCGCTGGGCCGGCGCGCCCGGCACGGTCACGAGCTTCTATCGCATGGCGATCGCCGTCGTCGTGATGGCGTGGCCCTTTTTTCGCCGCGCGAGATCGGGCGGCGGCCTGCCCCGGCGCGGGCTGCTCATTGCCGTGCTCGGCGGCCTGTTCTTTGCAGCCGATCTGGCGCTCTGGGCGACGGGCGTGGTGATGAGCGGCGCGACCAACCCGACGCTGCTAGCCAACACTGCGCCGCTGTGGGTCGGGCTGGGCGCGATCGTTTTCTTCCACGAGCGGCTCAGCCTGGGATTCTGGGTGGGACTCCTGATCGCGATGGCCGGCGCCGTCCTCATCCTTGGCCTGGACAGCCTGCGCGACATCTCGCTCGGCGTGGGCACCCTGGCCGGGCTGCTGGCCGGCATTTTCTACGGAGGTTACATTTTAATCACGCAGTGGGGGCGGGAAAGCCTCGACTCGCTCACCTACTTCTGGCCCGCCGCCGCCAGTTCTGCGGCCAGTCTGCTCGTCGTCTGCCTGGCGCTGCGCCAACCGCTCACCGGCTACAGCACCCTGACTTACCTCAACTTCGTCATGCTCAGCCTGATCTCTCAAGTCGTCGGTTATCTGGTGATCAATTATGCACTGGGTCACCTGCCTGCCTCGATCGTCTCGCCGGCGCTGCTCGGCCAGCCGGTGGTCACTGCGATCCTCGCCGGGCCATTACTGGGCGAGGACTTGTCGGCATGGCAGGTCACAGGCGGCGTGGCCGTTCTCGTCGGCGTATTCATCGTGCACCGTAGTCGAGGCACACACTGACTGTTGGCTTTTTGCTATCTGAGAGGGCAAGCGGTACAATAGAAACCAGGTTTCTGCATTTTTCGCCCTGGCGCAGATGCGTTGGAGGATAGACCATGGCTATCAAAGACACTTTAACCGGCGAGCAACAAGGGGCTCCTGCCCGGCGAGTTCTGGCCGCCCTACCGCCGCTCTCCAGCGGCGATCGGCTGACACGCCGCGAGTTCGAGCGGCGGTACGACGCGATGCCCTACATCAAGAAGGCGGAACTGATCGAAGGAGTTGTCTATATGCCCTCACCCGCCCACTTTCAGAGCCACAGCGAACCCCATGCACATATCATGGGATGGCTGGGTGTGTACTGTGCGGCAACGCCGGGGGTCAGGTTAGGCGACAATGCCACCGTCCGCCTGGACCTGGACAATGAAGTTCAGCCGGATGCCTTGCTGCGGCTGGAACCGGCGGCAGGCGGACGCTCTTCAGTCAGTCCCGAAGACTACGTCGAAGGCCCACCCGAGCTGATCGTCGAGATTGCTGCGACCAGCGCCGCATACGACATGCATGATAAGTTAAGGGTCTATCGACGCAATGGTGTACAAGAGTATCTGGTATGGCAGGTGTACGATAAGCGACTGGATTGGTTCAGATTGAGCGAAGGCGAGTATCTGCCTACGGAACCCGATGCATCCGGCGTGATACGCAGCCATATCTTTCCCGGCTTATGGCTGGCCGTGGCGGCGCTGTTGGAAGGCGATCTCGCGAAGGTCCTGGCCGAGCTGCAAAAGGGACTGGAGACGGCCGAGCACGCGGCGTTCGTCGAGCGTTTGGCGGAAAAGCGGTAGCCACCTCACCTCCAGCCTTGCGCCTGATGCGGAACAGCGCGCTTCGGTAGAAAGGAACACGGACAAAAATATGAAGGTGTCCGTGTTTTCTTCTGTCCGTGCTTGTAAAGAATTTCGTGTGTCAAGAATTGACCATGCCCAAGATCGTCGAATGTGTCCCAAATTTCAGCGAAGGCCGCCGACCCGAAGTCATTGAGGTGATTCGCCAGGCGATATCGCTGCCCGGTGTTACTATCCTCGATCAACATTCCGATGCCGATCACAACCGCACCGTGATCACGCTAGCCGGCGAGCCGGAAGCGATCGAGCAGGCCGCCTTCGCCGGGATCGCCAAAGCCGCCGAGCTGATTGACCTGAATTTGCATCGCGGCGAGCATCCGCGCATCGGCGCGACCGATGTGTGCCCGTTCGTGCCGGTGTCGGGCGTGTCGATGGAGGAGTGCGTGGCGATCGCGCGTCGCGTCGGCGAGCGCGTCGGTAGCGAGTTAAACATCCCCGTGTACCTGTACGAATCTGCCGCCACGCGGCCCGAGCGCGTCAACCTGGAGAATATTCGCCGAGGCGAATACGAGAAACTCAAAGATGAAATCGGCGCGAACCCGGACCGCGCGCCGGACTTCGGCCCGGCGCGGGTCGGCCCGGCCGGCGCGACGGTGATCGGCGCGCGGCCCTTCCTGATCGCGTACAATGCTTACCTGAACACGTCCGACGTGAACATCGCCAAAGAGATCGCCAAGGCCATCCGTCACTCGAGCGGCGGACTGCGCTACGTCAAGGCGCTCGGCCTGGAAGTCGAGGGCAAGGCGCAGGTGTCGATGAACCTGACCGACTTCCGTAAGACGCCGATCTTTCGCGTCGTCGAGATGATACGCCGCGAGGCCGCACGCCACGGATGCAGCATCGTCAAGACCGAGCTGGTCGGGCTGATCCCGCAGGCCGCGCTGATCGACGCCGCGCAGTGGTATCTTCAGATCGACGATCTCACGCCGGATCAGGTCTTGGAAAACCGGATCGGCGAGACTCTTGCAGAAAGCCTTGCCGCCCAAACGACGGGCAGGGTTTCAGAACCTTCGCAGGGCTTGACACCTACTGCCTTCCTCGAAGCGACGGCCGCCGGAAGCGCCACACCGGGCGGCGGCGCAGTCGCCGCGCTGGCCGGGGCGCTCGCCGCCGCGCTCGCGGCGATGGTCGCGCGCCTGACGATTGGCAAGAAGAAATACGTCGAGGTCGAGCCGGAGATGAAGAATGTCGCGGCGCGCGCTGACGAGATCCGCGCGGTGCTCACGGCTGCAATCGAAGATGACTCGGCGGCTTTCGAGGCCGTCATGGCGGCGACGAAGCTGCCGAAGGAGACGGACGAACAGAAGCGGGCGCGCGACGCGGCCATGCAGGCCGCCACGCAGCGCGCCATCGACGTGCCCATGAGCGTGGCGCGCGCGTGCGTCGACGTGCTCGAATTGGCGGGCGCCGTAGCCGCGCGGGGCAACGTCAACGCGGCGAGCGACGCGGCGACGGCCGTGCACATGGCCCGCGCCGCGATCGAGTCTGCCGGGATGAACGTGCGCGGAAACGCAGCGGGGTTGAAGGACAAAGCGAGTGCAGAGCGGCAAGTGCAGGAACTGAAGGAACTCGCGATGCGGGCGGGGGCGCTGGCCGAGCAGATTCTAGGGGATATTGAGAAGCAGGCAACATTTGCTTAGGGATCGTAAAGAAATAACCATGGATGACACGGAAGTATGGTCGAAATCATCCCCTACCAAGAGAGTTGGCCGTCTGAATTCCAAGAGATCGCCTCAATCCTTCGCCGAGCGCTAGGCGAGTTAGCCTTGCGCATTGATCACATCGGCTCGACCTCGATACCCGGATTGTCCGCCAAAGACGTGATTGACATTCAAATTACGGTGGCCGATCTCGATCATCGAGTCACATCAGCAATGGCCGCCCTCGGCTATACTCGGCGAGAAGATATCTGGCGCGATCATTGCCCACCCAATGGTGTTGGGCCAGAAACCGAATGGGAAAAGCTGATTTTCCTCCCGCCCCTTGGCCAGCGCCGCACCCGTACCCACGTGCGTGTGCAGGGGCGAGCTAATCAACGGTACGCGCTCTTGTTCCGCGACTACCTGCGCGCGCATCCCGCCAGCGCCAAGGCCTATGCTGAACTCAAGCGTCGCTTGGCGCAACATCTGGCCGACCCGCAGACTTATCCGGAAGTGAAAGACCCGGCGGTGGATCTCATTTACCTCGCCGCCGAAGACTGGGCCGCGGCCACGCACTGGCAACCGGGGCCGTCGGATGCATAAAATAACCGTAACCGTTCAGTTGGTCTATGAACCTACGTAGCCGCCTTGACGACCGGTGTGTCAGGCAGCAGCGACGGGGGCGGGTCACCTCTCGCCGCCGCGGCACACGC
>Ga0209342_10002119_pt1 | contig 21650 bp, 17 predicted proteins | sample RifCSP16_2_FD_184023 | JGI IMG/M metagenome (GOLD analysis project Ga0209342, IMG submission 184023) | Soil microbial communities from Rifle, Colorado - Rifle CSP2_sed 16_2 (SPAdes) (version 2) | ecosystem: Environmental > Terrestrial > Deep subsurface > Rock core/Sediment | place: Rifle... | reverse complement strand
CTAGAGGAGGACTCGTAGACCGACCCGGCCCGGGCTTCACTTGGGCGAGCGCCCTGCTACAGCACCGCGAGGCAGTCCAATACATCACCCGACGCAACGGCCCCCAGGCCAGCCCATTCAATATTGCGCGCAGACAGCACGAACGACGGCGCGGTCGATGGCGGCCCGCCGACCTGTGCCTCGCCGCGCCACGATGTGCGCCCCGACGCCGGCTAGCTCAACCCCAGCAAGCGAGGATCGAGTCTGCCCCGGCCCGGACGGGGCGCTCCCGACGGGAGCTACGAGAGCTGAGTTCAGGGGCGCCTCGCCGCCGGGGGCTGCTACCCTCTGGCCACGCCGAGCGCAGGCGCGTGCAGATTCCCCCGCCGGGTGCCGATGCCTCTGGCAGGCGTCTATGCAACGCGCGGGCGCGAGCCCACATGGTTGACGAAAGGCCAACTATCGGACCCTGGCCGCTGGTACCCGATTTCCCGAGTGGGGCGGCCAGCGCGTTGCGCTGCAACCTGACCTATGCTGCATGCTTCATGAACCCTGGAAGTAACCGTATCTCGAACGCAGCGGCTTGATGGATGAGTGGCGATACGCAATCAGCACGAAGCATTCTCGACATTCCGCGCGCCCTCATCCTGGGGTGCGTGAGGGTGCGTCACCTCCGACAAATGGATAGATCGCTCCTGGTAACACTCGTCGGTTTCCCGGCCACGCTCATCCACGGAGATACGCTCGTCTACGATCGCTGGCGATGGCTCAGACGGCGTCTGCCGAAGACTCGTAACGGAGAGACGGTCGTCGATCTCGGCTGCGGGACAGGAGCCTTCTCGATCGGTGCCGCGAAACGTGGTTATCACGTCCTGGGGATAGGCTGGGACGAGTCGAGCATGGATCTGGCGACCCACCGGGCAGCGCTGTGCTCGGTGTCGAACGTCAAGTTCGACGCTCTCGATCTCCGCGCCTTGCACACGAGAGCCGATCTGGTGGGAGCGTTCGATGCTGCAATTTGTACGGAATGTGTCGAACACATCATCGACGATTTCAAGTTGTTTCGAGATATTGCGAAGTGTCTCGCGCCGGGTGGCCGGCTCCTGCTGACAACACCGCACCTATACTATCATGCTATTACGGCACCCGATGAGGGCCCGTTCGAGCTGGTAGAGAGTGGACCGCACGTACGCCGTGGTTACACGCGGGCCATGCTCATCGAGCTGTGCGAGCGCGCAGGGCTCGTATGCGAGAACATCTCGTATTGCAGTGGCTTCATGAGCCAGAAGGCGACCTGGATCCTCCGGAAACTGAGGATGGTCGGCTGGGCGATGATACTTCCACTCCGCCCGCTCATCGCGATCGGCGACAAGTACGTGACGCGCCTCATCGGATGGCCCAGGTACTCTATCTGCCTCGAGGCCTATAAACCGAGGGTCCCCGCGAAAGACAAACAGCCGATAGAAGGTAGAAATGCTGGGTTTCAGGCGGAGGCGGATGAGGCGGATAGATAGTTCCGCACTACTCGTTCAAACTCCTCCGCGACCGTGCCCCAGCGGCGCGGTATACACCGCTGGGGGATGCTCTGGACCATCGTAGCCAGATCTTCGCGCTGCGCATCGCACCAGCGCAGCCGTTCCACGAAGGCCTGGGGCGTGCGAATGGGTAGCACCCATCCAGTGTGGCCTTCCGTGACGAATTCCAGGCCGCCGCCGTTCGGCGTGGTGAGGATGGGCAGCCCATTCGCCCAGGCCTGGGCGGTGGTTTGCGGAAAACCCTCTTCCAGCGAAGGAAGGATGTAGAGATCGGCCCAGGCGTACTGGTGCGGTAGGAGTCGCTGGGGTTGTTTGGGGAGCAGCTCCGCCATCGGAGCCAGTTTGCACAGGATCCCATTGGCCTCCGAGGACTCGGGTCCGACCACGCGAAAGCGAAACCTCGGACCGTGCAACTCACTGACGATGGTGAACAGATCCCAGAGTCCTTTGCGCAGGATTTTGGCGCCGACGTAAATGACTCGCAATGGCTGTCCACTGCGGATGCGCCGGCAGCGTTCCTCCAGCAGTCCCGGCGTCGGCTGAAACGCCTCGATAGGAGCCCCCGACGGGATGCAAAGAACCTTGTCGGCGGGCACACCCTCGTCCAGAAAGGTCTGGCGAGAAAACCTCGCCACTACACGGATGCGATCGACCAACTCGTATTCGCGCTCTTCGCGGGCGATGGCCCAGGGACTGGGTTGCGCGATGGAGATGCCGGTGCGTCGCTCCTCTTCCTCGAGAACGCGGGCGTGCGCTCGTATATGACTGTTTTCACGATTCAAGATCGTGAGCGTCGTCCTACCCGCGAGTGCGTGCAGCACTTCCTCGGCGAACTGGCTGCAGATGAGCACGGCATCCCAGTGTTCGCCCTTCAGCTCGCGAGCCGCCCAGCGGGTGAAATGCCCAGCAATCGCTGACTCAGGGAGCGGCAGCCGACACCGCGTGTGTAGACGATGCGCTGCGTGAGCGAATATGAAATTGTGCCAACCGCTGCGGACGATCCGGATGTCGACTCCGAAGCGCTTCACCGCCCATTTCGGATAATTCGTGAGAAGCGCTACTTCATGACCGCGCTCCGAAAGTGCAGTTGCCAGCTCGAAGGCGCTCCAGCGACCCGGCACCACGATGGCAATTTTGAGCCTCTTCGACATACCCGATTCACTCGAATGGGTGGCCGCGCGATGTGAAACCGTACAAACATTACCATGCGACGGCCCGAACGATCAAGCGGTCGCCCGTCGCTGGCGCCAAGATGTCAGCGCGCTCGCCAGTTGGGGACGGGGCGCGCATGGGACGGCACGCGCGGTGACGGGTTCGCGGCCGTCACGCTGGTGAGCGAGCGCGCCGAGGCTGGAGCCCGGCGGTCACCGCGAGCGGACAAGCTCGAAGCGTCTACGCGGGACTCGACGTCAAGTGTGTGCGCCTGCGCCCACGGCGGAGGAGGTGCGGCCGTCCCGGGTAGAGGTGATCGCGTTCTCCGGCCAGGACCGCGACCGGCTCGCGCGGGCGAGTCCGCAGTACGCGTGCTGCCACGGGGCGGGGTTCGTGAGCCCAGCGCGACCGGCGGGTCGTCAAGGTGCGGGAGAGGACGAACGCGGTCATGGGCGCCTACCCGAGACCGAGGTGCGCGGGCGCTGGACGGGGAAGGCGAGCGAGCGCGGGGGTGTTGCGTGGATGGCCTGGGGCGATCGGGCGACAGGCGACCGGCCCTAGCCTCCCGCCAAATGGGCAATCTGCCCCTTTGGCGCTGCCCCAGCCTCGTGACCCCAAGAGTACCCCTGGTCGTCACAACTGGCGCATCGACTGCTCGGGCCAGACCTGGTACCTGAATCACATCAATCCGGCGGAGGATCGTCGAACCCGCCGCCCGGTTCGAGCAGCTGTGAGCGCAGCCTCATGATCTGCGAGGGGAGAGGTCCGTGCAGGTCGGCGGACCGCGCGAGCGAGCCTCATGACGACTCAGACGAGAAAGGCCGATGTGCCGCTCGAGGTCGTGGACGACACGACGAGCGAGCCCCGAACCGCACCACTCGGCCATGGGGGCTCGTTCGACGAGGAGTGGCCCGCGTTGCGCAGCTACGTCGAGACGATCGTCGACGCGCGCTGGATCATCCTCGCCACGATGCTCGTGGCGCTGGCGTGCGGCGGCCTCTACTACGCGCTCGCGTTACCGACGTACGTCGCAGACGTCCTGGTGCAAGTAGAGGAGAAGAAGAACACGCTCTCCGGGCTAGACGACCTCGCGAGCATGTTCGGGAGCCAGTCGCCGGCGGACACCGAGATCGAGATCCTGCGGTCGCGTATGCTCGTGGGGGCCGTGGTGGACGAGCTTCATCTCGACTTGGCAGTGGAGCCGCGCTTCTTCCCGCTCCTCGGCCAGGCCATAGCGCGTACGCACGAGTCTGACCAGCCGGCTCGCAGCGTGCTCGGCCTGTCGTCCTTCGCCTGGGGCGGGGAGCAAGTTAGGGTCGAGCAGCTCGATGTTCCAGGGAGGTGGGAGGGCAAGCGGCTCACGCTTGTGGCGGGCGGGAAAGGCAAGTATGAGCTCCTGGATCCGGGCGCGGCGCTGCTCGGGGTGGGTGAGGCAGGGAAGACGTTCACAGCGCGTGGAGTGCGCCTCTTCATCTCGGGTCTCGTTGCGAGGCAGGGGACCCGATTCCTGCTGGCGAGGCTTCCGCGCGCGAAGGTGATGGAGGGGCTCCAGAAGCGTCTGGTGATCTCGGAGAAGGGCAAGAAAACAGGGGTCATCAGGGTGGCGCTAGAAGGAGGTGACCCGGCCGGCGTCTCCGCGATCCTGGACGCCATCGCGCGGACGTACCTGCGGCAGAACGTGGCGCGGAGGAGCGCCGAGGCAGAGAAGACGCTGCAGTTCATCAGCGGACAGCTCCCGCAGCTCAAAGCGAACGTGGAAAAGGCAGAGGCGGCGCTCAATGCCTACCGCAAGGAGCGCGGCGGCGGCTTCGACCTCTCTGTCGAGACGAAGGCGGCGCTCGACCGAGCCGCCGAGATCGAGAAGGGGCTCACAGAGATCGAGCTGCAGCGGTCCGAGATGGAGCAGAGATTCACGAAGAGCCATCCCGCGCTCCAGGTCATGAGCCGAAAGGCGGCGCAGCTTCGGGCCGAACGGCAGGAGCTCGATAGTCAGCTGAAGGGGCTGCCCGAGACCGAACTGAACGCGGCTCGCCTCTCTCGCGATCTCAAGATTGCGAGCGAGCTCTACGTCCTGTTGATGAACAGGGCGCAGGAACTGCAGGTGATGAAGTCGGGGACGATCGGAAACGTCAGAATCATCGACCCCCCGCTCGTGCCGCAGGAACCGGTGAGCCCGAAGCGGGGAAGCACGTTCGGGCTCTCGCTCCTCGTTGGCGCGACGCTCGGCGTTGCGATCGCGTTCGCGCGCAAGGCGATCGACCAGGGCGTGGAAGATCCGGAGATCATCGAACGCGAGATAGGGCTCCCCGTCTACGCGACGATCCCGCACAGCCAGGCGCAGGCCGCGGTCAGCCGGAAGGGAAAGAGCCAACGGAAGACCATCCCTGTGCTCGCGATCGCTAACCCCGACGACCTCGCGATCGAGGCGCTGCGCAGCCTGCGCACGAGTCTGCAGTTCGCGCTGGGCGAGGCGAGGAACAACATCATCGCGATCGCGGGCCCGAGCCCAGGCATAGGTAAGTCCTTCCTGGCGGTCAATCTGGCGCATGTCCTGGCGGACCTCGATAAACGAGTCCTGCTCGTGGATGCAGACCTGCGCAAGGGCCATCTGCATCGATACTTCGGGGTTGAGAAGGTGCCCGGCCTAGCCGACCTCATCCGGGGGACCGCTGAGGAGAAGGATGTAGTTCGGAATGCGAGTGTAGGGAACGTCAACTTTATCCCGATGGGGGAGCGCCCGCCCAATCCTTCCGAACTGCTGTCGTCGAGCCGCTTCCATGAGTTGATGGCGCATGCGTCGCGAGAGTACGACCTCGTCATCGTGGACACTCCGCCCATCCTGGCGGTGACCGACGCAGCGCTGGCCGGGCGGGGGGCGGGGACCAACCTGATGGTGGTGCGTGCGGCCCAGCATCCGATCCGTGAGATCGCGGTCGCCGTGAAACGACTCGCGCAGAATGGAGTTGATACCAGGGCCATCATCGTGAATGACGTGATGCCAAGGGCCGGAGGGTACAGATACGCCTCGTATGGATATGACTACCCATACGTCTATAGATAGCCGCCTCTGCGCCGTCAGTTGCCCAGCGATGATGGTGAGAGCATGGCGGCGAGGCGAGGTGCGGTCAAGGGGACTTCGCCGATAGCAGTGCCTCAATCGCCGACCGATGAGCACAATGGAACTGCGTCTGGACCGAAGTGGTGACGCGGCGGCCCCGCGCCATGAGCCGGGGACCCGCGCGGACCACGTGTCCCCCGGGCGAGCGATGATCCTCACCGCGATGACCAACGGGGTTGGGGTAGTGCTCGCTCTCGCCACTTCCGCCATCCTGGCGAGGATGCTCGGCCCAGTCGGTCGTGGCGAATACGCGGTGATCCTCGCGTGGGGATCGACAATAGTGACCTGCGGGCATCTCGGCCTGAACTACGCGATCCCGTGCCACGTTGCCTCCTCGTTCGAGCGTTCCCGCGCCATCGCCGGGAGCGGGCTCCTGATAGCGATCGCAGCCACAGCCGCGGTGAGTGCCGGTGCGTGGGCGTCTCTGCCACTGTTACTCAGCGCCCAAACACAGCAGACCATCGACGTTGCCCGACGCGTTGTCCCAGCGCTGGCGCTCACCATGGCCGGGTCCGGCGCGGTCGTGGCAGTGCTCCAGGGCATGGGCCGGTTTGCGGCCTGGAACGCGATCCGTGTGTCGCAAAAGGTGGGCTGGCTCGGGCTGCTGATCTGCTGTGCCGCCCTGGGCCTGAACACTGCAAGTGCGTACGCGACGGCGAGCGCCGCCAGCTACCTCCTCGTGCTCCCCGTCGCCGCATTGCTGATCACGCGCTGGACGAAGCCTGGCCCCTGGATCGATCGGCGCACCTGCCGTGATCTCCTCGGATACGCGCTGCCGAGTTGGGTCGCCTCCCTGCCGCTCCTGCTGTCCAGGAGGCTCGATCAGCTCGTGCTGGGCGCGTTCGCCGCGCCCGACGTCCTCGGTCTGTATGCGGTGGCCGCCAGCGTGGCCTCCCTGCTGGGGACGTTGGTCGCCGCGGTGGCGAATGTGGCCATCCCGCACCTGGCCGGTATCGTGGCGCTGGAGGAGCGGAAGCGGCTCGCGACCAAGTACGTGCGGATGACGGTCCTCGTTACTGCGTCGTCTGGAGCGGTTCTTTGCCTGGGGACACCCGTCATGATCCCGCTCTTCTTCGGGCGCCAGTTCTACCCTGCGATACCAGTCGCGTTCGTCCTCATCATCGCTGCCGTTGCAGATGGTGTGAGCCGCGTGACAGAAGACGCGTTGGTCGGACTGGGCAGTCCGAGGGCGCTGCTGAGGGCGGAGTGCCTGTGCTGCGCGGTAATGGCGGGCTGCCTGGCGGTGACGCTACGCGTGAGCCCACTCTATGGCGCTGCCATCTCGGCAACCGTCGGATACACGTCAGCGGCGCTGGCCGCAGTGTGGGAGTGCCGCGCACTGGTGGGAGGAGGGTGGTGGGACTACCTCGCTCCGCGCCGCGCGGACCTGGCGGCGCTGGCGTCAACGGCGCAGGACACGCTCGCGAGGATATGGGCATGAGCGACGGGACAGCCGCACGAGTCCTGCGCACGGGCAGCGGCGTGCGGAAATACGACACTGGGGTCTCGGGAAAGCGCCGCGTCTGGACGGATCGCTCACACAACCATGCTGGTGACCTACCGAAGAGCGCATCCATTAGATGAGGGATCATGCACCTGGTTCATAGAACCTCCTGTCGCGTATGCGGTTCTACCGCGCTGACGAAGGTCATCGATCTCGGTGAGCAGTATCTGCAGGGTTCGTTTGTCAAGGCGGGCAAGGACCGTCCGCCAACGCGCAAGATCCCGACCGTGCTCGTTCGCTGTGATCCCACGAGAGACGAGAAGGCCTGCGGCCTCCTTCAGATGAAGCATTCCGTTCCACCGGCGATTCTCTACTCCGCCTACTGGTACCGATCGGGAACCAATCGAACCATGCGTGATCACCTGAGAGGCATCGCCGAGGAGGCGGCCGCCATGATCGAGAAGCGGGATGCGCGTGTGCTCGACATCGGCTGCAATGACGGGACACTGCTCGGGTACTACCCGCCGGGGTTCATCAAATTCGGAATTGATCCGTCCGATGTGGCTCAGGAGATTCGGGGGGACATCGAGGTCGTCCAGGACACCTTCCCATCAGAGGAACTGGATCAGCGGTCGCAGGAGAAGCCACTCGACATCATCACCTCGATTGCCATGTTCTACGACCTCGAGGACCCTGTCTCGTTCGTTCGAAGCATCAAGCGCTCGCTCGCGACAGACGGGATCTGGATATTCGAGATGTCATACATGCCGACGATGCTGAGAATGAACTCCTACGACACTATCTGCCACGAACACCTGGAGTACTACAGCTTGGCCGTCATCGAGAGGATCCTCGATCTGGCGGCGATGAAGCTCGTGCGCGTCAGTGTGAACGATAGCAACGGCGGGAGCATCCGGTGCTGCGCGACGCACCTCCGCAGCTTCCGATTCCAGAACAGGGAGAACCTGCGCTCGCTGGAGACCCTGCGGCAGGAGGAGTTCGCTCTCGAACTCGAGACGGACAAGCCTTACCGAAACTTCCAGGAGCGGATCAACGTCCACAGAGAGGAGTTGACGGGCATGCTCAGGCGCCTGAAAGCAGAAGGGAAGAAGATCCACATGTACGGCGCCTCCACGAAGGGTAACACCATCCTCCAGTGGTGCGGCATCGACCGCTTCATCATCGACTACGCCGCCGAAAGGAACCCAGACAAGTATGGTGCCCGGACCCTTGGGACGGACATCCCCATCATAAGCGAGGAGGAGTCGAGGGCGATGAAGCCGAACTGCTACCTGGTGCTCCCGTGGCACTTCAGGAAGGAGTTCCTGGAGCGGGAGCGCGACATCCTGGATCGGGGGCTCAGCATGATCTTCCCGCTGCCGAACATCGAGGTCGTGAAGAGGTCGTGACAGAGTGGCGGGCCGAACAGCCATGAAGGCTTTGATCTTCGGGGCGAGCGGGCAGGATGGCCAACACCTAGCGGGGGTCTGCCGCGCGAGGGGAATCGTTCCCATCGCCGTCTCGCGATCGGGATCAGGGACCCAGGGCGACGTGGCCGAGCTCGACCAGGTCCGCAGTCTCGTGCGCCAGCACGCCCCCGAATACATCTTCCACCTTGCTGCGACCTCGACGACCCGCCACGAAGCTCTATTCGAGAATCATGGAACGATCTCGACGGGGACCCTGAATGTCCTGGAAACGGCTAGGCTCCATTGCCCCCGAGCCAAGATCTTCCTGGCGGGGAGCGGCGTCCAATTCGTGAACGCAGGAGCTCCGATCTCGGAGCGCACGCCGTTTCACGCGGCGAGCGCATACGCGGTGGCCCGCATCCAAGCGGCGTACGCCGGGCGGTACTTCCGGTCGGTGGGGCTGGCGGTCTACATTGGGTACCTATTCCATCATGAGAGCCCGGCGCGGAAGCCATGTCACGTGAGCCAGGTGGTCGCGTCGGCGGCCCGGCGTGTCGGCGCGGGAGCGCGCGAGCAGATTGAACTGGGTGACGTCAACGTGGAGAAGGAATGGACGTTCGCGGGGGACGTGGCCCGGGCGATTCTGACTCTGGTAGATCAGGACGCGGTGTTCGAGGCCGCCATTGGCAGCGGGACGACGCACACGATCCAGGAATGGGTGGAGACGTGCTTCCGGCTGGTCGGCAGGGACTGGCGCGAGCACGTGCAGGTACGCGAGGGATTCGTCTCGGAGTACCAGCGGCTCGTCTCCGACCCGTCAACCATCAGGTCGCTGGGATGGGAACCCCGGGTCGGCTTCGATGAGCTCGCCCGGATGATGGTGGGAGCGCAGGCTCCTGCTCTAGGCCCCAGGTGGTGAACGCGTGAAGATCCTACTGCTAGCACCACATCCCATCCTACCTGCAAACCGCGGGAACAAGCATCACACGCTCGGTCTCCTCAGGTACCTTGCGCCCAGGCATGACATCCACGTACTGGAGCTCGAGGAGCCGGGTGCGGAGGCGGGTGGGGCAGCGCTGCAGAAGGAAGTGCCGGTCCGGGTGCTGCAGTCGTACTCGGGTCCCAGAGGGGCTGCGCTGCGCATGCGCCGACTGTGGCTCGCGCTCCACGCTCATCCATGGGCGCTGGCGCACTGGTGGAGCGAGGGCCTGCGCGCTCGCATCGCCGGGATTCGAGCAGGCGAGTACGACGTTGTGATCGCAGACATGTATCAGATGGCGCCACATGCGCTCTTGTGTCGCGAGACGCCGCGCGTACTCATCGGGAGCGATGCCTACTCCCTGACCATGCTACGTGCAGCACGCGTGGTGACATCGGTGCGGCGTCGCTGCGAGGTGCTCGCGTACGCAGCGTGTCAGCTACGCTTCGAGCGGCGGGTGTACCCTCAATTCGGCGCAGTCGCCTGCGTGTCACAGGTGGACAACCAGTGGCTCAACCGCGTGAGTCGACGAATTCGAACGCGCCTCGTGCAGGTACCCGTCGATGAAGCCCTGTTGGACCGGCCGCGGCGTATGGTCGGCCATGTTGGCAAAAGGATCATCATCTGGGCAAACATAGACGACGACGGAGTCGGCCGGGGCGTAGCGCGGTTCGTGGAGGTGGGATGGCCGCGAGTTGCCCAGGCCGTCCCCGATGCCGAGTTGCTGGTGTGGGGACGCCACCCCGACGAGAGGCTGGCTCGCGTGCTCGAGCGGGCCCGGGGTGTGAAGCACGTCGCGTTCGTCCGTGAGTGGATCGAACTGCTCTCGAGCGCGGACGTCTTCGTCAATCCTCAGCGCTGCGGGACGGGTCAGCCGACCAGGGTGCAGGCAGCGATGGCCCTCGGCGTACCGGTGGTGCTCTCACCGGAGACGGTGGGGGGCCTCGACCTGCGGGTCGGTGTCGAAGGGTACCTCTGTCGCGAGCCGCACGAGTTCGCGGACGCGGTCGTGGGCCTACTGAAGGACCCGGCGCGAAGGACGCGAGTGGGGCTCGCGGCGCGCGAGGCGATGAGAACGCGCTTCTCGGTCGACGTCCTCGGGAGAAAGTTCGAGCAGGTTCTGGTCGAGGTGGTCGAACAGCAGAAAGGGCTTGGCCGTCGAGCAACTGCTTCGCTGGGGCCGGGTGTTCCGAGCGGCTCGCGGACGCAAGAGCTCGGTGGTGGCGGCGGGTGATGAATAGAAGGCGCATCGTGCTGGTGTGGATCTTGCCGTCCGCCGTGATGGCGGGCTGGGCTGTTACCCGCGACTACTACTCGACACTGGACGAGGGCCTGTACCTGTTGCTCAACGTGGGTGCCGCAACAGCGACCGCCCTGTTCGGGCTGAGTCTATCGCGCGGTGGCGCCAGGGCCCCAATCCGGTGGATCGCGTTCACGGTGTTCTTCCTTGGGTACATCGCACAACTCTGGTGGGCGGCTCTGGATCCCCTGGTGCAGTCGGGGACCGGGGGCGTCATGGGCGGTGGCGTCAAGCCGCCGGCGATGCTCGAGACGTTCCGCCAGGTCACTCTATGTTACGTGGTTGCCGGTGTGGCGGTGAACGTGTTCGACCTGGTACCCGTGAGCAAGCGGGGCCAACGCGAGTCGCCGCTCTCCGAGCGCGTGTCGCGCGTCGCCTTGTACTGCGGACTGGGCGTCTCCGCCGTCTGTCTTCCGTTGATGGCGGTCTTCGACATCGGGTTCACACGGATGGGCACTAGCCCCTATGAAGGCAATCTGCCCTTCCGTCTGGCGGGCTGGATCCTCAATGTTCAACGAGCGGTTGTCCCAGGCCTCGCGCTCCTGGCGAGCGTGGGAGCAGAGCAGCATGGGCAGACGCGCGTTCGTCGCTGGGGAATGGTTCTGCTCTTTGGAGCTGGCGCGCTCGATAGTGTGATCACGACGTCGAAGATGCCCATTGTCTTGGCGCTCGTGCGCCAGTTCTTTCTGCTCGTCGTGACGGGCAGACTTAGCAAAACGCGGCGAAGAGCATTCGGGGTTGCCGCCGTCACCCTCGGTCTGTCGTTCCCGGCGTTCGGAGTGTATCGGGTCGCCAGGACCCTGAATGAACTCGACGCCGCGTCGGCCATGAGCGTCGCCGTCGCAGGCAACGCGCTGGCCGACGCGGGCGGGTTCGCCGCGATGGTGCGTCCGGCGCTGTTCCGAGTCACGGGCGCTGGCGTCCTCGCGGCTCTCAATGAGGCAGGCGCGCAAGTGCCCGAGCAGGCGAGCTGGAGCGCACTCATGGGCGAGTTCGATGTGACCGCCTACGTGACACAGACGGTGTTCGGCTTCTCGCGGCACGACGCGATGGGCGTGGCGCCATCCATCCTGGGCTGGCTGTACGTGGCATTTGGACCCGAGGGGGAGGTGGTGGGCATCGGAATCGCGCTGGTCGTCATAGAGGTGCTGTGGGTCATCGTGGTGTGCTCCCGGCTGCGTTCGAGGCCCGTTCAGTTGGTGCAGGTGGCGGTGTTCATATTGCTGCTGTTGGTCGAGGGGACGCTGGAGGGCGTCAGCATGTCCCTCGCGGTGATCGTGGGAGCTGGGATCGTCCTCGAATGGGTTGCTCGAGTGGATGGCCGGAGAACTCATCCAAGATGGGAGCCCCGGAGGCCATGAGTTGCGCTCCGTTCGCGAGCGGCCCATGCCGGCGCCGAGAGGGAAGGGCTAGGAAGCGACTGCTCGTACTCGGGAGTGTCATTTCTGGGTACACGTGGGACCTTCTCCGTCGTGTGGATGCCGCAGGGAGTGAGGTGCGCGTGGTCCACCGGTCTCCGGGGGCGAACGTCCGGACGCAGCTAGCGCACGAGGATCTCCAACCGAGGGGCCTGACGACCTGCGACCGGACTGCTTGCGGCCTTGCCGCCACGCTCCGATTCGTCGATGTGTTCCGCGCTGACGCCGTATTGTTGCTGGGAACCCGGGAGCGAGTGCCCATGCTGTGGGCGATGGTGCGGCGCAGGCCTTGCGTACCGATCTTCTTCTGGTCCGACGCAAACGTCCTGGAACTTGGGCGTGTGTCGCTGGCGAAGAGAGCGGCGAGGAGAATCCTCTATTGGGCACTGGCGCGAGTCGTGAGCGAGACGTGGACGATGGGGCGGAGCAACGACGCGGCGCAGCGAGCGCTCGGGCTCCGAAGGACGCGCGCGTTGCCCTTCTACGCGGTGAATTTCGACGAGTTGGGGTACCCCCGCGACGGAGGCAGGGATGCGCCGCTCCGGCCCGGGCACATCGCGCTGCTCGTGGTCGCGAGGCTGGCTCCCGAGAAGAACCTGGCAGCACTGGTGGAGGCACTCGGCGACCAGCGCCTTCGTGACCGCGCTACGCTGACCGTGGTTGGTGACGGGCCGGAGCGGGGCGCGCTAGAACGGGCGGCGATCCTGCGGCGGGTTGCCGTTCGGTTCGCGGGGCCCGTTCCACGAGCTGCACAGCACGGCCTCTACGAGCAAAGCGACGCGCTGGTGTTGCCGTCGGTCAGGGAGCCGTGGGGGATCGTGGTTGTCGAGGCGCTCGGGCTCGGCGTGCCGGTCGTCGCCACACCTTGCGTTGGTGCCGCAGTGAGCCTTGCGACGGAATTCTCAGGGGTCAGCATCGCGAGGGGCACGAGTGCTTCGGCGCTTGCGGACGCAATCGTGAATCTGAAGGAGAGGAGTGTGGAACTCGCAGCGTCCGCTGCCCGCGAAGCGGGACGCGTGCGCGCACGATTCGGTATCACGGAAGTGGCCCAGAAGATCGCGAGGCTCGTCGAAGGCGGAACGGAGGACAGGGGGTGGACTCCTTGAGGATCCTGCACGTCGTGCACTGCCTGGGGCAGCGAGCGGCCGGACTCGGCGCGTTCGTCAGTGAAGTCGCCGCTGCACAGAACCGAAAGGGCCACAGGGCGGACGTGCGCGCGTGGTGGCCGGATGGGTGTCCCGTATGGCGTCGGCCGAGGGCGCTGGCGGCGACATGCCGAGCGATCTGGAGCGCTGTCGAGCGTGCGGAGATCGTGCATATCCACGGCTTGTGGAGTGGGGCGTCGTGGGTGGGAGGTCACTCGGCGCTCATGCGGCGTCGCGCTTACGTGGTCTCCCCGCATGGTATGCTCGACGCCTGGGCGCTTCGCCGCAGCAGGTGGAAGAAGCGCATCGCGCGCTTGTTGCTCGAGGATCGGATCCTGTCTCGTGCAACCTGCATCCATGCGTTGTGCGAAGCGGAACAGGAGGCGATCCGAGTGCTGGGGCTCGGAGCGCCCGTGGTCGTGGTACGACCTGGACTGGACCGGGGTTCGCTGTCGCTGGTGTCAGGGGAGATGACGACACGCCAGAGGCGCTATGTACTCTACCTGGGGCGGCTACACCCAAAGAAGGGAGTGGACCTCTTGATCGAGGCCTTCGCGACGGTGGCGTGGGCACACCCGGAGTGGCAGCTCGTGATCGCGGGCCCAGACGAGGTCGGTGTGCGGACGGATCTCGAGCGAGGTGCGAGGGAGGCGGGGCTCCAGCGGCGGGTCGAGTTCGTGGGAGCCGTAAGCGGGGAGGGAAAGCGTCAGCTGTTGGAAGGTGCCTCGATCTTTGCTCTCACCAGTTACAGCGAAGGGGTGCCCATCGCGGTGCTCGAGGCGATGGGGGCCGGGGTACCGGCCCTCGTAACGCGAGACTGTAACCTGCCCGAGATCACCATGGCGGGCGCGGGACATGTCGTGGCGCTCACCCGTGCCGATATCGCGCGCGGTCTGGACCGACTCCTGTCGGGCACGGAGTCGGATCGTGCGGAGATGGGCACGCGGGCGCGGCGGCTCGTGGAGCGGCAGTTCACCAGCGACCGCATGGTGGACCGCTTCGACTTCGCCTACCGCTGGGCGCTTGGGCGAGGGCCGACGCCGCCCGAGATGCTCCTTCAGGGTTCATGTCACCGAGGGAGCGTGATGTCATGAACGTACGACCCATTCCGGAGAGGGCGGCGCCTGGGCGGCCCCCGCCTGCGTGGGGCCCGTCTAACCATCAATGGGGGAGGCCGGAGGGCATCCGGCACGACCGACGACTTCGCATCCTGTTCCTCGCGTCCTACTTTCCAAAGCCGACCAATCCGTGGATGGGGACGTGGGCGCTCTCGCAAGCCAAGGCCCTCGCGCGGCAACCTCTCCAGCTGCGTACCGTGTCGTTCACGTCGTGGGTGCCGGACCTGCCGGCGCTGTCACCTGGGGCCCGGGCATACGCCCGCTGCCCTGTGGCGCACGAGTTCGATGGCCTGCGCGTCGTCTATCCCCGCTGGGCTTTCTACCAAGTGAATCCGTTCGCGAAATGGGCGCGCCGTGATCCGAGAGTGCAGCTCGAGATAGCCTGGCTCAGCGTACGAGCCAGGCTCCTGCGGTGCGCTGCAGAGTGGCGGCCGGATGTGCTGTTTGCACACCACGCGCTGGTGAATGGCTACATGGCGGAGCGCCTCAAGGAGTGTACGGGGATCCCGTACATCGTGACCGATCACGATTTCGACGAGATCCGAGACTGTGCCCGGTTCGCGGGGCGCTGGCAGGCCTATGCGCGGGTGGCGCGCTCCGCGCATACCATGGTCAGCGTGTCGTCGCGCATGGAGCGCGACGTGCGTGCGATCTTCCCGGGGACGGCGACGAGGACGATCTGGAACGGTGCGGATCCCATCGACCCCTCCGTGCTCGCCAGAGCTAGACCAGCCGAGCTGGTGGGGCGGGCTGTCGTGTTCAACTGTGGGAACTTCGCTCTCCGCAAAGACGTCCCCCGGCTGATCGCTGCGTTCGCGACGGTCGCCGCGCAGCGCCGCCATGCGGTGCTACGGATTGCTGGGGATGGTGTGGAGCGGCCGGCTGTCGAAAGAGCCGTGCGGGAGTCCTGCGTGTCGGGTCAGATCCGGCTACTCGGGCGCTTGCCTCAGAATCAGGTCTTTCAGGAGATGGCGTGGTCGGACCTGGTGGCGCTCACCGGATATGATGAGCCGTTCGCAACGGTGTTCTTGGAAGCGATGGCCGCTGGAAGGCCGATCATCTACTGCAGCGATGGTGGGATCACGGACGTCGTGGCCGATGGAGTGGATGGGATCGCAGTGCCGCCGCGAGACCGGGCCGCGATCGTGCGAGCGCTGTTCGTGCTGTTGGACGATGCGAACATGCGTGAACGCATGGGAAGGCACGCGAGCCAGGTCCACCGCAGGCGACTCACTTGGGATGCCAACGCCGAGGCAATGCACGAGGTGTTCGAGCGAGCTTCTCGCGAGGCGTGAGGAGGAGCTCGAAGAGCGGGTCGGCAATTGTGCCATGACGCCTCGTCTGTGACGAGAGGGAGCGGGCCAAGTGTGTCCCAAGGTGCGGACGTGGAGCGACGTGAGATCCGGCCGCAGATCAGGTGTGAGGCCGTATGCTTATGCGGAGCTAGGTGGACGCGACCTCGGGGTCGTGCGCGTGGCGGGCCCGGGTCTGGGGAACATGCTCTTCCCCTGGGCTCGCTTCGTGCTTGGAGTTCGGCGGTACGGGCTTCAGCCCGTGGCTCCGACGTGGAGGCAACTGAAGGTTGGGCCCCTTCTGCGTGGTGAGCGAGACCTGCGTTCGTACTCCCGTCTCTTCCAGAGTGTTCCCGACTACCTCACTGGCGTTGCCAGGCTTCGCATACTTGCGACGGCCGCCCGGCTGGAAGAACCGGCCGAGGAGCCGGCGGCGAACCTTGATCCACGGGGAGTGGTCATCTATCGAGGCGTGCGGGACTACTTCGTTCCGTTGTCGGGGCACCACGCGCTCCTTCGCCGGGAGTTCGCCCGGGCGGTGAGACGGGAGATCAAGAGGAGCATTCCGTGCGGCCCTTGCCAAGCGATCGCAATCCATGTGCGACTGGGCGACTTCGCTCCGCCTGATGTTGCAGGAAGTCATAGAGAGAGCGACGCGAACGTCCGCATGCCGCTCCAGTGGTACGTGGATACCTTGAGGCAGATCCGCGGCCACCTGGGGGGGAGTCTGGCCGCGAATGTGTTCTCCGACGGCAGGCTGCATGAGCTCGCTCCGGTGCTGCAGGAACCGAGCTGCAGGCGCGTCTGCTATGGGTCGAGCGTCGCGGACATGCTCGCGATGTCCCAGCACGCGTGCCTCGTGGCTTCCAATTCCTCATTCAGCATGTGGGCGTGCTTCCTGGGCCAGGTACCCGTCATTCGCCCGTCGAGTGAGATGGAGGGACGACTCATCGCACGCGAGGGTGGCGAGGCGACCGTCCCGCCGGGTGCAGAGGTGCCACGGGCCTGGATCGAGAGCGTGAGGAAGCATTGTGAAAGGCGGGTATCGTGGCTCGATCAGTGACGTACGGTCAGCTGGCTGAGCTCTGGAGTGGCGAGATTGCTCTGCTAATTGCGACGGAAGGAGAATCGCACCCGCCGGGTACTGCGGCGCTGCTTCTCGACGGCTCTGAGCATCGGGTCCAGCTGAATGGCTCGCGAGAGGCAGGGTCCAGGATAGACAGAGCCGAACTGCTCGACGTAGTCGTGGACTGTCCGCTGTGCGGGGAGCGCCAGGCCCAGGTGCGATTCTCGGTCATTCAGTTCTTCTGGCAGATTCCGGTGGTCGAATGCGGCCGGTGCGGGCTGCTATACAAGAAGGAAGTGCCTCGCCCTCCCTTGTTGGGCTGCTTGTACTCGGATGGATACGTGCACTGTCGTGTCGACCCGCCGTCCGAGGACGAGCTGAGGGCGCTGGTGCCACGGGTGAGGAGGCTCGGCCACCCCCCAGGCCGGCACCTTGACTACGGATGTGGCACGGGAGCGTTCGTGGCGGCAGCAAGTGGGGCAGGATGGGATAGCTACGGATGTGATCCGTATCTGCCGGCGATTCCCGAGACGCACCCGGTGTGCCGCCGACTATGTCGCGCAGGCCCCGCATCCCTCGATGACTTCGGGCAATTCCAAGCGATTTCCATCTGGGCGGCAGTGGAGCACATGACCGCGCCGCTGGCGGCGTTTAGGGCGCTGGCCCGATGCCTGGAGACGGGTGGGCGGCTCGTCTTCAACTGCCCGAACGGAGCATCCGTCGTCGCATTGCGTGACGGCTCACGATGGGCCATGGCGCTCCTCCTGGAGCATCACATCTTCATGACCCCCCGTTCAATCCAGTGGCTCGCCGGAGATACCGGTCTCGGCGTGGCGAGGATTCGGAAGTGCGGCAGCCCCTATCCGTTCGGGCGGTCGTCCGCCAGCGCGACGGCGCAGGGGCTCAGGCCAGCCGTCCTCGGCGGCGAACGAGCGTCGATCCGGCTGCGCGATCCGCTGCAAGCTCGTGAGACTCCTGCCAGGATGGGCCTGGCGATGGTCACGTCTGCGGTGGCGGCAGTGGGCATGTCCGATAGGTGTTCCGTGTGGCTTCGCCCGGTCATCGAGTGGCTCGGAATCGGCGACCACATCGAGGCCACACTGGTGCGGCACTCATGAGAGGTGATACGGCTCTTCGCAGGTGTCCGTCCGCCAGACGGCACCCCGTCGCGCCTGTTGACCCCGGCCGCAGGATGATGTTGGCGGGGCTCGGCCGCCGGCGCGCCGCTCGGCTTGCACCGGCCGCGGCGCGGGGGTCAGTCCAGGGCGCCGGCCGAGGCCGCAGCCGCGGCGTCGCGCGCGGCCTGCCATCGGGCCGGCATGAGCGCGGGGACGTCGACCAAGCGCAGGCGGCGGGATAGGCGCGGCATCACGTCGGCGAGGTACTCGACGGAGTTGACGCCGATGAGCACGCAGCAGCCGAGGTCCGTGTAGACGATGTCGGCCCTCTCGGCACCGGTGTCACTAACCGCGAAAAGGAAGGTCTTGCGCGTCAGCGCGAGTCCCTGTTCATTCTGCCCATGTTGGTGGGCTCGTCGTGGTGCACTACCGGTCGCCCGACGTACGGGCTCCCTCCGCCTCCCCAGGCGCCGTCATGCCCTCTTCAACCGTCTCGCTGCGCGCTGCCTGTCGCCCCATCACCCGCAACCGTGAATGGATCCCCCCGACCGCCGAAAGTGGATCCGTTCGTGGCCGCCGCCGAAGGTGTGGCACCCGCAGCAGTTCGGTGCGGAGATCCGGATCGTGTATCGCGAGCATCGTCGAGGAGAAGACGTCGTGGTCTTCGAGAAGCCGAACACCACCTGAACGATCGGCTGCTGCTCGGCCTCAAGGGAACGATGTCAGAGTACGAGTTGAGCCTGCTCCGCCAGCGCGACCTCGCACGCGACTCGAAGGCGAAGCGCGGATAGCTTCGCTACTCGTTGCCGCCCGGCTATTGTTGGAACGACCGTGGGCGGATCGAAGTGGATCCCGACCAGCGTGTCGTTGAAGCAATCCAGCTCGCCCTCCGGAAGTTCCAGGCTGATCGCCGCTCAAGCTACTTAGCTAGCCCGCTTTCGCCACGATGCGCAGCTCCTCGGCGGATGGATCTCCCTCCTCCACCACTGAAAATCCGTACTTGGGCAGAGTTCGTTCCAAAAACGAATAGTCGATCGCCAATGGATGAGGCTCTCCCACCAGGCCGGCCCAGCTCCCGCCATGCCAGCGCTCGAGCGCTGGCGGGCTCGCGTTGGGAACCCAAATGACGAGCTTACCCTCTGGCCGGCATACTACCTGCCGGAAAAGCGAAAGAGCGTCGTCGAGACAGGCGAGATGCTCCAAAACATGCGAGGAGTAAACCACGTCGAAGGGTGCGTGCGAGTGCTCCGTTATGCGAACGGTATCGGAGGAAATGTCGAGGCCGAGGAGCTCGTTGCCCACGCGGGCCCGTGAACGCGAGATCTCGAAGCCGAATACCTTGCGGGCGCCGCGCCCGAGAAGCTGGTGCATGAAGTAGCCGAAGGAGGCTCCGTAGTCGAGATACGAGAGCTCCTTCCAGGCGTTGCCCAAACGTGAAAGCAGGAAGTCAACCTTCTCCGATTTGTCGAAATGAGAGCCCTGGAAGCCACGCTCTGCCAACCGTCGCAGCTCGTCTGGAGCAGGGACGTCGGTGACCGACGGCTCGTCGTAGTCGTTCTCGTAGAAGCGTCGAGAGCATCCGATCCCATCCTTGGGGAAGCGGTACTTCAACCCGCAGTCATCGCATTCGCGCAGTTGGAGTATCCAATGTTTGGTGCCGACGGCCCGGGTCTTCGAGCTGCCGCAATAAGCGCATGAACGGTCTGGAAACGGAAGCACTCGACCGGTAACCACCCGTAGTGCGTACTGGAGGCTGCTTGCCACGATATGGACCCTCCAAACGGGCTATGGCTCTGAGGACCACGCCAATGCGAGAGAGATTTTACCAGCGAGCAGGTAGGACTTCCAACCTGCAGATGTGGTCCGGTAACGGGCACCCCGTAACCTGGACTGGTGCAGTCCGGTAGCGTGAAACATCCTGGAACCGAGGTCGAGCCCCTCGCGACGGCCGAAGGGGGGATGGACGAGCCGAGGGCAGGCCTCGCCGCTGCGGGTCAGGGGGTGTGGCTCGCGGTTCGTAGATGGGGTCGGCCACATCGTAGGCGGGCGCAGGCTCTACCGGGTCGGACCAGCCGACCCGTGGCGGCGCCAGCGGCGGCCGAGTCGATTCGAGGCCGAGGTGGTCGAGGATCCGCTGCGCCACGGTAGGCTCGGAGATGAAGGCGATGAGCCGCATCCGGCGGCCGCATTCGGTCGAGCCGGTGCTCCTCGAGTACCCGGGGTACGGCCCCCGCCCCGGCACGCCCTCGGTCCTCACCGGCGCCGCCCTCGATGCGATGGAGGCGCTGGGCGCCGAGGGGAAGCCGGTGTGGCTCGCCGGGGGAGCGCCTCGGGACCTGGGTCGCGGCGGGCGCCACGCGAGAGAACCCGATCTCGTGAGGGGCCTTCTCCTCGTGACGCCGTTCGCCGACCTGGCGACGGTCCGCGCCACCGCAGGTTCGGCGATGAAGGCGATGAGGCATAGCTGCTCGCCGCACTCGGGCAGGCGAACACGTCGACGTCGAACACCTCCAACGGTTTGCGCCCGTTCCTCGACCTCGTCCTTGGGCGCAGCGACGATTCCGAGGCGTGCCGATTCCTTCCAGGCCTGCTCCCCATGCGCCTCGCTGCTACTTCGGCTGAGCCGCCATTTCCAGCCGCGGGCGTGTCCGCGTTGACACCGATCTCCGCCGCGAACTCTCTCGCCGTCAACCCGCTCTCCGCCAGCCGTTCTACCCGCTTCGCCCAAACCTTTCGTGCCACGGCTGCCCTGCGTGCGCGGCTTCAGTACCTCAGGCCGCTAGGACTTGGCGGAAGCGCTCTGTCAGCACTCGTCGCGAATACCGGGTCTCGAGGGCCCTCCTCGCGCGCTCGCCGAGAGCCCGGCGCTCCTCCTCGGCGGTCGCGAGCGCCAGGATGCTGGCGGCGAGCCCCTGCGCGTCGCCATTGCGATGGACGCGCCCGCAGCTCTCGCGCTCGATGGTGCGCGCGACCTCGCTCTCCAGCGGCCCGACGTACAGTATCGGGCGGCCGGCCGCCATGATGCCGTAGAGCTTCGACGGTTCCATGAGGCCGGCGAGCTGCGGCGCGAGCGTGACAAGGTGTAGATCGGCCGCCGAGAGCGAGAGCGCCAGGCGCTCGCGCGGCTGGTAGGGCGCGAGTCTGAGGTTGGGAAGCTCGCTTGCGGCGCGTTCAACTTCGCGGCGACGTGCCCCGTCGCCGATGAAGAGGAACGCGATGTCGCTCCGGGTGCGCAGCGCCCGGGCGCAGGCGAGCACCGTCTCCAGGTCGTGGCCGCGGCCCAGGTTGCCCGAGTACGTCACCAGGCAATGCGCCTTGCCTGCGAGCACGGGGCGCAGTGGATTGGCGCCGTGCGGCACGGGCACGATCAGATCGCCGTCGGACCAGTTGGGGATGACGACGGTTCGGTGGGGGTGCGCCCCGGCGGCGATGACCCGGTGCCGCATGGCCTCGCCGAGCACGATCACCCGGTCGGCGTGGGAGAGCAGGTGGGAAGAGGCGGCCTGCATGGCGCGTGTCGTTGGAGATCTCGGGTCCATGGCCCCGAAGGCCACGGCCAGCTCCGGATAGAGATCCT
>Ga0209342_10002118_pt1 | contig 21651 bp, 22 predicted proteins | sample RifCSP16_2_FD_184023 | JGI IMG/M metagenome (GOLD analysis project Ga0209342, IMG submission 184023) | Soil microbial communities from Rifle, Colorado - Rifle CSP2_sed 16_2 (SPAdes) (version 2) | ecosystem: Environmental > Terrestrial > Deep subsurface > Rock core/Sediment | place: Rifle... | reverse complement strand
ATGAATTGCTCGAATCAAAATCAGCCTCGGCGGAAATCGAGCAACACGCCCTGGTGCTGGCGTGCCGGATCGACGCGGCCGACCAGCGCTGGGACAAGGTGCGGGACTCGGCCGAGCGACTGCTCAAAAAACATCCCGATAGTTCTCTGCATCTGGTCGCCGAATTCTGGGCGGCCGAGTCGCTTTATCGCCGGGACGACTACGAAAAGGCCGCCGCACGGTTGGATCGGCTAATGCCCGAGGTTCAGGGACGCCGCGAGACGTGGACGGCCATGATTCCCTTGCGGCGCGCGCAAATCTTCGCGTTCGACAAGCAATGGAAGGAAGCCGAGGAACGGGCTTCGACGATCCAACGGGACTATCCGGGATTCGAGCGGCAGTACGAAGTGGATTATCTGCTGGGTCGTTGCGAGGCCGCCCAGGCTGAATTCAGCGCGGCGCGGCAGGCTTATCGTCGCGCGATCCAATCGCCCGAGGGCGCGAAAACGGAAACGGCCGCGATGGCCCAATGGATGATCGGCGAGACGTATTTTCATCAGCAGAACCACGAAGCGGCCCTGCGCGAGTATCTTCGCGTCGAGATTCTTTACGACTTTCCACGCTGGCAGGCCGCGGCCGTGCTCCAGGCCGGCAAGTGTTACGAACGGTTGAATCGGCCCGACGAGGCGGCCAAACAATTTCGTCGCGTGGTCGAGCAGTATCCGGTGAGCCCGTTCGTGGAAGAAGCGAGAAACCGGCTGGCCGCCGCGGCCGGGCCGGGCAAGACGTCCGAAGCACGTGAAGCAAAAAGACACCCGGCGTCCGCGGCGCGGCGACAATAGAAACCACCCCACCCGTCATTTAACCTGTCACGGTATAAAGCCATGCGAAACCGAATCACACACGATCGAAAAAACGTGTCGCGAGAATTGCTAGGCGCCTTGCGGCAAGTCATGCTCGGCATGGTCGCCTTGTCGGCCACGTTGTTGGCCGCGGCGGCCGTTCGGGCCCAATCGGGCGACATGGGAGCGACGCCGGTGGTCGTGCCGGCGGAGATGAATGCCCTGCCCGCCGCCGACGAGAGCCCGATCCCCACGCAAAACCTTTGGGGCATCATTCGCAGCGGCGGCGTGTTGATGATTCCGCTGGGGTTCTGTTCCTTCCTGCTTTTGACGTTCACGTTTGAGCGCGCGATCAGTCTGCGGCGGGCTCGAATCATTCCAAAACCTTTCGTGCGGCGGTTTCTCGACCAGATGCGCGGGGGCGAGCTCGATCGCGAGGCGGCCCTGGAGCTGTGCGAGGAAAACAGAAGTCCCGTGGCCGAGGCTTTCGCCGGGGCGGTGCGCAAATGGGGCCGGCCGGCCGTCGAAGTGGAGCAGGGGATCATCGACGCGGGCGAACGGGTCACCAACACGTTGCGGCGCTACCTGCGCGTGCTGAACGCCATCGCCACGATCAGCCCGTTGCTGGGATTGCTGGGAACGGTGTTCGGCATCATCCGCGCGTTCAACGCGATTGCCACGAGCCACGCGATGGGACGGCCCGAGTTGCTGGCGGCGGGGATCAGCGAGGCCCTGGTCACGACGGCGGCCGGGCTGAGCATCGCCATTCCCGCGATGGCCGCGTACCTGTTTTTCGCCAGCCGCGTGGACCGGCTCATCATGGACATCGACGCGCTGGGCCAGGAACTCGTGCCGCTGATTTCGGCCGAGGAGATGGGCACGCGAGTGAAACAACCGTCGGCGGCGGTCAAGGGGACCGGCGGCTCGCGCACTCGCCGCAAATCGGACCAGGCGGCCGCGTGAGTCGGTTTTTGTGGAAGACATGCGGAAGACACCCATTACCTCGATTGCGAGTTGAGCCATGGCGCTGAAGACCTTCATGGATGAACCGCCCACCTTGAATCTCACGTCGTTGATCGACGTGATATTCATGTTGATCATCTTCTTCATGGTGGGCACGCAATTCACCGAAATGGAGCGGAAAATCGGGTTGCAAGTGCCCCAGGTCGCCGACCACGGGGCCCTGACCGCCGCTCCGGAAAAGCGAGTGGTCAACGTCTATCGCGACGGCACGTTGACGCTCGACCAAGAACCGATCACGCTCGAACAGCTTACGGCTCGGCTGGCCGCGGCGCGCGGCGAGTACGCCGAGTTGGGCGTGCTGATCCGCGGCGACGGAGAAGGCCCCTATCAAAACGTGGCCGCCGTGCTTAATGCCTGCAAACACGCGGGAATCAGTCAATTGGCCGTGTCGGTCCACCCGGTGACGATCAAGAGGTGACGATGGGCCTATTGCTGTTGGATCGCGTGGTCGGTTTCTTCACCAGCGCCGAGTTTTTTCTCGGCGTGCTCTGGGTGGGCCTGGCCGCGCTGTCGATTACGCTGTTGGTGCTCATGAGGACTCGCTGGGGGCAGTCGCAACCGTTGCGCAAGTGCTTTGTGCTGTCGCTCTTGGCCCACGTGCTCTTGGGCGGCTATGCGACAACGGTTCAGATTTGGTCGACGGGGCCCTGGCAGTCGGGCGAGCCGACGATGGAGATTTCGCTTTCCGACGCAGCGTCGGGCGACGTGCCGCGGGACGATCGTCCGTGGGAGGAATTTCCCGAGCCCACGGCGGTCGAATCACCGCTAGCGGCGTCGGCCTTGGCTGAGACAGTGCCCCCCGCCGAGCCGAGCCGCATCGAATCGCCGTTGTTGGAGCCGACCGCCGAAGAGGATCCGATCGAGGCGTCGGACGAGCCTCGCCCATCGGAGCCGGAGCCGCCGCCGATGGAGCCGATCGAGCCCAACGCGGCGCTGGCCCGGCAGCCGGAGGGACTTGAAGCGTCCCAGGCCGAGCGACGCGACGCGGCGCCGGTGGACGTGGCGGTCGAACGGCCGGCCGAACGCCAAGATACGACGGCCGTGCATGATGCGCCGGAACACGAAATGGCGACCGGCCTGCCGTCGGTGCTGCGTGATTCGCCCACGTCGCTCCCGCGGCTGGATGAAGAAGCCGATGCGTCCGACGCCGGCCAGTCGGTACGCGACGCCACGGATCGACCGACGGCCACGCCCAGCGGCGAGCCGGCCCCGGCCGTGGCCGACACGTCGGCGTCCGCCGCCGCGGCATCGGGAAGCGGCGGGCAACCCGAGGGAAGCGAGAAGCCGGCGAGGGTTGCACTGAGCGGCGCGGCCGCCGGCTCGCGCGATCCGCACGAGGTGCCGACGATCTATCGCGATCGCGTCGCTTCGGATCGGACGCAACGCGCCGTGCGCCAAGGCGCCACGCCCGAGAGCGAGGCGGCCGTACGCGCGGGCCTGCGGTGGTTGGCCGAAAACCAGGAGCCCGACGGACGCTGGGACGCGGTTCGCCACGGCGCGGGCCGCGAACTGCGCATCGGCGGCGAGGACCGGGGCGGGGCGGGAATCGGCGCCGACACGGGCGTGACCGGCTTGTCGCTCTTGGCGATGCTGGCCGCCGGACACACGCACCAACAGGGCGACTATCAGGACAACGTTCGGCGAGGACTCGAATTTCTAATCAGCAACCAACGGGCCGACGGCAGTCTATCGGGCAATGCGACCAAATTCGCCGCGATGTATTGTCACGCGATGGCCGCGTTCGCCTTGAGCGAGGCCTACGGCATGACGGGCGACGCGCGGCTTGAAGGGCCCGTCCGACGGGCAATCGGCTACACGGTCGCCGCGCAGGATCCGCGAAGCGGCGGGTGGCGTTATTTGCCGGCCATGACGGGCGACACGAGCCAACTGGGGTGGCAATTGATGGCCCTGCGTAGCGCGGAATTGGCCGGGATTCCGACGCCCGATTCGACGCGGCGCGGGGCGTTGAAGTTTTTGGCAAGCGTTTCCTCGGGCAGCCACGGGGGGCTGGCGTCCTATCGGCCGGGCGAAAAGGCGAGTCGTTCGATGACGGCCGAGGGTCTGGTTTGCCGCCAACTACTCGGCATGCCGCCCGAGAGCCCCACCGCCACGGAGGCGGCCGACCATCTGGTGGGCGAATTGCCGGGCGAGGGGCCTGTTAATCTGTATTACTGGTATTATTCCACCTTGGGGCTTTATCGGGCCCAGGGCGACCATTGGACGCGATGGAACGAGGCCCTTCAACGGGATCTGGTTTCGCGGCAGTGCGACTCGGGCAGTTTGGCCGGAAGTTGGGATCCCGAAACGGTTTGGGGCGGCTACGGCGGCCGTGTATACACCACAGCGTTGGCCACCCTCTGCCTGGAGGTCTACTACCGGTATCTGCCCCGTTATCTGGAAACCGCGGCCAAACCGTAGGGCCTACGTACTCCTCACGCTCCGCGTGAGGTCCGACAAGCACCCTGCTACGTGGGGATTGCTGGTCGCCTGGGCTGGAGTCTTGTCATCACGCGGAGCGTGATGAGTACATGTTGGTTTGACACCCGAAGAAGGCCCACTACAATGAATTAGAGCGACAAGGCGGGTAATTGCCCGCCCAGATGCCGCCACCCCCAAATGGGTGCATCTCTGATGATGCACCGCCCGCCTGATTTCGTCTTGTTGCGATAAGGATCCGGTCATGTTTTCTCTCTTTGGGTTTATCCCTGGTGTGTCCGGGCCCTTCGAGCTTCTGATTGTCGCGGGCCTCGCGTTGCTGTTGTTCGGCAACCGGCTGCCTTCGGTCATGCGGTCGCTGGGCCGCGGCATTGTCGAGTTCAAAAAGGGCGTGCAGGGCATCGAAGACGATGTGGATGGCGCCGTGAACAGCGGCGGCAAGAAAATCCCACCTCAAGACGACAAGTAACCTCCATTGTCGCTGTCCAAGTTTCCTCCGTTTTCCTGCCTCTCGAGCAACCGTCTGATTTGGTAATTCCGACCTTGCCGGCAGCCTCGCCCGGGGATTGCGACGCCGGGCCGAAAAGGTACAATAGGCTTCGACTCGTGGAAGGCATGGTTTCCATGAATCCGGTTTTCGCGTTACTGCCCTCGATGGGAACGCCCGAATTGCTTATCGTCGGGGTCGTGGCCGTTTTGCTTTTCGGCAAGCGGTTGCCCGAGGTCGCGCGCAATGTGGGCCGAGGGCTGATGGAGTTCCGCAAGGGGCTCTACGACATCCAAGACGAGGTGAAGCGAGCGGCTTATTCGGACGAATCGGGCGAACACGGCGCTTCGTTGCCGGAACCCGAACCGGACCGCGACGAACCGACCGCCCCGCGATTTGAATTGCCCGAGAACGAGCCTGGAGAGGAAATCCGCGAATAGTAGAAGTGCCCCCGGGCGGCTAGCTCAGTTGGTTAGAGCGCCATCCTCACACGGTGGAAGTCGCTGGTTCGAGTCCAGTGCCGCCCATTTGTTGTAACTCACGCCGAAATCAGTAGTTAGATTACCTGCCAAACATCGGCAGTTGCGGCCTGAAGTCAGAGAAAAGTGTGTATTGTACACACCTGATTTTTGATGGAGGGTTTTGCACATGCCGAAGCGCGTTCACGTCCCGTCTTACTGCCTCCACAAACGCTCTGGACAAGCCTACGTCCGCGTTCGGGGGCAGTTTGTTTATCTGGGCATCTACGGTTCCGCCGTGTCGAAGGACGCCTACGCCCGCGTCTTGGCGGAATTGGCGGCGGCTCCCGAATCCGTGCCCGCCCCATCGACCCCCGCGGGAATCACCGTCACGGAACTGATAGCCGCCTACTGGCAGTTTGCCGAAGGCTACTACCAGAAGCACGGGCGACCTACCCGCCACCTGGGTGCTATTCGAGTCGCGGCCCGCCGGCTCAAGACGCTCTACGGTGACACCCCGGCGGCCGAGTTCTCGCCGAAGTGCCTCAAGGCCGTGCGAGAGACGTTCATCGGGGATGGGGTCTGCCGGTCCTACGTCAACCGGCAGGTGGAATTGATTCGCCGCATGTTCAAGTGGAGTGTGTCGGAAGAGTTTGTTCCGATCACCACCTACCAGACACTGACCACCGTGGCCGGCCTGCGAAAAGGGCGGTCGGCCGCGAGGGAAACCGCCCCCGTCGGCCCGGTTGATGACGCGGTGGTCGATGCGACCATTCCCCACCTGCCGCCCGTGGTCGCCGACATGGTGCGTTTGCAGCGGCTGACAGGCTGTCGGCCCGGGGAGGTTTGTCAGATCCGCCCGTGCGACGTGGACACGTCGGGCGATGTTTGGCTCTACCGGCCCGCGACCCACAAGACGGAACACCACGGGCGCGAGCGTGTCGTCTGTATCGGCCCCCGGGGGCAGGACGTCCTTCGGCCCTATCTCGACCGACCGGCCGGCGCCTACTGTTTTTCCCCGGCGGAATCGCGGGAGAGACGCTATTCGGCCCTGCGGGCGCGTCGCAAGACCCGGGTACAGCCGAGCCAAGCCAACCGCCGGAAAAAACGACCGAAGCGAAGCCCCGGCTCGCGCTATGAGAAGGACGCCTACAACAACGCGATTCGGCGGGCAATCAACAAGGGAAATCGGGAGCGGGTGAAAGAGGCCGAAGAAATGGGGATCGAACCGATGCTACTGCCGTACTGGCACCCCAACCAATTGCGGCACACGGCGGCAACGCGGCTCCGCAAGGAATTCGGTCTAGAGGCCGCGCAGGTGATTTTGGGTCACGCCAAGGCCGACGTGACCCAGGTTTATGCGGAGCGCGATTCGACGTTGGCGATGGAGGTTTCGAGGAAAATCGGGTAACATTTAAGACAAATTGCCGGGTCGCGGGTAGCTCCCGCATTGGTTGGCCGGCTGGTTGTGGAAACACCATCGCCACAACAGCCGGCCGACCGCCCGGAAGAAAGGATGGTGAAACATGACGGATTCCAGTAGACTGCTAACCGCATTGGACTTTTGGGAAGAATACCCTCTTCATCTTGAACAATGCCGCGCCGTCATAGGGGCAATCGACAGGCACCGTGACACAGTGTTCCTCTGTTGCGAAGCCAAACTTGTTCACGTGTCGGTCGAAGGTTTTGGGATCACGCTTGGGGTCGATCCTATTCCCCGACTAGGGTTCAAATTAGGCAATTTCTCTTTCCAGCGTGATGCGGTGCGGCGCGGGTTTTCTGAAGTCGGTCTGAAATTTGGCGAGCCCGGCTCGAATTCTCCCGCATATCTGACGGCGGCGCGATTGTGTGTTGACCACAACAAGAATTTCGTCACGGAGATTCTTGTTCACGAAATGGAATTGATTGAGCTACATCAGCAGGCGGAAGGAGTGTTGTGCAGTGAGTTGGAACGGCGAGGCATGGATGGATCCACGATAGTGGTATCGGGGCGAGTATGCCGCGCAATCTCGGCTGGAGTGATCGACCCACAGGGGCGGCGCAATTGTAGCAAGCCACAGAAGGTCTTTTGGCCGTCGGCCGCGGGTGATCTATTGAACACGCTACATCCGACCAACATTGACGCTGTCATGCAAGCCGAGCGAAGTCTGATTCGGTTGCGAACACAGTTGAATTTGGATTCAATGCCGGCTTGCCAGCGGCCACGCGACGAACTCGTGGATGCCGCCACAACGCCCGAGTGGAGTTTTGAACCTGGCAAGGCTATCTACAAAGGCAAAACAATTCCCGTCAACGGAATACGATGGAAGCTGCTAAGGGCCCTGGCCGAGGCCAAAAGGACTCTCACCGTGGATGAGCTTCGAGACGCCGGTTGGGAGCATGATGCCGAAGTCGAGGTAAAAACCATACGGACCCATTTGTCCGCAATTCGTGCCGCTCTTCGCAAAAAACTGGGCTTGCCCAGTGCCTGTGATCCCATCCCACGCAAGGACCGTGGTACTTTGCTAGCTTGGGGACCGATCACGACCCAAGACGCGGCGTCAAGTTTGCGTCAAACGGATTTGACGCAAACATAGCGCGCCGCTTGATCGGTGACTGCTACCTTGCGTGCTGTTGCGACCCAACACGGGACGCAAAAACAACACGCGAGGAAAGTGATGATCGACATTTCTCTAGAAGAGACATTCTCGTTGACCGACGCGGCCAAGCGTCTCCCCTGCCGCCGAAAAGGCAAGCGTCCCAACGTCGCCACGCTCTATCGTTGGGCCCAACAAGGCGTCCGTGGCGTCCGCCTCGAAACGATTTGCGTTGGAGCTACGCGCTGTACGTCGATGGAGGCGATTCAACGGTTTTGTGATGCCTTGACCGCCAAGGCCGACCGACCGGCCGCGCCACCTGCGCCGCGGATCACTGCGCGGCGGAAACGCGAAATGGCCGCGGCAGAAAAACGACTTGCTCGCGCCGGAATCTGAGGGCAGTGGTGTGATGGATGCACCGCCCAAAACGCCCGTCGGAAACCATCGTCCACATAGAGCTACGGACGCGATCTTGAACCGCGCGCCGCCGGCCGACGTGGAACGGACGCCCATCGAACGACCTGATAATACGATCGTAGGACACGTCCGAAACGGTTTCCTCGCGCGGATGATGAGATTCAAGCCCTACAGCATCGTAGTATGGCTCGCGCTGGCGAATCGTGCGGATAGGTCCGGTTGCTGCTGGCCGTCGATTACGACCATCCAGGGAGATACCGGTCTAGGACGTCCCACCGTCTATCGGGCGCTGCGTGAGTTGGTCGCGGCTGGCGAGATCACGGTTGAATCGGGCGGCGCCAAGAGGAATCAAACGAACTGCTATCGGTTCCCCACTAGTTCCCCAGGTGAACTAGTACCCGACGGGAACCAGTTCCCCACGGAAACCAAGGTAGTACCCCACAGAGACACAGCTAGTTCCCCACGTGAACACAAACCAAACAATAGAACCAAACACAAGAACCAAACGGCGTGCGCGTCCGCTCGTTTTGTTCCTCCTAGTATTTCTGAGGTACAGAACTACTGCCGGGAGAGAAACAACCACGTCGATTGCCAGAGGTTCCTGGACTACTACGAAAGCAACGGCTGGCGCGTCGGCCGCAACGCGATGAAAGATTGGCGCGCCGCGGTGCGCACGTGGGAGCGAAACGGATTCGAGAACGGCAACGGCGCGGCGACGAAGGCGGCCGCGCCGGTCAAGTACAGGGACGAGGTGCCACGATGATCCGACGCGATAGCATCATCGACCGTGGCCTACCCGCCGACCGATCCGCCGAAGTCTGGGTGGTTGGGTCGGTCATTCTGCGACCGGCGGCGCTGGACGATTTGGGGTTTTTGTCGGTCGATCATTTTTTCGGCGACGATCTGCGCGAGCTATACGGCGCGATGGTCGAGGCCCGTCGGCGCGGCGCGCCCATCGACGAGGCGCTCTTGCGGCGGCAGTTTTTCGGCGATGATTGGGCGGCGCGGATTCACGAAATTGTTACGGCGGTCCCGGTCGCGTCTCACGTCCGACGTTATGCCGAGATCGTCCGCGACCTGGCACTACGGCGGCGGATCATCGAAATCTGTATGACGGGTGCTGAGGCGGCGCAGGCGGGCGACGGCGCGCCGGACGAAGTTTTGGAGCGAGTCGAGACGGAGCTATCGACGGTCCGCGCGACAAAGCACGAACATGAGCCAGTGGCGATTGCTGACGCGGCGGTCGAGGCGGCTTGCCGTATCGACGAAATCGCGCGGCGCGGGAGCGGCTCGGGACTTCCGACCGGGTTGGCGACTTTCGACGACGATCAGGGTGGCCTGTTCCCCGGCGAGTTGACGATTCTCGCGGCGCGACCAGGCAACGGCAAGACGAGCCTCGCGCTCCAGGTGGCCGAGCACAACGCGGCGCGCGGGCGGCTGGTGTATTTTGCGAGCCTCGAAATGTCGGCGGTCGAGCTATCGACGCGGTTGGCCTGCGCCCAATCGGGCGTGAGTAATCGTCTGGTGCGCATCGGCCGGCTAACCGGCAACGACACGGCCGCGCTCGCGCAGGCATTCAACTCGCAATCGCAATCGAATCTGGAAATTCACGATCGGGCGAGTCTGACCGTAGCAGGAATCCGGCGCGAAATCCGCAAGCGCAAGAAACGCGGCTTGGCGCTGGCTATCGTCGATTACTTGCAACTCATTCAACCCGAAGATCGGAAGCTACCGCGCGAGCAACAAGTCGCGCGGATGGTTCGCAGTCTGAAAGAAATCGCGCGGGAATACGACGTTCCGGTTTTGTGTTTGTGTCAACTCAATCGACAGGTGGACGGCGACGAGACGCCGCGATTGCACCACCTGCGCGAATCAGGGTCAATCGAACAGGACGCCGACGTTGTACTGTTTCTGTCGCGGCGCGAGCCGACGGAGCAGGAACCCCACAACGCGGTCCTGACCGTGGCCAAAAACAGAAACGGCGAAACCGGCCCCCTGCGTCTTACGTGGGATGGACCGCGCACGAGGTTTTCGTGTTTCAATCACAACCCAGAATTTGAGGCTTGGAGCGGATGACTTGGGCACGCATGAAACAACTCGACCGCCGGTTGGTTGACCTGGAGGAACGCGCCCGCGAAGCTGGCCGGGCGCGCCGCCCGTGGTCAACGACGTGGTGCAACGAGTTGTACGAAGACCTGTCGAAGTTGGTCGGCTGGGGATCGGGCGGGCGGTTCGGATCGGCTAAGGACTTTGAAAGGGCCCATAAGGGCTTGCTGCTGGCATGGGCGACGGTCGGCGCGGAGAACGTCGTCCCACCGTGGGAACTGCCAGGCGAAACGGTTCCAATGCCGCCGGCGCTAGGATCCCCCCACCACATAGGTTCTTCCTAGGGGGGTGGCAGTCTGAGGGATTAGGGAACTATCAAACCTCCCAACCGAGAGAGATTGTGAAAACAACGGGATTGCGATGACCAACCCATTAGAGTTACCCGGATCGGAAAAGTTGCTGGTCAAGCTGCTGGCCGGAGAGTTTGCGCTCCATGCTCCGTTTCGTGCTGAGGACTGGAATCAACCGGGCGCAACGACGGCCCGCGAGGAATTGCAATCGCGGTTTCGACAGATTGGGCTGGTATGGACGCCCGGCGGCAGCGTGGCCGAACGCAAAGCTGGTGAAGCGTTGATTTCGGAACTGCGTCGCGCTGGTCTGATTACCGCAACCGGCCGAACTAACGCGAGGCACGTCCGAATGACTGACGAGGGGCGATGGTTGGCGTCTGCGTTGTGCGATGCAACAACTCTCGTCGATGGATTCGACGCCGTCGGCGCGCTCTTGTACATCGCCCCAGCCGGTGCGTTGGTCTCTGAATTGCTGCTGACCGACATGAAAGATTACGACGATCCCGAGTGCGCGTCAAAACTTTCCGGTGTTCAACAGGTAGTCACTCCGGCAATCATGGCCGGCTGGATTGATTCGGCCAGCGACCGGCATGGTCGCGTCGCGTACCGAGTCACGCCGGAAGGCAAAGCCGCGAGAGAAACACCGAAACCGAGAAAGCCCGACGGCCTTCCGTTGTGTGACAACGAATTGGTTGATTTGTTTGACCGCGAGTGCGACGCTGAGCGCGAACGACTACTGACGGTTGAGCCCGTGCATAGCAATGAAATCGGGCCGTTGCCGTTGAGCGCCGGCCTGTGGTGCAACGCCGTTGGGCCGTGGAACTGGTCGGACAAGAGCAATGACCAAGAGAGGTAACGAGTGGACACGACGCCGGCTGAGCGTTACGCCTGGTTGGTCCGCGCCGCGCTGAGCGGCGGTCGGGTTCCGCGCGACGAGATCGACCGAATTGTCGAGGCGGCCGGCAAGAGCTACAAGGATTTGGCCTATGACGTACTGGCCGGGCCAGTCGAACTACCAACCATGCCGGGCGACAAGTGCGATCATTGCGGCGGGGCGATTCGCGTGACGAGTTCACGGCGGGCCGGAAGCGTTCTTGTGCGGTATCTCGGCTGTCGAGCGTGCGGGCGGAAACCGGATCGTCACCGGCAGGTTGTGCCGGCGTGGACCGTTCCAAAAAAAACGAGGAAAAACCGTCCTACAAAAGTAAAGTCGGAATCGCCTTGAGGAGCGACGCGGGTTAGGATGCTTGCGGTTTTGAGACACTTGCCCAGTCGATTCGAGGAGAAAAAAGACATGGCGACCGTTGCAAATTTCCTTACCGTTGACGACGTGACGAAATCGCTGGAGACCACTCCGCTGGCCGTCCGGCGTCTCATCGCCCGGCGCGTGCTTCCGGCCAACCGCATCGGCGAAGGCGGGCCATTCCGCGTGGCGGAGAGCGACCTGCAAGCGTACATCGGGAAGAATTGCCCCGACCTGGCCGCGCCGCCGATCGACAGCAACGGCTGGCTCTTGACGCCCTACTGGTCCCTGGCCGAGCAATTTTCCAACGCCGTTGCCGACGCGGCGGCCGATCAGGTGTTGCCCATCGAAGAGGCCCGCAAACTGTTTGCCGACGCGGGGCGAACCGTTGACACCATCGATGTTCCGATCGTGATTACGCCAGTGGTCCAAAAGGTTCTTGACGCTCCGCGTCCCGGCGCGGCCTTTGCCACGCCGGAACAACGCGCCGCCGAAAAGGGCGTGCTGGATGCAAGTTGGAAGTTGACCTACTTTGCTGTTCTGTTGCGCGACGCGGCGGAAGTCATTTTGCGGGACAAGCAGAATCAGAGCCCGGTCGATCGTTTCTATGGCAGTCCCGAAGAGTACGGTAGCATTGTGTCGCAGGTTGTCGGGGACGTTTTGCGGCGACGGATCGGATTCAGCCGAACCTACACGCTCGACGCCTTTGAGCCGGCGAAGCGAATCTTTTATCTCTTGGACCACGGCAAGATCATCAACGAGAAGGGTCTGAATAACGTGGCGGCGTTAGCGTTTTGAGACCGAGGCAACGCGGCGACACGGAGTTGTGACGATTGGCCGTGTCAACGCCGTTGCCTCCGCCCGGGCGCGGCGGCCGTCGCTTATGAGAGATTTGCCAACGGCTGCCCCCGGGCGACCTTTAGAAAATCAATCAGAGAGGAACCGAACCGATGAGCACAGCCGGAGCCATTCGAGCCGGAGCCGCCTACGTTGAAATGTACCTGGAGCAAAACCGGGTCACGGCGGGTCTGGCATCGTTGCAGACGAAGCTGCGGGCCTGGTCTGCCGGATTATCACGGCTGGGCGGCGGGGCGTTGGGAGGCGGCTTGCCGGGCCCCCTGGCGGCCATTGCGAGCTTCGTCGCTTCCCCGGCCGGGATGCTTTCCGGGTTGTTGATCGCTGCGAAGAACGCGGCGACGTTCGGCACGGAGCTTGACATTCTCTCGCAAAAGACTGGAATCGCCCACGAAGTGTTGGGCGGGCTCGAATACGCCGCGAAGCAATCCGGCGTAAGCACCCAGGGCCTTGCGACTGGCATCCGGCAGTTGGCTAAGAACAGCGTCGCCGCCGCGTCGGGCTCGAAGGAAATGGCCGCCGCCTTCGAGCAGTTGGGCGTGGACGCCGCGGCGCTGGCCAAGATGACGCCGGATGAGCAACTGAAGGTAATGGCCGATAAGCTATCGGCCGTTGAAAACCCGACGCTCCGCGCGGCGCTGGCGATGAAAGTCTTCGGCCGGTCGGGAACGGAGTTGCTTCCGCTGCTGCTGGAAGGGTCGCAAGGCATCGACGCGCTGATCAAGAGGGCGGAAACACTCGGTCTCATAATGGGCGGTGAAGAAGCCAAGCGGCTTCGGGAGTTTGGTGATCTACTTGAGGACATGTGGATTTCCGTCAAGACGACGGCAGTTGCTATCGGCTCGTCCCTGACCACCGAATTGAAAGGGGCGGTGGAGTGGTTCATCAATGTGGCCAAGGCGACACGCGATTGGATCAAGGAACACAAGGGTTTGATCGTTTCGGCGCTGAAAATCACCACCGCGATTGTTGCCGGCGGCCTTGCTGTAAGTGCGTTCGGCAAGATCCTGGGTCTTATGGCGGGCGGCGTCGGGCTGCTGCTGGTGCCGTTCAAGTTGCTGGGCGGGTTGGTCGGATTCGTGGGTGCAGCGTTGGCCGGCGGTGTGACGCTCTTCACCGGAGTCCTGTCGGCACTGGGCGGGCTGCTGTCGTTTCTGGTGACGCCCATCGGCATCGTGGCGGCGGCGATCGTCGGACTGGGCGCGTACTTTCTCTATTCAAGCGGCGTGATTGGAAAGGTGGTCGATTGGCTCAAGGGCGTGTGGTCCGGCCTGGCCGCCGATGCCACGAAGGCTTTCGGCGGCATCCGCGACGCGATCATGGCCGGCAGAATCGACCTGGCTTTTAAGGTTCTCGCGTCTGGTATCCAGCTTGAATTTGTCAATCTGCAAAGCTGGTTCACAACGTGGACCAACAGCCATTTTGGATCGTGGCAGGCGTTGATTCTGAATATCAGCAAACTCTGGGTGAAGTTGGAACAATCCATTCTCGATATGTTCGGTCGGCTCCAACTCGAATTCACGCGGCTTACCATCAAACCTCTGACCGAGCTTCAATATCGGATCATGCACGGTCCTCGCACAAAGGAACTTCATCGAAGGGACTGGGAGGCGGTGGCCAAAGACTTCCCCGAGACGGTCGGCAAACGCGGAATTCTCGGAACGGACATATTCACCGGCAAGTCGGGCTACGACCAATTGAGCCCTGAGGCCAAGGCCGCGCTGGAACGGGCGCGCAAGGAGAGATTGCAGGCTTGGGAAACGTTCGACAAGTACGGTGGCCGGATCATGGATGACGTGGTGGGCGAACGCCAAAAGGCAATGGTGGAGGCGGAAAAAAAGCGAGCGGCCGAAGCGGCGTTGACGCAAGCCGAACTCGACATAGAGATTGCACGGGAATCAAATAATTCCGACGCCATAGCAAAGGCGAAAGCAAACGCAGCCAAGGCCCGCAAGGAATATGACGCCGCCGTCGCCAATGCAAAATCGGCACGCGACAAGGCGGAGGCCGAGGGGACGGATATACCTTCTCGGCTGAAAGACATGCTCCCGAAGTTTCCCGGTCTCGGGAACATCAATAAGGAGAAAATCAACTCGGTCGGCACGTTTGGTGCCCACGCGCTGTGGGGAATGGGAGGTGAAAACAAATTAGATGAAATAGCGAGGTTCATGGAAGAGACGGCCGGCGTGGTAAAACGCCAACTCGACATCATGGAAAAAAATCGAAACTGGACGGATCTAGACCCCGCATTCGTCTTAAAATGAAGTGAGAGGCCGGAAACACAAAGCGAACGGCAAACCTCGTCCAGAATCAAACGGACGTTTTGAAACGGCAGGAAATGGTCGGTGGCGTCGGGATTCTGGTCCGGTAAACGCATGATGGAAGCCGAGCAATTCATCTTCACGTTCGACTATCCACTTTACGTTCTCACGCACGACAACAGGAACATCTTGTGGTGTAAGTGCCACGCAGTAGACGTCGGCAAAATTGTTCCAATGTGGTCGGACGTCCCGGCGATGGACGATTTTGTCATCCAATCCCAACCGCAATTTCCCCTGACACCGTTGGCTATCGACAACATCGAGGAGTTGAAGCGTTTTTTGCGAGGCTGCCTTGAAAAAGGCGTCCATTCAATCGGCATCGACATGGTGTCGTGTTACCAAAAAACGTGGCGTAAACTCGACATTCGCGTGTGGCTCCAAATCCTGGAAAGCTAACGTGATCGACCTTCGAGAATACTACGGCGCGGTCTTTCACGTCGCCGGCGACGACACGGCCGGGCAATCCATCCCGTGCAAATCGGGCCGGATCGTGGCGGCCACCCGGCGACACCTGGCCCTGGTGACGGACAAGGCCGCAGTGGCGAAGAAGGCGGGTCGGCTTGGTTTCGCCCGAGTCATCCCCGCCGACAAGGGTTACGTGGTGTTGTTCCCAAGTTGCCGGTTTCTGGACGTGGCGGCGATCGTGGAACCCGAGAAGAGCCGGCAAAAGAAATCGGCCTGAGAATCGTTTTGCGATTTGGAGAACCAATGCAACGCCCTCGCGTCTACGTGTCCGGTCCCCTGTCATCCAGCGGCAACGTGTTGGAGAACGTCGCGGCGGCCGTGCGCGTCACGCGGCAATTGATCCGGGCCGGCTTCGCCCCATTCTGTCCGCACCTGAGCTACCACGTCGATCCGGCGGGCGAGATTCCACACGGCACGTGGATGGAGATTGACCTGCCGTGGTTGGGAGCGGCCGACGCCGTGTTGCGGCTGCCCGGGGAATCGTTGGGGGCGGAGATCGAAGTGGCAGAGGCCCGGCAGTTGGGGATACCCGTGTTCACAACGGTTGCGGACATGACGCACCACTTTGCCGGAGAGGCCAGCGCCGTAGCATGAAAGACTATCCCAAGAAAAGCACAAGGCCCCGGAATATCCAGGGCCTTTCGATCAAGGCAGCGGCGGGCTTGCAATCGCCCTTGCCGTTGCCTGCTGTGCCTTGCGGCACAGTCTCACAAGCCCCCGAAGGGGAACAATGGAATTATCGCCTATCTTCGCCAAAGAATCAAGGAGAAGTGAAGCCAAGGCCCGCCAAGATAGCCGCCCGAATCGCCGCAAGGTCTTGCGGGCACACAACATGCGAAACGTACATCCGTTTTCCAGTTGTCGGGTGTTTTCCGATATACACCCTGTCCAACCGCCAAATCGCTACCGTGCTCACCATGTCGCACTTCGCCCAGCATCTTTTCCGGCGCAGAGACTCCGGCAGAGATAGGCCCTGCAATTCGTGGTGCCACTTCTCAACAGGGCATGGTTCCACGGTCGAGATTGGCACCACCGTGACCAGTTGGCTGCGGCACTTCGATATGACCACCACGGGCCGTTTCTTCACCATTTCGGGCGGCCGGAAGCCCGTGTCGAAATCGCAGATGAGAACCTGGCCGGGCTTCGGGTGGAAATTGATTAGCATGATCGGGCAAATATACCGGGCCGCGGCGGCCAACGCAACCGACGTGGTGAATCGGCGGCGTAGCCGTGTAAGAGTGATTTTCAGGGGGCACTTGACGTTTTCGGCGCCGGCGACGGTCGGCCACTACCGTCCCCAGCGATGAAGGCCACCATCGGTGGATTCGGCGATTCCGGCTGAGACGCGGCCACCATCGCGTGGCGTGTGCGCCCTGGCAACCTGGCCCCATCGGCGTGGGCCGCGAGTTTCGAGCGCTGGCAGAAAAGGCGATGGAGGCCCCTAACGATTGAAACGACGATGGAGGATTCGACACGCAAGCCCTCCCAAAGAGCGCCACGTCCACCAGGATCGACGGACAACCCGAGGGCGACTTGGGCGGGACAACGCAAGAGGCGACGCCTGGGAGCGTTTTGAGGGGCCTTGACAGTTTTTTCGGAAGATGGGAGACTAACCGGCGTTCAAATGGGTGCCAAGGCACCTGACAAGAAGGAAAGAGCCGATGTTTGAAAAAGGCCGCAAGCCCGTCGACCGTGGACGGCCCGCGAGGGCGTCCGGGCACTCTTCTTGGTGCCTGAACAACGATCGGCGGGCCTGCGGCTTTTTTGCCGCGCCGTAAGGCCGGCAGGAGGCCGTCATGTCCAGGAGAGGATTTTGGACCGATCGGTCCACCGTCTACGTCGTCCGCGTCTGCGAAGACTTCAAGCCCCTCAATCCGTGGAACGTCCCCGAGTCTTTTTCCGAAGGGCGGATGGTTCATAAGAACGTCCACCTTGAAGATGCCCGCGCCGTTGTTCGCACGATGAACAAACGGGCCATCGAACTTCGCTCGGCAAACGTGGAAGCGTGGGACCGGCAATGGGCAATCGCCGTCGCGTGCGTGCGGTCGAAGTGTCTTGACTACCTGATCCGCGTTCCCTCGGGCCTGGTTCGCCCGCCGAAGGGCATGGCACGAAAGCCGGACGATGCCACGGATGTTGCGGAGGTGGTGAAATGACGCACACGGAGAACGTGGAGAACGTTATTCCGACGGAGTACCATCGGAAACCGCACGGCAAGCATGGCGTCCGTTGCCCGTTTTGCGGAGCGCCGACGCACATTCGCGGGTTGCACCGCTTGGTCCCTGGGAATGACGGAGAGATGCCGTCCTACGTTTATTTCAAATGGCGAGGCAAAGAGCAGGTTGAACTTGTGTACCGAAGGGGCGAACGAAAGGGAGTCGGCAAGGGCGTCAAGCACAACTATCCGAAGTGTTCTCGCCGAAATGACATGTCTGAGAAAGTGCGCAAGAGAATCCTCGACGCGACCAGATTGCTTGCCTACGGCATGACATGGAAGCAAGTCGCGGAGAGGCTTGGGACTAGGACCAATCGCCTTTTTGACTGCCGACAGAATCACCGTGATTTTTGGAATCTGTGTTTTTCGGAAGCGAAGAAGAGCACGGCCGAAGCCCTAAAGCAGGTGGCGGGGACGCCCGAGATTTTCGCCAACGGCGGCAAGCTCATCCGCGTGGCGGAGGAAGCCGCCAAAGAGCAAGGAATTCCGCTCGTTCGCCCTTCGTCCCGTAGTGGCGGTAAAATAACCATCACGGCGTTCCTCGAACAGGTGTACCTGCCTTCCCGAATCAGTGTATCCGAATCCTACGCTAGTAGACTTCGGTCGACGGTCAGGATGCTGGTGGCGTTCCTCGGCAAAAACATTGCAGTCGACGAATTGAACGAAGCGGACCTGTGCCGGTTTCTGACGGCGTTTTTTCGTTCACGCAGGGGTAGAACTGTGAATGGCGCAAGGCAAACCATTCTGACGATTTGGAGAAATGCCTACGACAATAATTTGTGCGAGCGTTTGCCGCGACTTGGGCTAGTCCGGCGGGTTCCCGAGGACGTCGATCCTCCCGAGGCTTGGACCTCCGAACAATGTAACCGGCTTTTTTCGACCGCCGCGAGGTGGGAAGGAATGGTTGGCGACATTCCGGCCGGGCCGTGGTGGCTGTCCCTGCTGTTGTCGATCTACTGGACGGGGTGTCGGATCGGGGCCATGATACAAACGCCGGCTGATTGCTATCGGTCAGGGGAAGGGCTCCTCGTTCGCAAACAAAAGAACCACCGCCCCCAGTGGTACTCACTGCCAGCGTCATGTTGCGAGGCGATCGACGCCACGCGGCCGAACGAAAGGGAGATGTTATGGCCGTGGTCCCAACACCGGCGCACGATCTGGATTCGGTTTCGGCAGATCGTCGAAGCGGCCGGCATCCCATCGCCGCGAACAAGCCGCCAGCTCTTTCACCGACTACGACGGACCACGTTGTCCCTCTGTGCGGCGATTGATCCGGCAATAGCCCAGCGGCAAGCCGGCCACGCCGACTACGCCACCACGTTGAAACACTACGTAGATCCACGCATTGCCCGTGGCCGAGGTGCCGCCGACGTGCTGCCCGAGCCGGTCATCGCGCTTGGCCAGTCTTGAATAGGAAGGGCGCACCCCATCGCCCGGGCAACTGGGCGGCGGGGTTTTTCATGCGCCGACGCATGACCGCTATCGTGTTTTCCGGCTATCGCGTGCAAACGCCCTACACGTGTACTCTCAAAAATACTCATAATCACCGCAAAAACACGATGCTACTCGCAACTACTTGCAAGGGGACGGCAGTTGTGTTAAGGTGTTTCCAGTACGTGACTTTAGGCCGGTTTCGGACGAGGACGAAGGGCGGCTCACACGGTGGAAGTCGCTGGTTCGAGTCCAGTGCCGCCCATTTCTTTAACGCCGTATCGGCCGGCGGAATCGTGTGTTTTTCGCGATTTTTCCGTCAAAAGGACCGTCTATCATGAAATGTCCCATCTGTGCGGCCGAGGTGGTGGAGAAGTCGGTCTTTTGCCATCAATGCGGCGAACGGCTTGCTCCGGACGATGGTTCCACGGCGGAGTCGCGCGAATCCGGCGCCGACGGGGACGGCGAGTCCTCGTCCGGAGACGATTCCTCCGAGCGAACGGCGAACGAGCGATTTCGCGGGGCGATGGGGAGATCGCGGGGAAACGGCGAGCCGGCCGAGGAAGAGCTTTGGTCGGGCGGCTATTGCGGCCGGGCGATGATGGGCTCGTGGATCTTGGGGCTTTTGGCCACGTTGTCGCTGGTGATTTTGGCCGTAATGGCGTGGAACACGGCGGCGCTCCGGTGGATCGTGCTGGCGGCGATGGTCGCGATGTGGGGGTATCTCGTGATCACGTTTGCCCGGCGTCGGCTGGGTGTTCACTATCGGCTCACCACGCAGCGGTTCTTCCACGAGAAGGGCATTCTGGTCCACACGACCGATCTGATCGAGGTGATCGACATGGACGACATCACCTATTCGCAGACGCTCATTGACCGGCTGTTCGGCGTGGGCACGATTCGGATCGTGTCGAGCGACCGGTCGCATCCCGACCTGGCGGTGCCGGGCATCGCCGAGGTGAAGGACGTGGCCGCGATGATGCAGGAGGCCCGCCACGCGGAGCGGCTGCGACGGGGAGTGCATATCGAGTCGATCTGACGCGGCGCGGCGCTGCAAAAGGGGGACAGGCACCGTCGCCATCGAGCGTGTTGGTGGGGCGGCGATTAATGGGGCGACGGAGCCAGTCCCCTTTTTGGAACGGGCTTTATTGCCGGTCGTCTGATTGCAAGGGCTCCGCGGGGCGTTCCCATTTCAGGCCGGCTTCGCGTTTCAGGCTTTCGATCCAGTTGGCGGCCGCTTTCTGGAAATCCGGTCCCGCCACCTCGTAATACTTGCCGAAGTCGTCGACTTCAAACGAGGCCATCAGCACGCTTTCCAAGGGGTTGGTTTCGATCAGCCGCATGACGTAGACGGTGGATTCCGGAAGGTTCATGGCCACGCCGATCCGGCCGACCTCGAGACCGTAGGCCGTCTTCATAAAGGCGTCACCCGGCGCTTCCACGTGCTCCACGGCGCTGATTCGAGGCCGCATCCGGTATTGATAGCCTGGGATGATGCCGGAAGTCATCCAGGTGAACGGACCGGTTTCCGAGACTTCGACGTCCGGTTTGTCGCCGATCGATTGGGCGAGCGATTTGTCGGACTTGCGGGCCTCGTCGGCCAACTGGTCGGCGTATTTTTGGGCCGCCTTGCGGGCCTCGATGAATCGCCAGGCGGCAAGTACCTTGTCGCGGACCTCGTCGAACTCGGGCACGCGTTCTTCTTTTTCGTCGATTTTCCAGGACAAGTAGGCGTTGCCGTCCAAGTCCCAGGAAATGCCGGGCAGCCATGTGTTCGTCGCGCTGAAGGCTTCCTTGATGAACAGTTGGTTGCCCTCGGTCCGCGACTCGGCGATGTTCAACTCGCCGAGGTCGGCCCAGGTGATGAGCTTGGTCTTTTGCGTGGGGCCGAACGTCTCGGCGGGCAGTGTTTCGCCCGGCGGGAGCGTCTCCGCTTCCTTGGCGTCGACGAGCCGCCAACCCTCCTTTTTCTTGACCCAGCGGGCGCCGGGCGCGGGATTGGCCAGGGCGTTCAGGTCGATTGGCGGCGGAGCGGCGGTGGAGTCGTTTTCTTCCTTGTTCGCCTCGTAGTCGATCCGGCTCTTGTGGTACTGGCTCATATTGGCGCGGATCGGCTGGAATCCCCGCAAGATGCGATCGCGGACCTTGGCGCGAGCCAGCTCCCGACGGATCTCGTCCTTGACTTCCTCCAAGGGCTTGAACTCGGCCCTGGGTTTCGCGGCGTCGGTCGCGGCGGGCGTCGTCGCCGGTTCCGTTGCGGCCGGTTTGTCGGCGGGAGTCGCGTCCGCCGGTTTACCCGCCTCGGGAGTCGGCGCTTGGTTCGTCGAAACCAAATGGAACGGCGAGCGGACCGGCGCGGCCGACGTGTTTGCGTCCGTTTTCGGGGTGGGCTGTCCGCCGGCGGCCGGCGCGGGTTTTGTTTCGGTCGGCGCGGTCTTTTGGTCGGGAGCGGCCGGCGGAGTCTCGGTTTTTTCCTCGGTTTTTCCCTCGGCGGGCGCGGCGGGTTT
>Ga0209342_10002117_pt1 | contig 21654 bp, 23 predicted proteins | sample RifCSP16_2_FD_184023 | JGI IMG/M metagenome (GOLD analysis project Ga0209342, IMG submission 184023) | Soil microbial communities from Rifle, Colorado - Rifle CSP2_sed 16_2 (SPAdes) (version 2) | ecosystem: Environmental > Terrestrial > Deep subsurface > Rock core/Sediment | place: Rifle... | reverse complement strand
ACGAGTTGGGATTATCCATGGCAGAGATAGCGCGGCACGTCGGGGTGACGACCTCCAGCATCGCCAAGGCGGTTGCGCGATTGCAAGAGCAGTAGATACCGTGATGGGGGATACATAATGCAACTTCAGCCACAACGTCCCCAAAGTTTTCCCCAAAGTTTCCGGATCCTCTTCGTCCATGTATAAATTGCCACTGCGGAAAAGGAAAGTGATGAGAATGCAATATATAAAAAAGGTTGCGATGAAGGCTTTCATAATTATAGCGATAGCAATTATTGGTATAGGCTGCCACAGTAGTGATGAAACGCTATCAGTGGACCAATATATTGCAAATGGTCGGCGGTTTAATGCTGACGGGAAGGTCGACGAGGCTATTGAGTCATTCAAAAAAGCGATAAAGTTAAAACCTGAAACCAGCGACCTGCATTTTGAACTTGGTGTAATATTTTACGAGGGATGGCGTAAATCATTTGAAACCGCTCAACAACACGCGCTTGCAGATGTCATTAAAGGACGTCGTGATAGTAATATTCCAAATAACGATAAGTTGTTAATCGAGTATGGATATAGAAAAGAGTTTTATAGTTTGGCGTTATTAGAATTTTCAGAGGCTCTTAAGTATGAGCCATCTAATTGGAAAGCTCGGTATTTTATTGCCACCGATCTTTTCAATAATAAGAAATACGAACAAGCAATTGTTGAGTTTACCAAGATCATTCAGCTTGAGCCGAACTATGCTAATAATTATACGATTTTAGGCGAAGCTTACCTGAAGACCGGCCAGTACCAGCTGGCCATCAATACATTAGAAAAAGCATCCGATATGGATGTGGCTGCTTACCACTATTATGTTCTCGGCTTAGCCTATAAAAAGGTGAACAATAGGAAGAAAGTTGACAAAATGGCAACGAAATTGAAAGAGATGAAATCAGATTACTACAGGTTATTAAACCCTGAAAATTAGTTGGGGGCACTTAGGGACATCCTATAGTCCCCCTAAGTTCGTTCGTTCTTCCCTCCGTCGCCCTCCGTCTCCCTCCCGTATCTCTCACACCTCACGCCTTACGACTCACGGCTGTTAGTCCTTTTCCTATTGTAAAAACCGGCATTTTGTAATACAGTATAGTACTCATGTCCGATATCAATATTTCCAGCAAAGCAAGGCTCCTGGCGCTGACGGCCCTTATGCTTTTTATCTGGCTCGTCCTGGGCATGGTCTATTTTGACCGGTTCATCCCGCCCTTTGACCGGCTTGTGCCGTGGCTGATGCCGTGGAAGGGTCTGGGCAATATCCCGCTGGATGCCGGCACCGGCCGGCGCATGTCGATCCTGCAGGGGCTGCTCGACGCGTCCAGCAGGGTCTCTTATTATTCTCTGGTGACCATGGTCGTCTCCTTCGCCGCCTTCAGCATGTACCTGTCCGTCGTGTATCAGCAAAAACAGCGGAGGGCCAGAGAGAACATGTTTCTCGTGCTGAAAAACCAGGAAATAGCGCGGCGTAACGAGTTCATTCGCTACATCTCCGCCACCATCGGGCATGAATTTAAAAACAACCTCGGCAGGATAAAACGAAGGATCGACCTGCTTCCCGGCCTCCCTCCGGATGCTCAAGCGCGCATCGACGACAATCTCGATAAACTTTTTGCCGACATCCAGATATTTAAAAAGATATCCGATGAACGCGAGGCGGGCCTGGTCGAGTTCAAAAATATCGACCTTAAATCCACGCTGGGCGACCTGGTGATACAATACGGGGACCTGGCCGATATAACGGTCCACGAGAGTGCGACCGTGCCCATGATCTATGCCGCCCCGCCGCTCTTGAAGACGGTCTTTGAAAACGTGCTCGACAACACCGTCAAATATAAAAAACCGGACTCGCCCCGCGCGCGCGTCCTGGTGTCCTGCTCCATGGACAGGGACGGCGGCAGACGATACGTGACGGTCTCGGTCAGGGACGAGGGTGTCGGGATGGATGAACAGCAGTCGGACCTGTGTTTTTACAAGGGGCGCGGCGTCGGCGAGAATTGGGGACAGGGGCTCTATTTTGCCAAATACGTCGTCGGCCTTCATGCGGGCAGGATCAGGATCGGCAAGGAATATACCGCGCCCGGCGTCGGCACGGAGATCATCATCAATCTTCCCTTTGTCGAGGAGGCGCCGGATGTTTAAAGTGCTGATCGCCGACGACGACTTCGAGGACCGCGAGCTTCTGAAACTCGAGATCCAGCGGGCCATCGGAGGGGATGAGCCCGATCTGCGGTTTCACGAGGCCGTCAGCGCCAGGGATGCCGTCCGGGTGTTGACAACCCAGATATTCGATCTCATGACCCTCGATGTGGAATTCGACAAGATGAACGAGGGCATCGATGCCCTGCCGGAGCTCTTTGAGACCCATCCGACGCTGAACATCATCGTCATCAGCGGGAAACTCGACAAAAGCGAGGTCTCGGAACGTCTCTTTCGCTTCACGAAGGACAACGTTCTGAAGGGCAAGCGCTGGGCCAGGCATTTCGATGTGCTCGACAAGAAGGACGACAAGACCGAAGCCATGCGCCGCGCGTATTCTTTTGCCGTGAAACAGCGGGAAGGCGCGAACAGCATCCGCGAATTGTTTCTCCTTGCCGAATCCTATCTTGAGAAGAACATGCTCGACAAATGCGTGGAAGTCTATCAAAAAATTCAACGGCTGGCGCCTGGTGAAATTGAATCCAGGGAAAATATTCACATCGTAAAGGGCGGCGTATCGGCCGGGCAGGCATTGGAATATTATCGGACCGGAGAGAAGGTCGTTGCCGCCCTTCTGCTGGGATATCATCTTGAGAAGCGGCTGATGTCCTTCACCTCTGCCGTGCTCGGACGCACGTTCTCGGTGCTTTCCGATGGGTTGAAGGAGATGGACAAAGGCCGTTGCATCGGCAGCGCCGGCAAGGGTCTGTTCAGCGACCTCCTGTATTTGCGGAATAAGGCCATTCATCAGCCGGCGAACGTCTCCGAAGCGGACTTCAATGCCGCGATAAAAAAACTGGAGCGCCTGGAGGAAACCGTGCCATGAGCGGCAGATCGCTGTGGAAATATGTGCCGCCGGCCGGCCCGGTCCTCAGCCTGGCGCTGATCGGCTTGCTGCTCTTGAGTGCGCTGCTCTATTACCGGGCCATCAAGATCCAGCGGTTTCTGGAACCCGCCCTTGCCATCTCCCAGCCCCGGAACGAATTCGCCGAGAGCATCAACCTGACATTTCAGAAAGAGTTCGGGGCCGAATCGATCATGGGCATTAAGGTCAAAACGAGTTCCCTGGTTATAAAAAAGTCCCTGCTGTTTTCCGAAAACGGCACGGTGAAAGCCCCGGCGCGGACCGTTTTGAAGAAGCTCGCCCGCGTTTTTCTTTCTCTCCTGGAGGACGAACATACGAGACCCAATATCAGCCTCGTTCTTATCAATGCCCGCTTTCCTTCAGAATGGACGAGAAGTTCGAACGCCGCGGAGAGAATGAAGGTACAGCGAATGGTCGGGCTCGTTCAGGATTCTCTCTTTAACGCGGAGCCCGAACTCGGAAGAAGATACCGGGCTTATTTTGTTGCCGCCGCCCAGCCGACATACTCGAATGACGGAAACATTGAGCTGATCGAGCTCCGCATCGTTCCTTCGGAACTTCTGCACATAGAGGTGCTGCAGAAATTGATGAAGTACGCCTACTAACGTAAGAGGATACTTATGGGTCCACAGGTCCACAGACAGGTCCACAGACAGGTCCACAGATAGTCCTTGCCATATTCATGCATTTATAGTACGCTCACGTCAGTCAGTGATTAATCGACACCCGTTCTGCAACATTATGCAACGAAAGACAAGACCGTATCCATCTTTTCGCATAATCTATTCGCAGAGGAGGTATCATGGGAAAATTCAAGGTCATAATTCATGTAAATGAAATGGACAGGTGGAACGTAGCTTTGGGAAATGTCTCAAATCTTCTTGCCTCGGTCGGCAACGACAATGTGGATGCAATAGTCCTTGGCAATGGTAATTCGGTGATAGCCTATGAGGACCCTCAAAAGATCAAGGTGATGAGCGAACTCTCAAAAAAGGGGGCGCGGTTTCGTGCCTGCAGAAATTCCCTCAATAAAATGAAGACGGAAGGCAGGATCTCCGTAACGGAATCGGAACTCCCCGCTTTTATAAAAATTGTTCCTGCCGGAATTACGGAAGTGATCCGCAGACAGCATGAAGGCTACGCATATCTGAAACCATGAAACAGCCGAAGTCCGCATCCGCTGTCGTTCCTCTCGAAAGAATTTACCCCGTGCCGCATGGATAGAAATCCGTCATTTCTTCATCTCTTTCTCGCCTTCCTCAGGCTTGGCGCCACGGCCTTCGGCGGACCGGCCATGGTGAGTCACATAAAGCATCTCACGGTAAAAAAGAAGCAATGGCTTGACGAGGAAACCGCTGTCCACGGCATTGTCCTGTGCCAGGCCCTGCCCGGCGCCATGGCGGTGAATTTTGCTTCCTACGCGGGATACAGAATAAAGGGCATCACCGGCATGTTTGTTTCCTTTGCCGGATTCGCCCTTCCGGCCTTTCTCCTCATGCTGTTCTTTTCGGTTGTCTATGAAAGGACCCATGCTGTTCCCGGTGTTTCCTCTCTCTTTGTCGGTCTCGAGATCATGGTGGTCTGCATCCTTGTGCACGCCACCTATTTTCTGGGGAAAAATTCCCTCTCATCGGCCCGGGACATAACCCTTGCGCTCATGAGCGCGTCGGCATTGCTCCTTAAAACTCCCCCTCTTATGGCGCTCCTGGGAGCGGGTTTTATGGGGATCATTCTCTATAAGTCCGGCGGGGAAGCGCAGGCCGTAAAGCAGGTGCGGCTGTCGCGCTCTTTTGTGCATGCTTTTTCTCTGGTCATTCTTTTTCTTGCCAGTCTCTTCTGCCTGTACTTCTCTGATAAAAAACTTTTTGACCTTGCGACGGTAATGTCGAAGATCGAGATTGTGGCGTTTGGAGGCGGATATACGGCTTTGACGCTTATGGCCCATGAGGTCGTCGAGGCGCGTTCATGGATCGACAGCAAGACGTTCCTTGATGGAATAGCCCTGGGACAGGTCACTCCCGGCCCTATTTTGATCACGGCGTCCTTTGTCGGATATCTGATAAAAGGCGTGCAGGGCGCCGTGGTCGGCACGGTCTATATCTTTGCCCCCGGGCTCGTCCTTATCACCCTTACGCTCCCGTTCCTTGACAGACTTACCTCTTCCCCCATCTTCAAGAGAGTGGTTCGGGGGATCGTCTGTTGTTTTGTGGGAATGCTCGGTTACGTTTCCATCAAATTTGCCGCGGAGATCCCCTGGGACCCTGCGCGTGCCTTGTTCTGCACAGCATCTCTCATTCTGGTTTTTCGCGGCCTCGATCTGTTCTGGCTGGTGCTCGCCGGAGCTGCCGTATCGGTATTTATTTTTTGAATCCGCGCGGTTGATATGCGGTGGAACATCATCCGGTCAGGGGTGGCCCGGCGGGAGACCAAAAGCAATAATTCAAGCCCTGGTCCTACGGGTCTTCGCTCCTGTGCTATAATGGAAAAAACGCATGCTCGAATAAGGCCGGCGGGATAAAGAATCGGGGCCTGCTGCCAGACTTCTCCGGGCTTCCTTGCGTAAAACAGGAGAACATCCATGAATACGAAGCCGATCACCGTGCTGCTTATCGAAGACGACGCCGACGACGCGGTTCTCATTCAGCGGTACTTGTCCAACGCCCTGAAGGTCCCGTTCCGCATGAAACATGCGGATCGGCTCAGCAAAGGCCTGGAATGCCTGACTGAAGGGGGCTTTGATGTGGTGCTCCTGGACCTCGGTCTGCCTGACGGGCGCGGCCTCGGCACTTTTGAAATGGCGCATGCGCGAGCGCCCCATGTCCCGATCATCGTGCTGACAGGCCATAATGATGATGAAACAGCCATAGAGGCCGTTCAGAAAGGGGCGCAGGACTATCTTGTCAAATACCAGGTTTCCGGCGACATACTGAGGCGCTCCATTCGCTACGCGATCGAACGGCAGAAACTGCTCACCCAGATCGAACATTCCACGAGGGAAATAAAAACGCTGAGAGGCTTTTTGCCCATCTGCGCAAGCTGCAAAAAGATCCGCGATGACACGGGCTACTGGACCCAGATCGAAGCCTATATCAGCAAGCATTCGGAGGCGGAATTCAGCCACGGCATCTGTCCGGATTGCGCAACTAAACTCTACGGGGAATACCTTGAGGAGAAAACATAGCACCCCTCCGCCGGAAGACCCTGGCAGATCTTGCTTCTTGATGTCGGGGCCGGCGTCCGTCCCAGTTTGTCCGGGTCAGGAGCTCAATCATGATCGTTACGGACCTCAAACACATCGACCACCAGGTTTCGATGACGCCTGCCCTGAACAGGGCAATGGACTTCTTGCGTCAGCAGGACCTTAAAAATCTGGCCGACGGAACGGTGGAGATCAACGGGGACCGCGTGTTTGCCATAGTACAGCGGTATGAGACAATGATAACGGATGCTCCGAAATTTGAACACCATAAAAAACATATCGACGTTCAATATATAGTATCCGGCGAGGAGATCATCGGCTGGGCGCCGATGGATATGATGGCTATCACTGAAGTCTATGACGCGGACAGGGACATTGGCTTCGGCACGGTGATAAAAGGCAAGTGGACACCCCTGCTCCTGCAGGCAGGGCAAGTGGCAGTGCTCTATCCCGAAGACGGCCATGCCCCCAAATTGGCCGCCCATGCGCCATCGGCCGTCATGAAGATAGTGGTCAAGGTTGCGGTGTGAAAAATGAGTGCAGGGGGAAAAGAATACCCTGCTTCTTGGTCCTGCCCTTCGCATACTTCAGGCAGCAGCATAAAAGGAACTCGGGAAAAACTACTGTACGAGCCTCGCCATCTCCACCCCCAGGTAATCAGCCAGAAGCTTCACGGTACGTGGCTTCATGCTCATGCCTTTCAGCGTCCGTGTCACCGTCGCCTTGTGCATTCCCAGTTCCTGGGCGATTTCCGTGTAGCTAAGCCCTTTTTCCAAACGTTTTTTTTCGAGGATTTCAATTTTATACATCGTTTTTCCCCCGCACGTAGTGTTGGCCTCGATAGCCCGCGTTTACCCGTTAGAGATCGCGTCAAGCGAAACATCTCTAACGGGATTTACTGATATCGGCGGTAAGTTAAAGATCCCCGCCGTCGCCATGGCGGGACGGCGAATATGCTCGCTCCAGAATTCAAGCTGCATTTATTAGGAAGCATTTCCAGCCGTTCTTCTTCCCTGCTCTTTCTGCTCCTTTTCCGGAAGCTCCTGCTGTCAGGTTTTGCGGCGCCATGCTGCATCGAGGACCTCCCGCACGGCTTTGACCAGGGCTGTGGGAGAGACAGGCTTGGACAAGAAGGGATGCTCGTCTACCAGGATGCCCCGTTTCCGGGCGCCGTCAGCAGTGTATCCGCTCGTGAAGAGCACGGGAAGGCCGGGACGAACGAGGGATATCTCATCATAGGCCTGTTTTCCGCTCTTCCCGGGCATCGCGATGTCGAGGACAAGGCACTGGACGCGGTCCACCTGGTCCAGGAATTTCCTCACGGCGTCATCGCCGTCGCCGGCCTCTATCACCTGATAACCGAATGTCTGCAGCGCCTGCACCATGATCTGGCGCATATCGTGATCATCATCCGCAACCAATACCTGTTCCGTTCCGGTCATCGCTTCGGCCTGGCGATCCGGCCGTCCCTCTTCCGCCGAGGCCTCTGCAAGGGGAAGATACACTTTGAACACCGTTCCGTTGCCGGGCTCGGAGTAGCAATTGATGAAACCGTTGTGCTGTTTGATGATGTTGTACACGATCGAAAGCCCCAGGCCCGTTCCCTTTCCCGGCTCCTTGGTAGTAAAAAAGGGGTCAAATACCCGCTCACGGATCTCTTTCGGGATGCCGGAGCCCGTATCCACAACAGAGACCAGCGCGTACCGCCCGGCAACGCCGTACCCGTGTCGGCCCTGGAACGCAGTGTCCAGATCGAAGAGCGCCGTCTCGATGGATAGTTCTCCGCCGTCGGACATGGCGTCACGGGCGTTCGTGGCGAGGTTCATGAGAACCTGCCCGATCTGGCCCGGATCGGCCATAACCGTGAGCTCACCGCGGAACAGGTGACGCGTCAACGCTATGCGTTCCCCGAGCAGCGGGAAAAGGAGTTGCTCCAGGCTCCGGACAAGATCATTGAGCCTGACGGGCTTCAGGCTGACGCTTTCTTTCCGGGTGAAAGCGAGCAGCCTCCCGGTGAGGTCCACGGCACGGTCCACAAGGTTGCTCAAAGAGGACACGTGCTTCACGCGGGGATCGGCCGCATCCATCTTCATCAAGAGCAGCTCGGCATGCCCCATGATCGCCATAAGGATATTGTTGAAGTCATGAAAAATACCGCTGGTCAAAGTTCCGATGGCTTCCATTTTCTGGGACTGCCGGAGCTGCTCCTCGAGATGCCTCTGCTCGGTGATATCGGTGATGATCCCGTCTAAACCGACGAGGGCCCCCTTCGCGTCCGTGCAGAGGACAACACTGTTTCGGATCCACCGGACCGAACCGTTTTTGTGACGAATGCGGTGGTCCAGAGACCCCGGCGTGTGGCCGGAAAAAAGGGCATTGAAGAAAGCCACCACGGTATGCCGGTCCTCCTCATGGACCATGCGATACCACAGGAAGGGATCTGCGGTGTATTCCTCCGAAGTGTATCCGGTGACAGCAATGCAGCCGGGTCCATGGGTTGTCGATACCGGCCTGCCTTGTTCGGCGGCGACGCTGTAGTCGTAACCAGGCAGTGCCTCGAGAAGCCGCAGCAAGCGGGCTTCGGCCTCGCAAGGCGCCCTTTCGGCCTGCGTGAGCTGCATCCGCGCTGCATCCAGGGCCTCCCGTGCTGACGTGAGCTCTGCCTGGAGAGCGCGATATTTTCTTTCCACCTGCTTGCGCCCGATGATGTCGGCCCTTACTGCCTCATCGATGCGCGAAAACTTTGCGGCGAGATTGGCGTCCCTCTTGATCTGCGCGCCGGCAAATATTTTTTTCAGGTCATTCATTTTCATCGGATCCCGACCCGGAGAAACTGGACGTCCTGGTTGACAATTCCATCAATCATCGGCGCATGAGATCAATACGGCGGCTGCTCTGCAAAAGGTGATGTCCCGTTCTCGCAATCCCCGGCAATCGCTCGTGTTCTCTATCCGCATCATACTGCTCTCTCGGTCTAAAGATAGAGGATTGGCCGACAAAAAGCACCTACCCGTTTGGGTAGGTGCTTTTGCCCGCCGATTTGTTGATAATTATACGAATGTACTTACCCGCTCCTTTCTGAACATTTCTTGCACACATTGCAATAAATGCTGACCGTGCAGGTCTTCAGCCTCTTCGCATGAAGAGGCGGGTTTGCTTTTGGCCTTGTCTGCGCCGCTCCTGGAGCAGAACACTGAACAACTCTGAATATCTGATGAAGTACTGTCAACGTTTATGAAAACCAGAGAGACAAGTATGAAACCACAGAGTGCACGGAGAAGTGCTCTGTGCTCTCAAATAATTTAATAATTAAGAACACTCTTGAATCCGTTCAGAGAGAGGAAATTGAAAAATATAGTGGTAAGAGGGCACAGAGGATGAGGCCGGTAAAAAGCCTTAACCATATTGAGATTTAATGATTTCTCTGTGCGCTCTGTGGTTAATTTTTGACATTACGTCAGCTGATAGAAGGAGGAAAGCACATGCTTCCATCAACAATGACGCCGCCGCAGAGATTGACCGATCGTACAATGTGCCTTGAAGAAGGGGGATACGTCTTCAGGAATATCCTTGATGAGGACTCCCGAGTGAAGGCATATCGGCTGCGTCATCGGGTCTTCGCTGAAGACCTGCAGTGGGTCCCCCGGACCGAAAGTGAGCTCGAGGTAGATGCGTATGATGCGCAGGCCGTTCACTTCGGCGTCTTTGACGCGGCGGGAAAACTGCTGGCCTACGTGAGGCTCCTTACCGCCGACCAGACCTTTATGGTAGAAAAGGAGTTTCAGTGCGTGATCGGAGATGCTCACCGTGTCAGCAAGGAAAGGGACACCTGCGAATTAACGAGGTTCTGTGTTGCACCCGGAACAAGAAATGAGGTGGTAACAAGGAAGCGCGAGGTGTTCAGCATCACGGCGCTTCTCTTCAAGGGGGTCTATCGGTGGTGCGCGGAACGTGATATCCGTTTCATCTACGGCGTCACGGACAGGCCGATCCATAAATATCTTACGATGAGAGGTTACCCCTACGAAAGGATCGGAAACCCGAAAAGGATGCCGGATGGGGTCGTGGCAATTGCGGTGCGCCTCGACTGGCGGGAGTTCGAATCGCTGAACTCGATCAAGCGGCCCCGATTGCTTGAATGGTACGCTCAGAAATCGATGAGCTTGTTGCCAAGGGCAACGGCGATGGCATGAGACCGGTTCGTCGTGTTAAGCTTATGATAGATGTTCTTTAAATGAAACTTCACCGTGTCCTGACTGATGCCGAGGATCCGGGAGACGTCCCAGGTGCTTTTGCCTTCCTTTAACCAGAGGAGGATTTCCCGTTCACGGCCCGTCAAGGAGACGGTCCTCGTCTTTTTCTCTTCCTTGTTCAACACCTGGTTGAAGGCCCGATGAAGATGCGGGATGATTCTCCGGAGGACCGCCTCGGTTCGCGCCGTATGCTCGACGCTGTCGCCGGCAAAGGAAAAAAGGCTTCCTTCCGTTAAAGTAAGATTTGTCTGGCCGATCGAATATCCCTTGCGGAGATCGAAATCCTCCGCCCCCTTGATGAATTTCTTCGGCGTGCCGCGTTTCTTGTAAGTATCCTGCCAGTATTGAAGAGAATAATTCGTAAAATTTTCCTTTACGATCGGGTCGATGAGGTGATAATTATTCTCAACATAATGATAAAGCCATTTATCGGGATAGGATACATTGATGAGTTCGTAGCTGACGACCGCATTCTTGCCCGCCTTCCTCCCCATAAGGCATGCTGCATAGTCGAAGGGGATCAGATTTTTTACACCGGCCATCAGCTTCCGAAAGCCGTCTTCCGTGTTGCAGGAAAGGCTCGCATGGATGAGATCCAGCAGGCAGAGAGCGTCCTGATGGGACAGGTTGTCGAGCTGTTTCGAAGGATGCAATGGGTCCATGGCAAAAGTTTTCGCGTTACGGCATTTTAAAAGACAACAACAATAAGACTGCTTTTCGTCCTGTCGTGAAACAAGGCCTTGTTTCCTTTCCTCAGTCGCAATCTATCATTGTTAGATCCTGTCCAACGCCTGCTTCAGGTCGGCGATGAGGTCGTCCACGTCCTCCAGGCCCAGGGCGAGCCTCACCAGGTTGTCCTCCATGCCGATATTCTTCCGGTAGTCCTCGGGGTAGTCGAAGAACGACATCATCCACATCTGTGTCACCAGGCTTTCGCTGCCGCCGAGGCTCGGCGTGATCAGGAACAGCTCCAGCGAATCAATGAACTTCCTCGTTTCCGCGTCGCCTCCTTTGAGCAGGAACGTGACCACGCTGCCGAAGCCCTTCATCTGCGCTTTCGCGATCGCATGGTCCGGGTGCGACGCCAGCGCCGGATACCATACCTTTTCGATCTTTGAGTGCGACTCCAGCATGCGCGCGATCTCCAGTCCGGCGCGGTTGTGGTGCTCCATGCGCAAGCCGAAGGTTTTGAGGCCGCGTTCAAGCAGAAAACAGGTGAGCGGACCGGGGGTCGCGCCGATCATCCGCTGCATGCGGTAGAGCTCGTTCAGCAATTGATGCTTGCCCAGGGAGACGCCGGCCAAAAGATCGTTATGTCCGCCAAGATACTTGGTGGCGGAGTGGATGACAATGTCCACGCCCATATCCAGGGGCCTGATGTTATAAGGCGTAGCAAGCGTGGCGTCTATGATGGTCATCACCTTGTGCTTTTTGGCGACCTTCACGATCGCCGGGAGGTCCAGACACCGCAAATAGGGATTGGTCGGCGATTCTGTGAAGATAATGTTGGTGTTCGGAAGGATCGCCTTCTCGATGGCCTCGGCCGTCGGGTCCACAAGCGTGACCTTGATCCCGAATTTGGACAGCATGTTCAGCGCAAAGTCGCGCGTCTGCCGGTAGCAATCATTGGTGAAGATGATGTGGCCATCTGGGCGCATGTAGGTCATCAGCGTCAGGATCACGGCGGCCATTCCGGTGGAGAACAGCACCGCGCGCTCGGCGCCCTCCACGGCGGCCAGTTTGCGTTCGCACTCCTCCTGGGTGGGGTTGCCGTAGCGGCCGTATTCATGCTCGCGCACCACCCTCCCCTCGCTCTTGGCCTTCATGAACTCGTACACCTGGGCGGTGTCGTCGAAATAGTAGTTGGAGGTCTGGACGATCGGCGTCGAGACCGCGTAGTGGGCTTTGGGAACGCGGCCCTTGCCGTGGATGGCGAGAGTGGCCGGCTTCCAGTTCCCGGCGTTCGATGACTTGTGAGACTTCTTAGACATTCGCTGTTCTCCTCTTCTTTAAAACCTGCTGCAGGGCATCCTTGACCGCGTCCACGCGCGGGGGCAGCTCGATGGGTTTGTTGGCGTACTTGCCGGGGAAGCCGAGCGTGCCCTCGTGATACCCGACCTTGAAGTCCGTGAACTTGAGCCCGTGGGCCGTGGAGATGACCACCACGTGCTCGGACTTGTCGATCTTCCCTGCCTTGAGCAATTTTATCATCCCTGCAAGCGCGACTCCGGTGTGGGGATCGGTGAACATGCCGGTGGTATCGGCGAGCGCGGCCGCGTCGGCCAATTCCTGCTCCGTGGCGTCCACCACAATGCCGTTGAACTGCTTCAGCGTGCGGATCGCCTTCTGGATGCTCACCGGATTCCCGATCTGGATGGCGTTGGCGAGCGTCCTCTGGGCCTCCATCGGCTCGAAGGACTCGAAATTTTTGAGATAGGAGCGGTAGAGCGGATTGGCGCGCTCGGCCTGGGCCACAACGATCCTCGGCAGCGTGGCGATCAGGCCGAGGTCGCGCATCATGAGCAGACCGCTGCCCAGCGCGGATACGTTCCCCAGGTTGCCGCCGGGAATGATGATCACGTCGGGGATCTCCCAGTCGAACTGCTGGGCGATCTCGATGCCCACGGTCTTTTGGCCCTCGATCCTGAGGGAGTTCATGGAATTGGCCAGGTAGATCGTCTCGTCTTTGGTGATCTCCTGCACGACGCGCATGCAGCCGTCGAAATCCGTGTCCAGCGAGAGCACCAGAGCCCCGTTGGCGATCGGCTGAACAAGTTGGGCGATCGAGATCTTGCCCTTGGGCAAAAGCACGATGGACTGGATGCCCGCGGCAGCGCAGTAGACCGCCAGCGCGGCCGATGTATCCCCGGTGGACGCGCAGGCCACGGCCTGGATCGGCGCGCCCTCGCTGATCATCTGTTTGACCATGGACACGAGCACCGTCATGCCGAGGTCCTTGAACGACCCGCTGTGGGAATTGCCGCAAAGCTTGATCCAGAGGTTGTCCAGGCCGAGCATCTTGCCGAACCGCTCGGCCCAGAACAGGTTGGTGCCGCCTTCGTAAAGCGAGACGATGTTCTCGTCGTGGATCTGCGGGAGTATCCATTCCTTCTTCCCCCACACGCCTGAGCCGTAGGGCCACTGGGTGGACTTGTACCGGTCCTCGAACAGCTTCATCCACGCCTTGGCGTCGCGTCGGGCGAGGGCCTTCATGTCGTGCTGCACTTCCAGCAGCGCCCCGCAGGTCTTGCAGCGATAGATGATCGTGTTCAACGGATACTGCGCTTTGCACTGTTCGTTGATACATTGAAACCAGGCTCGATATGACATTAGGTTTACCCTCGGTTATTCATATTCATCCCGCGCTCCGCGGGATCGCGCATGAGGACGGCTTGCGATAAAAATATCCCTCAAGCACAGAGAACAGAATATCACAATGGCATGCCAATAATCAATGCAAAATTATTGATTTTGGCAAGCCTTCAGTTACGGAGGTAAATTAAGCAGGGGGCAGCAGCCCTTGAGCGATAGACGCGCATGATAAAGACTAACTTACAGCAAATAACTCGTAACTGGTAACTTCAAAAGAGTTACAAGTTGTCTATTTTCGGTTATCAGTTGGCGAAGCCCGCACGCTTGCGCCTGTCTGCGTGCGAACACGCACAGGCAGGCGGCAAAGCGAAAGGGGTGCTACCCCCGTAACTGAAGGATTACTGATTTTGCGGGGTTGCCTAAACTTGACAACGGGCGGCGCTCGGCTTCCGGCGCAAAAAAAACGTGACAGAAACGGCTCGTTATGCTATAGTTGTCGTTAATAAAATCACTTTCCGGGAGGACACCATGAAGCTGCTTAAACCTGTAGTAGTTGCGCTTGCCGCCGCGGTTCTGCTGACGGGTTGCCTGTACATGGACGTGAAGACGCCCTATGACACCGACCTGAACAAGACAGTCCTCGGCCAGAAGACGGGCAAAGCCCATTCGCAATCGGTCCTCTGGCTCTTTGCCTGGGGCGATGCGGGCACCGCCGCTGCCGCGAAGGCCGGGAACATCACGACGGTGAATCACATGGACCACGAGATGTTCAGCGTTCTCTTCGGCCTTTATACAAAATCGACCACGGTTGTTTTCGGAGATTAGGACGCCGCCATGAGAAGATTCTTCGTCATAACGGCGCTCCTGGTCCCGGCACTCCTTTTCTCCGGCTGCCAAATCGGGCTTATTTATACGCATAAGGTGGAGCCGCTCAATCCCAACATGCACCGCATAGAGCTGGCACCGGCCAGTGGCCAGGGTGACATCAAGCAGATCGCGCTCTACGGCATAAGTGTCACCTGGGGTGATGACTCCATCGGCAGCGCGGCCCGGGAAAAGGGGCTCACCGAGCTTTACTATGCGGACCGAGAGACCCTGAGCGTTATGTTCGGCATCTGGAAACAGGAGACCATACACGTCTACGGCAGGTAGTGTCGCTCCATTCGGGTGAGCGCCTTGCGGTCACGTATGATCCCCTGTTCGAGAGTAGTGGTGTGCCCTAAATCGGCTTTCGCAAAGAAAGCCTTATATCCTGCACATACCTGTTAACCAAATCTCGGAGCTCAAAATCCATTTTGAGCTCCGTCCTCTTATGCTCCTACAGCAATAATAACGCGCCGAATAATAAATATTGACCGGTAGACCACTGCGAGCAGGCAACCCCTGAGCGCTCGCCGTGTTGAAGCGTGCTGCATACTCCAGGTGCATCTCATATTCCTATTACCTGATAGCCGAAGCGTCGCGCAAAATGCATTTTCCCGTATTCCGGCACGCTACACGGCGGAGCGAAGGGGTTGCCTGCGAACTTCAATGTCTATTTTTGGGATGCAATGAAAGCTTGACATTTCCACGCCCAGTTGTTATGTTACGGGGCCTTAATTAAGGAAGCATAGGGCATGGTGCAGAGGGCAAAGCGTCGGCGACCGGGAAAGATAAAACAATGAGCTACACGGACGAAATAAATAAGCGGCGGACCTTCGCCATAATAAGCCACCCGGACGCGGGCAAAACAACGCTCACCGAGAAATTCCTTCTTTTCGGCGGCGCGATCCAGGTGGCCGGCGCGGTGAAGTCGAACAAGATCAGGAAGAGCACGGCCTCCGACTTTATGGACATCGAGCGCCAGCGCGGCATCTCCGTGGCCACATCGGTCATGGGATTCGACTATGACGGGCTCAAGATCAACCTCCTCGACACGCCGGGCCATAAGGACTTCGCCGAAGACACCTATCGCACGCTCACGGCCGTGGACAGTGTGATCCTCGTGGTGGACTGCGTCAAGGGCGTTGAAGAGCAGACCGAAAAGCTCATGGAAGTCTGCCGTATGCGCAAGACGCCGGTCATCATCTTCGTGAACAAGCTGGACCGCGAGGGGAAGCACCCCTTCGAGCTGCTCGATGAGCTCGAAACGAAGTTGAACATCAAGGTGCAGCCGCTCTCGTGGCCCATCAGCATGGGAACGTCCTTCAAGGGCGTCTACAACCTCTATAACAAGAGCCTCTATTTATTCCGTCCCGGCGGCGCAACGGTCGCCGAAGACGTGCTCGCGATCAAAGGCCTCGACGATCCCGCCCTCGACCAGCAGCTCGGCGATTATGCCGCGCAATTGAAGGAAGACGCCGCATTGATCTCAGGCACGCACGACCCCTTTGACGTCAAGACCTATCTGAGCGGCGACCTCGCGCCGGTCTTCTTCGGGAGCGCCATCAACAACTTCGGCGTCAAGGAGCTGCTCGATACCTTTACCGGGATTGCGCCCACGCCCGGCAGCAGGCCCACTGCCCAGCGCGTGGTAAGTTCCGGCGAAAAACAGTTCACGGGCTTCGTATTCAAGATACACGCGAACCTCGACCCCAGGCACCGCGACCGCATCGCCTTCATACGCATCTGCTCAGGCAAGTTCGAAAGGAACAAGATGTTCCATCACGTCCGCCTCGGCAAGAACATCCGCTTCTCCAGCCCGGCAAGCTTCCTCGGCGCGCGAAAGAGCATTGTCGATGAGGCATTTCCCGGCGACGTGATCGGGCTTTATGATACGGGAAATTTCAAGATCGGCGACACGCTCACCGAAGGCGAGAAGCTCATGTTCCAGGGCATCCCGACCTTTTCACCCGAGGTGTTCAAGGTGCTCGTGAACCTGGACCCGTCAAAATCCAAGCAGCTTTCCAAGGGCATCGAACAGCTCACCGACGAAGGCGTTGCGCAGCTCTTCACCCAGCAGCAGGGGAACCGGAAGATCGTCGGCACCGTCGGGCTTCTGCAATTTGACGTTCTCCAGTACCGTCTGGAGCACGAGTACGGGGCGCGCTGCCGGTTCGAGCCCATGGACATTTACAAGGCCTGCTGGATGACCACGGACAATGAACAGGACATGGAGAAGTTCTGCCGGTATAAATCGGACCGCATTGCGGTGGACAAGGACGGCAATACCGTTTTTCTCGCCGCGTCGGCCTGGGTCCTCAAGACCACGATCGAGGACAACCCCGCGATCAAATTCCACTTCACCTCGGAGTTCAAGAGGGAAATGCAAGTCACTGACGCAATAAAAGAGTGACGCGGAGAACACGGTAGCCGCGCCTTCTTCAGCAGAGTATCGCGAAACCCGCTGTTTCTACCGGACCTTTCCCCAGATTTAATCAATGCAAGCCGCGCAGCCCTTGAGCGAGAGACGCGCATGATAAAGACTAACTTACAACGAATAACTCGTAACCGGTAACTTCAAAAGAGTTACAAGTTGTCTGTTTTCGGTTATCAGTTGGCGAAGCCCGCACGCGTGCGCGGCAGAGCGAAGGGGCTGCGGATGGCGCAATGCCGTTTTCCGTTTCAATTCTCCATTTGGATTTGCCAGGTAAATTTCAATAAATAATAACATTTTGGGAAACTCCAGGCTATTTCCATCCTTGACATTCTGAAATATTGTGTTTTAATCTATACATTATGTGCAGGATGTGGCCACATGGCTGACGACATCAAAGGCAACGCCCTCTATACACGTCTGCTGGAAACACTGAATAAACACATCTCGACTATCACCGCGATGTCCATCCTCAGGCAGACGATCGAGACAGAGAAGATCGATCCCATGCGCCTGGAGAAAAAAGACCTCGAGAAGATCTACCAGAGCTCCATCTTCGCCGGGGTCCGGACCTTCTGCAGGCCGGAGAAACTGACCCAGGCTATGCTGGATCTTGCAAAACTGGTTGAATGACGGATGTTTTAACCTTGAACCTTCTTCGGGGGTAATCGCCATGGAACTGAACGCCTTAGGATTGAAATGTCCCATGCCTATCGTCCGGCTGGGCCAGACGATCAAGCAGGCAAAGGTCGGCGAACAGATCACGGTCGTCGCCGACGACGGGCCCTTCCCGTCCGACCTGCGGGCCTGGTGCAAGATGACGGGTCACATGCTTGTGTCTCTGGACGAGAGCGACCCGAAACGCTACGTCGCGGTGATCAAAAAGGAGAAGCCGTAATATGGGCAGCGCCGGCCCCACCCGTGCCAAGTTGCGGGCCAAACGAACCAGGCTGTCCGGAACCGGGGCGCAGCGGAAAAAGAACGCCTCCGGCAGCAGGCTGAGCATCATCTTTTTCAGCAACGACCTGGACAAGGCCGTCGCCGCCTTTATCATCGCCACCGGCGCAGCGGCCTCCGGGATGCAGGTCGACATCTTCTTCACCTTCTGGGGCCTGTCCGTGCTGCGCGATCCGCGGAAGAAGACAAAGAAATCCTTCGTCGGCAGGATGTTCGGCTGGATGCTGCCCAAAGGATCAGACGGACTCAAACTTTCCAAAATGCACATGGCCGGAATGGGCACGGCGATGATCCGCGGCCTGATGAAGAAGCAGAACGTCTCCTCCCTGCCGGAGATGATCGAGACCGCCGGTGCTCTTGGCGTGCGCTTCCATGCCTGCACCACGAGCATGGACCTGATGGGCATCAGGTGCGAGGAACTTATCGACTATCCCCAGATGGATGCGGTGGGAGTGACTTCTTTTCTCGGCATGGCCACCGAGTCGAAAACGACCCTGTTCATCTGAGCGGGACAGCTTTCGAATGCCGGACTTGAAGATTGCCCGTAAAGCGCGTCAAGTCGTTCATTGCTCTAATCCCTCCTTGAATGCAAACCGTCATTTCTCTATAATAAAATTTATCCTATGAACCCGACAAAAAATCTCGACAGCATCAGCATCGTCCTGGTCAACACCAAAACTCCGGGGAACATCGGCGCAGCTGCCCGGTGCATGATGAACATGGGGCTTTCCAGATTGGTTCTGGTGCGGCCGCCTCTTGACAGGAATAACGAGGCAACAAAACTCGCCGCCGGAGCTGAAGAGATAATCCTGAAAGCTTCACAATTTGATACCCTGAAGGAAGCTGTTTCCGATCACAGTCTCGTTCTGGGAACGTCCCGGCACACCAGCCGCCACAGAAGGAACATCCGCACACCGAGGCAGATGGCCGAGCAAACCCTCCCGCTCCTTTCCTCCAACAAAGTTGCCGTCGTCTTCGGCCGGGAGGTGAACGGCCTGGACAACGAGGACCTTGCCCTCTGCCATGAGCTCATTTCGATACCCGCATCGGCTGCTTTCCCATCCTTGAATCTCTCTCACGCGGTCATGGTTGTGGCCTATGAACTTTTTATGGCAACCCAGGAAGAGCTTCCGTTTTTCGAGCGCACCCTGGCCCCTGCCGCGGAACTTGAAAACTTCTTTGAGCACCTGCAGAAATCGCTCGTTGAGATCGGGTTTGTCGACAAGGTACATCCGGAGCATATGATGTTTTCTTTGCGGCAGCTTTTTGGAAGAGCACGACTGGACAGCAGGGACGTGAGCATCCTGAGAGGGGTCCTGAGCCATATGCAGAGAGCGGCAAAGACCAAAGGATAAGATTTTTCATCGGCACACCCCACACGGCGCACCCCCGCCTTGACAACGCAGTGAATCACACCTATACTTTAGCGAGTTACGAGACCGAGAATTCAATGATCTATAATTGTATTTTCACTCTTTCTAACGCGGAGAGTTATCAGCATGGCGACCCTGGACAGTGTTGTTTCTGACATCAGCCAAAAGAAAAAGACCGGCATGTTGTCTGTCATGGCGAAACTCAGCAAGCAACTGTTAAAGATATACTTCGTAAATGGCGAGATTCATTCTATGCACTTTACAGATCGTAAAGATCAGGAATGCCTGAATTGCCTTAGTATAATCGAATTTTCTGATTGTTTTTTTCTCGATGGTGTGAAGCCAGGCACGGGCGGCGGGATATCTTTGCCCACATCCGAGATCGTAGAGCGCTTAAAGGCTTTCAATAAGTCCGTTGCATGTAAAGACATGGGGGAAGGCGCTGTCCCCGAAGGCTTTCAGGATCTCGCGGCAATACGGGACAATCTGAAAGCAGCACTTATAAGGCAGATCGGCCCGGTCGGCAACGTTGTTTTTCCGAAAGCAATAGATAAATGGTCCGCATCTTCTTCTCCGACCAAAGAGGGCCTGGGTGAACTCATCGACCTCCTCAAAGAGGAAATCGATGATCCGAAGAACAAGGCTGAGTTTGTCAAGGAAGCAAATAGAATAATCTCATAAAGGGAGGCAGGGCATGAGCACAGGGCCGGTCAAAACGAGCATTAAATGGAAAATCCTCGGCGGGATCCTCGCCATAGAAATTCTCCTGACCGTCGTTTTTGCAGTCATCGTGATGAAAACATTTCAAAGGAACCTGCAGTTGAGCTCGACCCGAACGGTCGCGAATATTCAGGGCATGTACGGCAGCATCATGCGGAATGATACGAAAATGCTTTCCGCGGCCCTCGATGTGTTTCTGCAGGATGCGTCCTTCACTCAGGTGTACTCTAAAAAGGACCGCAAGAGCCTCCTTGGCTCCGTGGAAGGGCTGTACCGCCGCAACCGGGACCTTTACGGGATGACTCATTTTTATTATATAAACAATGACGGCAAATGCTTCCTGCGGGTGCATAAGCCGGAGCTGTCCGGTGATGCCATTAACCGCGTCACCTTCGCCCAGGCGAAAAGTACGGGGAGGGTTTCGAGCGGGATCGAGCTGGGGAAGACCGCCTTTGCCTTGCGGGTCGTTTCTCCCTGCATTTACCGGGGGAGCCAGATAGGTTTTGTCGAATTCGGCGAGGAGATCGACCACTTCGACCAGATCGTGAAAAAGGAAACGGGAAGCGACGTCTTCGTGGTCATTCAAAAGACCCTTTTTAAGGAAACTGACTACCGCGGCACCCGCAAAACCGCCAACCAGAGGGACGACTGGGATGATCTGAAAAATTACGCGCTCGTGAGCGAAACATTCGGCGATCGCGAGTTCTTTGCCAGGAAGATCTTCAACGAACAGGATGTGCGCTCAATCCAGACCCCGACGTTCCTTGGAACCATTGCGAGAGGCGGCCAAATCCTGGCAAAAGGCGCTTTCCCGCTGCACGATGTTGCAAACAAACAAGTCGGGATAATCATGACGCTGACCGATGTGACCGAACTGATGAATACCGAGAAGATGGCGCTCACGTATCTTATCCTTGCAGCCATCGTCCTGTTCCTCTTATCCTACTGGTTCACGTTCCGGTACCTCAATGCCGTCATCATCGACCCGTTGATCAAGCTGTCGCTCCGTGCGGATGAGATCAGCATGGGCAAGGTGGAAGAAAAGCTGGAAACCGACCGTACCGATGAGATCGGCCTGTTGATCCGCTCCTTTGACCGCATGAGGGTCAGTCTCAATAAGTTTCTGACGATCCTGTCCAAGGGAGACAGCAACCGTCAATAAACAGGAAGAGGAGAGCACGATTAGTAACTTACGAATCAAATTCTTCTCAAAATGGCAAGAAAATCTAAAGACCATTTTACCACGGATTAACACACCCTGCACTCGCGTTACCACTCGTAAACGCTGGGCGCAGGCGGATTTACACTGATTGAATAATACTAAGAACTAAATCTTGAATTCTTTTCCGTGTTCATCAGTGTGCATCCGTGGTAAACATGAATGTATTTATGATTCCGGCTTGTCCGGGTTAGGACTGTATGGCAAAAAAGAACTGTTGGGAATACAAAGG